>Ga0207680_10000055_pt1 | contig 54114 bp, 42 predicted proteins | sample KBSS23metaG_FD_184321 | JGI IMG/M metagenome (GOLD analysis project Ga0207680, IMG submission 184321) | Switchgrass rhizosphere microbial communities from Kellogg Biological Station, Michigan, USA - KBS S2-3 metaG (SPAdes) (version 2) | ecosystem: Host-associated > Plants > Roots > Rhizosphere...
GGGCAGCAGCCCGGCGTCGCGCACGGCCTGGAGCAACGCGTGTGTGAGCGCGAGATCGGGCGTTTGCGGCAGTGCCGACAAGTCGAGCACGAGTGGTGCGCGCGCAAACAGCTGCGGCGCCGCATGCACGCGCGCGGAGAGTTCAGCCTGCAGCGCGCCGGCAGCGCAATCGAATACACGCAGGTTGGCGATGCCAACCTGACCGAATTTCAATTCAAATGGAACATCGGCAACGGCCGAAGACGCAGACTGCATCTGCTGGCGTCGTCAGTTCGCGGACGCGGCGCGCGCCGGCATCGGCCGCGGCCCATGCGCGCGCTCGGCGAGCCAGGGCTGGTTTGGCAATGCGGCGGTCGGCCCCTGCAGATAGGTATCGCGAACGAATGCGTAGCTGCACAGTTCCTTGGCGAGCAGCGACACCCGCCGGCCCACGCTGGGCATGACCTGCTGGCCCACTTCGTGGAAGCCATAGGTGCCGTGGAACAGCACCGCGACGTCATCGGGTGGCTCGAGAAACACTTCGCAGGCGAGCAGCGGAACGCGCACTTCGGCAAAACTGGTCACGTCGGCATAGAACACGCGGCCGAGGCCGATGCCGCGGTACGGGCGCGCGATGACGATACGATCGATATAGAGGAATTCCGGATAGTGCTCGCGAAACCAGAGGAAGTTCGGGCTCGCGTAGTCGGCGCTTTCGCGCAGGCCGATCAGAAAACCGGCAAGGTGACCATCGGTTTCGGCTACGCGCAGGTACGCTGCTTGTTCGGTGAGCGCGCGCAGGCGCGGCATGTCCAGTGGCAGAATCGTCGGTCCGGCGGCGTTGTTTAACGCGAGCACCGAATCCAGCTCCTGCTCGCGCACGTCGCGGATCTTGATCGTCATTGCTTCGACTCCCTCCAGGACCGGCGAACGGGTCCCAAGTCAGACGGTGATTATCGCATGCGCGTCGCGTCGGGGTCATGGCGGCGAGAAGGCAATTTGGTTAACAAACTGTGAGGGGAGACGGTATACCGGAGACGTGAAACGAAAAAGCAAGCGTGGCTTCGTTCTTGCCTTCCCGTGCCTCGTTACTTATGGACCGGTTGCAGCACGCGCCCCGCAGTCTATGATGCGCGCATGCGTTTTTCCGCGCTCAATCATATTCAGCTGTTGCGCTATGCCGGCCTATTCACGTATGCCTGTGTTGGCATACCGTTGCTGCGCCGCTACGAGCAGAACGAAGGAGCCTATACCCAACTGGACCTGCTCGGCTGGTGGGCGAGCTATGCTGCATTCGGGTTCAGCTACTGGTTGATCACGCGCGATCTCGGCAAACGCTACCACTGGCTGCTGCAGCTGCCGATGCTGGTGGTACTGAACATCTCCGCCGTCGGCATCAGTTATTTCAGCCAGAGCGGACTGTCCGGCATCCTGTTGCTGCTGATCGCCGGCGTACTGCCCTGGCTGCTGCCGTTCTGGCCTGGTGTGGCCTGGCTGGTGCTGCAGAATTTCTCGCTCATGCCGGTGTTCATGTTCCACTTCGAAGGTTTCGACTTTTTCGATGCGCTGCTGCAGAGCGGACTTTACTTCGGCTTTTCCGGTTTCACGTTCGTCACTTCGCTGGTCGCGCGCCAGCAGGCAGATTCGCGCGAGGAACAGCGGCGGCTGAATTCCGAACTGCGCGCCACGCGCACGCTGCTGACCGAGTCCAGCCGCATCGGCGAACGCATGCGTATCTCGCGCGAGCTGCATGACCTCGTCGGCCATCATTTGACGGCGCTCAGCCTCAATCTTGAAGTGGCCAGTCACCTCGTTTCCGGCAACGCGCAGGAGCACGTGCGCCAGGCACAAAGCGTGGCGAAGCTGCTGCTTTCCGATGTGCGCGAAGTCGTGAGTCAGCTGCGCGAGGACGATGCAATCGATCTGACCGAAGCGCTGCGCACGCTAGTCGAAGGAGTGCCCGGTCTGGACATTCATCTGGATCTGCCGGAGCGTTTTGCGGTGGACGATCCGCGCCGCGCGCAAGTGCTATTGCGCTGCGCGCAAGAGATCATCACCAACACGGTGCGTCACGCGAACGCGCGCAACCTGTGGCTGAAGTTCGAACGCACCGGCGCGAACGAGCTGGCCATCCATGCCCATGACGACGGCCGCGGCGCGGGCACCCTGCGCCAGGGCAACGGCTTGACCGGCATGCGCGAACGCCTCGCGCAGATCGGCGGCCGGCTCGACATCACTACGGCGCGCGACCAAGGCTTCGCGCTGGATGCCTGGGTACCGTCAGGAGGGGCATGAACATGCTTGGAATCGCCGATTTCTATCATCACACGCGTTATTGTCACAACCCCGGCCGCGCTTCGCGCAGCCGCCCCCTTAACTTAAGGGGGCTAATAGCGGCGGCGCTGCGTTTTTCAAATTCGGGGATTCCAGAGGCCACGCAATGACGATTTCAGTTTGCCTGGTCGACGATCAGACTTTGGTGCGCCAGGGTATCCGCTCGTTGCTGGAACTGTCCGACGACATTCGCGTCGCCGCCGAAGCGGCCGACGGCGCCCAGGCGGTGGAAGTGATTCCACAGGCCAAACCCGATGTGGTTCTGCTCGACATGCGCATGCCGGGCATGTCCGGGCTCGATGTGCTCAATGCGCTGGCGCAGAAAAACGCGCTGCCGCCGACGATCATCCTGACCACGTTCGACGACGATCAACTCGTGCTTGCGGGGCTCAAGGCCGGTGCGCGCGGCTATCTGCTCAAGGACGTCTCGCTCGAACAGCTCGTCGAGGCGGTAAAGACGGTCGCAGCCGGCGGCTCGCTCGTCGCACCGGTCGTCACCCAGCGCCTTCTCACCGGCCTGGAACGCATGCAGAACGACTTCACGAGCCTGGACCAGCCCGATCCGCTGACCGAGCGCGAAACCGAAATCCTGCGCCTGATGGCCAGCGGCTACAGCAACAAGGAGATCGCCAATTCGCTCAATGTCGCCGAAGGCACGGTGAAGAACCACGTGTCGAACATCCTCTCCAAACTCGGGGTGCGCGACCGCACCAGAGCCGTGCTGAAGGCGTTTGAGCTGGGAATCGTCTAGTTCGGCACCGCCGCGACGGTTTGGGGGAAGGTTTTCGTCACTTCAGCTAACCCCTAGCCCATAACCGCCGGAGCAAGTACCATTCGCGGTCTGATTTTGAGGGAGTCGCCTGGATGACCCGTCTTCTGGAAATACTCGTTGCCCTCGCCATCGTCTTCGTGATGGCGGTCGGGGTCGGACTCGTCTTGCCGAGTCATCGCCATGTCGACCGTTCCGTGGTGGTCAGCTCGCCGGCGCGTCAGATTTTCGACGTCCTCAACGGCTTCCATACCTATCCGTCATGGACGGCGCTGCGCGCTTACGACCGCAACGTGAAGATGAGCTTCAAGGGCGAAATGATGGGCCCCGGCTCGGAGCTGGACTGGACCAGCACCGACGATCGTATCGGCGACGGCAGCCTGAAAGTGGCGGCAAACCCGGCCCCGCAGCAGGACAAGCAGGTGACGTGGGATTTGAACAACAACTGGCGCGGCGAGAACAAGCACTTCACGATCGATATCGATCCGGCGGCGAATGGCAAGACGTCGAAAGTGACGATGGGCTACGACGTCGACTACGGGTTCGACCTGATCGCGCGCTACTCCGGTATGTATCTGCAGGGCGGTCCTGCCACGCAGATCCAGTATCAATTGACCAGCATGCAGGCGATGCTGGCGACGTTCCCGCAAGTCGATTACAAGGATCAGGACATCCAGCTCAAGGACATCGAGGCGAAACCGATGGTCTTTGTTTCCACGTCGGCCAAGCGCAATCTCGATGACGTTGCCGACGCGACCGACAAGGCCGTGGGCCTGATCCAGGCGCAGGTCAAGAAAGACAAGCTCAACGTCACCGGCCCGCGCATCACCGTGACCACGAACTGGGGCGACGAGAATTACGATTTCGACGTCGCGCTGCCCGTGGACAACCAAGCCACGAATCCCGTCGATCCGGTCAAGACCGGCATGAGCTACGGCGGCAAAGCGCTGGTCACTTCGTTCACCGGCTCGCCGGCGCAGTTGCCGGTGATGCGCCTCGCACTCAAGGCTTACGCGTATACCCACGGCTATCTGTTCGACGAGAGTTCCGAAGGCAACGGCCGCTTCTTCGACGAGTTGACGAGCACCGATGCGACCAAGGCGGCGACGGATCAGCAGACGTTTACGGTATATCTGCCCGTGCAGTTGTAAGCACCGCGTTTGAGTGACAAAACGGGCGGCTCGTGCCGCCCGTTTGAGTTTTTGCCGGTCGCGTTGAGCATAGCGAGCGAAGTCGAAACGTGGCATGCCCCTTCGACTTCGGCGCTTCGCGCCTACGCTCAGGGCGAACGGATCGCGGGGGAACTTTTTGCAAACTTTGCTGTATTTTGCCGGGCGCCCGTGATTTTCCGGCGTCTTGGGGAATGTTCGACTTCGTAGAAACGCACCGCGCTAGAGCGGTTCAACCCGATGGAAATGCAAACATGATCGAAACCCGTCAACTGACCAAGCGTTACGGCGATCTGACCGCCGTCGACGGCATCTCCTTCAAACTCGAACCGGGCCGCGTGCTCGGCTTCCTGGGGCCCAACGGCGCCGGCAAATCCACGACGATGAAAATGATAGCGGGCTTCCTCACGCCGACATCCGGCAGTGCGAGCGTCTGCGGTCACGACGTCGTCGATGATGCGATCGCCGCCAAGCGCGCGGTCGGCTATCTGCCGGAAGGCGCGCCGAGTTACGGCGAGATGACGCCGCGCCAATTCCTGGGCTTCGTCGCCGATGTGCGCGGACTGGCCGGCACACGCCGCACGCAGCGTCTGGACGACGTGATCGAACGCCTGCACTTGAATGGCGTGCTCGAGCAGCCGATCGAAACGCTGTCGAAAGGCTTCAAGCGCCGCGTCGGCCTCGCCCAGGCGATCATCCACGATCCGCAAGTGCTGATTCTCGACGAGCCGACCGACGGCCTGGATCCGAACCAGAAACACGAAGTGCGGGCGCTGATCAACGCGATGGCGAAGGACAAGACCATCGTCGTGTCGACGCACATTCTCGAGGAAGTGCACGCCGTGTGCAGCCGCGCCATCATCATCGCCAAGGGAAAAATCCTCGCCGATGCGACGCCGGCGGAACTGGAAGCACGCTCGCGTTATCACCAGGCCGTGTCGCTGACCGCGGCGAATGTCACTGCCGCCAGGGAAGCGTTGTCGCGCGTCGCCGATATCGCTGCGGTGGAAATCGATCCGCAGGATCACCGCATTACGGCATTTCCGAAGCCCGGCAAGGAGATTTTTGCGCCGATCAGCGAGCTGCTGAAAACGCAGGGCATACAGGTGAGCGAAGTGCAGCTCGAAAGCGGGCGCCTAGACGAGGTGTTCCGCACGATCACGCAAGGTCCGGCCGGGGAGGCGCACGCATGAACATGATCCGTACCCTGTTCCGGCGCGAACTGGCGAGCTATTTCGCGACGCCGGTCGCCTACGTGTTCATCGTGATCTTCCTCGTGCTCGCCGGCACTTTCACGTTCTACATCGGCAACTTCTACGAGCGCGGCCAGGCCGACCTGCTGCCGTTCTTTGATTTCCACCCGTGGCTGTATCTGTTCCTGGTGCCGGCCGTCGGCATGCGTTTGTGGTCGGAGGAGCGCAAGAGCGGCACGATCGAGTTGCTGATGACGCTGCCGGTAACGATGTGGCAAGCCGTGGTCGGCAAGTTCCTCGCCGCCTGGGCGTTCATCGGCATCGCCCTCGTACTGACGTTCCCGATCTGGATCACGGTGAACTACCTCGGCGCGCCGGACAACGGCGTGATCTTCGCCAGCTATATCGGCAGTTTCCTGATGGCCGGCGCGTTCCTCGCCATCGGCTCGTGTCTGTCGGCGTGCACGCGCAATCAGGTGATCGCGTTCATCCTCACCGCGGTCGTGTGCTTCCTATTCCTGCTCGCCGGTTTCCCGCTGGTGCTGAATTTCTTCAGCGCCTGGGCGCCACAGGGCCTGGTTGATGCGGTCTCGTCCTTGAGCTTCATGACGCATTTCACCGCGATCAGCAAGGGCGTGATCGACTTGCGCGATCTCATTTATTTCCTGCTGACGATCGCGTTCTGGCTGTATGCCAGCGCGGTCGTGATCGACTTGAAGAAGGCGGACTGACTCCATGACTGGCAATCGCAAACTTCTCACCGGTGGCGCGCTGGCCGTGCTCGCCGTGCTGTTCGTGGCCGTGATCCTGATCAGCAACGCGCTGTTCCGTGGCGCGCGTCTGGACCTGACCAGCAGCCATTTGTATACGTTGTCGCAAGGCACCAAAAATATACTTTCGTCGATCGATGAGCCGGTACACCTCTACCTGTTCTATTCCGACAAGGGTTCGCAGGACCTGCCGCAACTGCGCGTCTATGCGCAGCGCGTGCGCGAGCTGCTCGAGGAAATGAGCGCGCGCGCCGGCGGCAAGCTCAAGCTCGAAGTGATCGATCCGCAGCCGTATTCGGAAGATGAGGACCGGGCCACCGGTTATGGCTTGCAGGCAGTGCCCGCCGGGCAGAACGGCGAGAAGCTGTTCCTCGGGCTGGCCGGTACCAATTCGACGAACGGCAAATCGGTGATTCCGTTCCTGCAGCCGAACAAAGAAACGTTCCTCGAATACGACATCGCCAAGCTGATTCACGAATTGTCGGCGCCGAAGAAGCCGGTCGTGGGTCTCGTGACCAGCCTGCAGATGGCGCAGAGTTTCGATCCGCAGACGCGCGCGATGAAGGACGCCTGGGCCGTCGACCAGCAGCTCACGCAGCAGTTCGACGTGCGCACGCTCAATGCCGGCTCGATCAAGACGATCGACAAGGACATCGACGTGCTCGCGCTCGTGCATGCGAAGAAACTCAACGATGACGCGCTGTACGCGATCGACCAGTTCGTCATGCGCGGCGGCCACCTGCTCGTGTTCGTCGATCCCGAAGCCGACAGCGACGAATCCGGCGCCGACCCGCAAAATCCGCAGGCGGCGATGATGGCCGACAAGTCTTCGGATCTGCCGCAGCTGTTCAAGGCCTGGGGCGTGGAGTACGACCCGCATAAGATCGTGCTCGACCGCAAGCACGCACTGCAGATCACGGTGCAGCAGGGCGCGCTGCCCGTGTCGGATCCGGCGATTCTCGGCTTCCGCAAGGCGGATCTGAATTCCGGCGACGTGACCACCGCGAACCTGGACACGATCAATATTTCCAGCGCCGGTTATTTCGCGCTCGCCAAAGACGCGAAAGCGAAACTCACGCCGCTGATCCAGACCAGCGACGATGCGATGGCGGTGCCCAGCGAGCGCGTGAAGTTCCTGCCCGATCCGAGCCAACTGCTCGCCGGCTACACGCCGACCAAGGAGCATTACGTGATCGCGGGGCGCCTCGAAGGCAAGTTTGCGAGTGCGTTTCCCGAGCGCAAGGAAGCCGATCATCTGGCCGAGACGAAGGCCGACAACGTGATCGTGCTCGTCGCCGACACCGACATCCTGACCGATCGCCTGTGGGTGCAGGTGCAGCCGTTCTTCGGCCAGAAGATCATGAACGCGTTTGCGAACAATGGCGATTTCTTCATCAACTCCGTCGACAATCTCACCGGTTCGTCGGACCTGATCTCCATCCGCGGACGCGCCACCGCGCAGCGCCCGTTCACCTTGGTCGAAGACATGAAGCGCAGCGCCGAGGAAAGCTTCCGCGACAAGGAACGCGAACTGCAGCAGCAGTTGAGCGACACCGAACGCAAGCTCACGGAACTGCAGAGCGGCAAGAGCAAGGGCAGCGAGATGATTCTTTCGCCCGAGCAGCAGGCCGAGTTGACCAAGTTCCTCGACCAGAAGGTCGTGATTCGCAAGCAGCTACGCCAGGTACGCCACAGCCTCGACGAGAACATCGATGCGCTTGGCGCGCGCCTGAAGTTCGTCAACATCGGCCTGATGCCGATCCTGATCACGATTTTGGCGCTGGCGTTTGCGTGGCTCAAGCGCAAGCGCGTGGCCTGAGGGTGATGCAATGAATGCGAAAACGCTTTATGCACTGATCGGTGCCGCGATCGTCGCGCTGCTCGCGGCAGTGCTGATCACCTCGTCGAAGAACCCGCAAAGCGACACGGCGACACAGGCGCAACGCTTGCTGCCGGAACTGCATGGCCACGTCAACGATATCAGCACGATCACGTTGACCGGTGCCGAGAACAAGGTGCTGGCCACGCTCAAGCGCGGCAGCGACGGCTGGACGGTGCTCGAGAAGGCGAACTATTCGGCCGACGTCGCCAAGATTCGCGAGTTCCTGCTCAAGCTCGACCAGGCCACGCTGATCGAGCAGAAGACCTCGAACGACAAGCACTACGCCGAACTCGGTATCGATGACGTCAAGGACAAGGATGCGAAAGGCGTGCTGGTCGAACTGACCGGACTCGCGCAGCCGGCCAAGCTCATCGTCGGCAACTTCAATGGCGCTGGAGGTGGGGGCACCTTCGTGCGCCGCGCCGGCGATCCGCAGAGCTGGCTGGCGAGCGGCAATCTCACGCTCGCGAAGAGCACGGCCGACTGGGAGAAGCGCGATCTCACCGATATCGCCGCCACGCGCCTGCAAGCGGTAACCCTTACGAATACTGACGGCAAGGTGCTGAAGGTCTACAAGGATCAACGCAGCGACAGCAACTTCAAAGTAGCCGACGTGCCGGCCGGTCGAGAGATCAGTTCCGAATTTGTCGCCAACAGCCTGGGTTCCGTGCTGGCGGGTCTGCGCGTCGACGACGCGTTCCCGGCCAAGGACATGGCGCCGCCGGAAAAAGTACACAAGGTGCAATATGCCGCGTTTGACGGCCTTGTCATCGACGTCAGCGCCTGGGACAAGGATGGCAAGGATTACGCGCAGTTTGCCGCGCACCTCGACGCGGCGGCGGCGAATGCCGATATCGACAAGGAGCAGGTCAAGGCACGCGCGGATTACGACGCCGCCGTCGTCGCGGCGAGCAAGAAGGTGGCGGACGAGAAATCCACGAACGGCAAGGACGCCGATGCCAACGCCAGGGCTGCGTCAGAAGTTCCCAAACCGCTGGCGGTGAGCGACGCGGCGAAGGATCGCAGCGACAAGCTCGACGCGCTGAACAAGGAGATCGAGACGCTGAACAAGACCTTCAACGGCTGGACGTTCGCGCTGCCGAGCTACAAGTTCACGGACATGTCCAAGAGCATGGACGACATGCTCAAGCCGGTGGAGACGAAGAAGCCCGACGACGCGAAGAAAGCCGCGCCGAAGAAGAAGTAAAGATCATGCGCCGCGCCTTCGGCATCGCCGCCGCCGCGCTCGGCGCCAGTGCCGTCGCATTGGGCGCATTCGGCGCCCACGCCCTGCAAGGCCGCCTCGACGAGGCGGCCTTGCGCATCTGGCACACCGCAGTCGAATACCAGTTCTGGCACGCGCTGGCGTTGATCGGCGTCGCCGCACTCGTGCCCGCACGCACGACGCGAACGTGGCGCGCCTGCGGGATCGCCTTCGTCGCCGGCGCGCTGGTTTTCTGCGGCAGCCTTTACGCGCTTGCGCTCGGCGCGCCGCCCTGGCTCGGAGCGGCTACGCCGATTGGCGGCGGGGCGTTGATCATGGCTTGGGTATTGTTGGGCTTCGCCTTGGCGAAGCGGCAGGACTAGATTTTTGTGTGCCAGCACCAATGCCACGGTTCATACGCGATGCCGTGCCGATTACGCCGCGGATAACTCAGGCGATAGCCGAAACGACGCGCATATTTCTTTAGCCACGCGAATGCCGGCGAATTTTCGAATTCCTCGGCGAGCACGGCATAACCCGGGGTCGTGATGTCCAGCGCGCGGCCGGAGTGGTGCTCGCTGTAACCCGGTGCCGCGCTCACGCGCAGGATTTCGTCTATGCCTTGGCCGCGCGCGAGCTTGCGTTCGAGAATCCCGAGCTGGTATTCGATGCTGCGGAACGCCGAGACGATCTGCAATTGCACGCCGTCCGCCGCCGCGGCTTCGCGCATGCGTGTCCACGCGCGCGCGGCGCGCGGCGCAAGCCATTGCGGACGATTCTGCGTATCGCGCCCAATGAACGCGAGCCGCGCAGGCTCACGTACGCGCTGCAGTGCGCGCACGCGACCGTAATCGCGCGGCACACCGAGCGCATGCGCGCGCGCGATGCATGTGTGCACGTTCGCCGTGCGCGCCGGCGGAACCGGCGCACTGTCAGCCATTGCGTTCGCGCAGCAGCACAATCGCCCACAGACTCAAGGCCGCGGCGGCAACCGCGCCAAGCCAGGAGATATCCATCGGCACGTTCCAGGGGCCGATCGTGATCGGCCAGGCCTTGATCGCCCGAACCAGATGCGCCGTAGCGACGACAGCAAAAACCGTCGCGCTGATTACCAGGTAACGTCGTTGCGAAGTCATCATTTTTCACCTTCCTGTTTGTGCTTGCCACTATCCGGCGGCTTCAGCCGGCCGGTTTTGCGCAGCGCCTCGCGCAGCACATATTCGATCTGCGCATTGGCGCTGCGCAACTCGTCTTCGGCCCAGCGCTGGACCGCGTCCAGTACATCAGCGGAAATGCGCAGCGGATAGGCTTTTTTCATGACCATGGACGGTCGGTATGCCGAAAATTCAGGAGCACTTCGGCGAAGCCATCAGCCGTTGTACAACGTGCCGGTGTTGACGATCGGCTGCGTGCCGCGCTCGCCGCACAGCACTACGAGCAGGTTCGACACCATTGCCGCCTTGCGCTCCTCGTCGAGATTGACGACACCGCGCGCTTGCAGCTGTTCCAGCGCCATCTCGACCATGGTCACGGCGCCTTCGACGATGCGCGTGCGCGCGGCAATGATCGCGCTGGCCTGCTGACGCTGCAGCATCGCCTGCGCGATTTCCGGGGCGAAGGCCAGATGCGTGATGCGCGCCTCGACGACATCGACGCCGGCTTTGGCAAGGCGCTCCTGGATTTCCTTCTGCAAGTGGTCGGAGATTTCCTTGCCGTGGCTGCGCAGCGAGAGCGCACCGGTGTCGTGCGAATCGTACGGGTAGCTCGTCGCCATCGCGCGCAGCGCGGATTCGCTCTGGATGTGCACGAAATCCTCGTAATCATTCACCTGAAACAGCGCTTCGGCGGTGTCGACGACTTGCCAGACGACAACCGCGGCGATCTCGATCGGATTGCCGTCGAGATCGTTGACCTTGAGCTTGCTCGATTCGAAGTTGCGCACGCGCAGGGACACGCCGCGCTTGCTGTAGAACGGATTCGTCCAGCGCGGCCCGGCGTCGCGCACTGTGCCCACGTAGCGGCCGAAGAACTGCAGCACCTTGCCTTCGTTGGGCGCGACCGTGAAGAACCCGCCGAGGCAGATCAGCAACACAATGCCGGCGAGAAGGGCCACCAGGATCGCCCAGACCGTTTGGTGCTGGATCGAGTTGACCAGCCAAGCGCCGTTGGCGAGCAACAGTATGACGATGCCGATCAGCGCGGGAATGCCCGAGGGAGCCGAATATGCACGTTCGTTCATGGAAATCTCCAAGCTGGAGTTGTCGGAAAATATTGATATCAAAAATATATCACTATTTCAAGTGACCGACACCAGGCGATTCCATGCTACTCAATGGAATACAAGCACATTCATAGGGTTAGGAAAGTTCTGCGCTTCTCTCGAAGGGCCAGCGAGATGTCGCGCGAGTGCCGATCTGCCATGGCACTGCGGAGGCGGCAATGCCTCCGCAGGCAGAACTTTTCTACTTCCGACCCAAACTACCGTTCACTGCGGCGATTGGAATCCGGCGCGGGTCCATCAGGCTGTAGAGCGTGTAGAGCTCGGTTTCGTTGCGTTGCCGGTATTCGGCCAGCGCATGACTTACCGTGCCAACTCCGGCACTGATGTCGGCTACCTGGCGGATCGTCCGGGCCAATTCTTCGAGACTGCGCAAAACCCGGCGGGCGAGACTGTTCATCATGAAGCGCAGCTTTGTAAGCTGGCCGCGCGCGGCGGTATCACTGTCCAAACCATGGGCAATGACCGGATACAGCCAAAGCGCCTCCTGACGGCGTAGTTCATGCAGTTGACCTGCGCAGGCATGCGCGGATCGCCATGCGTCCTCGCGATCGCGTCGAAATCGATTCGGCAGTGCCGCTATCCGCGTATCGAGCGCGTCGTGCTCATCGAGCAGCTTCCTAAGCAGGCCCGGATCGAATCTCACGGGCGTATACCATGTCAGCGCCGCGGGCGGTTGGGTCGTGACGTTACTCGTCAACTTGCGGGCGACCTGCACGAGATCGAAGGCGTCGTTTTCCTTCCCCATAAATCCTCCGGCCAGTTTTTGTTCTGTGGCTTACGGGAATCGCGCGATCCATTCTGCGGGGAAAAGCTTGCCGCGCCACTGTCAGAGTTGACAGTGGAGAAAGACAGGAGACGTTCGTCAGTGTTCGCGAGTGCGCAGCGGAGCGACCGCGTCGATGCGCATGCGCCCGAGCGTGTCGAAGCCGGCATAGAAGCGCCAGGGATCGCCATCGCCGACCGACAGTGCGATGTGACCGGCATCGAAACCGGACAAAGCTGCATCGAAACTCTGCCAGTGGCCGTCGATCCACGCTTGCGCCCAGGCGTGCGGCACGAACACGTGCTCCGCACCGGCGTAATGGTCGGTGTAGGCGAGTCCGTCGACGACGCGCGTGGCAATGCCGAGCGCGCGGCCGAGCGCGGCGAGCAGCACGGCGTGTTCGGTGCAGTCGCCTTCCGGTTTCTTCGCCACTTCCAGCGCGGAGGCATAGCCGACACTGAGATTCTTGGTGCGGATGAAACGGCGCACGAAATCCTCCAGCCGCTGCATGCGTTCACGCGGCGTAGACGCGTCACCCGCGCCTTCGCGCGCGAGTTTCTGGATTTCCGGCGCGTCGCTCTGCAGCCAATCGTTGCGCTGCGCATCGACCGCTGCCGGCGGCGGCTCGGCAGCGTTGAGCGCTGCGGCAGACAACGGCGCAATGCGCAGTTCAAATCCCTTGTCGGTAGCGGCGACGCGCTGCTCGTCGGTCGTGGCGAAACGCAGCGGCGCACCGCCATCGCTTGCGCTGACACGCAAGATCACGCCGTCGTGCAACTCCTCTGCGGTGAGCGCCGCCGGCGCCGGCGCCATCGCGTGACTGAGAATATCGGCCGGCTGATTCGGCGCCTGCGCGCAGGCGCGCGAACAGGCGAGCATGGTCAGTTCGTAGCCGAGCACCGGCAGCGTCAGCTTGCGCACGTTCTGCTGCGCGTCGATGAAGCTCGTGCTGCGCGCGGGCGCGTCGGGCAGATGCAGGATCTGGTCAACGCGGGTGAGTTCGCGCGCGCCGCCGGGCAGATCGACTTTTTCCTGCGCACCGATGGTCGATTCCACTTCGACCGCATCGAGGCTTTCGGCCTGGAAGGCGAGTTCGCTGAAATGCGTCCCCGGCGCCAGCCCCGAGCGCTGCTCTGCCAGGCGCATGCCTTCGGCAAGCAGCGCGTTCTTCGGCCATTCGATCACGTGCGATCGTTTCGCGCCGCCGACTTCGCTGTCGATGCGGAACTTTCCATCCGCCGCCGCGCGTCCGTGAATTTCGCTAGCGTTGCCGGAAGCGAGCGTGCGCGATTCGAATGCGAGCGGCCTGCCGTCGGTGGTTTCGGTATCGATCTCGCGCGTCGACATCTTCATTTTCGTGCCGGCGCGGTCGAGTTCGACGTCGAGCGTCTGTGTGGTGATGACGTGCTCGCCGCGCACTTCGCGCAGCGTGTGCATCTGCCCGATCTTGCGACCATCGAGCTGCACGCTCATCCAGATGTCGTCGTCGGCCGCCGCAGCGGCGCACAGCGGAACGAGGCAGAGCAGGGCAGCGAACGAACGCATCGGAATCCTCGAACGAAAATCCAAGCATAGCGGATACAATGCGCGTCTTTCGCCTGCGGGACGATGATGAAAGCTTTCGGCACGCCTTACACCGACACCGCCAAACGCCTGCTGCTGCTGGGCTCCGGCGAACTCGGCAAGGAAGTTGCGATCGAGGCGCAGCGCTTTGCCGTGGAAGTGATCGCGGTCGATCGCTACGCGCACGCGCCGGCGATGCAGGTCGCGCACCGCAGCCACGTGATCGACATGCTCGACGGCACCGCGCTGCGGAAGCTGATCGAACAGGAGCAACCGGATTTCGTCGTGCCGGAGATCGAGGCGATCCACACGGCGACGCTGCTCGAGCTCGAACGCGAAGGCGTGCACGTGATCCCGACCGGGCGCGCGACGCGCCTGACGATGGATCGCGAAGGCATCCGTCGCCTCGCCGCCGAGGAACTGAAGTTGCCGACGTCGCCGTATCGCTTCTGCGACACGCTCGAGGAATACCGTACTGCAGTTTCTGCGGTCGGGCTGCCGTGCGTGGTCAAGCCAGTGATGAGTTCGTCCGGCAAGGGTCAAAGTACGGTAAAAACTCAGGCTGACATCGACCAGGCCTGGGAGTACGCGCAACACGGCGGCCGTGCCGGACAAGGCCGCGTGATCGTCGAAGGTTTCGTCGCGTTCGACTATGAGATCACGCTGCTCACCGTGCGCCATCGCGACGGCACGAGCTTCTGCGCGCCGATCGGGCATCTGCAGATCGACGGCGATTACCGTGAATCCTGGCAACCTCAGCCGATGTCCGACAGCGCTCGCGAGCGCGCGGAAACAATCGCGCGCACGATCACGGATGCGCTGGGCGGCGCCGGTCTGTTCGGTGTGGAATTGTTCGTGCGCGGCGAAGACGTGATCTTCTCCGAAGTGAGTCCGCGCCCACACGATACCGGCCTGGTTACGCTGATTTCGCAGGAGCTGTCCGAATTCGCGTTACACGTGCGCTCGATTCTCGGCCTGCCGATTCCGGTGATTCACCAGTGGGGAGCGAGTGCCTCGTGTGCCGTGCTGGCAGAAGGCAACGGCAATCGGCCGCGTTACCATGGCGTCGCTGCAGCGCTCGCCGAGCCCGACACCATGCTGCGCCTGTTCGGCAAGCCGGAAGTTTCCGGCAAGCGCCGCATGGCGGTGACGCTGGCGCGCGATGCAGACATCGCCAAGGCGCGCGCCAAAGCGCGGCGTGCGGCGGCGGCGCTGCGCATTGAGCTTTAGGAAGTGCGCGCAAACCGACGGCAGACGCCTGCACCCATGCGATTGGGCGCAGGCTATTCCGTCTATTCGAAGCCGTTGCGGAAAATCACGTCGCAATCAAAGCTGTTGCCGACGACGTATGGCCCGCCCATGAAGCTCGAACTATTGGGCATGAAGTCGTAGACCTCGGTGGCGCCCGCGCCGACGCCCACCGGGTCGGTGGTCTGCGCCGATCCGGAAACGAAGCCCATGATGACGTCGCCGGGGTTCAGATCAAGGTCACTGGCTTTGACGACGATGACCACGGTGTTGTACGGCGATACATAGCTGCTTTCCACCTCGGCGGGTTTGGTCGTGCCGGCCTCGACAAAGCGCCCATCCACGCCGCCGCTGTTGTTGGCGCCGGGTGTGTAGGACTCGAACGTCGGCGTCGATCCGGACCAAGCCATGTGCACGGCGCGATAATGGAAGCCCGCTGGCGTCGCATCGGCAATCTTCATCGCGACGTACCAGGCCGAACCCGGTGGCTGTGGCGATTGGCCGGCATCCGTGTTGAGCGTGAACCAGAGTTTGACTACACCGTCGAGCGCGAGCGGCTGACCAAGCTGGAAGGAAAGCAGGTCCGCTCCTACCGGGGCGGGTCCCGCGCCGGCAACGCTGGCGTCACCCGCGGGATCCGTTGCCACCGTTATCCCGGGTGCCGTGCAGACGGTTTCCGGTTGCGGCGGCACGACGACGTTCAATTTGATTTCGTCGCTGGGGTTGCCGGTGCCGCTCGGATTGACGGCCTTGACGGTGTAATAGTAGTCGGCCACGTTCGGGTCGGCAGTGGCGTCGTCATAACTGCTCGCCGGACCGTCGGTCTGATCCAGCAGCGTCTCGCCGCCCGCCGTGGTGCCGCGGAAAATCAGGTAGTTGGTAATGTCGGCGCCGCCGTTGTCAGGAACTTTCCAGCTCAGATGCGCAGCGCTGGGGTCGCGCGAGCCGGCGAGGCAGGCACGGTTGGGCTTCACCGGCTCGACCGGATCAAACTGGGCGAGCAGGCTCTTGCCGCCAATCTGGCGTGCAACGCGCATCCACGCGGTAAAGTCATTGGGTCCGGTGCCGGCGATGCAATCCGCGCTCACGCAGCCGTCGCTGTAGCCGTAGAGCACGCGGCCCTTGTCGTCCAGCGTGACCTCGTTGAAGTCGAGCAGGTTGCGGTCGGTAGTTCCACCGCCTTGCTGCCATACGCCGGTGTGGCTTTGTACCGGATCGTTGGGGGTGGCATTGACGGTAGTCCAGTTCAGCCCGCCATCGTAAGTGGTCGCGATAAACGCATACCACACACCGGGGAAACCTATTGCCTGATAGTCGCCGGCAACGTTGGTGCCGATAAAGCCGCAAGCAGCACGGCCGGAACTGCCGCCGACGGCTTCGGTATGTGAAGCGTTGACCACGCCATGCGAGGCGCCGATGTCGAAGTCATTGATCCAGGTGTTACCGCCGTCTTGACTTACCTTGACATGCACGTGGCCTTCCGGCGGATTACCGCCGGCGACCGGCTCATTGTTCACGTAGCAGTAGTACGCGGTACTGTCGGCATCCAACGCGATCGACGGATCGGCGCCCTGTACCTGCGAGATGCTTCCGGTGACGGCGAATTCTGTCCACGTCGTGCCGGCATCGGTACTGATGGCTCCGCCTTGACGGCCGTTACATTGATTCACCGGCAGCCAAGCCGTACCGTCGGCTGCGATGTGCACGTGACCGTGCAAACCGCCGCAACCTTCCGCGCCGAATCCGGTATAGGCCGGGTGGCCCGGACCCCAGCTCATGCCCAGATCGAGACTGCTCTGGCACATCGCCGGTCCGACGATGTCTTGTGAGCAGTACAGCGTGTTCTCGCCCTGGTTGACCGGAGTCACCAGCCCCGACAATGCCGCCGGGAACGGACCGGTGCCGATCGTCTCGTGATCGGCGCCGCCGTCGGGTGGCCCCGCGCCGATTGGAGTCCACATGTCGCCGTCGTTGTCGCTATATGCGTACGAGGCATTGGCCCCGACCGTGGAATTGGCGACGAACGTGCGGCCGGTTTTCTGATCGGTCCACAAAATTGGATCCAGATCGGCCGGTGTGTTGGTCGCGGCGTTGGTCTTGTCTTCCCACAATGCGTCGCAGCTCTCCGGATTGCCCGCAGCAACCACTTCGGCGGGCGTCAAGCGCCAGATCGGTCCGCTGTTCATCGTCATGATGCGGCGGCTGGCCGGATTGAAGCCGATATTGAATTCGCCGTTGCTCGGTTGCGCCGAAGTGCCGTTGGGTGCGTAGAAATTCTGGAAACGCGAAACACCCGGTACGGTGGGATCGGCCTCGCCAAACGCGCCGCCACCACCATTGGCGCCGGGCAGCAACTGGACTTGAACCTGCACCGTCTCTCCGGTGGGCGTGTACGGTACGACGATTACGGTGAAGGTTGTCGTGCCATCGACCGCATTGAAAAACGTCGCCACTTCCGGATTGCCGCCACTGGCAGACTGCGAATAGGCTTGCTGGCTGCCGTCCGTCGTGGTTACCGTGCCTTGGAAAACGTATAGATCGTAATCGGAGTTTCCGCTGCCACTATCTGTCCAGCTCAGCGTGACCTGGACCGAGGCATTGGGATGGGCGACGGCATAGCCTGCCGGCAGCGTCACCGTCAGCGCATACTCATCGCAGGGTTGTGTCGGGTTGTTGCACTCCGGGCCGACGTCGACCTGCGGGACGGGAGTTGCATTGGCGACCGGGAACGGCCCGGCCGAGTAGGCCAGCGGGCCTGAAGTATCGGTCAGCGTTCCAGACGGGGGTGTCGCAGCGAACGCGCTGAGCGGGAATAGCAGAAGCAACGCCAACTGCCGAACAAGGGCGGGAAAAATTTTCATCGCTGCGCTCCATGCTGCGACGTGCGCAGCGAATAACTCCGGACGTACCGCCGAGCGACGGCACGCAAAACCATTTCGTGACAGGGCACTGTACTCTGCAGGGGTATCGTGTGCTATCCGGGTATACCCTCACCGGCTTGACAGCCGCGGACGCGGGTCAGACCTCCAATGAGGATTGCCGCCACGTCACGCGGAATCGTTTGCACTCGCCCACGTCACGCATGGCGTAGCCGTCAATTCGGATAGCGATTTTCAAAACGCAACGTTGACGACAATGCGCGAGGCGGCAGCTGCTTACGCGGCAAGCGCCTGCCAGCCGTCGGCGCCGAGCAGTTCCAGCGGTCGAAAGCGCGCTTTGTAGCCCATCTTCGGATGCTGCTCGATCCAGAAACCGAGGTACACATGCGGCAGACCGCGTTCGCGCGCGAGTTCGATCTGACGCAGAATCGCGCAAGTGCCGAGACCGCGCGCGGATTCGCCGGGATCATAAAATGTATACACCGCCGACAGCCCGTTCGGCGCGAAGTCAGTGACCGCTACGGCGAGCAGACGTGTGCCCAAGCGCAGTTCGAGAAATTTCGTCGGGCTCCATGGCGTGTACAAAAACCGCTCGAAGTCCTCGATATCCGGATCGTCCATGCCGCCGCCGGCATGGCGTGCAGTGAGATAACGCCGGTACAAGGTGAAATATTCCTCGCGAAACTGCGCCGGCGCGACGACGAGTTGCAAATCGCTGTTGCGCTCGAGGCAGCGCCGCTGGCTGCGATCGGGCTGGAATTGCGCCACCGGGATGCGCGCGGCGATGCAGGCGCGGCAGCTGCGGCATGCTGGGCGGTAGACGTGGCCGCCGGCGCGGCGGTAGCCCTTGGCCAGCGCGGACTCATAAATTCGCGCGAGCTGCGGCGCGGCCGGGTCGATGACGAGGTTCTGCGCCGTGCGCTCGGCGAAATAACCGCAGGCATGCGGCAGCGTCTGGAACAGGCGGACGACTTCCGATTTCATGCTGCCGATGCTACTCCGATCCCTGCGCGGGTCATAACACTCCGACCAAGTGCAGGATGATCAACACGACAATGGCCGCGAGCAGGGCGATGCGCAGTTTCCAGGCCAGCGCGTTGCGTTGGTCTTCCGCGGCCGGCGGCGTGCGCGAACGCCGCAGCTCTTCGGCGAAACGCGTCGCCGGCTCGACGCCAATCTCGCGCAGCAGCGCGCGTGCGCGTGGCTGGTCTTCGGCATTCACCACCCACACCTGGGGCCAGGTGCTCGGATCCGGGCGTGAGGCATAGCTCGGACCTTTGAAGTCGTGGCCGGCGTAGGCGCGCCGGTTTGTCACGCTGGTCTGGATGCCGGCTTCGGCGAGCAGCGCGACGACGCGCTCGACATTTTCCACACGTGCAGATGTATAAATTTGCCTCACGCTGTCGCACCGGCATCGACGACGCGGATCATGCCTTCCTGAATCGTCGAGGCGACCAGCGTTCCATCGAGGCTGAACACCTGCCCGCGCGCAAGCGCACGCGCGCCTTGCGCGGACGGGCTGTCGCAGGAATACAGCAGCCATTCGTCGGTGCGAAACGGACGATGAAACCACATGCCGTGATCGAGGCTGGCCATGCGCAGGCTGCCGTAATTGCCCACCATCGACAGGCCGTGCGGCAACAGGGCCGTGGTGATCAAATTGAAGTCCGAAGCGTAGGCAAGCGTCGCGCGATGCAGCGCCGGGATGTCGGCAATGCGTCCGGCCAGGCGGAACCAGGTGTGCTGTACCGCCGGGCGTTTCTGCGGCTGCATCGGGTCCACAGGTTCGACAAAGCGCATTTCAAACGGCGCATTGCGGCCGAACCAGCGCTGCAATTTCGTCGGCAGCTTGGCGAGCACCTCGGGCGGTAACGGTGCCCGCGGTGGCAACTCGTCCGGCCGAGCGACGGCCGGCATCGTCGCAGCGTGCTCGATGCCGGTCTGCTCGATCTGGAACGACACGCTGCAATTGAAGATTGGCTCGCCATGCTGGATGGCCACGACGCGCCGCACCGAAAAACTGCCGCCGTCGCGCGTGCGCTCGACGTTGTAGACGATCGGCGCCTCGATATCGCCGGCACGCAGAAAATAGGCGTGCAGCGAGTGCGCGGCGCGTGCCGGATCGACGGTCTGCTGCGCGGCCGACAGCGCTTGGCCGAGCACCTGTCCACCGAACACGTATTTGGTGCCTATGTCGCGGCTCTGGCCGCGAAACAGGTTTTCCTCGAGGCGTTCGAGTTGCAGCAGGTCGATCAGTTCGCCGACGACGGGGTTGGACACGTGCTCTCTCCGCGCAAACAAAAATTATAGTCTACGGACGCAGACGCTCGAGACCCGATGCAGGCACGACCTTGTCCCACGGAAACAGCGGCCCCGGATCCTGGCGCCGCCGCAACAGGATCGTCGGATCATCGCTCGCCGGCTCGAGGCGCGTGTCGAGATCCTCGTGGCCGGCGATGTATTTCAGGTTCGGCAGCTCGTTGCGCAGCAGACGCAGCAACTTCAGCAGCGCGTCGATCTGCGCCTGCGTGTATGGCACGGTGAATTGCTGATGCTGGCTGTCGCCCCAGTGCGGATAACGGCCGATATTCGACAGCTCGATGCCGATCGAGCGTGAGTTGTAGCCGCGCGTGTGATTGGCGGCGCGATCGTCTGCGATGAAGCGGTGCACGCTGCCGTCGCTGTCAATGTAGTAGTGGCCGCTGTTGCCGGTCCCGGTCGCCGCGTAATGGATGCGTTCGCCGAACTCGCGTGCCATCGTCATATCCGGCAACTCGGTGCAATGGATCACAACGAGATCGATCGCGCTGAGCGCGCGCCGTTCCAGGCGCGACTCATAAGGCAAGGGCCAGCCATGAATGGGCAGATCGAGGGGCATGCAATAATTCGCCGATGAAACCTTTGCTCATTCTCTCACACGGCCTGGAAAGCGGCCCCGACGCGACCAAGGTCAGCGCACTGGCGAAAGTCGCGGAAAGCGCCGGTTTCCGCAGCGTGCGGCCGGATTACCGCGATCTGGATGCCACGCGCGATGTGCGCCGCATCGATGCGCGCATCGCGCGGCTCGTGGAACAGGCATCGTCCGAGCAGCCGGTGATCCTGGCCGGGTCGAGCATGGGCGCATTCGTTTCCGGATTCGCCTCGCTGCAGATGAGCTGCGTCGGCTTGTTCCTGATCGCCCTGCCGATCACGATCAGCGGCTACGCGCGGCCGTTCAATGCGAGAGCGGTGCCGACCTCCCTCGTGCACGGCTGGGACGACGAGCTGTGCCCGGTGGAGGACGTGATCACGTTCGCGCGCGTGCGCGGCGACGCGATCACGCTCGTGCGCGATGAACATCGCCTCGCTGCGCACGTCGATTTCTGCGCCGAGCAGTTCCGCTTGTTCCTGCAGCGTTTCCGCTGATGTACGATTTTTTTGCGAGCTGTCCCAAGGGGCTGGAATATCTGCTCGTCGACGAGCTCAAGGCGCTCGGGACGGACGCGCACGAAGCGCTCGCCGGCGTGCATTTTCGCGGCGAACTCGATGCCGGCTATCGCGCCTGTCTGTGGTCGCGGCTGGCCAGCCGCGTGCTGCTGCAGTTGGCGGACTTCGAAGTCGCCGACGCCGACGCGTTATACGCCGGCGCGCGCGCGATTGCCTGGGGCGAGCACTTCGACCTGGATACGACTTTTGCCGTCGACGCGGTCGGCAGCACCCAAGGCCTGACCCACAGTCAGTACGCGGCATTGCGCGTGAAGGATGCGATTGTCGACGCGTTCCGCGACGCGACGGGCGAACGCCCGAACGTCGACACGGAAAATCCCGGGCTGCGCGTCAATCTGGTCCTGCGCCGCGGTCGCGCGATCATCAGTCTGAATCTCGCCGGGCCACCGTTGCACCAGCGCGGTTACCGCAAGGGCGCGGGCCTCGCGCCGCTCAAGGAGAATCTCGCCGCGGCGATGCTGTTGCGCGCGAATTGGCCGGCGATTTACGCCGTTGGCGGGGGGCTCGTCGATCCGCTGTGCGGCTCGGGCACACTGCCGATCGAGGCGGCGCTGATCGCGGCTGATGTCGCGCCGGGCCTGCGTCGCGAGCACTGGGGCTTTTTCGGCTGGCGCGGCCACGATGCAACATTGTGGAAAATGTTGCATGACGAGGCGCAAGTGCGCGCTACGGCAGGATTGCAAGCGCTGCGCCCGGTGTTTTTCGGCTTCGACGAGAATCCGACTGTGCTCAATGAAGCGCGGCGCAACGCGCAGGCTGCGCTGCTGTCCGGATTCATGCAGTTCGGTCGCCAGTCGCTTGAGCATCTGCATCGACCGCATGAGCTGGAAACCCCCGGACTCGTGATCACGAATCCGCCGTACGGCGAGCGCATGGGCGAGGACACCGAAGTGTTGGCGCTGTATCGACTGCTCGGTACGAAACTCAAAGCCGAGTTTCCCGGCTGGCGGGCGAGCGTGATTGTCGCCGATGAAGCGCACGGTCATCCGCTCGGCCTGCGCGCGGACAAACGCTACAAGCTCTACAACGGCGCGCTCGAATGCACGCTGCTGAATTTCGATATCGCGGCCGCAGACGCACCGAAGCCGGAACCGAAACCGCTGTCGGCCGGCGCGCAGATGGTGAAAAACCGCATCGAAAAGAATTTTCGCCATCTGCGCAAGACCGCGCTGCGCGAAGGCATCGACTGCTGGCGCGTGTACGACGCCGATCTGCCCGAATACGCTGCGGCGATCGACATCTATGGCGAGCATCTGCACATCCAGGAATACCAGGCGCCGGCGAGCATCGATGAAAATCTCGCGCGCACGCGCTGGCGCGAGCTCGTGCGCGCAGCCGGCGCGGCCTTGAACGTTCCGCGCGAACGCATCGCGCTCAAGCAGCGCGCACGCGGCAAGGGCGGCGAGAAATACGGGCGCATGGAAGAGCGCGGCGAGTTTTTTGAAGTCGGCGAGGCGGGGTTGAAGTTCCTCGTCAACCTGCACGATTACCTCGACACCGGCTTGTTCCTCGATCACCGCCCATTGCGCATGCGCGTGCGCGAACTCGCGCGCGGAAAACGCTTCCTCAATCTGTTCTGCTACACCGGGGCGTTCAGTGTCTACGCGGCCGCTGGCGGCGCGGTGGAGACGGCGAGCGTGGATCTGTCGCCGACGTATCTCGAATGGGCCGCGCGGAATCTCGCGCTGAACGGATTCGATCTCACGCGCAACAAGCTTGTGCGCGACGACGCGGTGAGCTATTTGCAAAATCATTCGGCGATGTTCGATCTGATCTTCGTCGATCCGCCGACGTTCTCCAATTCCAAGCGCGCCGAGGATTTCGACGTGCAGCGCGATCATGCCGCGCTTCTGAAGCTGTGCGGCCAGCGCCTCTTGCCCGGCGGCACGATTTTGTTCTCGAACAATTTCCGCCGCTTCAAACTTGAAGAAGCGGCACTTGCGCAATTCGACATTCGCGACATCACGGCGTCAACGATTCCGTTCGATTTCGAGCGCAATCCGCGCATTCATCGAGCGTGGCAATTGACCTCTCGTCCACTTTGATTGCGCGCCTTGCGGGGCGAAACTGAACAGGCGGCGACGTGCGGCCGACTTTCAGACTGGATTCAGCCCCGAAACCACAGCATGCGCGTGCGACGGTGAGTCGCAGACACTCATCCCAAGGGGAATACAAATGACTTCTCGTAAACGCGGTTTCCGCGCGCTGGCTGCGGGCGTGCTCGTGGCAGCCGGTCTGGCGCTCGCGCCGTCCGCATTCGCTCATGGTGGCGTCAGCATCGGCATCAGCGTGCCGGGTTTGAGCATCGGCGTCGGTCCGCATCATCACGGTTATGTCGGCATCGGCGGTGGCTACGGCTACTACTCGCCGGGATACGCCCCCGCGTATTACGCGCCCGCAGCGGCCTACTACGACTATGACGATGGCTACTACAGCGCGCCGGTATACGGGGGTGGCTACTACGGATACGGAGGCGGAGGTGCCTATTACGGATCGCGCCATCACTACTACCATGGCGGTGGTTATTATCATGGCTACCATGGTGGCGGCTACAACCACGACTATCACCACGGCGGCTATGGCCACGACGGCGGCCATTCCCATGGCGGCTACCATCACCACTGACCAATAGTAAAACCGTGCTGAACAAAGCCCCGCAGCGAAAGTTGCGGGGCTTTTTATTGCCCTAAGCGCGCCTGAACAAGCGGCCCGCCAGGGTGAAATTTCAGACCAGATTCAGGCCAAAAACTGCAGGATGATGCTGCGACACTAAGGTCGCATTCTGTAACAGGAGTCAATCATGAATTCCCGCAAACGTGGCATTCGAGCAATGGTCCTGAGCTTGCTGGCGGTTGCCGGTATCGCACTGGCACCGGCCGCGTTCGCTCGCACTTATGTTGATGTTGGCGTCAATGTGCCGGGCGTAAGCGTGGGCTATTACGGCGGCCATCATCATCACGGCTGGTATGGTTCGGTGGGTTACTACGACCCGTATTATCGCCCGTACTACTACTCGTACTCGCCAACTTATTACGACCCTTACTATTCCGGCAGCTGCTATGTGCGCGGCCACTATGACCGCTACGGCTACTGGCACCGCGGTCACTACGTCCCCTGCTGAAGCAGTCACTGCCTTCACTTGAACCCCGCCACCCGGCGGGGTTCTTTTTTAATGGCCAGGGATGGCCGGTATGCCGGCAGTGCGGGAGCAATCTTCGGTGGCCACTGGCGGCGCGGAACGTTAGGATAGGCGCTCTGTTCCCTGGATCACCGCATGACTTCGCCGAATCGGCCTGAAGACAGCAAAGGCGCCGGCTCGGAGTCTCCCGAGGCCTGGACATTTTTCCGCCAGTGGCTGAAGAATCCCCTCGGCATCGCAGCGCTGTCGCCTTCCGGACAACAACTCGCGCGGCAGATGATCGCCGAGCTGCCGCATGGGGCGAAGCGTGTCATCGAACTCGGCGGCGGCACCGGTGTATTCACGCGCGCGATGCTCGGCCACGGCATTGCGGCGCAGGATCTGCTCGTGCTCGAACTTAACGAAGCGCTCTATCAACATCTGCGCGCGCGCTTTCCCGACGTGCGCGTCGAGTGCGGCGATGCGCGCGAACTGAAAACGATCGCCCAACGCAACGGGTTTCTGGACGGCGGGCAGGCTGATGCGATCATCAGCGGCCTCGGCCTGCTGTCGATGTCCAAGCGCATGCAGATGGAGATCCTCGAAGCGGCATTTTCCACGCTGAAACCAGACGGCCGCCTGATCCAATTCACCTACGGTCCGAAGTCTCCGGTTCCGCGCGAGGCGCTCGCCGAAATGGATTTGTCCGTGCGCCGCGGCGGCTTCGCCTGGTGGAACGTACCGCCGGCGTCGGTATACGTTTTCACGCGCAATCGCTCCAAGGCGATACACGCGGTGCGCGGGAAAAAGTAAAGGCTACCGGTTGAGAATTGGCCGGGCTGGCCGTATCATGCGCGACCGCCGGAGAGGTGGCAGAGTGGTCGAATGTACCTGACTCGAAATCAGGCGTGGGTTTATAGCCCACCGTGGGTTCGAATCCCACCCTCTCCGCCATATATTCTCGTTCGTTCACTGCGCCGCCGACCGGGCACTGTACCGGGCGAACGAGGCGGGCCGTAACCGCGCCGGCGGACCCGAAGGCCGCTACGTGACGTCTCAAATAGCGCCTTGCGGCGGCCCGATGTGTGCAGAACCGGGACCGCATCGCCGTCGATAACGGCGGCGGCGATCGCATAGGGATCCGATCCAGCGGCGAATGCCCCTAGTAGGGGTAAACCCGGATATCCTTGTCCGGACTTTACGCGCATTGTCCTTCCATATGCACCTGTGCCGCCGATCGGCTGCCACGACGATCGCCTCGAGGCGCGCCAAGACACCTCTTGTGCTGATGCGCGCTGCCGGCAAGGCAGGAGCAATCGGCCGTATGCGCAAGGACGGAGGTCGCGTCATGGCGCAAGTGACGATGAGCCTGCGGCGGACCCGCTTCGAGTACTGACGTATGAACATCCTCGTCGTCGACGACATCGAGATCAATCGGAATCTCTTGCGCGCGATGCTCACCAGCGAGGGCTACGTCGTGGCCGAGGCAGCCGACGGTGTCGAGGCGCTCGAAGTGCTCGAGCGCGAGTCGATGGATGCGGTGATCTCCGACATCCTGATGCCACGCATGGATGGCTACCGCTTCTGCCACGAAGTGCGGAGCAGCGAGCGCCTGCGCGCGCTGCCGTTCGTCTTCTACACGGCCACCTATACGTCGAAGGGTGATGAGGCGCTGTGCATGGAGCTCGGCGCAGACCGCTACTTGCGCAAACCGGCGTCCCCGGAAGTGCTGCTGGCCGCTCTCGACGATCTGATCCGGAACCCGCCGCGCCGCGATTCCACCAGGCCCAGGCACGACGAAACCAGCCTGATGAAGGAGTACAGTCAACGGCTCGTCGACAAGCTGGAAGAAAAGAACGCCGAGTTGTCGACGACCCTGGCGGTCCTGCGCGCCAGCGAGGAACGCCTGCAGACGATCATCAGAGCCGAACCCGAATGCGTTAAAGTCATATCCCCGGAAGGTCTGATCCTCGACATGAATCCCGCGGGCCTGGCGATGTTCGAAGCCGATTCGATCGAGCAATTGCGCGGTCGCGCGATCCTCGACTTCGTCGCGCCGGCCTACCGCGAACCCCTGCGCGAACTTCACGAACGCGTGTTCGCGGGCGGCACCGGCTCGCTCGCGTTCGAGACGATCGGGCTGCGCGGCACGCGGTGCTGGCTCGAGACGAAATCGGTGCCGCTGCTTGAGCACGGCAAGATCAGCGCTCTGCTCGGCATCGCCCGCGACGGCACGGCAACGCGGGCCGCGCAGATCGCATTGCGCGTCAGCGAGAGCCGCTACCGCCGCCTGGTCAATTCCGGGGAAATCGGCGTGATGATTGCCAGGATCGACGGGCGCATCATCGAGGCCAACGATTGTCTGTTGCGCATGCTCGGCTACACGCGCGACGAATTTCAGAGCGATGGCTTGCGCTGGGACCAGCTAACCCCGCCTGAGTGGTCCGAGGCCGATCGGGCCGCCATCGACGCCGCCATCAAGTTCTCTCTCTACCCGGCCTACGACAAGGAGTACTTCGGCAAGGACGGCAGCCGTATCCCCGTGCAGTTCACAGTCGTTGCGCCGGACGACGTCGCCGGCAATTTCCTGTGCCTCGTCGCCGACATCCGCGAGCGCAAGCGCGCCGAAAGCGAAATGCGCATGCTTTCCGGACGTTTGTTGCGGGCGCAGGACGAGGCGCAGCGGCATCTTGCGCGCGAACTGCACGACTCGACCGCGCAAATCGTCGCCGCGATCGGCATGAACCTCACGATGCTGCGCTCCTCGAAATCTGCGCTCGACGCCCGTCAGAGCGAGCTGGTGGACAGGTGCGAAGCGCTCGCAGACAGCGCGGCCACGGAGCTGCGCACGATCGCCTACCTGCTGCATCCGCCGGCGATCGAGTCGCTGGGCCTGCTCGGCGCGATCCGCGATTACGCCCGCGGGTTTGCGCAGCGCAGCGGCCTCGCGGTGAAACTCGAATTGCCGCAGAGTCTGCCGCGTCTGCCCGAACCGATCGAGTTGTCGCTGTTCCGCGTCGTGCAGGAAAGCCTCGCCAACGCCTACCGGCATTCCGGCGGCGAGACCGTTCTCATCCGCATGGCGCAGTCGGCGACGCACATCGAGCTCGAAGTATGCGACGACGGCTGCGGACCGCCGCCGGACATCGACGTTGACGCGGCGAAGTCAGAATACCCCGGCGTCGGCGTCGCCGGCATGCGCGAACGCGTGCGCCTGCTCGGCGGTTCGTTCGAGATCAGGCCGGCGCGGCCGGGAACCTGCGTCTACGTGACGCTCCCGCTGAACGGGGACACGCCATGAAGGCCCGCATTCTGGTGGCCGACGACCACGAACTCGTGCGCGACGGGCTGCGCGGCGTGCTCGGCATGCATGCGGATTGGGAGGTCTGCGCCGAGGCGGTCGACGGCCGCGAGGCGGTTGAACGGGTGAAAGAGCTTCGTCCCGACGTCGCCATCCTCGACTATTCGATGCCGCAGCTCAACGGCCTGGAAGCGACGCGACAGATCTGCGCGGCCGTGCCGGAAACAGAAGTGCTGATCCTGACCATGCACGACAGCGAGGCGCTGGTGCGCGAAGTGCTCGCCGCGGGCGCGCGCGGCTTCATCCTGAAGTCCGACGCGGGGCGCGTGCTGATTCAGGCGGTCGAGTCGCTGTTGCGCCACAAGCCGTTTTTCACCGCACATGTCTCCGAGCTGCTGCTCAAGGGCTATCTGAGTCCGGACGCCGGCAAGGGACGCGGGCCACTCACGCCACGCGAGCGCCAGATCGTGCAGCTCGTCGCCGAAGGCAGGAGTTCGAAGGAAATCTCGCGCTCGCTCAATCTGAGCGTCAAAACCGTGGAGACCCACCGGGCGAACATCCTGCACAAGCTCGACCTCGCATCGGTAAGCGAACTCGTGCGCTACGCGGTGCGCAACAGGATCATCGAGGCCTAGATGGCGTCGCACGGGTCAGGATTTGTTCCGCCGCTTGGCTATTCAGACTGAACGTGTAGGTACGGGAACGTTGCCGGAGTCGGCACGGGCGGCGCGGCAAACATTGCCGTTTACGGGCGCGTACCGGCGCGCCAGAACATCCGCGCGGGAACCTACGCGGACGCCATTGTCGTAAGCGTAAATTTCTGAGCCAAGCAACGCGTCTATCAGTGTTTGCATGGATTCGTGATGGCTGGAGGTTCTGATCTACTGGTCACCTCTGCCGTCCGGGCGAGACCATCGAACCGACCGGCATCATTTTCGATTGACGCAGAAAACACTCGTGAACACCTTTGCACATCGCAGTCCTGAATTCGTTCCAGTTGCTCGCCGTGCCGGCGCCATCGGCAAACGGGAGTCATCGTGAACGCCGTGATCGCTGCGTCGAACCAGCCGGATCCGAAGATCCTCCGTCGGCTGGCGATTGCCGACAGGATCTTGCTCGCCATCGCGGCCGCGATCGCTGCGGTCGTGCTCTGCGCCTGGCTCGTGCCCGCGTTCGGCGCGGTGCTTCCAATCGGCTGGTCGATGATGAAGGCCAACACCGCGCTGGCCGTGCTGCTATGCGCTGCCGGCTTCGTCCTAACGAGGCCCAGGCACGGCGCGGTGCTCGTCGCTGCAGGCCGGGCCTGCGCGTTTGCGGCGATGCTGCTTGCGGGCGTGGCGCTTTTCGAACACTGGACCGGCCGCAGCTTTGGCCTCGGTAGGCTGCTAGCGCCGGACAATGGGGCGCCGATGCCGGGCCGCATGTCGATCCAGACCGCGACCTTCCTGATCCTGCTCGGCTTGTCGATGATGGTCGACCGGACCCGACAGGACGGAGCCGGCCACACACTGGATCTGCTGATCGCAGCGCTCACCACATTTTGCCTGGTGCTTTTTGCAGGCTACGTGTTCGGCGCGCCTGGTCTGGTCGGCCAAGGTTGGACGCGCGCGTCGCCGCAGACGCTTGCGTGTCTTGCAGCGTTGACGCTCGCACAAACAGCCCGACGCGCGCCCTATGCATATTTTTCCGTGATTGTCGGGGTCGGTATCGGCAGCCAGTTCGCCCGCATCGCGCTGCCGGTTTCGCTAGTCCTGACTTACCTGCTGATCGCTGCCGGCGCAAGCGTCGCGGTGTCCGGCGTGATGGGTGTGCCGTATGCCGCTGGACTCACTGCTGCCATCATGGTGGCGCTACTGTTCATCCTGATCGTCATGCTCGGCCGCAAGATCAATGAACTGGAACGGGCGCTGCGCGACATCTCGTTGGCAGACGAACTCACCGGGCTGCACAACCGCCGCGGTTTCTATCTGCTCGGCGAACAGGCGCGGCGCGATGCGCGGCGCGCAAGGAAGGCGCTGACCGTGCTGTTTTTCGACGCGGACGGCCTGAAGAAGATCAACGACACGCTCGGGCATGACACCGGTTCCGAATTCCTGCGCGACATTGCCCTGTTGCTGCGCACGACGTTTCGTGGCAGCGATGTGGTCGGGCGGCTCGGCGGCGACGAGTTCGGCGTCGTCGTGCGCGAAAGCGCGGCTGAACTCGTGCAGGCCCAGATGCGCCTGCGCGCCGCCGTCGCGGCCGCAAACGACGCCGGTGCCAAAGCGTACCGGCTCAGCTTCAGCGCTGGCAGCGCGACCACGGAGCCGGACAGCAACGAGGCGTTCGCCGCGCTGGTCGATCGCGCGGACGCCGCGATGTACGAGGACAAGCGCCAAAGACGCGCGGCGCGCGAAGACGGCTTTGCGCCACCGATCGCGATAGGCAAGGTCGCTCCGCCGTCGCTGCCATCGGCGGCAGCCCCGTTCAGCGAAAGATCGGTGCAAACACCTATGTCCCCGGTCCACGCCTGAGCGTAAGTTGGCCCAGCGGGGTAGTCGCTAGGCGATTTCACCGCCGCTCACGCAAGCCACCGCCGCAGCCGGAACTCCGGAATCGTGCAGTCGATCGCGCCGAGCGAAGGTACTGAACAGCCGGAGATCGGTGCCACGCTATCTGGCGGGGCAGGATCGGGCCGGCGCGAGGCGCGGGGAACGATCATGGCGACACTTGCTGCAGAAGTAACCAACTCCGTCCTGCCCGAGATGGGTTTGGGCGAGCAGGCCGCGTTCCTGCGCTCGGTGCTGGAAGGCTCGACCGAGTACGCGATCGTCGCCAAGGATCTGGACGGCCATATCCTGGCGTGGAACGAAGGCGCGCGACGCATCTACGGCTACGACCTGGCCGACGTGCTCGGCAAGAGCGCATTCCTGCTTCACGATCCGGCCGACGTCGCCAACGGCCGCGCGACCGCGTTCCTTGAACAGGCGCGCGCTGCCGGCAAGTGGGAAGGCCGCATCGGCCGCGTGCGCAAGGACGGCAGCCGCTTTACCGCACAGGTAACGATGACGCTGCGCAGCGATCCGTCCGGCATGCCGCTCGGCTTCACGATGATCTCGCGCGACCTCACCGAGGCCGAGCGCGTGGACCGCGAGCTGCGCGAATCGCAGGAGTACAACCGCGGCCTGATCGAATCGAACATCGACGCGCTGATGACGACCGATCCGCTCGGCATCATCACCGACGTCAACCGGCAGATGTGCGAGCTGACCGGCGTCAGCCGCAAGGATCTGATCGGCACGCCATTCAAGCGTTATTTCACCGAACCGCAGCGCGCCGAGGATGGCATCCGCAAGGTGCTGACCGAGGACCGCGTCACCAACTACGAACTGACCGTGCGCGCGCAGGGCGGCAAGGAGACGGTGGTCTCGTACAACGCCACCACGTTCCGCGCCGCCGACGGCAAGCTCAAGGGCGTGTTCGCCGCGGCGCGCGACATCACCGAGCAGAAGCGCCTCGAAGAGGACCTGCGCCAGGCGCAGAACTATACGCGCAGCCTGATCGAGGCATCGGTCGACGCGCTGCTGACGGTCGATCCGGAATTCCGCATCATGGACGTCAACGATCAGACGATCCGCCTGACCGGCTATAGCCGCGAGGAACTGATCGGCAGTCCGTTCCCGGATTATTTCACCGATGCCGAGCGCGCCAGCGCGGGCGTGCAACAGACGCTGGCCGCGGGATTCGTCACCAACTACGTGCTCGCGCTGCGCTCGAAATCGGGCAAGGAAATCCTGGTCTCGTTCAACGCCTCGGTGTTCAGGGACACCGAGGGCAACCTCAAGGGCATTTTCGCCGCGGCGCGCGACATCACCGAGCAGAAGCGCCTCGAGGAAGAACTGCGCCAGGCGCAGAACTATACGCGCGGCCTGATCGAGTCGTCGGTCGACCCAATGGTCACGGTCGATCCGAACCTGACCATCACCGACGTCAACGAGCAGATGGTGCGCATGACCGAAGTGGCGAAGGACAAGCTGATCGGCAGCCGCTTCGACCGCTATTTCACCGAGCCCGAGCGCGCCTCGGCCGGCGTGCGCCAGACCCTGCACGAAAGTTACGTCACCAACTACGAGCTGACCCTGCACACGCCGAGCGGGCGCCAGATCGTGGTCTCGTTCAACGCCTCGATCTTCCGCGACGCCGCGGGCAAGGTGCGCGGCATCTTCGCGGTGGCGCGCGATGTCACCGAGCAGCGCGGCCTCGAGCAGCAGTTGCGCGAGCAGCAGAACTACAGCCGCAGCCTGATCGAAGCTTCGGTAGACGGGCTCGTCACGGTCGATCCCGAGGGCCGCATCACCGACGTCAACGACCAGATGATCCGCTTGACCGGCCACGGCCGGCAGAAGCTCGTCGGCAGTCCGTTCGCCGATTACTTCACCGATCCGGATCGCGCGCGCGCGGGCGTCGCGCAGACGTTCGATGCCGGCGTCGTCAAGAACTACGATCTCGTCGTGCGCTCGAGCGCGGGCGTGGAGACCATCGTGTCGTTCAACGCGTCGGTGTTCCGCGACACCGAAGGCCGCGTCGCCGGCATCTTCGCCGCGGCGCGCGACGTGTCCGACCAGAAGCAGCTCGAACGCAAACTGCGCGAGCAGCAGGTCTATGCGCGCGGCCTGATCGAATCCAACATCGACGCGCTGATGACCACCGATACGCTCGGCATCATCACCGACGTCAACCGCCAGATGTGCGCGGTCACCGGCCGCAGCAGCGACGAACTGATCGGCACGCCGTTCAAGGACTACTGCACCGACTCCAAACGCGCCGAGGACGGCATCCGCAACGTGCTGGCCGAAGGCCGCGTCACCAACTACGAACTGATCATCCGCGCCAAGGACGGCAAGGAACTCGCGGTGTCGTACAACGCCACGACATTCACCGGCGAGGACGGCAAGCTCAAGGGCGTGTTCGCGGCGGCGCGCGACATCACCGACCAGAAGCGCCTCGAAGAACAGTTGCGCCAGGCCCAGTCCTACAACCGCGGCCTGATCGAATCCTCGGTCGACGCGATGCTCACCGTCGCCCCCGACTACACGATCACCGACGTCAACGAACAGATGGTGCGGCTGTCCGGCTACGGCCGCGATCAGCTGATCGGCAGCTCGTTCAAGGAATACTTCTCCGAACCCGAGCGCGCCTCCGCCGGCGTGAAGAAGACGCTCAACGAAGGCTTCGTCACCAACTACGAGCTGACCCTGCGCTCGCGCCACCGGCGCCAGATTCTGGTGTCGTTCAACGCCTCGGTGTTCAAGGACAGCGCCGGCAACGTGCGCGGCATCTTCGCCGTGGCGCGCGACGTCACCGAGCAGCGCCGGCTCGAAGAAAAGCTGCGCGAATCGGAAAACTACAATCGCGGCCTGATCGAGTCCTCGGTCGATGCGCTGGTCACGGTCAACCCGGACCTAACGATCACCGACGTGAACAACCAGATGGTGCTGCTGACCGGCTACGCGCGCGAGGAACTGGTCGGCACGCCGTTCAAGGATTACTTCACCGAACCCGAGCACGCCGCGGCCGGCGTGCGCCAGACCCTCGACGAGGGCACGGTGACGAACTACGAACTGGTGCTGAAGTCGCGCTCCGGCAAGCGCACGGTCGTGTCGTTCAACGCCGGCACGTTCAAGGATACCTCCGGCCGCATCGCCGGCATCCTCGCCGCGGCGCGCGACATCACCGCGCAGAAGAAACTCGAGGAGCAGCTGCGCGACCAGCAGAACTACAACCGCAGCCTGATCGAATCCTCGGTCGACGCGCTGATGACGGTCGATCCGAACGGCATCATCACCGACGTCAACGAACAGACGGCCAAACTTTCCGGCTACAACCGCAAGCAGCTGATCGGCAGCCCGTTCGTCGATTACTTCACCGATCCGGCTCTCGCGCGCGCCGGCGTTGGGAAAACCTTCGATGCCGGTCAGGTCACCAACTACGAACTCGTGGTCAAGTCCAAGTCCGGGCGCCGCGTGCCGGTGTCGTTCAATGCCGCGGTGTTTCGCGAGACCTCGGGCGAGGTCGGCGGCATCCTTGCCGCGGCGCGCGAAATCAGCCACCAGAAACGCATCGAGCAGGAGCTGCGCGACCAGCAGACCTATACGCGCGGCCTGATCGAATCCAACATCGACGCGCTGATCACCACCGATCCGATCGGTATCATCAGCGACGTCAACGCGCAGATGTGCGAAATCACTGGCTGCGAACGCGCCGAGCTGATCGGCACGCCGTTCAAGCAGTACTTTGCCGATCCGCAGGCGGCCGAGGACGGCATCCGCAAGGTGCTCGGCGACGGCCGCGTCACCAACTACGAGCTGACCGTCCGCTCCAAGTCCGGACGCGAAACCGTGGTCTCGTACAACGCGACCACGTTCGTCGGCGCCGATGGCAAGCTGCGCGGCGTGTTTGCGGCGGCGCGCGACATCACCGACCAGAAGCGCCTCGAAGGCCAGATCACCCAGCGCAATCGCGAGCTGACCGAGGCCACGACGTTCGTCAGCAACATCCTCGAGAGTTCCACCGAGTACTCGATCATCGCGATGGATCTCAATGGCGACATCCTCGCGTGGAACGAAGGCGCGCGCCGCACCTACGGCTATGCACCCGAAGAGATGGTCGGCAAGGCGAACGCACGCACCCTGCACGCGCCCGAGGACATCGAGAGCGGGCGCAATATCGCGGCGCTCGACGCGGCGCTGACTACCGGCAAGTTCGAAGGCGAATTCCAGCGCCTGCGCAAGGGCGGCCAGCGCTTCACCGCGCAGGTCGCGATCACGCTGCGCCGCGACGACCGGCGCAACCCGATCGGTTTCGTGCTGATCTCCAAGGACGTCACCGCGCAGAAAGCGCTCGAGGAACAACTGCGGCGCAAGAACGAAGAACTGGAAGAACAGAACACGCGCGTGCAGCAGGCCAACCGCATGAAGAGCGAGTTCCTCGCCAACATGTCGCACGAACTGCGCACGCCGCTCAACGGCATCATCGGCTTCGCCGAACTGATGCACAACGGCAGGGTGGGGGCGGTATCGGCGCCGCACATGGAATACCTCGGCGACATCCTGAGTAGCGCCAAGCATCTGTTGCAGTTGATCAACGACGTGCTCGACCTGGCCAAGGTCGAGGCCGGCAAGATCGAACTGCATGCCGAGACGATCGACCTGACGCGCCTGATCGGCGAAGTGCGTGATGTGCTGCGCACGATCATGGCCAAGAAGCACCTCACGGTCGAAGTGCAGGTCGCGCCCGATCTGCGCGAAGTCGTTGGCGACGCATCAAAGATCAAGCAGATTCTTTACAACTACCTGTCCAATGCCTCGAAGTTCAGTCCCAACGGGGGCCACATCTGGGTGCGCTGCGTCGCCGAGAACGACGACTGTTTCCGTATCGAAGTCGAGGACACCGGCATCGGCATCAGCAACAACGACATCGATCGCCTGTTCGTCGAATTCCAGCAGCTCGATGCCAGCACCGCCAAGCGTTTCCAGGGCACCGGGCTGGGCCTGGCATTGACCAAGCGCCTGGCCGAAGCCCTCGGCGGCCGCGTCGGGGTGCACAGCGAAGTCGGCAAGGGCAGCGTATTCATGGCAGTGCTGCCGCGTGCGCTCAAGGCGCCGGGCACGCCCGCCTTGGCAACGTTTGACGATGCCGGTTCCCATGCGACGATGCCGATTCTCGTGATCGAGGACACTCCGAGCGATGCGCAGTACATCGCCAGCGTGCTGCGCAGCGAAGGTCACGACGTGGTCGTGGCGGCGAACGGCGCGGAAGCGATCGAGTTCGCCAACGCGCGGCAGTTCGCGGCCGCGACCGTTGATCTGTTGCTGCCGGACATGCACGGCGCCCAGGTGCTGGAGGCGATCCGTGCAACGCCGCTGAACCGCAATATCAAAGCGGTGGTCGTCAGCGTAATGGGCAAGCGCGGCCTCGGCGGCAGCATCATGGGCATCACCGACCTGCTGCAGAAGCCCGTCGATCCCAAGAAACTGCTCGAAGCGCTGTATCGCAATGGCGCGACGGAGCGCATGCATTCGGTGCTCGTGGTCGACGACGACGACGCCACATTGAACATGGCCAAGGTGGCGATGGAAAGCGCCGGATATCGCGTCACCTGCGCGAACGATCCCGTCGCGGCGGTCGAACTGCTCGAGCGCGAGCGCTTCGACGCCTTCGTCGTCGACCTGATCATGCCGCAGATGACCGGATTCGAACTGGTCGACCACATCCGCGCGGTTCCGCATGCGTGCAATCAGCCGATCCTGGTCTGGAGTGCGAAGGACCTAACCGAGGACGATCGCACGCGCCTGTGCCGCCATGCGAGCGTCTCGTTGGGGGAGCACACGGGCGGGCCGACTACGCTGATCAAGGAGCTGCACAGCATGCTGGGGCGCAGCGACCGCAGGAAGGCACAGGCATCCGTCGCCCATGCCAAACCGCAGGACGTCCGGGAAAAGTCCAACCGGCGGGCGACGCCCACACCCCCAGCTGGCCGGACCAAGGAGCCGAAACTGTGACGCCTGAACCCATTCTCGCCGCCGACGCCAACGCTTTACCGTCCGTCGCCAGTTTCAGCGCGCTGCTCGAAGCGATGCCCGACGGCGTCGTGATGGCCGATTCCGCTGGCCGCATCATGCTGGCGACCAGCCAGGCCGAGCAGCTGTTCGGCTACTCCAGCGGCGAGTTGCGCGGACAGCCGATCGAGATCCTGCTGCCGGCGCGGCTGCGCCATGCGCATGTCGCCCACCGCTCGAACTTTTTCGCCGAGCCGCGCGTGCGTTCCATGGGCGCGGGACTCGAGCTCAACGGCGTGCGCAAGGACGGCACCGAATTCGCCGTCGAGATCAGCCTGAGCCCGATCCAGACCGACGCCGGGACGATGGTGATCAGCGCGATCCGCGACATCAGCGAGCGCAAGCAGATCGCGCGGATGCTCAGCGAACAGAATATCGAATTGCAGGCCGCGGCACAGGCCAAGGACCGCTTTCTGGCCAACATGTCGCATGAACTGCGCTCGCCGCTGAACGGCATCATCGGCTTTGCCGAGCTGATGCACAACGGCAAGCTCGGGGCGATGTCGGAGCCGCACCACGAATACATCGGCGACATCCTCAGCAGCGCCCGCCACCTGCTGCACCTGATCAGCGATGTGCTCGACCTGGCCAAGCTCGGCGCCGGGCGCGTCGATCTGCGCGCCGAAAGTCTCGATCTGGCCGGGCTGGTCGGTGAAGTGTGCAATGGAGTGCGCCTGCTCGCCGCGCAAAAACACATCGGCATCGAGATCGAAGTTGCGCCGGAATTGCGCGGCGTCGTCGGCGACGGCACCAAGATCAAGCAGATCCTGCACAACTTTTTGTCCAACGCGATCAAGTTCACCGACGATGCGGGCAGCATCCGCATCCGTGGCCTTGCCGCGGACGACGCGCACTTCCGTATCGACGTGGAGGACACCGGCATCGGCATCGCCGCCGGCGATCTGGCGCGGTTGTTCGTCGAGTTCCAGCAACTCGACGCGGGCGCGGCCAAGCGTTACCAGGGCACCGGGCTTGGCCTGGCCCTGTCCAAGCGCTTGTGCGAAGTCCAAGGCGGCCGCATCGAAGTGCGCAGCGAGCCCGGCAAGGGCAGCGTGTTCAGCGCGATACTGCCGCGCGTACTGCAGCTGCCCGACGCACCCGCGCCGGCACCTTCGGCCGACCCGCACCGCACCCCGATACTGGTCGTTGCGGACGCGTTCGACGACGCACGCTATCTCGGTGAATTGCTCGCCGGCGCCGGCTACGAGGTGGTCAACGCGGCAAACGCCGCGCAAGCAATCGAGTTCGCCAGGCGCCGCCGCTTCGCGGCCATGACCCTGGATCAGACCCTGCCTGAATTCAATCGCGCCGAGGTGCTGCGCGACATCCGCGCGACACCGCTGAATCGCTACATCAACGCGATTGTCGTGTCGGTGATCGGCGAGCGCAGTGTCGGCAAGGGCATGGGCGTCACCGATCTGCTGCAGAAGCCGGTCGCTCCGGAGCGGCTGCTGGAAAGCCTGCAGCGCCTGGGCGGGGCGGGGCACTGCCACTCCGTGCTGGTGGTGGACGACGACCCTGCGGCATTGGACATTTCGAAGATCGTGCTGGAGGGCGCCGGCTATCGCGTCGTCTGTGCAGGCGATCCGCTGCTCGCCCTCGATTTTCTCAAGACCGAGCCGTTCGACGCATTCGTGATCGACCTGATGTTGCCGCAAATGACCGGATTCGAGCTGATCGAGCGCATCCGCGCGCTGCCGCGCACGCGCCTGAAGCCGGTGATCGTGTGCAGCGCAAAGGATCTGGGCAGCGAAGAGCGCCGACGACTCCAGCAGCACGCCAATATGCGCGTCGGCGAGCGCGCTGGCGGCCCGAGCACGTTGATCGAGGAGCTGCGCCTCATCGTTGCGGCGCAGCAGACAGCCACCCCAATCGAGGAGTCGTGCCGTGTCGGCTGAGCCCATTCTCGTCGTCGATGACAATCCGATCAACCTCAAGCTGATCCGCGTGCTGCTGGCCGGCGAAGGCTACGACGTGCGTGCCGCGCTCGACGCCGAGGAAGCGGTAGTCATCCTGCAATCGTTCCGGCCGCGGCTGATCCTGATGGACCTGCAACTGCCCGGCATGGACGGTTATGAATTCACCCGCCGCCTCAAGGCTGAGCCGGAAACGCGCGACATCGTGATCTTCGCGGTCACCTCGTACGCGATGAAGGGCGACGAACAGCGCGCACTCGACGCCGGCTGCGATGGCTACATGTCCAAGCCGATCGACACCGAGGCGTTGCCGCGCATCATCGCCGCGCGGCTCGCCGCACCGGCAGCGGCGCCGACATGAACGCGCAGGCGCGAATCCTCGTCGTCGAGGACAACACGACTTCGCGCAAACTGTTCCGCATCGCGCTGGAAAGCGAAGGCTACTTCGTCGTCGAAGCCGCCGACGCCAGCAGCGCTATCGAAACGCTGTCGCTCAAGAAGTTCGACATCGTCCTGCAGGACCTGGTGCTGCCGGACATGCACGGCTTCGAGCTCGTGGGCCGGCTGCGCGCGCTGCCGAACGGCGCCGATGTGCCGATCCTCGCCGTATCCGGATTCCTGAGCCGGGTCGAGGAAGCGCAGGCCACCGAGATCGGCTTCACCGCGCTGCTGGTCAAGCCGGTCGAGCCAGCGCGGCTCATCGACGCCGTGCGCATGTTCCTGCCCAAGCGCGATGCGGCCGAAGCACTGCGCGGCAACGGGCGCACCATACTGATCGCGAACGACGACCCGGTGCAGCTCAAGCTCGCGTGCCTGCGCCTGCAGATGCTCGGCTTTCTCGTGCTCAGCGCGGTGGACGGCGCCAACGCGCTGGCGCTGGCGCGCGAGCATGATCCGGATGTGATTCTCAGCGACGTGCTGATGCCGGAGATGGACGGATTCGAGCTGTGCCTGGCGATCCGTTCCGATCCCGCCACGCGCGCGATTCCGCTCGTGCTGATCTCCGCGCATTACGGCTCGGATGCCGATCAGGCGCTGGCACGCCGCGTCGGCGCCAACGCTCTGCTGCAGGGCACGCCCGAGTTCGCCGAGGTGCCACCCGCGCTGGCGCAGGCGCTCGCCCAGGGCGCGCCCGTAATCGACCTCGACCCCACGGTCGAGATCGAGCTCGATCATGCGGGCGCCATCGCCCGGCAGCTGGAAAGGCAGCTGATGGCGATGGGCGGCCTGTCCAAACGCTGCACGTTGCTCAGCGCGGAAGTCTCTCTGCTCAGCGGCGTCGCCAGCGCGCTTGCCAGGCAACGCGATCCGGCGGCGGCGCTCAAGAGCGTACTCGCGTCCACGCTCGACGCGGCCGGCATCTCCAAAGGCGCGTTGTACCTCCGCGAACCCGACCGGCACCTGCGCCAGCATCACGCGATCGGGTTCGGCGAGGACGAGCGCGCGCATCTCAACTCGTGGGTAGCGAACGCGAGCGTCGCCGAGAGCGCGGTACGCGCAAATGTGCCGCTGACACTGGCCAGCACCGCGCTCAACACCGACGCGCGGCAACTGCTCGAAGGCATCGGCGTCAAGACCGTGCAAATCATTCCGCTGGTCGCCCGCAGCGACGATTTCGGCCTGCTGATCCTCGGCGCGCGCCACGCCGACATCATCAGCCACGACGCCGCCGACTTCGCCGGTGCGTTCGCGAGCCAGATCGTGCAGGCACTGGAACTGGCGCGCGCGTTCGAGCAGACCTCCGATTCCGAAAGGCGCTTCCGGCAGATCGCCGAAAACGTCCATGAGATGTTCTTCCTGACCGATCCGGCAAATTCCACGATGCTCTACGTCAGCCCGGCCTACGAGCGGATCTGGGGTCGCAGCTGCCAGAGCATGTACGAGTCGGCGCAATCCTGGCTCGACGCGGTTCACCCGGAGGACATCGGGGGCACGCGCGCCCAGCTCGAGCGCATGAACAGCGAGGGCGTGTTCGCGCACAGCTTTCGCGTGATCCGGCCCGACGGAGCGACGCGCTGGGTAAGTGCACGGTGTTTTCCTATCCTCGACGAGAATGGCAAGCTGTATCGCATCGCGGGGGTGGCCGAGGACGTCACCGAACGGATGTTGGCGACGGAAAACCTGCGCGAAAGCGAGATGCGCTTCCGCCAGTTGGCCGAGAACATCCTCAAGGTGTTCTTCCTGACCAACGCCGACAATTCGAAGGTGCTCTACGTCAGCCCGGCCTACGAGCAGGTCTGGGGCCGCAGCTGCGCATCGCTGTACGCGGACGCATCGTCATGGGCCGAGCCGATCCATCCCGACGACCGCGAACGCATCCTGACGAGCGATCGTCTAGCACAGGAGGGGCACGATATCAGCACTGAGTACCGCATCGTGCGCGCGGACGGCTCGGTGCGCTGGATCGCGGCGCGGGGCTTCCCGGTCCGCGATGAGACGGGCGCGATTCAGCGCATTGCCGCCATCGCCGAGGACATCACCGAGCGCAAGCAGCAGGAGCAGAAGATTGCGCGCCTGAGCCGGATCCGCGCGATGATGGTGGGCATCAGTTCGGCGAACATGCGCTTGCGCGATCGTGGCGAACTGTTCCGCGAGGTCTGCCGCGTAGCCGGCGCTGAGGGCCTATTCCCGATGGTCTGGATAGTCGGAGTCGATGCGGACTCACGCGCGTTCACGACCCTGGCCGCGCACGGCGAAGACGCGCAAGCGGAAGATTTCATCCGCCTTGTTCTCGCGGCGGTGCCGAATGAACAGCTGCCCGCTTCGCAGGCGGCCAACGCGGCGCGACCGGTCGTTGTCAACGACCTTTGCGCCTACTCCGCTGCGGCGCCGATCCGCGAAGATCTGCTGCGCCGCCGGTATCTTTCCGGCGCGGCGTTTCCGCTGTTCGTGGGTGAGCGCGTGGTCGCGTCATTGGTGCTGGCGGCGGGCGAGCGCGACTTCTTCGACGCCGAGGAAGTCGCGTTGCTCGACTGGCTCGCGGCGGATCTTTCGTTCGCGCTCGAACACCTGCAACAGGCCGAGCGCCTCGAACATCTGGCCTACTTCGACGCGCTGACCGGGCTGCCCAACGCGCGCCTGTTCCGCGACCGCCTCGAACAATTCGTCAATGCGGCAAGGGAAGGTCACGGCGAGGTCTGCGTGGCAGCCGTCGACTTGATCGACTTCACGCGGTTCAACGAACAGTTCGGACGCAGCGCGGGCGACGAACTGCTGCATCAGGCCGGCGATCGCCTCGCGGAGTTTCTCGTGGAACCGTACACGCTCGGCCGCATCAGCGCCGACACATTCATGGCAGCGAGTCCGCATGGCAACGGGCACGTTGCAACCGAACTGCGCGACAGAATACTCAGTGCGTTCGCACGTCCATTCAGCATCGATGGCCGGGACGTGCAGGTCGGCGCGCAGGCTGGAATCGCATTTTTTCCCGGCGATGGCGGCGACGTTAACGGCGTGTTCAAGAGTGCGGAGGCGGCGCTCAAGCTGGCCAAGTCATCCGGCGAAAGCTATGTCTATTACTCGAGCGAGATGAATGCGCGGATCGCGCAGCACCGCGTGCTTGAAGAACAACTGCGCGCCGCCGTCGCCGAACGGCAGTTCGTGCTGCATTACCAGCCGCGCGTCGACCTGATCAGCGGCGAACTGGCCGGCGCCGAAGCCCTGATCCGCTGGCAGCACCCGCAGCGCGGACTCGTCGCGCCGGCCGACTTCATCGGTCTGGCCGAAGAGACCGGACTGATCGTACCGATCGGCGCCTGGGTCATAGAAACGGTCTGCGCGCAGCTGGCTACATGGATCGCCGCGGGCGCGACACCGGTGCCGATCGCGGTAAACCTGTCCGCGATCCAGATGCGCAAGAGCGACCTGCAGCAGACCGTGAGCGCCGCGCTGAAGGCGCATGCAGTCGATGCGCGCCTGCTCGACCTTGAACTGACCGAAAGCGCGATCATGGCCGATCCGGCAGCCGCAGCCGAAACATTGAAGGCATTCCGTGCGCTTGGCGTCGGCCTCGCGCTCGACGACTTCGGTACCGGCTATTCGTCGCTCGCGCAGCTCAAGCGTTTTCCGTTCACCACGCTCAAGATCGATCGCGCGTTCGTCACCGATATCACGAGCGTGGCCGAGGACGCGGCGATCGCGAACGCGATCATCGCGATGGCGCACGGCCTGGAATTGAAAGTCGTCGCCGAAGGCGTCGAGAACGAAGGCCAGATGACTTATCTGCGCGCGCACGGTTGCGACGAGCTACAGGGCAACTATTTCAGTCCTGCCGTGCCGCTCGAGGTTTTCGACTCGTACCTGCGCGACCGCAAACGCATGGCACTGCCGGTACCGTCTCCCGCAGACCGCAAGACTCTGCTCATCGTCGACGACGAGCCCGGCATCCGTTCAGCGCTGAATCGCGCACTGCGTGGCGACGGCTATCACATCCTCACTGCGGACGGCGGCGCCGCGGCACTCGATGTGCTCGCGGTCAATGCGGTGCAGGTAATCATCTCGGATCAGCGCATGCCCGGCATGTCGGGCACCGAGTTCCTCAATACGGTCAAACAACTCCACCCCGATACGGTGCGCATCATCCTGTCCGGCTATACCGATCTCGACGTCGTCACCGAATCGGTCAATCGCGGCGCGGTCTACAAGTTCCTGACCAAGCCCTGGGATGACCACGCCCTGCGCGAGCAGGTGCGCGATGCCTTCCGCCGCTATGCACCCGACACGCGAGCGGGAACGCCCTGACAGCCGCGGACGGCTCGCGCAGCAGAGCAGCCTCTGCCGCCGGTCATTGCCAATTACTTGAACAGCGCATCATTCTCATCGAGATCGAGATCGACGACGATGCCGCCATCCTCGCCGCGTTCGACGTGGGTGATGCCCGGGCATTGCTGCTCCAGTGAACGCAATTGCGAGTCGCGGCGCCTGCGGCTGGTTTTTGTCCTGCCTTTGTCGCCGAGTATCGCGATCACGGTAGCGCGCAACTCGTCGTCGGCCCACGGTTTCTGGATGAACCTGGACAAATTGGTTTCGTTGATCGCGGCGATGATCGCCTCGCGATCGGCGAAAGCCGAAACGATCATGCGCGGCACATCCGGCTGCAGTTCCATGAAGCGGATGAGAAACTCCACTCCGTTCATCGTTGGCATGCGGTAGTCGGTCAGCACGAGATCGAAGTCGCTGTCTTCGCTGCGTTCGAGAGCGGCTTCGGGCGAGAGGAAGGTCTCCACGACGAGTGCCTCGCCGTCGATCTCGGTGGCATCGATCAGCGCCAGACAACGGCGCAGCGCATTGAGAATGTTCTGTTCGTCGTCGACCAACATTACGCGATACATCGTCGTTGTCCTCGATGAGACCCATCAGCGCGGCTGGCGGATCGGCAATTCGATACGGAACAAAGCGCCCTCGCCGGGCACGCTGGTGATCTGGATGTTGCCGTGATGCTTGGTAACGATGCCGTAGGAGATCGAAAGGCCGAGTCCGGTGCCGGTCCCTACTGGCTTGGTGGTGAAGAACGGATCGAAGATGCGCGGCAATACATTGTCCGGAATACCTTCGCCGTCGTCGCCGATTGCGATCCAGACATGGTCGTTTGAACAGCCCGTACTGATCGTGATGACGCCGTGCCCTTTGATGGCCTGCCCGGCGTTCATCAGCATATTCATGAACACCTGGTTCAATTCCGAAGGGATGCACTCGACGGGTGGCAACTCGCCGAACGACTTGACTATCTCGGCCTTGTACTTGAGTTCGTTCCAGACGATGTTGAGGGTTGCCTCGATACCGCGGTGGATGTCCGCTTCGACCCAATCCTCGCTGCGCTCGCGGCGGGAAAAATCCTTCAGGTCGCGCACGATCTTGCGCACCCGGTCGATTCCCTCGCACGACTCGGCGAGCAGTTGCGGAATATCGTTGGCGAGAAAATCGAAGTCGAAACGCTCCTGCAGTTCTGCGACTGCGGCGATCTCGGCTGAGTCCCCGGTGCGGCGGACGGCGGCAGCAAGCTGCGTGATCACATTGAGCAGCGTGGCCGTGTAGCGTTGCAGCGAGCTCAGGTTCGAACTGACGTAGCCGATGGGATTGTTGATTTCGTGCGCGACGCCGGCGGCGAGCTGGCCGATGGAAGCAAGCTTCTCGGATTGCAGGATCTGTTCCTGCACGCCCTTGAGGCGGGCATAGGCGACTTCGAGTTCGGCGTTCCTGGCGTGCAGCTCCGTTTCCCGCGTGTGGTCGCGCGTCGCGTCGCGCAGGACAAGCACGTACGGACTGGAACAATCCGGGCCGATCGCGGAGATTTCGACGAGCAGGAATTTTTGCTCGCCGCCCACGTCGAGCATGACTTCGCTGATGCCGCACGCCGCGGCGAACCCTTCCGCAGGCAGCAGATCGGCGTGCCAGTCGCTGACATGGACCAGCTCAGCGGAGTCGATTTGCGGATTCAGCAAGCGGGCAAACAGCCGGGCTGCCGGGTTCGCATAGAGCACGCGCTGGTCCGCATCGAACACCAAGGTGGCGATCGACGAAGCATTGAGTACTGCCGGCAAGAACGTGGGTTCGGTCTCGGCTGCAACGCGCTCCATCGCGGCGCTTTCGGATATCAGGTGGACGCTCATAAGGCCTTCCCAGGTACTGTCCATGGTGCGCAACCCATTGCCACGTTCCGGCGCATCGCCGCCCGGCCAGCAGCGCTGGCATGAGTATCGTAGGCAGGCCGACCTTGCAGCGACATCCGTGCGACTATGTAGACGTTTTGACCTATCGCTGCCGCAGCGGTCTAAGGGTCTGCTGTTCCCGAATCTTTTCCTTCGCCGAGAGGCATACACCTGAGTTCGGCCAGCGCAACCGCCATTTTTTCTTCACCGGCCGTCTCGGCGAAGCGGAAGGTATTCTTGCCGGCCTGTTTGGCACGATACATGGCGCAATCGGCGGCACACTTCAGCGCGTCGAGATCCTGGCCGTGATCCGGGTAGACGGCAATGCCGATGCTGGCGCCGATGTTGCACTCGCAATCGGTCGCGATGAATGGCGCCGCGGCTGCAACGAGGATCTTCTGGGCAATCGCTTCGAGCGCCGACCATTGTTCGAAATCATCGATCAGAATCGCGAACTCATCCCCGCCAAGGCGCGCTGCCGCCGACGATTCGACATTGCGGATGACGGTGTCCGAGCCGCGCAAGCATTCGCGCAGACGCGCGGCGAACGTCGCAAGAACGCAATCCCCCACATCATGCCCGTGACCATCGTTCACCTGTTTGAATCCGTCCAGATCGACGAACAGCAGCGCGAGCGGCTTGCGCGATCTCTGCGCACGCGCGAGCGCCCGGGCGGCCAGTTCGCGGAACAGGTTGCGGTTCGGCAGATCGGTCAGCGAGTCGAAGTGCGCGAGCCGGCGGATTTCCCCCTGTGCGGCGATGCGTGCGGCGAACTGACCGATATTGAGCGCGACGGCTTCCGCGCACTGCAGCACGTCCGCGGAGGGTCCGCGCGGATGCGTGCTGAAGAACTGCAGGATGCCGATGGGCCGGGACTCGATATCGATCGGGAGCAAGGCCGCCGATTGCGGCGGCGGACGTGGAGGCTGAATCGCTTCGTCGCCCGACTCGGGCGCAAATGCCGTCCAGGTATGCAGGCACTCGAACGTCCGGCCGGATCCGTTCCAGCTCCAATAGGCGCCGCCAACCCAACCAAGCGTCTGGCACATCACGCGCAAGATCTCGGGCACGACTGCTTCCAGCGACTGCGCCTCGCCAAGCATGCGGCTGATCGCATACTGCATGGATTGGCGGTCCACGAGCTGCTTCTTTTCATCGATCTTGCGGCTCAGTGCGGCGCCGTAGAGACTCACGACGTCACCTTCGGCGAAGTCGGATTCTCCGCGAACGGCTTCGCGACGCAGCGCGGCGAGAATGGACTCCACCGGCGCGGGTTTGATGAGATATGCATCTGCACCGAGACGTTCGCCGAGTTCGCGATCCATCGCTGCGGTATACGTCGCGGTGTAGAAAACGAAAGGCAGGTTACGCAGGGATTCGTTGCCACGGATGGCCCTGCATAACTGGAAACCATCCATTTGCGGCATCTGGATGTCGCTGACGACGCCGTCGAACGGCTCACGTTCGAGCGCGGCAAGCGCCTCGACCCCGTTGCATGCAACGACCACGGTGCACCCTTCCGTTTCGAGCATGGCGCGCAGCAACTTCAGATTGAGCGGCACGTCGTCGACGATCAGAAGCGAGAGGGGTGCATCATTCCGGCTCTGTTTGCAAACGGTGGCGCTCACGATTTCGCTCGCAATATCGATCTTGGTGCACAAGCCGGTGCAAGTCCTGCACGCACGTGGCACAGCTTCAATGCGTACAAAATCACTGTAACGCCGCAATACACGGGCTTTCGCCCAAGGTTTCTTCCATGCCGCTTGAAAACAAGGCATCGCTGCCGGTCACGGTGAATGTCACCTTTTTTGCGGTGTATTCGAAGACACCATATAGGTTCGGCATGTTCGTCTCGTAACCGGAAAAAGTTCCGGCAATCGAATCGGCTTGGATGAGGGTGAGTTTGGTTCCTACCGACGGGCCACTGCCGAAGTCGATGCGGGCGATACCATTCACGTTCGCCGCACCGGCGATCGTCAGATGGCTTACGGCGGCACCGGTGCCCAGCGCATGGAAACAGGTCAGCGCCCCGGCCTCGACAGCGAGGGAGCTCGCGGCGAGATCGCCCTGTAATTGGGACAAGTTGCCCGGCACCAGCGTGCCGAAACTGTCGATCGCCCCGGTCGTGCCGTCGCCGGTCAGCGTGCCACTCGCAGCGATGCTGACGGCCGAGCCCGCGATGCTGCCGGTCACGCGTAAGATCCCTTCGTTAACGCTGGTCATGCCGGCGTAGGCATCCTTGCCCGAGAGGATCAGGATTCCCGGGCCTTGTTTGGTGATGCCTGCCCCGGCGCCAGCGCCGGCCGTGTAGCCGTGACCCGCTGGCAGCGCAGCTGCGCTATCGTCAGCGATACTGTCGCTGATCGTATAGCGGCCGCCGATATCGAACACCGCGGGTACTCCGCTCATCAAGAACAGGCCGCTGCCCGCGGCCGCGCCTGCGGAATTGCCATAGCCGGCAGTGACGCTGTTGCTGCCCATGGTTCCGCCAGCGCTGGACTCTTCGATTCGCAATGTGCCGCCGGCACGCACGAACACGGCGCCCCCGAAACCCGCACCGCCGCCACCGGGACCGGGCCGCGTATTTGCTGCAGCCTGAGAGCCACCGCCGCCGCCGCCGACGCCGCCTGCGCCTCCTGAGAGCGCGGCACCGCCGCCGCCACCAAAACCGCCGCAGCCACCGCCCGCATAACGCGAACCGCCGCCGCCGCCGCCAAAACCGCCGCAGCCGCCACCGCCTGTGTAGCCTGCGCCGCCTCCGCCACCGTCGCTGCCGGAGCCGCCGCGACTGTAGCCGGCGCCGCCGCCGCCGCCGTTGCTTCCGTCACTTCCGTTGTTCTCGCTGCCCGAGCCGCCGCCAAGACCATTTAGGCCGGGACCGCCAATTCCGCCGGTATGCCAAACGCCAGGCTTCCCGTACCCGCCCGTGCCGCCACCGCCACCTAAAGATTTGCAGCCGCCGCCGCCCAGTCCACCACCGCCTCCATAAGACCAAATGGTATTGTAATAACCCCCGCCGTAGCCGCCGAAAGCATCGTTCCCTACGAGCTTCACATTTTTCAGGATCAGCCCGCCTTGGTTGAAGATCGCGCCGCCAAGGCCGCCGGCGCCGCCGCCCCCGCCATAACCCATACCGCCATTGCCGCCCTTGGCAAGACCACCGCTCAGCGTGACGTTGCGTAACGTCAGCGATGCATCGTTATCCACGAAGAAATGCCGAAGGCTGGTTGCGCTTGTAATGCCAGTTGCCGCGAGCAACGTCAGATCCGCATCTTCGGAACCCTCGATCGTGATCGCCTTGCCCTTGATCGCTAGCGCTGTGGGACCCGGAAATCCCTGATTGTTGCCCTGGCTCGACAACGTGATCACGGCGGGGCAGTTCAGCGCCACCGGCGAGCAGTCGAAAACAATGGTGTCGCCTGAGCTGGACGCAGTGACTGCGTTCCGCAGCGACCCGGCTCCGGCATCGGCGTTGCTGGTCACCGTAAACGTGGCCGCGTGTCCGACGGATAGGGCGAACGCCGAGAGCAGAGCCGCGTGAACCAGGACCGCCAGTGGCTTGCGGCGAAGCGATGATGATGGGCTGAACATGGCGTTACCTCGGTGGGTTTCCTATGCCGACCAGCATCGACTTCAGCGCCAGCGGCGATAAGACTCGGAAACACCGATTTCCGCGTGTATCTCCCCGATGCAGGACAGCTCGGTAACACCGAATGCCCACGGATGTGGACACCTATGCTTCTAGGTGGAAGTACCTACGCGCGGGGCGGTTTGGATTCGCCACGGCCTACCATCAGTGGCGTCCACGGGAAGGCAAAGGCAATGTTTTTTGCCGCAGCTCGTGGAAGCTCAACACAGAGGGTGTTTCGCGTGCGAAATCAATTAATCGATCGCTTTGTGCGGCGTCTGCGCGAAGATCGCTGCCGTGCAGCCTTCGGATCCAGTTGGCGCTTGATCTACTCACAAACGTCTATGCGATTTGAGAGTACAAGGCCAGGCAAGCTGGGACGGCGATCGGAAAATTCCGTTGTAAAATACACAGGTCACAGGACAACGCTGGATTCTGCCGGATCTTATCCAGGCGGACTCCCGCTCTCGCGAAGGGCGGGTGGCGAGTCTCGGGACGAGACGAACAATCCCATCCACATCACGCCATCCGACCCATGTCCCTTATTTCCGTCCCCGTCTCCCATGGCGAACTGATCGACAAGATCACGATTCTCGAGATCAAGGCCGCGTACATTCGCGACGCGGCGAAGCTCGCCAACGTGCGCGCGGAACTGGAATTGCTGAACGCGACGTGGGGTAAAGACGCGGCATCGAAGGTCGACATCAGTGCTGAGCGTACCCAGCTCAAGGCCGTGAACGAGGCGCTGTGGGATATCGAAGACCGCATCCGTCTCAAGGAAAAGGCGCAAGCGTTCGACGCCGCGTTCATTGAATTGGCGCGCTCGGTGTATGTCCGCAACGACGAGCGTGCGGCGATCAAACGCACGATCAATCTCAAGCTCGGCTCGCAGTTGGTCGAAGAAAAATCCTACGAGAATTATCGGCCGGTGTAAGCGCGCACGAACAGGCCAACGCTCAGCACGACGCCGATTGCGACGACAAACACGCGCAGCAGTTTCACGTTGACGCGCAACAGCATCCAGGCGCCGATCTGGCCGCCGATGATGGCGCCGCCGGCGACGACCACAGCGTAGAGCCAGCGCACGTCGTGCGAAAACGCAAACAGCACCACGGCCGAGGCGTTCATCATGCCGGCGAGCACATTCTTGGTCGCGCCGGCGTAGCGGAATTCCATGCCGGCTGCAGTTAGCGCCGCGAGCATCAGAATGCCGATACCGCCGCCGAAGTAACCGCCATACACGGCGATTGCGAATTGCGCGGCGTAGGCGCCGCGGCGGCCGAGGTGCACATGGCTTTCCGCGGGGCGCCGCACGAAACTGCCCCAGGCGAACACGCCGGTGGCGAACAGCACGAGAAACGGCACGAGCAGCTCAAAGTATCGGCTCGGCGTCAGCAGCAACAAAGCCGCACCGGCGATGCCGCCGACCAGACTGATGCCGATCAGCGCGCGCACGGTGATATCCGCGGTGCCGGTAACGTGCGAGCGGCCGGCGTACGCCGTAGCCACCTGACCCGGGAACAGCGCGATCGTGGACGTGATGTTCGCCGCGCGCGCGTCGAGTCCCGCGAGCAGCAGCATGGGGAATGTGAAGAACGTGCCGCCGCCGGCGAGTGCGTTTTGAATGCCGGCCCATACCGCGACGAGGAACAGGCCGGCGAAGATCAGCGTCATCCGGGCTTGGGCAGCAGCATGGATGCCGGTGCGGCGAGATAGAAACCGACCGCGATCACGATCAGATACGCGAGCAGCACGAAGGTCCAGCCCATGTTATGCCGGATCACGTCGCCTTCCTTGCGCACGAACTTGCTCGTCGAAACGCCGACGCTGGCGGTCTGCGGCGCAATCGGCTTGCCGATTTCCGCACCGACCGAATTGAACGTCGGCAGCAGCAGCGGCGGCATGCCGAGCTGCACGCCGACCAGCGCCTGGAATTTGCCGAACATCGCGTTCGTCGACGTGTTGGAGCCCGACAGCGCGACGCCAATGAAACCGAGAATCGGCGCGACGATGATGAATGCCGTGCCCATTGCCGAGAAACCTTTCGCCAGCGACGAGGCCATGCCGGAATAATTGAACACGTAGGCGAGGCCAAAGATGAACACGCCAACCAGCAACGCGCCCCACATCTGCTGGAGCGTTTTCGCGAAAATTTCGCCGAGTTGGCCGGCCTTGAGCTTGCCGAGCGCGATCAGCAGCACGGCGACGATGATCCAGGCGACGAGGATCGCCGAGCCGCCGATGTACGGCGCGAAGTTGAACACCGCGCTGACTGGAGGCTTGGCCGGGTCGCATACGCTGGTGAGCGATGAGCACGCCGACACCGTCGCCTTGAACCAGCTCACTTTCGGCAATGGCGACCACGGCCCGGTCCACGCGGCGACGACTGCCAGCAACACGATGAACGGCATCCAGGCCTGCAGCACTTCGGCCGGTTTCAGGCCGTGGCCCTGATTCTGTCTTGCCAGCGCAGGATCGACCGGCACGCCGCCGTAGCCGAGCACGGTTTTCGGCTGCCAGAACTTGAGCAGCAGCAGCAGCGCGATGAAACACACGATCGCGCCGGTGACATCGGGCAGATACGGGCCGAGATATACCGCGGTTGGATACTGGCCGGCGATGTAGCCTAGCGATCCGACGACGGCCAGCGGCCAGGCGCTCAGCATGCCCTGCTTGCCGGAGACGAGGTACAGCAATACCCATGGCGGCAACAGCGCGAGCACGGCCACGACGGTGCCGACCGAACCCGATAGCGCGAGTAGCGGATAGCCGGTCACCGCCGCGAGCGCGATGATCGGCGCGCCGAGCGCGCCGTAGGAAACCGGTGCATTGTTCGCGATCGCGGCGACGCGGATCGCGTTGAGATCGGAAATGCCGAGCGAGATCAGAATCGGCGCGACCACCGCCCACGGATAACCGAAACCAACCAGGCCTTCGAGCAGCGCGCCGAACGCCCAGGCGAACAGCATCGTTTGCACGCGCACGTCGAGGCTGCCTTGCGCGATCAGCCAGCGCCGGAAATTCTCGAACACGCCGCTGATGTTCAGCGTGTTGAACAAGATCAGTCCCCAGAAGGTGATCCAATCGACGTTCCAGATGCCCGTGGCCGATCCGTACAAATACGCGCGGCTGCCTTCATCGAACGGCATCTTCCACACCCAGGTCGCGAGCAGGAACGTAACGATTGAACCGAGCAGCGTGGCCAGCCACGCCGGCAAGCGGAACACCGCGAGCAGGACCAGCAGGAAGACGACCGGGATCAGCGCTACGAGGCAGGTGAGCGTGAGATTGTCTAGCGGATCGATGAGCTGCGTGAACATGGATCCTCCTTGAACGTTTCGCACGGGGCACAACGCGGCGCCAAAGCTAGCACGCACCAGCCGCGGGTGCTCGCTGCGACGCGGAAACGCAGTCACAGCGCTTGGGCGTAGGATGTATGGCGATGAACGCTGTCGTGGAATCTGTCGGCGATACGACGCAGCTGCTGCGCGGGCTTCAGTCCGTGCTGCCGCCTGCAGGACTTCTGGTCACGCCCGAACAGACCGCGCCATTCGAGTGTGACGGTTTGTCCGTGTTCCGCCAGCTGCCGCTGGCTGTCGCCCTGCCGGAGAACGAAGAACAGGTGCAGCAGGTACTGCAGATCTGTTCTGTCCATGGCACGCCGGTGGTCGCGCGCGGCGCAGGCACCGGACTTTCCGGCGGCGCGATGCCGTGTGCGAACGGCATCGTGCTCGGTCTGAGCAAATTGAATCGGATCCTGCACGTCGATCCGCTCGCGCGCACTGCGCGCGTGCAGCCGGGCGTGCGCAACTTGGCCGTTTCCGAAGCCGCTGCGCCGCACGGACTGTATTACGCGCCGGATCCTTCCTCGCAGATCGCCTGCACGATCGGCGGCAATGTCGCCGAGAATTCCGGCGGCGTGCATTGCCTGAAATATGGCCTGACCGTGCACAACGTGCTCGGTGTGCGCGGATTTCTGATCGACGGCACGCCGGTCGCGTTCGGCGGCGCAGCGCTCGACGCGCCCGGTCTGGATCTGCTCGCATTGGCGATCGGATCGGAAGGGCTGCTCGTCGTCGTCACCGAAGTCGTGCTCAGGCTCGTGCCGAAACCGCAGCTCGCGCGCGTGGTGATGGCTTCGTTCGACGATGTGGCGAAAGCGGGCGATGCGGTGGCAGCGATCATCGGCGCCGGCATCATTCCGGCGGGCCTGGAAATGATGGACCGCAAGGCGACGAACGCCGTGGAACCATTCGTCAACTCCGGTTACGACCTCGCCGCCGAGGCGATACTGCTCGCCGAATCCGACGGCACACCGGAGGAAGTGCGGGAGGAAGTCGCGCAGATGGAACAGGCGTTGAAAGCCGCCGGTGCCAGCGCGTGTGTCGTGTCGCAATCGGAAAGCGAACGCCAGCGTTTCTGGGCGGGACGCAAGAACGCGTTTCCGGCAGCCGGCCGGATTTCGCCGGACTACTACTGCATGGACGGCACGATTCCGCGCAAGCATCTGGGCCGCGTGCTGCACGCGATCGAAGACATGGAGAAAAAGTATTCTCTGCGTTGCATGAACGTGTTTCACGCCGGCGACGGCAATTTGCACCCGCTGATCCTCTTCGATGCGCACCAGAGTGGCGAGTGGGAGCGCGCCGAGCGGTTCGGCACAGAAATCCTGGAGTTGTGCGTACAGCTCGGCGGCACGATCACCGGCGAGCACGGCGTGGGCATCGAGAAGATCAACTCGATGTGCGTGCAGTTCGCGGCTGCCGAACGCGGCGCGTTCTTTGCCGTTAAAGCCGCATTCGACGAACACGGCCTGCTCAATCCGGGCAAGGCCATCCCGACTCTGCACCGCTGCGCCGAATACGGACGCTTGCGCGTGCATCGCGGCGAGCTTCCGTTCGCCGAGTTGCCGCGTTTCTGATGGACCTGGCGCTTGAACAATTTCGCGATCGAATCCGCACCGCGCGGGCAGCGCGCACGCCGTTGCGCTTGCGCGGCGCCGGCACCAAGGATTTTTATGGCGAGCAGTTGCAGGGCGAATTGCTCGATACGCGCAGTTTCGCCGGCATCGTCAGCTACGAACCATCCGAACTGGTCGTGACCGCGCGTTGCGGCACGTCGTTGTCCGAGCTCGAGAACGCATTGGCGGAGCACAACCAGTTCCTCGCCTTCGAGCCGCCGCGTTTCGGCGGCGATCCTTCGCTCGGCGGCGTCGTCGCGGCAGGCCTGTCGGGTCCGCGTCGCGCAAACGCCGGAGCGGCACGCGATTTCGTGCTCGGCGTAAACCTGCTCGACGCCAACGGCGAACTGTTGCGCTTCGGTGGTCAGGTGATGAAGAACGTCGCCGGTTTCGACCTCTCGCGTCTGTTGTGCGGTTCGAAACCGGC
>Ga0207680_10000059_pt1 | contig 50651 bp, 40 predicted proteins | sample KBSS23metaG_FD_184321 | JGI IMG/M metagenome (GOLD analysis project Ga0207680, IMG submission 184321) | Switchgrass rhizosphere microbial communities from Kellogg Biological Station, Michigan, USA - KBS S2-3 metaG (SPAdes) (version 2) | ecosystem: Host-associated > Plants > Roots > Rhizosphere...
AGAAGTGAGACGTGAGACGTGAGACGTGAGACGTGAGACGTGAGACGTGAGACGTGAGACGTGAGACGTGAGACGTGAGATTATTTGGTTGCGCAAGTTATAGTATTTTTTGTTTGTTCGCGCAGCCCTGAAAGGGCGTCATATGCTAGACCGGGGTGCAACCCTCGGGAATGAATAAAACCAATAAAACCAGCCCTGTAAGGGCGTCATATGAATTGCCCGGGGTGCAACCCCGGGAGCAAAAGAAATCCGACATCACCGCATCAGCCATCAGCCATAAACAGCAGCCATGATAAAAAATTATTTCAAAACCGCATTCAGGAACTTACTGCACCATAAAATTTATTCCTTTATCAATATTGCAGGCTTAAGTCTTGGTCTGGCCTGCACCATGTTAATTATGTTGTATGTAAATGATGAAGTTAGCTACGACCGTTTTCACAAAAACGGCAGCCAGATTTATCGCATAGATAAAGAGACCACAAAAGATAATGGCGGCTTTCATCACAACAGTTATACCGGATATTTTCCTGGTCCACGTTTCACTGCAAAAATTCCGGAGATAAAAAGTTTTGTAAGATTTCAGCCAGGTGAAACGGACATTAAAAGCGGTAGTGATGTTCAGTCGCAGGATATATGTTATACAGATGCTGATTTCTTCTCTGTATTTACTTTTCCTTTAATAAAGGGAAGTGCAAAAATGGCACTCGCCGAATCAAATTCAATTGTTCTTACCGAGGACATGGCTAAAAAATATTTCGGCAATACAGAGGCCATGGGCAAGACAATGCTGGTGAAAAATGCAGGCCGGTTTGAACCGTTTATTGTAACCGGTATTGCAAAAAACTGCCCGCAAAATTCATCTGTAAAATTTAATGTATTGCTGCCGCTGAAAGTATCAGTTGCAGACGAAAATAACAATGGCAATTGGTTTAATTCCTTTCTCAGCACATTCATTGTGCTTGCCCCGGGCGCCGATATAAAAACGGTTCAGAACAAGATGGATAAAGTGTTCGCGGCAGACGCCAGTGCGACTATTAACGAAATGCGACGCAAATATGGGATCGCCAGTATTGGCATTTCTTATGTGCTTGAACCATTTTCCAATATTCATCTTGGCAAAGAAGTGCAGGTGCAGGACGAAGCGCTTTCTGATAAAAGCAGTGCTGCCAATTCTTATATTCTTTCCGGTATTGCAATCTTAATTTTGCTGATTGCCTGTATCAATTTTGTCAATCTTACCGTAGCGCGTTCTGTAAAGCGTGCCAGAGAAATAGGTGTCCGCAAAGTGATTGGCGGTACACGCAAACAATTGATGATACAATTCCTGGGTGAATCCTTTATGCTTTGCCTTATCGCTTTCAGCGTTGCAATTGTTATGGTAGTAATGGTGCTGCCATTATTCAACCAGCTTTCGGGTAAAGCGCTTTCATTTTCCTATTTGCTTACTATAAGGCTTATTGCAGGCTACACAGCAGTTTTTGTTATCACTGGTCTGCTGGCTGGGTTTTATCCGGCGGCCGTGCTGTCAAATTATAACCCTGTTAAAACATTATACAACCGTTTCAGCCTGGCAGGCAAAGATTATTTGCAGAAGTCGCTGGTAATTTTTCAATTTACAATAGCTTCGTTTTTAATCATTGGTACGCTGGCCATTTTTTTGCAGTTCAACTATCTCACTACTCAAAACCTGGGGTATGACGACAGTAATTTAATCACAGTCAGAAAAGCTCAATTAACCCGCAGCGAAGCAGCACTATTTAAGCAGGCCTTAATGAATAATCATGATATAGCGGGGGTCGCTCCCGCGAACGCAGGATACAATAACAACACCGTCAGGCTTAGTGGGGGCAAGCATATAAACGTTGTTATCGGCACAATTGATGCATCTTATTTACCACTATTACAAGTTCCGGTGGTTACAGGCAGAAATTTTTCGCCTGAGTTTCCATCCGATTCAACACAATCAGTTTTAGTGAATGAGGCATTCGTGCAGCAGGCTGACTGGAAGCAACCCTTGAATCAGCAGGTAACCAGTTTTGAGAACAACAAAACCTATACCGTTGCAGGTGTTGTCAGAAATTACCATTATAAACCATTAACCGAGCAAATAGCCCCGCAAATATTCACCATGAATCCGGCAAACAATTACGGAATGGTGTATATAAAAATAAGGCCGGGCACAGAAACAGCCAGCCTGCAATATATAGCGAACACATTCCGGAATTTATTTCCATTAAGTCCGTTTGCGTATAATTTTAAGCAGGAGCAAAATGAACAGAGTTATGCGGCAGAAGCCAGGTGGAAGCAGATTATTTTATTCAGCGCCATGCTGACCATTTTTATTTCCTGCATAGGATTGTTCGGGTTGTCTGTTTTAGCTGCAGAAAAAAGAACAAAAGAAATCGGGATACGCAAGGTGTTGGGGGCTTCTGCAAGCAGCATTGTATCGGCTCTTTCAGCAGATTTTCTAAAGTTAATTTTTATTTCGTTGATTGTATCAATGCCGCTTGCATGGCTGGCAACGGCCAAATGGCTTGAAAACTATCCGTATCGCATTGGGCTTAGCTGGTGGTTATTTGCATCATCAGGACTTTTGGTGATACTGATTGCGCTGATTACTATCAGCTTTCAGTCCATTAAATCAGCCACGGCAAACCCGGTCAGGAGTTTAAGAACGGAGTAATATCTTTTCCTTAAACGAATGCTTTAATCATAATTTTTCATTAATGTAGCAGTAACGGAATCGAACCCGGACAAATATTCGTTGGGTTCAGTTTATAAGCTGTCAATAACGGACCTGATCCGGTTGCTTTAATGGATTGCGCTTAGCGGAAGCAAAAGAAATAGACCGGATGGTTAGTCTCAGGATACCGGCAAAAGAATCGTAAACACACTGCCTTCCATTTCCATTGTACTGGCCCTAAGTTCGCCGCCATGCGCTTTTACAATATCATAGGCCAGCGATAAGCCAAGGCCAGTGCCCTGCCCGGTTGGCTTGGTGGTGAAAAATGGCTGAAAAATTTTATCAATAATCTTTGGTGGAACGCCCCCACCATTGTCGGCTATGGTTATTTCAATCCTGCTGTTCGTTTTTTTGGTGCTGGCAGTAACGGTTGGTTCGTAATAGACGGCCGATGTTTTCTTTTTTTCCGCCACAGCATAAAAGGCATTATTGCAGATGTTCAGGAGTACCCGTCCAATATCCTGCGGAACGACTGCAATGCCGCCAATACTTTCATCAAAATCAGTCTGAAGTCTTGCATTGAACGAGCTATCCTTTGCACGAACACCATGAAAGGCTAACCGTAAATATTCTTCTGTCAGTTTATTGATATCCGTGGGCTGTTTTTTACCGCTGCTGGGTTGTGAATGCTGCAACATTCCTTTTACAATTGCCTCTGCACGCTTGCCATGAAGGTTTATCTTTTCGGAATTCTGCGCGATATCATCAATCAGTTCCCGTTCCAGTTGTACATCACGTTCTGTTGTAACTTTTGATTGTTGACTCTTTAATTCTTCAATCAGCTCTGTATTTATTTCACTGAAATTATTGACGAAGTTTAATGGGTTCTGTATTTCATGCGCAATGCCCGCGGTGAGCTCGCCCAGGGAAGCCATTTTTTCCGCATGAATGAGTTGTGATTGCGTGGATTTCAGGTGAGCGAGCGTTTGTTCTAAAATAACATTGGCCGCCCGTTTTTGCCGGTTATTACGGTAAAGGATAAGTGCTATCAGCAGGAATATACCCAGGCCCGCTATCAGGGCAACAATCCTCACTTTACTCTGGTACAACAATTTTTCTTTCTCCAGGTTTTGTAAGCGCAGCTGCTCACTGAAACTGGTGTTTTGAAAAGCCGCTAAGTTTTTTATCCTGATTTTGCTGATGCTGTCAATGGCTGCCAGTGCAAGTCCCTGGTACCTGAAGGCGCTGTCCTGCTGCCCGCGAAACTGGTAACCCAGGCAAATATTTTTATAAGCAGTGCCCAGGTTGGATTCCAGTCCCAGGACAGGACCCATGGATTGGATCACCTGCAGTTGTTTCAATGCATAATAAAGTACTGAATCCTTTTGTTCCCCGGCAAGAAAGTACCGCACCAGCCGGATGTAATTCCGGCTGAGGCTGCTGAGGTTATTTTGTTCCATAGAAACCCGCACGCCCGAATCTAAATATTGTTTTGCCAATCTCCTGTTTCCCTTATCCAGATACGCTTCGCCAAATGTTGAATAGATCTGGCCCAGGTATTTTTTGATGCCGGATTCCCGTGAAATCTGTTCAGCCCGTGTTGCAAATACCAGCGCGGAATCGGGTTGACCGGTGGTCACATAGCTGCCGCCGAGGTTCATATTGGCCAGCAAAAGACGGAATGGGTTATGAATATCCCCGGCAATGGTTGCTGCTGCCTTAAAATGAGCAATCTGCGCCTGCGTATTTTGTGTCTGTGTCATCAGGATACCCATCATGTGGTGGGTAACGGCGAGCACCAAGGGCCTGCTGTTGCCTGGAGAACCGTAACTGGAAAAAGTCCATCCCTCCTCTTTATTATTGCCTGGATTTTCTGCAATACTAAAGGCCTGCAGCAGGCATTTCAGCGCTTCGGAAAAACGGCCGAGGTGCAGTAACTGGTAACCTTTGGTATCCAGTGCCATCGCTTCAACCAATTTTTTATCAGCTTTCCTGGCAAGCGATAAATCCAGTTCCGCGTAATACAATGCCGAATCGCGGTTGATTTCCTCATAGTAATTATAAAGCGCCCTGCTGGCTTCATACCGCAGGGAATCACCGCCTGCCCGTTGCAGGATGGTACGCAGGCTGTCAGCCATGTTTTGCTGTCCATGGGCCAATACAACCAGTAACATCAACATCAGCGTTGCTGAAAATATTTTCACGGTGGTTTTTTAGGGGTTTACTTGCATGGGGGCGCTGGTCGCCGGCGGATAAAGATATACTTTTTCCGGAGGCATTGGGCGCCGTATTCTGCATAAAATATAGTAAAGTTTATAAGAATTATTAGAATTCTTTTCCATGTTAAAATTGCTGAATCATTGGTTAAAAACTGTAACCGACGCCCTGTTTTCCTGTAGTTTATTTGTAGGGGTTATTTAATGCCTCAATTTTTTTAACGATTACGCTTGTGATATGGAAAATTATTTTGATATCAACCTATTGAAAATGGGGAATGAACTGGAGTTCAAAAAAGTATATAATTATTACGAACCCCGGCTAAATGGATTTTTCTATACAAAAACCTCCAGCGAATATTTAACTGCTGATGTAATACAACAAACCTTTATTAAACTTTGGAATAACAGGACGAAGTTAAATCCGGACCTCAGGCTGTCGACGCAAATTTTCCAGATTGCCAAAAACACGATGATTGATGAACTCAGGAAAGAAACTGCGATGGAAAAGAGAAAGCGATATGCCAGTGCATCTGCTCAGCAGGCAATTGATAATCAAAAATGCAATAACCTGGAGATAAAAGATCTGCATGTGCAGATAGCCAGGATTATTGAGGCTTTGCCTCCTATGCGGAAAACTGTATTTTTATTAAGCAGGGACAACGATCTTAGTCAAAAAGAAATTTCTTCCATGCTGTCCATCTCCATAAAAACTGTTAATAAACATATTCAACTGGCATTAAGACAGATACGGCCATATTTTACGTCAATGGAAATAGTCGTCATTTTTCTTTTGCCTCATCTTTGGTAATCATTCTTCATGAAAGCGTTGATAGATAAATATTTTAACGGAACAACTTCTGAACAAGAACTAAAGGAAATTGAAGCATATTTTTTGTCTCATAAGGAAGACTTAGAAAAATATTTTTCTGAAAGTGACTGGGAAAAATTAAACTATGTTCAGACCAGCAATAGATTATTGCCTGGCAATTTTATTTATAAAATGGTTTTTCCGAATCATGCCCGGGAGGTTAGGCGTAAAAGGTTGCTTTATATACTCGGTGCTGCAGCTGCTTGTCTTGTCCTGTTTATTACAACAGGTAAGTTTAACAAGGCTGGTAACCCTCCGTTGGCGTCCACTTTTTTGAACAACAAACCTACAGTATACAGAAATACCACCAGCAAGGTAATTTCTGCTCTATTACCTGACAGCAGCTTTGTAAAACTCTCTCCTAATAGTGTTGTTTCAATTCAGGCCGGTTATAACAAACCAGACAGGTTGATTGAACTGGAGGGTGAAGCCGTATTTTATGTACATAAGGATAAAGAACACCGGTTTATAGTATCATCGGGCAATGTAAAGACGACAGCGCTCGGAACCATCTTTCGTGTAATCAATCCTGTCATTGGCAAAATCACCGTGAAATTAATCGAGGGTAAAATACTGGTGGAGGAGAAAGGCAGCAATGATAAGGCCTATTATCTATTACCTGGTAAAACGATTGCCTATGAAAGTGCCACGCGGACCTTTACAGTAACAGGCGACAATAAAGAGGATAATACAAAAAGGGAAAACGAATCTTCAAATGAAAATGAAACGCCCGTTGAACCCGTAAAACCAGTTGCTGAGCGGTCCGGCATCGCATATAAAAATGAGGAAATGGTATTTACCGATGCACGCCTCTCAGATGTTCTAAAGACACTTGCCAGAGATTATCATGTTAACATCGCCTATCCTATGGAGAAAGTTTCCAGGATCAGGGTGGCTGGAAGTATTAATAAAGCGCAGGATATCGGTAAAACACTCCGCGACATTGCAGCGATGAACAAATTCCATCTCGAAGAAGATTCAGTAGCGCGGAAATTCACCCTTTACTAAAGATGCAGCGTCCATTATCGGCGTAAAAAACGACAGGTACCGCAACATTTTTCCTAAACACTCCAATACCGTAAAAAAAGTATAATTTTTTTTACGGTATTCTTTTATCTGCTACGTATTAAGCTCGACTGTTTATTCACACAAAGATTTAAACCAAAATTAAAAGCAACATGAATTTTTTTTTAAAATTGTTTGCTGCTGCCAGCCTTATTCTTTTGCATAACGGCTTAATAGCCCAGACAGGCAGGGGAAAGGTCGTAGGTATCGTGAATAGTAACCAAGAGCAACAACCTTTGAACGCTGTTACTGTCGCCGTACTAAAAAACAGCAAAGTAATTGCCAGTACGGTCTCAGATTCCACCGGGAAATTTGCATTTGAAAATTTAGAAGCAGGATCGTACGATTTTACCTTTTCTCACATTGGTTTTAAAGCCCAGGCCCTCACCGGCACCATCGTAAGACAAGGAGAAACTACCTCCCTGCTCATAAAGTTGCTGGAGTCAACCACGGAAATGGAAGATGTCATAGTGGTGGGATACGGAACACGCAAGCGCCAGGATGTTACCGGTTCGGTAACCAGGGCGAACCTGCAGTTGCAAAAACAGTCGCCTAATTCAAATGTTATCTCTTCTCTGAGAGGCACTGTGGCGGGACTGACCATAGGACAAACAACCAGGGCCGGAACGGATCCCACCATCATTGTACGGGGAAGAAATTCTATATCGGGTACCACTTCTCCTTTAATAGTAGTGGATGGCTTGATATACAGAGGCACGCTGACATCTATCAACCCATCGGATATCGCCAGCATCGATCTGTTAAAAGATGCCAGTGCAGCCGCGGTTTATGGCTCTCAGGCTTCTAATGGCGTGGTACTTATTACCACTAAAACCGGTACAGCAGGAGGTGATAAAATTAATGTGGATTACAGTGGCTCCTATTCCATACAGAAAATGACCAATAAACAAATGAGGCCTGCCTCAGGATCGCAGTTCCTGCAAAAAATCGGGGATTGGTATTTATCAGAAAGCCGGGATCCAAACGATCCCGCCAAAATGAACCCGGCCTGGGATCCGACCACCAAACTGAGCGCTGTGGAAGCAGCCAATGCAAAGAGGGGGTACCAAGCCAATTGGTGGGGCCTGATGACCAATCCAACACCCCGCATTCAATCTCATTACGTTGGACTAAACGGCAGGACAAAAATGCTCCGTTTTTATTTGGGATATGGCTATTTTGACCAGACAAACCTTATTAAAAACGATGATTACCGTCGTAACAGCATACGGTTAAACGTCGATGTGAAACCTGCCAACTGGTTATCGCTCGGTGCACAAACCAGCTTGTCGATAAACGATTATAGTGGGGTGTCTCCAACATTTTCCGATATTATGTTTTTGAAGCCTTACACCGTGCCTTATGATACTTTAACGGGTAAGCAGTTACAATTTTACCCAACGACAACTACACCGACGGCACTTGAAATTTTAAGACGCTCCAGGGATTTAGAAACCAACCTGAATTTTATTGGGAATTTTTATGCCAGTGTAGATATCCCTGGCGTGAAAGGACTTAATTACAGGGTAAATTTTGGCAACAATTATATCTACTACAGGAGATTTAATTTCAATGCGCCCACCGTAGAGGCGACTGCCTATAAAACTTATATGACAGATTATTTTCAAACCCTGGATAACATACTCACTTATAAAAGAGAGTTTGGCAGACATGGTGTGGATGTCACACTTTTATATGGTGGAGAGATTAATAAACACGATGGTTCAAGCACGACGGCCAACGGCATTACCAACTGGGCTTTGGGGTATGATAGACTAGACGTGGGAGATCCCGCGCGTCTTACTGTGTCCAACGATCTTTCCGTATTGCCCTGGAAAGAACAGGCGCTCTATCAAATGGCAAGAGCCTCTTATTCATTTGACAGGAAATACATATTAACCGGTACGCTAAGGCGTGATGGTTTTTCCGGTTTTTCTGAAAAAAATAAATGGGCCTTGTTCCCCTCCATTGCTTTTGCGTGGCGTGCGGGTGAAGAAGATTTTTTAAAGTCTGTAAAATCAATCAACGATTTGAAACTAAGGTTATCTTATGGTGCTTCCGGTAATCGCACGGTAGGCAGGTACCAGACGCTTTCGCAAATGACGGTGGGATTGTCCAATGGTTATTTGTATGGGTCCTCAGGCGGCGCTCAACTCGGTTCTTTTTTAAGCCAGTTGCCAAATCCTGATCTGAAATGGGAAACCACCACTTCTTTTAATGCAGGCATCGATTTTTCGTTGTTGGACAACCGTTTGTTCGGCGCGCTGGATATTTATTTTTCGAATACCAAAAACCTGTTGAACTCCAGAGCGACTCCCAGCATTACCGGGTTCAATTCTTTCCTTATCAATATCGGAAAAATTCAGAACAGGGGACAGGAATTGAATATAACAGGTGTGCCTGTAAAAAACAAAGACTTTAGCTGGGAAATCGGGGTTAATTTTTTTAGAAACAGGAATAAAGTGCTGGACATAGAAGGCACAGGGAAGAATCTCATCAACGCTACAGATCCTATCTTAAGTTATTTTATTGGCCAGCCATACGGTGTGGTGTATGATTATAAGATTACAGGCATCTACCAGATGGGAGATAAAATTCCTGCAACACTGGCTGCTCAGGGGTTTAAGGCCGGACAATATAAAATTGAAGATGTGAACGGTGATGGCATCATTACAACGGCGGATAAACAGATATTGGGAAAATTAGACCCATCGTATAGTGTTGGTATTTCCAATAACATTAAGTACAAAAATTTTGAATTCAAGTTTTTCATCAATACCATACAAGGCGGTAAAAACGGTTATCTCGGAGCGCCTGGCATTATGCTGCAAAACCCGGATAATATCCGCAACAACAATGGATTTGTGTTTGATTACTGGACGCCCAATAACACTGCTGCGAAATACAGGAGTATTGCAGCTTATACTATTAATGAAAACCTCGGACCCTATATGCAAAGAAACTTTGTAAGGCTGCAGGATGTGACGCTGACATATACCTTCCCGCGTTCCCTGCTCAAACAGCTTAAAGTAGTAAAGGGATTAAATGTATATGTCAATGCGCAGAACCTGGTGACGTTAACCAAGTGGGATGGCTGGGATCCGGAATCTAATCCACCCGCTTCCCAGCGTTCATCAACAGGTTTGCGCATTCCTGGCGGGCTCGGACTGGATCAAAACGGCTATCCCGTGATGAAGAATTATTCTTTGGGAATAAACGTAACATTTTAAGGAAGCCTTTAAAATTAAAAAAATGAAAAATAGGATATATATACTTTGCATAGCGCTAGGGTTGTTCTCCTGCAAAAAAGATTTTTTAGCTGAACAACCATTGTCCATTTACACACCCGATAATTCCCTGCAGACAACATCACAGTTCCAGGCAGCGATTAACAATGTGTACAGTGGCGTAAGAAATGTTTATTTCGGAAACATGGACCTGGACACTTATTTCGGCTTGTACTATGCCACCGACTTTGCGATGAATGCGACTGACTATGACCCTGCCGCTAAATTGAATGCCTACAAGGCCACGATGGTGCCCACCTATTTTATTCCGCAAAATGTGTGGACGGCTTTCTATAAAATAATCACCAACTCCAATTTGATAATCAGCAGGACGCAAACGTCTCAATTGTCGGATGCAGACAAGAAGAGCTTTACGGGACAGGCATTGTTTTTCAGGGCCTATTCTTACAATATGCTGGCAAAATTATTCGGCGGTGTACCCATTGAGTTAAAAGAATTGTCGCAGCCGCGCTATGACTATACAAGAGCAACAAGGGATGAGGTGTACAAGCAATGTAAAACTGACCTTGAACAAGCGATTACTATGTTGTCAGACATTGATAAAGTGGCTGATGGCACAGTGAATAAACAGATAGCACAACATATCTTATCGGAAGTACTGATTTCTTTAAAAGATTATGATGGAGCAATAACTGCCGCTACCAGTGTTATAAACTATTCAGGCGTTTCATTGATGAAAACGCGCTTTGGAAGAAAGGCTACGCTGCCGGGAGACGTTTACAGGGACTTGTTTGAATACAACAATCAAAACTATAGTACCGGTAACCGCGAAGGGTTGTTGGTAATGCAAACCGCATTAAACAATTCAGCGTCGGTAGGCGATCAGACTGCCTGGGCAGTCGTGCCGAGCTTCGCAGGCTTGCTGTTTTTTGAAACAGGAAAAGATACCAGCGCAGCTGCGAATGCCACAAGGGCTAATGTGATGTACCAGGGGAAATTTATCGATAGTATTTCTTCCAATGGCGTAGGTTGGATTAGGCCAACATCACATTTCTTTTATGAAATATGGGGTGCCGGCGATATACGCAATTCACAATATAATATTGTCAGGGATCTGCGCATTACCGGTGTAGCCGCTTCTTCTCCCGATTATGGCAAATGGTATGTGAAGGATGGGTATAAAGCAAGGACCCCCGGCAGGTTTTACCGGGATACGATAAGAAGTTTTTACCCGATAATCAGGAAAACCTCCCCCTCCGCCGGCGATTTTACGGCTGCTGCGGGACCAGCCATGTTAACCAGTACCACAGCACCATTTGGCGGTATTGTATTAAATGGCGCTTCACGTTTATTTATTCAAAAATACGTGGCACGGTTGGCTGAAACCTATTTACTGCGGGCGGAAGCTTACCTGGGAAAAGGGGATAATCAAAAAACGGCTGATGATATCAATGTGGTGAGGGCCAGGGCTGGTGCCGCGTTAGCGGGTCCTGCAGAGATGAATATCGATTATATACTGGATGAGCGTTTACGGGAATTGTATTTGGAAGAATTCCGATCAGCTACGCTGACGCGGCTAGGGTTGTTATATGACAGGGATAAAAGATACAATGTTAGATCGGGTCTGTCCATAGAAACCTACCATAATTTATGGCCAATACCCAATGCTGAAATTGTTCAAAATACCGGCGCGACTATTAATCAAAACCCAGGCTATCAATAATGAAAGCCGGGAAAAAAGGATATTCACCTTTTTATTTTTTATAATCGCAAATACCCAGGCTAATGCGCAGCAAAAATCCAATGACCTCAGGCTGTAGTATACAGCGCCGGCCTCCATATGGCAGGAAGCACTGCCGTTGGGCAACGGGAAATTGGGTGTCATGTTTTTTGGTGGGGTGGATACGGAGCGTTTTCAACTCAATGACAATACAAATTACATAGCATTGAAAATGTGACAGCCTTTAAATTTTATTTATCTGGTGCTGCAATGAGCTTGCGTCTGAATTCAACCAGGAGCACCAGCCCCGCACCCAGCGTATATACCACTATATCTGTCCAGGCGAAATTAGTACCGAATATAACCCTGGCAAGGGCATATTTCTCCAGTCCCAGCCTCCGCACAATATGAAAGTACTGAAGGGTTTCCACGATATAGGAAAACAGCAAAACGGCTATTACGGTAGCCACTACCGGGCTATTCAAAAAGCTTTTCACCAGGCAATAGAGCAGTATAACGACCAGGAAGTCGCCTCCGTACGGCCGTACGATGGCGTCATGTGCAAAAAGACCAATGGCGATTTCGGTTAATAACAACAGTATGGCGATAACGAAGTATTTGGGATAAAAGCCGGGCATGGGCAAATATATTGCATAAGAAGGGGGCTTGCCTGCCTGGTACCTGCATTCTTTGCAACTAACTTTATATTTGATCTCATGAAAGCATTTTTGCCTTTTTTTAGTAGCTGTCAGGCAGTGACATGCACATGCAAGATGCTCCTTTGCTAAAAATTGTTTTATATAAAATGTAAAGTTGAATTACCAGGGGAAAGTTAGTATCGCTCTGCCATGTCATTAGTTGATCTTGCTGCAGGGCATTCCTGATCAATTACTTAATCTTAAATAGAATTGTTTAAGCGTGGTATTAAACAACAGGATACTTCCAGGCAGCGTCTATGTATCACTTAGGACTAAAACCATTTATCGTTCGTCTTATTTTATAAAAGCGTCCAATGCCAGGGTCGGCTTGCCATCATTTCCCCAGGTGCTCAGCCCATAATGGCTCCAGGAATTGGCGCCTTCCGGTTCCCAGTATAGAACGCCCAGGCCCTTGTTGCCCGGCACCTGCTGCACCTTATTTATAACTGCCCGTAGCAAGTCATAGGTATTTTGAATTTTGGAATCTTCACCACCCACTTCCACTACCATCACTTCTTTGCCATAACGGTTAGCCATATCATTGAGGTTGTTTCCCAAATCATCAATGGACAATGTATAATCAGGCTTACCGGTTAACCAATACGGGTAGTAGGACAGCCCGATAACATCATATTTCGCCCGGTGCGCTGTTGCGCTGTCGAACCATGTCCTGAATCTCGCATTGTTGTTCCCCTGGTCTATATGCAGTATTACCTTCGTGACCGGGCTGACTTTTTTTACTGCGTCATAGCCTTTGTTGATCAATTGCGCCAGGCTATCCCAGTGCGTCGTGCTTCCCTCCGGATAAATCATACCGCCCGGAGTCTCGTTGCCCAGCTGCACCCATTCCGGCGTAATGCCCTGAGTTTTTAAATCAGTCATAACATCCGCGGTATAATCAAAGACATCCTGCAGCAATTGAGGAAATGCATGGCCTTCCCACGCCTGCGGCTTTTTTTGTTTACCAGGATCCGCCCAGCTGTCGCTATAATGAAAATCGATCATAACCCGCATTCCCCATTGCTGCGCCCTTACAGCCATTGCTACAGTTTCTGCTTTACTGCAATGGCCACTGGTTTTATCATTAGAAGGATTAACCCAGGTGCGCAAACGGATACTGTTGATCCCATGATCCTTCAGTATCTGCATACAATCCTGTTCTTTACCCGCATTATTATAGAATTTAAAGCCGGAGGCTTCCATTTGCGGTAGCCAGCTGATATCAGCACCCCTGGCGAAACCAGCTGCCTGGTTTTTCAAAACCATTTTCTGGCTGCTACATGCGGCCAGGGATAACAGTGATAAAATATAAAGTACCCGAAAGGCCATTTTCATATCATATATTTTTTCTGCATGGCTGCTGGCGTTAGTAATTTTCATCGCTACCACCGCACAATTTAAATACTTTCATTCTTTCGGTGCAGAGTTTTAATCGCCACTATTTTTCAAATCCTGCAGAAATTGCGGGGGTGGTTTTGTAAATTCCTAAAATAGCGTTCAACGCAGTCGGTTATGAAAATATACCCATACATACTACTTTCCCAGGTGATTCTGATAAATTATAGGGAAAGTCCTATTGCGTTGCCTTATCAGGTTCAAATTAATAACAAATAATCACTGCAGGCATTTAATTTAATCCTGCCGAAATTTGCGGACGCTTACACTTGCTATCAAGTGGCACAAAGAAAAAGCAAACAGCATCCATTTTTAGTGTTGTTCTTCAGGATTTAGAATGTAATCGTCAATCCTCCATCCACCGTAACAACAGAACCGGTGATATACGACGCATCAGCGCCAGCCAAAAACCAGGCAACGCCTGCAATTTCCCCGGGCTGTCCGGCTCTTTTCAGTGGCAGGTGGTCGTATTTAACGTAATTGTCCCTGAACCAGGCACTATCCAATTCATTTTGTCCATCTGCTTTTACGGACATCGGCGTGTCTACAAAGCCAGGTGCAATGGTGTTGGCTAAAATGTTGCGAGACGCTAGTTCAACAGCAAGCGAACGGGTAAGTTGTGTAATAGCCGCTTTTGCCATACCATAGGCAGAACTACCGCTGGCCACTCTTTCGTGGTGGATAGAGGTTATGTGAATAATCCGGCCGCCGTCTTCCATTAAAGACACCAACGCACGGCACACCTTCACGGCACCGTAAAGCATCACTTGTAAAGAACGGTCCCATTCTAAAAAATCAGCATTCAATACCGGCACACTCTTCGAGATGCCCACGCTGTTAATAAGGGCGTGAAATGTTCCAAACGTCTGTTGCACGAGCTCCTTTAGTTTCTTTATTTGTTCCTCAGATGAAACGTCGGCCTCTACCGCCACATGTCCTTCTCCGTCCAACGCAGAGACGACGTTCTGCATAGCGGCCAGATGACCAGAACCGGCAATGACCTGCCAACCTTCCTTTGCAAACCGTTCGGCAATGGCTTTGCCAATACCGGAGGATCCTCCTAAGACAATTACTTTTTTCCGCATAGCACAATCGTTTTACCAGATAATATAAACCTTGCTTGTTTCGCTTGTACGTTTCTTTATCAGTAAGTAGCCCTTCCTCCGGAAATGTCAAATACAAATCCTGTCGAAAAGCTGCATTCCTTTGACACAATCCATGCACTCATCGCCGCCACTTCCTCAATTGTACCCAAACGCTTCATGGGAATTTTTGCCAGCATGAATTCGAGTTGTTTAGGATCGGTATTTTCATTCATGGCTGTTTTAATGACAGCAGGCGCCAGCCCGTTGATCGTAATGCCTGTTTCGGCGTATTCCTTGCCTGCTGCTTTTACCAGACCTATTACGCCGGATTTGGTAGCGGAATAACCAACCATTCCCGGGTTGCCTTCTTTGCCGGCAATGGACGCAATCAGCAGAATGCGGCCATAATTGTACTTCTCCATTGCTTTAAGTGCATATTTCGTCATCAAAAATGTTCCCCGCAAGTTGACGACATAGATTTTGTCGAAGGCATCGGTTGCATAATCCGTGATTTTGGTACTGGTAGGCCCAACAATGCCGGCCGAATTAACCATGATGTCTATCTTCCCATAGACTGCTTCCGTTTGCTGAATGCTTTGGCTTACGGCCTCTTCCGAAGAAATATCCACCACATAGCCGGCCGCTTCAAAGCCTTTGTTTTTGAAATAGCCAACGGTTCTATCAAGCAGGTCCTTGTTCATATCAAACAAGACAACCATTCCACCTTCGGAAGCAATTCGCCCGGCAATGCCTTTTCCTAATCCATCTGCACCACCTGAGATAACTGCTATCTGTCCTTCAAATCTTTTCATATTTTTTGTTTCGTTTTTTTTAAACACTCAAGCATTCACACAAACCTGTCTTTCCGTTCCCAAGCGCTCAAAACTAAATTGGATCACATCGCCGCCTAACGTTTGTCCAAAGGCTTTTTATGACAAAGAGACAAAGCAGTAAAAGCAAAACCTGTTTCATATTATTATTTGGTTGTAGATTCTTGCTTCTGAAATTCGAATGTATTAGTTTCCATTCCCTGAAAGCCACAATCTCTGACCACAAACAAAGAACCCGCCAACGGTTGTTCTTCGTGTTGTTTCCCGGTCAGGCCGATGCTGGCAGAAGTGATGAACAAGTCCTGCAACTCTTCGCCGCCGAAAGTGCATGAGGTAATCCGGGCGACGGGCAATGGAATGCTGAACAACTTCTCTCCTGTAACCGGGTTCCAACGAGCAAGCTGCCACCCATCCCAATGTGCAATCCACAACATGCCTTCAGTGTCAATGGTCATTCCATCGGGAAAGCCTTCTTTCTTTGGAACGGTAATGACCACTCTGCGATTTTTGATCGTTCCGGTTTTGAGGTCATAGTCGTATGCAACAACCTGAAAGGTGGGTGTATCAATAAAGTAGAACGTTTTATTATCCGGGCTCCAGGCCATGCCATTGGAGATGGTCACACCTGCAATCTTTACAGAATGGGAAAGGTCCTTTTCAATCATGTAAACACTTCCGGCCTCCTTTCGCTCTGAAACTGCCATTGTACCAACCCAGAATCGTCCTGCAGGGTCGCACTTGCCATCATTGAAACGATTTTCGGGTAAATGAGCTTCCGGGTGATGCAACATCTTAACTTCTCCACTGGCTCTGTTGATGAAAGCCAATCCACTTTTTAATGCAGCAAGAAAATTACCGCTCGTGCAAAGAGCGATTGCACCAACCATATCTTTTACAGGCATCTTCAGGTGCTGGTTTTTAGATGGCGAGCACTCATGAATGACACCATTCAAAATGTCCACCCAACAGATGGAATTATTTGTTGCATCCCACACAGGCCCCTCGCCTAAAAGACAACAATGCGGGATGACAACTTCATAAGAAAGAGAAGCAGCTTTTAACATGTGGATGCTATTGCACTTTTTTAAAATGCACCTTTACCGAAACTTTTGAACAATTCCTTTCACTTCGTAACCATGGGCATACATTACGAGTTTACCCTTCCAATTAGCAGGGAACAGGATTTTAAAATCCGCCCCGCTGATGCTACCAGCATCTGTTTTGGCAATAAGATTTTGTGCCACCAGGCTCTGCAGACAAAAGACAGTCAGGAACATAAGGAGCAAAAAGATTTTTTTTTCATTTGTATTATTTTATCCATTGCTGTTATTACCTATTCTCTATGTAATGATCAATTATCTTGTTCCGTCTTACAATTTCTATCCATTAGACATTGATAATTTCTTGTAAAAAGCGTACTACTTTGGTAAAAAGAAGTAACGGAATTAAACCCATTTCTTCCCGGCTGATTAATATCCCGGATTTTGTATTATCAGACCATTGGATAAATCAATCTCCGATTGGGGAATGGGCAATAAAACGTACTTGTCGTCAAAAGCTGCAATGCCCTTTACTGCGGCCATGCGTTGTGCTAATCTGCCTTGCCGGATAAGATATTCCCTGCGGTGTCCCTCCATGGCCAACTCAACACGTTGTTCATGCCAGATTGCATTGCGCAGAGTTGTCTTGTCGGCTGCGGTTACGTCGGGTAACAGTGTACCGGTATAACTTAAATCATAAACAGTGGAGATGCGTTGCGGGTCGCTTGCAGGCGTTGTTCGGGCTCTTTGACGCACTTTGTTTAACCAGGTAAGCGCTTCCGTTGCCTTCCCGTTTTCATTCAATGCCTCAGCATACAAAAGCAATACCTCTGCATATCGGATAATGTGATTGCTTTTTGCTTCATCAATAGCACCGGCAAAGGCAACCTTCTCAACGGGTGGAATATAAAATTTCCGATTGGCTCTACCTCCGGCTGTGCCGTTATTTAAAACAGTATAAGTAGTAGTGCCGTTGGGAATAACATCTCCTTTAAACAAGATGGTATAAATCGCTCGTGGGTCTCCTTTCTCAAATTCGATTTGGAGGTCCTGGGTCGGTTCGTTTTGTCCGAACCCGCCAATGGGAGCTTCAGTAGGCTGCTGAAACGCTAAATTGAAGGAGCCTTCGCCGGGAAAGGCACCTGAATTGGATTTGTGTTTTATATCGAAAATAGATTCCGCATTGTTGTTGTCACCGGTCTTCCGGAAGACGGCACCAAAGTCAGGCAACAATGAATAAGTGTTTTCGTCAATTACTTTTTTCAAAGCCACTTCCGCTTCCGGATATTTTTTCTCAAACATATAAACCTTGCCCAACAACGCATTGGCGGCTCCCGTTGATGCTCTGCCATCGTTAGCAGTGCCCCACTGTGTTTTTGTTGGCAGGGCGGAAGCATCGCTTAAGTCCTTTTCTATCTGTGCCCAAACCTGTGCTTTCGGTGTTTTTGCCAAGTTTACTTTGGCAGGATCCAGGTACGTCAGGGGCATTGGCACATCCCCGAAATATTTCACCAGTTCATAATACCCGTAAGCCCGCAGGAACTTGGCCTGGTTTACAATGTTCTTAATTGTAGTGGCGTCTCCTGTAACAACAGATTGCTTATCGAGTACAAGATTGCAAACAGCGATCATACTGTAAATAGTAGACCAATAGATTTTGATGTTGTTATTGGTAGTTGTCTGCTGATTTGCAGAAAGCTCAGAAATACCGGCAACTGGAAAGGTTGAGGCACCTGCGCCCTTCAATGCATCATCCGAGCCCACATCCCCAAAAATCCAAATAGCCGATTCGTATTGCGGGAAAACAGGCTGCTGTAAATAATTATACGCAGCTGTTAAGGTCTTGTTTAGGTCATCTGCCGTTCTGAAATAACTCACATCTGTCTGCACACCAGAAGGCAGTTGATTGAGCAAATCCTTTTTACAGGAAGCAATGGCAAGGACAAAGGCTGCCAGGATCACTTTTGTGAAGAAATTCTTTTTCATATCGCTGCTAAATATTTTTTTGTTTAGAAATCAGAATTAAAAAGTCAGGTTCAATCCTATACTGAATCTTTTCATTTTTGGATAAGAAGAAAATTCCCGGCCTCCTGCGATAGGGCTTGCCGACAAACCGGCCTCAGGATCAATTCCGGTATACTTTGTTATCGTGAAAAGGTCGGTACCACCCACGTAAATACGGCTGTTGCTGATCCCGGCTCTCTTTAACCAAGTCTGGGAAATGTTGTATCCAATCTGAAGATTTTTCAACCTTAGGTAAGAGCCATCTTCCACATACCAGTCGGATACCCGGAAATTTTGGTTTCTGTCTACTGTTGACATGATTGGTTGCACGTTCGATGTGCCTTCCCCTCTCCATGCTGCTTCGTAGTATTTTAAATCTCCATTGTAGGTTCCGTTTAACGTGCCTCTGTAGTATTTATTCAGGTTAAAGAGCTTGTTGCCATAAGACCCCTGAAAGAGTGCAGCAAGGTCAAAATTATTATAACCCAGGTTTAGGCTGAAACCATACAAAAGTTTGGGTAAGGGGTTGCCAATATAGGTTTGATCACCCGCATTGATAACACCATCACCATTTACGTCTTTAAAACGGAAATCGCCAGGCAAAGCATTGGGCTGAATCAAATTCCCGTTTTTGTCAAGGTAAGCCTTTACTTCATTCATGTTTTGGAAAATGCCATCGGTAACATAGCCGTAGAATTGACCGACCGATCGTCCTGCTTCCGTTTTGTTGATCGTCAGCCCGCTTACAAAATCGTTTGATACAATTGGATTATTGCCGCTGCCCAGACTCAATACTTTATTGATAAACTTTGAAGCGTTGGCAGAGACGCCGTACGTAAACTTGCCGGCAGTCCCCTGATAAGCCACAACTATTTCAAATCCTTTATTCTGAACCTCGCCTGCATTGGTGTAAGGAATACCCGGAAACCCTGCATACGATGGCAACTGAATCTGCAACAACATGTTCTTTGTACGTTTTACAAAGTAATCTGCAGAAATGGACAGTTTATTATTGAAGAAACCTAAATCAAGGCCAAGATTGGTTTGTTCAGATGTTTCCCATGTAATGCCTGGCGTACCCAATGAAGTCAGGTAATAGCCGGTAGCGATGGCATCGCCAAAAACATAGCGATAACCATTACCTCCCTCAACTAGTGAAAGATAAGGATTGTTGGTTCCTCCCGGCATGCTTTGGTTTCCAATCTGCCCCCAGCCGGCCCTCAATTTCAACATGTTTATACGGGAAACAAGGCCCGTGTGCTGGAAGAATTTTTCACTGCTGATTTTCCATCCTGCTGATACCGAAGGAAAGGTTCCCTTCTGTTTACCGCTTGCAAATTTCGAAGAACCATCACGACGTATTGTAGCTGTTAGCAAATACCTGTCAGCATAAGAATAGTTTCCCCTTGCAAAATAAGATTTGAGTGCATAGTTGGTTTTATTTCCAGTCAGTGAGATAGCCCCCGTTGCCGAATTGAGCACCTGTAACGAAGGATCGTTGTTGGCTGTACCCTGACGGGCGGCACTCACAAAATTCGCTTTATACAACTCTTCGGTATATCCTAAAAGACCCGTAATGGAATGATCGCCAAACCGGTTGTTATAGGTTAATGTATTTTCCCATACCTGTCCCAAAAAATTATTGCGTTCATCCGTTACTGTGCTTACATCATTTTTTTCTAACGGATCCATTTGAAATATTGGGGCATAAGCAGAATGGTGGGTGGTGTTGTAGTCATAACCCATGCTTGATTTTAGTTTCAATCCTTTTAGAATCTCCAATTCGCCGTAAACATTACCGACCAATTGAACCAGGGTTGTTTGGTCTTTCATCCGGGAAATTATTCCAGCAGGATTGAAACTTCCTGCGGCATTGTTCACCAACGAATGGGCAAACTTATTATAACGATAATCAAGGTCGTTAACATCAGCATTGGGCTTTACTATCGGTGTTAGTGGGTCGGCATTTAAAATTTGATTAACGATTCCACCGGGTGTGTTTTCACCATACCGGCCATAGATATTGGAATTTGTAATGTTCAAATTCTCGCCTATTACCAAACGCTTATTAAGTGTATAATCGGTATTCAATCGAAACGTGTAGCGTTTATAAGCGCTGTTTTCAATGATTCCTTTTTGATCAAAGTATCCCGCACTGGCTGCATAGCGCACATTGTTCGCTCCGCCCCGGATAGCAACGTCATAGTTTTGAATAACCGCTGTTTTTAAAAGTTCCCTGGCCCAATCGGTATTGTAACCTTTGTCGTATTCCGCCTTCACAGTTTTGACGTAGTTGAAAAACGGATCTGTAGTAGTAAATGGATCGATGTTGGGGTTTGGATTTGCAATTGAGCGCAAATAACCATTTAAATAAGCAGTCTTCTTGTAATCAAGATATTGATCACGGTTTAGTGTTTTGGGAAGATTGCTTACTTTACTAATGGCGGTGTTGGCATTAAAGGTAATCGTTGGCTTACCGGCCGAGCCTTTTTGTGTTGTAATCAAAACGACCCCATTAGCGCCCCTTGAGCCGTAGATAGCTGTGGCAGAAGCATCTTTTAGCACTTCAATCCGCGCAATATCGGAAGGATTTAAAAAGTTGATGCTGTTTACAAACATGCCGTCCACCACATACAGCGGATCATTATTGTTAACTGTGCCGATTCCACGGATACGGATGGTACCCTCACTGCCGGGAGAACCCGAGTTGGTGGTTACCATAACACCGGCAGCCCTGCCTTGTATTGCCTCTGTTACATTGATGGGCGTGGCCTTGGACAAGTCTTTTGCACTGACTGATGATATAGCACCGGTTAGGTCTGACTTTCTCTGCGTACCATAACCGATCACAACTACATCTCCCAGGCTCGAATTAGTCGGTACCAGACTCACTGTTATGTTGCTTCGATTGCCAACGGCTAATTCTTTTGGTTCGTATCCTACAAAGGAAACCACCAATCTGGAGGAAGCCGAAGACACACTGATTGTGAAGTTTCCTTCCCGGTCAGTTTGGGTAGTATTAATAGTGCCTTTTACCTGAATAGTCGCGCCGCGAAGTGAGTTGCCTTTTTCATCCAGTATTTTGCCCTGGATTTTAACCTGCGCAACCGCTGAGAATCCCAATAGCAAAAGGAAAGTAGCCTGCATCAGCGCTTTTTTAACAAGCATTCCCCATGCCACGTTGTCCGTTGGCTTTTTTTTCATAATCGAAGCAATTTTAGTTGTTAAGAAGAAGGTAGTGTTTTGGTTGAAATGAATGTTCGGTTTTAGTTGGGCGAATTGAATTTCCTTAAAGAGAATAACGGATATTTATAAGCATGAAGCGATGCTTTTATTCCTCACCTCACATTGACTGTACTAATAAGCTGATGACTGAAAATTCCCCATATCTGAATTAGCCTTGTCTGATCCAAACGAATGCTATTGTCACCCATTAGCGGCTGTCTGTTGGTACCTGTTGATGTCATTAAAAATAAATCCTGTTTGACTACTTACTTACGCTATTCAAAAATCTAATCAAATTGGAGTTGAAAAAAATACTCCATTTGCTATTTTTGATACACTATTTACATAGATTTACAGAACAATGAACGGGCAACCTTCTTCAACGTATATGTTCTGTTTGAATGAAAAAAGTTTTCAAAGAACTTCCTCCGCCGATTGACTCTAGTTTTATTGTAAAACAAGAGGTCACCACCCAATTTGCCAATCCCTTTCACTATCATGATGGCTATGAGCTTACGTTTATTCTTCGGGGACGGGGCAAGTTCTATGGAGGCAACCAGGTAATGAATTTTGCTGAAGGGGATGTCTATTTCCTCGGCCCGATGTTTCCTCACTATTTCTTCAATGAAAAACAGTCTGGCGAAGCTGAACCTGAGGTACATTTTATTGCCGTACAATTCCGGGAAGACTTTCTGGGAAAAGAACTCTTGGAGAAACCGGAATTTGGTGAGATAAAAAAACTGTTGCGGCTTGTTCAGTCATCGGGACTTAAGATCACTACACCGAACAGGGTAACGGAGCAACTATTTCATGAACTAAGCGAACCAGGGATAAAAAAAGTTTTATTGTTGCTACGGTTGCTCGACCGTTTAGCCACCTTACCGGACGAAAACATTCAGGTGATAGCGCTTCATTATTATGAAAACACCGACAGTCATAAAGATTTCTCGAAACTGGACCCCGTTTACCATTATGTTTTGGAAAATTTTCAGGAAGATGTAAATTCCAGGAAAGCAGCCAGTCTTGCCTTTCTGAATGAAGCTGCTTTTTGCCGATATTTTAAAAGACAAACAAAAAAAACTTTTTCACAGTTTGTCAATCAGGTACGGATCACGCATGCCACATCATTGCTGCAGGATAAAAACAAGAGCATTGCAGATGTCTGTTATGAATGTGGATTTAATAATCTTTCTTACTTCAACCGGCAATTCAAGAATTTTACAAACAGGTCGCCTTTAGAGTATCGAAGGCAATACGAGCAATCATAAATGTATAACCTGACTGACCCATAAATAAAGCCATTGTCATTCATGAGGCTTCCTTATGGCGGGAAGTTTATAACGTCAAAAAGGTTAAAAAAGTAATGCTGTACGGAGGGATTTGAACAATGCCTGCCTTAATAGTCTTGCCTTTGATGACTGGCAGTTGGTCGTCAGTTGTTAGTAACAGTTCCTGCCCATTCAGTTGGATCTTTTTTGATTGAAGTTCCTTCGCCGTTAACGTATACTGTTCTGCAACTGATGGAACATTCACAGCTGCGGAAGTGTTAAGCGTATTCACAATTAGAAGAGCACGACCATCTTGTTTCTTTTTTAAATTATGTATAAAAAGGTCAACACCGGGAGTGGATGAGCCGGCGTCATATACCTCTGTTCCCATGAACCGGCTCCATAACAAAGCAGTCCAATAGTTAGGCCTGGGTTCGTGTGTATCCTGATTGAGCAAACCATATTCGCTTGCAGACAGTGTATTGTGCATAACTACCTGTACGCCTTCCTTCGCCAACTTACCCAACTGCTCCACGTACCGGAAACAATCTAAAAAAGTAGCCGCCCAGGGATTGCCGCCACACGCAGCATCCGCTGTTTCGGTTGGCCATATGGGTTTGCCAGGCAGATACTCATCGCGCAACCCTTTGTAGTAGTTGCAGGCTTTGACTGTTTTGTTTAACCATTGCTGCGAAAGGGCGTCATCCGGAGAAATGGAGCCCGGAACGCCGGCAGGAGCACAGCGTTTAGAAGCCCCTCCATAATAGTGGTAGGAAAAGACATCGAACACAGGTTTGGGGTTTGCGGCTAATAAGTCCTCCGTTTTCAGGATAGCCATACGACTGGGAGGCAAAATACCACCCTCGCCTGTTGAACCGGGACCCAATACAATCATATCGGGAAGATTCGATTTAACAAAACTGCTGAACCGGGCGAAATCCTTTGCAAAGGTAGAGGCATTATAACCTTTAGGGGCACCTCCATAAGATGCATAAGTAGGCTCATTGAAGAGTTCGGCAGCAGCAAACGACCCGCCAATCGACTTCGTATAATTAACCAATGCTTGTGCCTGGACAGGAGTCCAAATACTGTCTTTGTCTCTTGCACCATCGCTGATGGCAAAGGAGGTGACCAGTTTGGCGTCAATCGCTTTTGCAAAATCCACCACTCCTTTCCATTCCTTGCGGCTTAATACGTTTTTAAATCCTGCGGGAGCAGCGGCCATCTTTTGCTCGTCATTATCCTGAAAATACGTGCTATTTGCCCAGGTGCCACTCACCCGCATGTACGTTGGTCCCAACGCTATTGCCAGCATCCGCAACCTTTTGCTACGAAGGTCAATAGGAGGTACTGCCCGGTACAAGCTCTTTGTTTCCCCCACGACAACATTTCCGGTTATGGGCTTGGTGGTGTCCATCATATCATATGGGATCCAAAAATTGCCGCCGACCACTTCTGCCATTTCCACATTAAACGACGGGTATCTTTCGTCAACTTTTGCGACTTGTTTTAAGCCGGAGACCTTTACTTTGATAAGGTTATCGGTAGCCTGTGCAATCAATTTAGTTTGTGAACTACACACAAAAAATAAAAGAAAAATAAAAAGTTTACGAACGGATAGTAAAAATGTAGGCATCATGTTTTTTATTTTAATTCTTGCATCAACAACTTTTAACGATTGTGTAAAAACAATAATGGAACCAAGGATGACTGATAGGCAGAAGACAACTTTGATTTGCCTTCGTACAAACGAAAAACCATTTGCTGTTCATAAGAAAGGCATGACGTTAGCAGGCGTAATAAGGCCAACTTTTGTTTTACCTGGTAAAGTTTATTGTACTTCATTCAATTCGTTTCCTTTATAAAAAAAAATCACCTATTCGGCACTAATTATTCGTCACCTTTAACTTTTGCAATTACACGTTGATACCGGGTTAAGGCCGGTATTCCGTTATCATTTACCTGAAATATTAAATGAATGGTGCTGCCTGCGGCAGCATCTGCCGGAACCGTAAAAGAAGCAGATGTCTTATCTGAATTTTGTATGACCACTTTACCTTTATACGTACCTGCCTCTTCATACTGCCACCATTGATAGTGAAGGGTGTTCCCATCAGGGTCTTTTGCCATTCCACTTAATTGTACAACCTGTCCGGGCTTCACATTTAAATTGGATGCATGCTTTAGGTTTACTATTGGCGCATGATTGGCGTCCTTGTAACTTTTCACACACCAGTCTGCACGGGCAGCAAAATCATTTTGTATAGCATCCACCCATCTTGCTTGTGGGAACTCAGGATCTTCTTTTTTATTGTCAAAATTATAATCCGTTACATTCATTCCATCCTTCCAGAGATGTACATTAGTTTTTGACTGCACAAACCTCCCACCCCAACCACCGTAAGAAGGATTTTCCATATTCCTTAACCCTGTGTTGATTAAAAATAAATAGGAAGGTGAATCTCCCTCTGAAATAAAAGCATATTGATTTTTTCCAGCCTTTCTTGCCTCCGCAGTGTCACCATATATGTCGTCAGGATCTGCTGTAAGTTTGTGTGCATCTCCCCAAAGAAAATAGTTACTTGCCAGCGGCCCATGATTGAACTTAATATTTTTCGTAAACCAGGGCCCATCAAGATAAGAATGCATTTTTGAAGGAACCAATTCTTTCCACCCATAGGCAAGACTCCAAAATTGAGCTGAATTGTAAACGACATTTATATCTGCCCAATTAACCGATATGTATTTTTTATAGGTTTCGTCCTGGTCAAGTATGATATAGATTGTTGCTTTATCACATACTTTCTTGTAAATACTTTTCCATTGTGAAGTATTCCTATACTCATCGTCAATAGATTTTAATGCACGTGCCATCGTGTTAGTACCACCCCAGATTTGCAAATGCAAGGGAACAGGGCTATTATCCAGCAACAGTTTTTTTATAAATTCAGAACCTTCTGTATCGTGGTCCATTTCGCCTTCAAAATCGATATTGCCTACTTTAATCAGGCTTTTTAAGTGTTGGGGCGCAGGATAGTTTTTATCATGTTGTAGAAGGTTATGATACACAATTGCATATTTATCGATGAAGTCCTGCATCCATTCTGTACCCAGCCAGCGCAGTGTTGTACGTGTGCCGTATTGCTTTGCGAAGGGCATGCTGGAGGTAAAGTTGGTGCCTTCGCCATCTCCAGCGTAATGAAATTCCGAACTGCTATAGATCAATCCTGCAGTATTAAGTTCATTCGTATATAACAACAGTCTGATAAAGGAATCAAAGTCGTCCACTTCACCATCTGATGTAACAACGGTACGAGGTGGCAAAGTCTTTGTTTGGCAGGTTCCCGTCTCTGCGAAACCTATCAGGAAGACAATTAGCAAAATTGTAATTATCCTTACTCTCATCTGTGTTTTTTTAGTATTTCTTACTTATTTCTTTGGCCGCTTTTATCTCACAACGATAGTATTCTTACCCGCCTTTAACACATAGCTTTTGTTCTTCCAAACAAACCTTCCTGTCGTCATAGACGGAAGGTCAACGTCTGCATTTAGCTTTCCGTTTACTTCCGAATAACGAACGCTGATTTTTCCATTCGGATGCGGTATTTCTCCTCCAATTTTTGTAATGGTTCCGAGATGCGGTTCAATCTTTATTTTGGCAAACCCAGGCGCATCAGTATCAATGCCAAGAATCGTTCTAAAAAATTCAATGTTCGGGCTGGCACCCCAGGCATGGCAATCGGACCTTGTTGTATTCACGTCCGACGTTTCAGCCCAGGTGGTCAATCCCATGGCAATGTTTTCACGCCATTTATCTAACCACTTCAGGTAGTCATTTCCCAGGCCTGCTGTCGTTAGGGCCTGGTGTAAATAGTATTTGAAATAAATGGAAGCAGGAGCTAACGTAGTATCGGTCAACAAATTTGTCGCAATTGCCGTTAATTGCTTTTTCGGTACCAAGCCGGTTAAAATCGCCAGCGCATTAGCATGCTGCGAGAAAAGGTCTTTCTCTGTTCTGTCGGCAAAGAGCTTTTTTGTATTGTCCCAATATTTTTTTTGTATGGTGGTCTTCAATTGAGCAGCTGCTTTGTTGTTTTGCAATGCGTACTCCTTGCTGCCAACCTGTTGTTCTAAGTCGGCCGCCATCTGATAGGCCCACAAGAGCTGCAAATCGAGCAGGGAAGAGTATCCATCTTTCCCCACCGGCCCGCTGCCTTCTACCCAGCCTTTGCAATTCACCCAATCGGTAAACGTCCAATATGGTAGATCCTTCAGCGAACCATCAACCTGTTGAAAGCCTTTAAAATAATTCAGCACCTGCCTTGCACCTTGTAATTTGTCCTTGACAAAAAGGAGGTCCTTCCCATACATCATGTAATCGTGCAACATACCAATGTACCATAGTGAAAATGTTGTGATGTATTGAGGCGTTACCGATGGATGCCGGCTGGCTGTCACACCTTCCGGGAGCCGGGAGTAATCCATTAAGTTAAGTGCGTTTCGCACCAGACGGTTGTCGCCACTATTATACAGGGAAATCAAGGCCTGTAGGCGTGTGTCACCTATATATTGCAGTTGCTCGTAATAGGGACAATCCATGTAAGTTTCCATGGCACATGACCGTGCCGTGCGCCAGCCGATGTGGAGCATCTTTTGCAGTTCGGGATTATCTGTTTCCAGTTGGGCGTTGAATTGAAAAGGATAACCGGTAAACGTGCCGTAAACATCTTCCAGCACCAATGGGGACTCCCTGGTAGTGATGCGCAATTGCATATAGCGGTAGGTCCGCCAGTTAAGGGTGGTAAAACGCTGATTAGCCGAACCGTCAGAAAGAATGCTGTCAACCCTGCCTATCATTGTTTTTCCTTCAATCTCATTGCGGTTTCCTTTTTCCGGATATTTCGTGAACAAGCCTTCCTGGTAACTGATAGAAATAGTACCGTCTTTTCCTCCGCTGAAAATGAGTATGGGATAAGCATTGGTTAGAAAAGTCTGATCGAGCAAAAGCGTGGCAACCGTATTTTCTGGAACCGTGATAGATACTTTAGTGGCAGGAAAAGATGACGGAGCGGTAATGCCTTCTGCTTTCCGCAACTGTAACAAACGTTGTGGCGCTAATTCCATCTGTGGCAAAGTGGATGGAACCAGCAGCCAATTACTGATGATACCGTATTGGCCCTTCACTTGTTTTGGGAAACCTGTTTTGAGAGGTTGCGAAGTCTTCCAATTGTTATCCTGAAAGGAAACTTTCTCCCAGTCCTTTGGATGCGCGGTCATGTTAATCCGTTCACCGGGACCAGCTACATAATATGTCTGCATGAACACCGGAATCGGACTATAACTGCTGTCCTGGATACATCTCCATGATTCATTTGAGTTGAGAACTTGTGATTCGGATGCTGCACCTTGCAGGATAAAGGCAGTACGCAAAGAAAGGTGGCCTTCCGGCCGAAGTTCGGCTTCATTCCAAACTTGTGCGGCGATGATGTTTTGTCCGACTTTCAAAAAAGGTGCTAAATCTACTGTTTCGTAGTTCCAATGCGTCAAATCTCCCCGTGCAGGCCCTATTGAAACAAGTTTTTCATTGATAAATAATTTATAGCGATTATCTGCAGAAACATATATGGGAAAGGCCTTCGGAACAGAAGTTAATTCAAAACCTTTCCGGAAATAATAAACGCCATAGCCGGTGGGATTTGCACCTGGAACCATAATCCACACTGCTTTCCAGGGCGCGTGTAAATAAGATTCATCAATTGCCTGCGCCCTTAGCTTTTGCGCAAGCGGTAACAAGAAACCGATAACGATGATTGGTATTTTAAGGCTATAGGTTCTACGAATGGTTGAAAGTAGTTTCACCTTTAACGTTTTAGTTGCTATAGGAATAATATAAATGTTTTCTCCTGCAAGTAGTACTCCTTGCTTATTTTCTTTTTACCCGCTCTGCCCCGATATCTATCATGCCCATAAGGCTTCCTGTAGCGTGGTCGCTGTCTTTATTTTGAGGCTAAGGTTTACCTCACGCCCCTTTTGTTGAAAGAAAGAACAATCCCATTTTTCTCCTTGCTAAGGAACAATGGTGACAATAACTCGTTTATAACGGGTGAGCCCTGGTGTTCCTTTGTCGGTGACTTTTAAAATGAAGTGAGCCGTTTGCGGGCTATCTACCTGCGGCGCTCTTACTTCGGGAATGACAGACATGTTATCGGCTGGTTGAATAGCTATGTTTCTTTTTAACGTACCTGCTTCAGGATACTGAAACCACAGATAACTTAATCCGTCCCCATCAGGATCATAGGATGAACTGCCATCAAGCGAGAAAGTTTCGCCTGATTTTACAGTGAGTTGTTCGGGCATATTGAGCTTTACAACCGGTGGATGATTGGCTTGTTTATAGTTTTTCGTACACCATTCCATTCTTGCAGCAAAATCGTTCTGAAAGTCCTCTCGCCAGCGCCAAATGGTTACGTGGTTACTTTTGTACGTAGCCGTGTCTTTTACAACGGCTCTTCCCCATTTTCCTTTCAGACGCGGTGTGAATGCATCTTCAGCATTGGTCCAAAACGGCCTTGTTTCTTCTTCCAATGGCACAATCCATTTTTTTGCTGGATCAAAGGGTGGCGTGTAAAATTCATAACGCCCACCCCAACCACCCCAGGCAGGGTGTTCCGGCTCATTCAGGCCGTTGGGAATAAGCGATAGCCAGGACGGCGTATCACCCTCCATTCCGAAGGATACATCCGGATAAATTTCTCCCAATGGGCCATGCCCCTGTTGCACATGTTCCAACAACCAATCATTGCTAACCACTTCATTATTAGCGCCTGGAAATACCTTGTTGATAGCAGACCATGTAGCAGCATCATAACTACCCGGACTGGCGATGTAAAATAAATCGGGAAAATTCTTCCGTATCCAGGGCCCTGAATTATCCTGGTCAGAAATCGTGTACACTCTGAGCTTGCTTATCAGCCTTTTTGATTCTGCCTGACTCCTGGTTTCTCTGATTTTCCAGAGTGTCTGCGCCAGAACATTCGGTCCACCCCAAACAGCCACCCATAAAGGACGATTGTCAGTCTTTTCAAGCATTTTGATGATCCACTCCGAGCCTTCGGAATCTTTGCCATTTCCTACGCCTTCCATTCCATAAACGGGAAGTCCTTTCTTTACGAGAGCCAATAATTTCTGTGCAGTCGGGTAACCTGGCTCATGCTTTAAAAGATTGGGTTGCACCCTGGCATAAGCATGAATGACTTTTTCAATGAGGTCAGGACTAACCTTTTTTGATTGATGAATAGAGGTGGAAGCGATGAGCCCTTCAACGTCGATCTGATTTGTATACAGCATTAACCGAACCATCGACATGAAATCATCCGGCTCGTTTCCGATGTCTGTAATAACGATCAAACGATGGTTGACAGTCGATTGCGCGGATGCACCAACAGCTGTCAAAAACAGGATAATTGCTGTACAAAGTAGTCTGATTGTTTCCTTCAGTTTTATTATTCTTTTATTATACCGGTCCACTTTTTTCATTTGAATTAAAAGTATCAATGGCTTGTTAAGTGCCCGTTGCATGACGGTAGCATTGCTCTATCCAATGTAATATACTAAATGAAGAACTGCTTTGTGCAGTTGTTCTTCTGTTCACCACTCGCACCCGGTCAGGGTTTTGGTGCGTGTGATTAGTGTTGTGGCATCACCCTGGCAGTAAGACGAATGAATTATTTTATTACCACATAATCTATTTCTAAAAAATCTTCTACTTCCTTTAGCCAATGTTCCTGAACAAAGGCCACGTGATCGGGGTGATTATTATAACTACCGTAAAATTGTTGATTAGCAAATTCCATCGACAATCCAAACTCAAACACGTTTTTCTTACTGATTTGTTTCAGGCATTCAAACTTTTCCACACCTGGTATAGTCGCTAAATTCTTTGCTGCTGCTAAAAACTTATGCTCAGATTTCGACCCTGCATCGTGTTTGAGTTTAAAAAATACTGAATGATGTATTCTGGTTGAGTTTGATGGTACCATTTTTTGGTGGTTTACAATAAGAGACAAAAAGCAAGCAGGAATGAACCTTGTTTTAAGATTGTTTTGTTTCGTGACATCTGTTATTCCTTTTGAGCTTTCATACTTACTGCACCACTACTCTTACCCGATCCAGATTTTGGATGCGTGTGAAGAGGGTATTTGCATCGCCTTGTCGTTGCGATGCGATGCGCAGTGTTGGAAAATAGGTTCCTGGTGTGGTGAACGTGTAAGTTGTCTTCAAGTTCACACGGGAACCTGTTTTATCAGCTGGCGTAAATGTTCCTTTAACTGGAAAAGAAGCGGATTTGTCAAAAAGCCATCCGTTGCGTTGGCTGATATCATCAATTGCACCGTCAAAATGCCACGCTGCCGAGACCACCTTCCCCATGCCCTTTGGCACTTCTACTTCGGCGGTAAAGGTTACGGGTTGGCCCACTTTTACGACGGCTCGTTTGCTACCGTTCACTTTCAGAACCACCACCGGTTGAACGCCCTTGCGTTCATCAGCCGTTGGCGGTATCACAATCTGTCCGTCTGCAATTTTATAGTTGGTGGTAGCCGCAGGAGCAATACCTTTTTCCACCCAGGCACTCAGGTCAAGCAGTGCCTGTTGTAAAATGCCAAGGTAACTGACGGTGCGTGTAGGGTCATCTTCGATTGTAATATCACCATGCAGTGCATGGTCTGTGTACCAAAGCCGGAAATGGTTGTCGGTACTGTCGCCCAAATTTTGTTTTACCCGTGAGCGGTACCAATTGGCTTGCCAGGCAAAGGCCTCGCGGTCCATTAGTGATTCCAGCAAAATCATTTTCCCCGTGAACTTACCGGTAGGCAACACACCGGCAGCCCCCCTGGTGAACAATGGCCCCAGCAGCATAGGACGTTGCGGATAAAGCGGTTTGCCGTCTTTATCACGAAATTGGTCATATACAGGGTATTCTTCTCTGGACGGGGGTAATTGATGACGGTGATAGGTTTGCACCGCCAAAAAATTGGAGTTGTCCACTTGTACCTCATCGCCTGGTTTTACCAATGCAAGCACCGCTGCATCAGCAGGTCCAAGCGTTACTTTATCACCTGCAATCTTTGTAATCTGCAGAACTTTACCCGCAGCGGCTCCGCTCTTAATCATCAAATCGCCACCGAGAAAATTTATATCGGGCAGTACGTCTTCCAATTGAAACGCAACTGGCATTCCTCCTTCTACTCCACCGATGGCCTTCCAGGCCGCATCGGCGGTGCCTCGTTCCTGCGGCGACACGGGTTTCACCAATCCTAAACTGACGGCCTGGTCTACAGGAATGCCGGCTTTTATTTTGGTATTTTTTTGAATGCGGGCCTTCAGTAGAGACGCGGGAGCATTGGCGCCTAAATATCCGGGAGCATTCCAAAAAGAACTGTCGAAGTATTTTCTGTCAGCTCCTACTACTCCTTGATACAATACCAAAAATCCGTGAATGCCCATCGTCTTGTAACCAAACCAGGATTTTGGTGGAAAACCCATTTTAGTAACTTCCTGGAGCGCTTCCTTTTCTTCCGCGTTAAGACCAGCGTACATATCGCCGCTGCCACCCGGTTCCAGGGCATCAATAATTTGGGGGAACTTGTCCCAAAGCACCCGCATGGCGTGCATACGCACAGTGAACACATTGGGTATTGCCATGGGTGAACCCAATACATAGGGAACGGCGCCGTCCCACACCCCTTCAGTGTTTTCAATGCCGCCAACGGTCCGGTAAGCACCGCCACTACCGCCAAAGCAATACCCATACGGACGTTTGCCGCCATAGATTTGCGCAGCTACGACCCTTGAAAACTGCGCCGAAGCCGCATTTACCCGGTAAGCACTGAAAGATGGGTCTTTGGATGCTGGCTTGGCAAAGTCTATCCTGCCACCTTGATTGGTTTCGATGAAATAAGCACCGTGTGTAACAGAGAACCCAATTTTGTCTTCTTCACCGATAGCGGCTTGTGATAGATTTTCATCGTCAGGAAAAGGGGTGATGTATTGAAAAAACCTTCCCTGGTAGCCTTCCTTTGGTGGAAAGTAAAACGAAAATCTAGCATTGCTTCCCTTAAACCCTCCATGAACATAGCGATGACGTACGGGTTTATCACGCCATTCATCTGCATCCACAAATGGTTCATTAAATACGGTGTCTTTGGTTACAAAGTTTTTTGCAAGCTCTGTGCTCAACTGCGGCAGATTGTTTTGTGCCCGGGCAATGGAAGAACAAAGGACACTTAGAATGAGCAAGCCTTTTATGATTTTTAAGGTTGGCATGTTGAAATAGTTGTGTGTAGGCTTTCTACTTGGTTAAGAAACGATTTGATGTGTGGTATTTTGATTGAAGAACTTACCGGCTTACGATGATGCCCATGCGCACCGACTTTAATCCTTAAGATTCGTCAAGATCATTACACAGTCCGCACAAAATCATCATCACAGATGGAGGCGTTTTCATCTAATTCCAGTGCTTTTCCCGGAAACACCGATTATTTTGTTCCTTTCACCCGCTCTGCGTCAGCATCGAACATACCCATTGCGCTACCAAAAGCGTGGTCTTCATCTTTTTTCGTTAATTCCAAAGACACATCATGATCATTCATGGAGAAGTACAATGTAATGGAGTTCGTACTGACTTCCGCTTTTGTAATTTTGGACAGCACTTTCCCCGTTGTGTCCTGCACTTCACCAGTAATGATGTTCGCTGCCTTGTCCAATGCAAACACCATCTTTCTATCACCATTGGGTGTTCCTTTCACCACGACATTCCATTTGCTGGCAAAATAGTCCGCACCTGTTTTTTCCTGCGCATCAGCTTTCATGGACAAGACCAGGAAGAAAAGTCCTGCAAGTAGAGAGGTTAGTTTTTTCATACGTGAATCGTTAGTTATAATGATTTATTTACGACACTAGAATACTCATTCTTTTGGAACAAGAGAAGAATACCTTGTTAAATGGCACTGTGTTATTCCTTTTCCTGCCTTCACTGTTTTTTTGGAGGATAGGAAAACAATTTGTTTTAATGATAATCTATGTTGTACAAAAATGTCATCAAATCAAAATTTAAAAAAATACTCCTTTTGCCATTTCTGATACATTATTTACATGCGTTTCCAAAAAAGGAAGTTATAAGACACTTATTAATATCGCTTAAACAACACCAACAAATATGTCCCAAATGCAGCCGCTATAAGCTCACAAGAGGTTCTTGTTCAAATTGCGGCTATAATGAAAAATCAATGGATATAGCTGCCTGGGTAAAACAGTACCGGAGGATGCTGAGCATAATAAAAACAAGGTAGTCAGCAAGTCTGAAGTTTGCCTGGAAATTAATAAGAAGTATCGGGAGTTGTCAGTAGATGATAAATTGAGAGTGTTTGAATTTGTCCAAAATGCAGCAAGGAACTTTGCCTTAAACAAAAATTTATTTACCGCATAACGTGTGTTTAAATTGTGGTAGAAAGTCCAAAAATGTATGCAAATTGTATGCAAATGCAAAAAAATAGTGTTTCAACGAATCCGCTGAAACCCTTACCTGTATTGAGTGGGAGTTGATCCCGTTTATAGCGGGAAACCGCCGACCCTCCCGACTTATCAGTCGGGATGCCCTAAACCAATAAGCCGTTCAATTAATTTGCGGCTTTTCCAGGCTTTAATTTCAGCCTCTCTTTTCATAGCGGCAGTTTTTGTTTCGAATGTTTCGTAGTATTTCAGCATCCAATCTCCGGTTTTGCATGTAAAGCCTTTATGATTCTTTCATTCAAATCGTCACCGGTAAATCCTACGTAATATTTATTTTTTAACTGACTAAACAGGATATATACCTTGAATATCATAGAAGAGGTTTAAATAACAAAACCCCACATTGCTGTTAGGTTTTTGTGGGAGTTGATCCCGCTTAAGGCGGGAAACCGCCGACCCTCCCGACTTGAGTTGGGATGCTCTAAATCAATAAGTCATTGAATTAATTTCCTGTTATATCTTCAATGGCATAGAAGCGGGTTTAAATAACAAAACCCCACATTGCTGTGAGGTTTTTGTGGGAGTTGACGGGGTCGAACCGCCGACCCTCTGCTTGTAAGGCAGATGCTCTAAACCAACTGAGCTAAACTCCCTTTTTTATTGGAGTGCAAAGATAAGGGCTGTACAATTTCCCCCAAATTTTTTTTGACTGTTATTTGAAAAGAAAAATATGCCCAAATGTTAATAAACCAGCCAGTTAGACCCATACGCGTTATAAATGCTTTTTCAGTGATGCGGGAACCGGCCCACTGGCTTACAAAACCGGTTATTTAGATGGACCGGACTGGTATTTTTTTACATATTCAGCCACCTCAATCATCGGCGCTATCCACAAATCTTTTTCATTTTGTTGCAGGTATTGCAAAAAAAGGCGATGCTCCGGCACCAGCACATTTAATGCATTACCACCCCCTACCCCATGAAATAAAATGACCAGCAATGATTTTGTCTCCACCGCTTTCTTTACCCACGCTATCATTTGTTCAGCACGCTGGCCGTTGACCGCATAGCAATCCACATTGTACAAATCAACTTTATCAATGGTGTGCATTTGCTCCCGTACAGCCCGGGCAGCCAAAAAATCATTTTTTAACCGGTCAATAAAAGAAGAGTCACCCACTTTCATATCGCCGCAGGTAAATGCAAAGGTTCGTTTCGTTTTTCCGTCGAGCGCCTGTAAAAAAACATTGGTCATCCTGGTTTCGTCTACCATACGCCGCACCGTGTATTTGCTCATATCGTACTCGGGCGCTACCCATTCCCTGCCGGCACCACCCACACAGGGATGGTACAGGGTATGATTACCCAGTTCATGGCCGTTAACCGCCAGTTGCTTCCATTCATTCATTCTTGTTCGCACAGAAGCCGAATACCCAGTGATGTAAAAACTGGCTTTCAGGCCCAGGGAGTCCAGCAAAGGGATGGCATTGTCCAAATGCTGATCGATGGCATCATCATAGGTAAGTACCACCGCCGCCTTTTTGTTATTCCACGGATAGGTGCTTTGCGCAGTAACCTGTATTGACAAACACAGGCTGAAGGCAACAACCACCAATATTTTTTTTATTCCCCGATGTTCAATAGGTATAAGATGGGAGCAGTCAACAGGCGCCATCTGTGCTGTAAGCATCATATGGTAAAATTTGTTTCTTCAGGTATAACACTAAAGATAATGATTGCAGGTTACTTGCTTAATAGGTCCCCGGCCGGGACAGGAGAAAAAAGCAAGGCGACAGATTTCTGACATATCCGCCGCCTTACAACCAAGAATACTACTGCCAATGTGAACCAGGTTTATCATAAGGCAAACATATCATGCCGCATGCCTTATGCATATTTCTTATTTCTTTGCAATCGGTTGCATAAACATATCCAAAAACCACTTCACACAGATGATTTCCAGCGCCACATCAGGCCCGTAAATTTGTCATTTTTATATGCAACACTTATCCAATAACAGGTGTGTAGCCTGCGATGCCCTGCTATCAACAAATCCGGCAATTTTTTCCATACGCCTCATTACGGCTTGTCGTCACAAAATTGTTCAATTAAATGTAAGCAAACAATTTTATATTGCAACCGATTGCAAAAAAAATTATTTTTACACGCATCAATTTTACCTGTCCGATAGTGCGTTGTTCCGATTAATTATCCGTCTTCCAACTTTGAAAATTGAAAAAAAACCGTAATTTTTATTTTGCCATTTAACCAGGAGTGCATGCAAAGAGAAAAGGATATAACCATTTACGATATTGCCAGGCAACTGGATATTTCTGCTGCCACGGTTAGCAGGGCTTTGCAGGATCACAAGGCGGTTAATAAAAACACCAAAAAGCGCATTTTTGATCTGGCGAAACAACTTGGCTACCGTTCGAACAATTTTGCCAGTAACCTAAGGAACCAGCATACAAAAACCATTGGCGTTATTATTCATGAGTTAAACAGCCATTTTATTACTTCGGTTCTTTCGGGTATTGAAAAAATTACTGCCGAAGCCAAATACGATCTTATCATTGGCCATTCCTCGGAAACCTGCAAAAAGGAAATCGCCAACGCCCACAACCTTTTTCATAAACGGGTAGATGGCTTAATTGTATCCCTGGCCTACGATACTACGGATCTCTCTCATTTCGATCCATTTGTAAAAAAGAAAATTCCGGTGGTCTTTTTCGACCGCGTAGACGAAAACAGTCACGGTACCCGCGTTGTAATAGACAACTATAAAGCCGGTTTCAAGGCTACGCAGCACCTTGCAGAACAAGGCTGTAAAACAATTGCCCATGTTACTGCCAGCTTAAAGCGAAATGTATATGCCGACAGGCTGGCCGGCTATAAGGCAGCGCTGGAAACATACGGATTGCCGTTTGATAAATCTATGCTCATTGTAAACGACCTGAGCGAGGAAGCTTCGGTTAAAGCAGCACTGAGCCTTTTGAAAATGAAAAAGCTTCCGGATGGAATTTTTATTACCAATGATTTTGCCGCTGCCATTATGATGCAGGTATTTAAAGACAAGGGGCTGCGCATACCGGCCGATATTGCAGTTGTTGGATTTAATAATGATGCAGTCAGTAAAATTGTAACGCCCAAACTTACCACCATTAACTATCCGGGTATTGAAATGGGCGAAATAGTTGCCAGGAACCTGATCAATCATTTGCAGGGCGTCGCCGATATCAATATCACCAATACCGTAGTCATTAAGTCGGAACTGATTGTGCGGGCATCTTCATTAAAAAAAACCTCTCTGTAGAAAATACCCGGGTGCCACGTTTCTATACATCTTCCGCCATCCTGATGGAAGACGGTGGCCATATAAAATCTTTGGGGTGATGCCGCAGATAACGGCCCAATAAAGAGAAGAATTCGGGATAGTCTTTTAATTTGATACCACGCGATTTTACCGCTACCCAAAAGGCCAGCGAAAAACTCACCAGGAAATTGAGAAATCCAATCATTAACACCCCTCCAATGATAGTTAGCAAATAAGGAACCGCCACCCGGTGATCCAATCCATAATAGCCAATAGCAGTATTACCGGCCGAAATGGTAATATGCCTTATATCAAAGGGAATTCCCAGAAACTGTCCCAAAGGTCCTGCACAACCCAGGAAGAAACCCAAACAGATACTGCCGGTTAATGCACCTGCACTTTTATCGACCAGGTTTACCAGGCGGTTCATTCTTTTGGTGCTCATGGTATTTAAAAAGATAGGATGGGTTTTTATCCGCTCCGAAATTCTGCCATATACCACATGGTTATCTACATAGCCGGCAATAAGGCCACTGAGAAACAGGAAAAAACCGGTGAAACAGGCATATAATAAAGCCAGGCTATGAAAGGGATGCTGATCGGCCAGCAATTTTACCGCCGCAGCACCTTCAGCAATCTTATGGCCAGTGACTATCTTAAAACACCAGGCAAGCAAATAGGTAAGCGGAAAAACCACGATAAGATTGCCGGCAAAAGAAGCAATCTGGCTCCTGCTTACCTTTGCTACGGTAATAGCCAGGTGCCTGAGATCGGGCCTTCCCCCCTGCTTCTGCACGTCGAGCGAACTGGCCACTGCCGAGGCGGTATAAGCAGGCTGCTTGGTGGCAAGCGTTGTATTGGTTTGATCCATTAAAACAAAACCTGCAGCATAATTGGCGCCATACGCTGCGCCGTGCCAGAAAATAGGCAACGGTATTGGTGTAAGCAGGTTTTTTACAATTGCCACAAAAGACACAATTACCCCTCCACCCATCGCACTTCTGAAAAGCGTCCTGAAGTCTTTGCGGGTAGAACTGATGTATTTTTCTCCTTTCCGGCCTTTGTGTTCTGCTATTTGGTATGCCAGTAAACCGAGGTTGGTAGATAAAAATTCGCCCAGGCTGTTCTTCTTATTTTCATTTCGTACCACCGTAACAAAATAATCTACAAACCGGTCTGTATTGAACACATTGTCGGCATCCAGTGCATCAATTATGATGAGCATGCGCTCAATTTGTTCTTCGCGGCGCACCATCACAAAAGTCTGTGCCAGGCTGGTGCCATGTTGCAGCCGCTGATCCCTTACCCATTGATTGCTTTGCCTGCAATTGTACAGGTTCTCCTGTATATTGGTGAGCAATATGCGCCGTTCGTCCGGCAGCAGGCTATTGCCTTTTTCCAAATACATATTCACCAGCCTGTTTTGCTCAAGAAAAGGTTGAATGGCATCGGTAAAATCTTTATACCGCACAGAAACTTCCTTCTCCATACTCAGGTTCACCAGGCGGTAGGATAAAATCTGCAGGGCCTGGTTCAATTGGCTGGCCAGTGCTGCTTCCGCCAGGTTTACATGTATGCCCAGCAATTCAAAGAAGCCCTTCCATAATTCCCTGTCAATGCCCGCTACCCATATATAATCGCTTTTTTTGTAAAATACGTGACTGATAACATATAGAAAATCATTGGGCAACTGCAGTGCAGGCAAAAACTTATGCTTTATTTTACCAATCAGTTCCTGTACAAAACCCCTTGAACTAATAATGCCGCTTTCTGTTAGCGCGGTACTGAGGTTATTGTTGGTAAACTGCGATAGCAATGATTTTCTAAGGGCAAATAACAGCGATTTGTCCTGCTGCAACTGGAATAACAATCCCTTAAAGCGCAGTTCGGCTTCCTCGAAATTTTTGTGGCGGGAGGGGCGGATTTTTTTTACCAGTTCTACCAGGTAATCCAGCCCGCGGTTGCTGCTGTTCAAAGAAAGCACGATGGCCTTACCCTTATCCTCAACAGGTGCAACACTTTTCTTTCTTTGCAGCAATTTAAACATGGTTCTAATTGGGTGAAAATTATGCCAGAAACAGCTCCGGAATAGATTTAAGACAATCTGTTCCCGATAATTGTTGCAAACACTGGTATTATGTAATCATTATTTATATTTTTGCTGAAATTACTGAGCATGCTGTCGTATAAAGAACAACCGGAGACGCTGATAGAGGAAGAGGTTTTGCTGGATACTTCGCTCGAAAAATCCTGCCAGCTGATTGTCTGGAATGATGAGGTGAATACTTTTGAATGGGTAATCGAAACCCTGATAGACATCTGTGGCCATACCCCGGAACAGGCCGAACAATGTGCCCTTATTATCCATAGCCAGGGCAAGTATGCGGTTAAATATGGCAGCTATGATGTATTGAAACCATTGTGCGATGCCATTACAGAAAGAGGCATAAATGCAACGGTAGAAGTAACGGTTGGATAGCCTTTAGCTATTAGCTGTTAGCCTTAAGCAGTTGGTTTGACATTGCGCAGTTAAACATGCATTGTTCGTTGTTCATATTAGATATAATCTTCGTACCTGTGTTTTTATTACTGCATTCCTGGTGTTGCGGAATCAACATTTACCACCCTACCTTTGCCACTCGGGCTAACAGCTAATAGCTAAAGGCTAATGGCTAACAGCTTCTCTCTATGCCTTTATTCGCCCTTAACAAAGAAATCGTTTTTCCACCCGTAACGCTCAGTGAGCCGGACGGCCTGCTGGCAATGGGCGGCGATCTTTCCACTGAACGCCTGTTGCTGGCCTATCGCAGCGGCATCTTTCCCTGGTTTGATGGCGATATACCCCTCTGGTGGTGCCCCGATCCACGGTTTGTATTGTTTCCGGAAGAATTGAAAATAAGCAAGAGCATGAAACAACTGATAAAAAGAAATGCTTTTGATTTTACGGTTAATAAAGCTTTTGCAGCCGTCATCAATAACTGTAAAACCAGTCCGCGTAAAGACCAGGACGGCACCTGGATTACGGAAGAAGTGAAAGCAGCCTATATTCGTCTTCACCAATCAGGCCATGCCCATAGTGCCGAGGCCTGGATGAATGGAGAGCTGGTGGGCGGTTGTTATGGAATAAAGATGGGTCATGTATTTTTTGGAGAAAGCATGTTCAGCAAAATTGCCAATGCCAGTAAATATGCTTTTATTAATTATGTACAAGTCTTGCAACAGGAGAAAATTGCACTTATAGATTGCCAGGTCTATACGCAGCACCTGGAAAGCCTGGGCGCCCGTATGATTGACAGAGGGACTTTTATTGAAATGCTGAACAAATTAATCACCTGAGGTTTCACGCAAAGACGCTGAGAAAGCAAAGACAACAAAGAACTCCAATTCCTAATTCCTATTCCCAAAGCATGTCATTTAATCTCATCACCGCAATTGATATACTGGGCACATTCAGTTTTGCCATATCGGGTGCCTTTGCAGCCATGGAAAAAAAATTGGATCCATTGGGCGTACTGGTTATTTCTTTTGTAACCGCCATCGGCGGCGGCACTATACGCGACATATTGCTCGGCGATTTCCCGGTTGCCTGGTTAACGAACAACACCATGGCATGGGTCATTGCAGCCAGTATTATAATCGCCGTATTCTTTGGCAGTACTCTTAAAAAGTTTGACAGGTTATTGTTTCTTTTCGACGCTGCCGGGCTGGGACTTTTTACGATGATCGGCATACAAAAAGGCATACAGCACGGGCTTAGCACCGGCATCTGCATTACACTGGGTACCATTACGGCATGCTTTGGCGGTGTACTAAGAGATGTATTGCTAAACAGGGTGCCGCTTATTTTTCAAAAAGAAATCTATGCTTCCGCCTGCATCGCGGGCGGATTGTTGTTTTTTGTTATGCACCACTTGGATTTGTCGGATAACGCCAATTATGTTGCCGGTATATTGGCAGTCTTTATTACAAGGTTACTGGCCGTGCGCTTCAACTGGAGCCTGCCATTGTTTTATGTAAAAAAATATTAGCCCTTCGGCCACTAACGGCCCAACCTGCATCAACGCCGCAATGCAGTTAGTCACTTTCATGATTATGCCCGGCTTTCCAAATACCAGAAATTTCTGGCCGGTATCCCGCGAATACACAGTTTTCCCATTTCATCACCATTGTGCTTTTTAGGAATTTTTTCTAAAACTGGGAATTTTTAATTGGATTAGTCAACAATAATTACCTCTTCTTCAACTGTTTATAAAATGGCCCTATACATGCATTGCCACCTGTAACAGCAATCCAACAAAATAAGAATTGATGATAATCGTTTATACTTAGTAATCTATGAAAACTACCTTTACTTTTTTTACAAACTGCAATCAGTGTAAAATTGTAGGCACTTCAATAGCCTGCTTGTTAATAACGCTTAATGGTATGGCCCAAAAATATTACCCGGCCGGCCTTGGCAATGCAAATTTGAAGTTGTGGCTTACCGCTGCAGATCCTACCACCATTCTTACTACTGCCGGTACCCAGGCTGCAAGCGGCAATAATGTGGCCAAATGGAAAGATAAAAGCGGAATGGGCGCCGATGCGGTGCAGGCAACGGCAGCATCACAACCTGTTTATACCGCCGGCGTAAGAAATGGCCTTGGGGCGCTGGTGTTTCAAAATACCAGTCAATATTTCACCGGTGTTTCCGGCACCTATCAAACAATTGTATCTGCAAGGGCCATCACCGGCACTACCGGTGGCACCAACTATCATTATTTATTTTCAGCACCCGCCAATTCAGATTTCAGCGTACGAAACTCCGGCGGAGGCCCGGGCGCAAACGCTGTTTCTTATACAGATGGTCCCAACGTAAACGACTGGTGTTACAATACCAGCTCAAATACGCAATGGGTAAATGGAACGCAGGGTCTCACCGGCAGCAATACCAATCATATTTTGGTGGATGCGGCTGTCAGCCCGGTAACCGCTACCTATTCTGTTAGCTCTACTTTTATGTCAAGAGGCCTGTTTGGAAACGACCCCGTATATGAACTGTTGGCGTATAACACTACATTATCTGCCACCCAGCGCAGGTTGCTGGAAAATTATGAGGCCGCAGAATGGGGTATGACCACCTACCTGCCTTCAAGCGGCTATACCATATTTACCCCACCTACAGCATCTACTTATAACAAAAACCTGGTAGGTATCGGTTATACCAGCAGTACAGACAATTTTCTTACCAACCCTGCCGGTTCTACAGACGGTATGGGATTCAGCAGTACCAGTACGGCAACCGGTTTTTTAAATACAGCCGGATTTTTAATGGCTGCCCATAACGGTCAGGTCAACTCGGTAATTGCCAATGCTTCCATAACCGGCATTACTGGCAGCAATATTTCTAAGTGGAACCGCTCCTGGAACCTGCAGAAAACCGCCGGCAATAGTAGCGGCCAGGTAACTATCAATTTTAATTTCAACGACTATAACGGAACCACTCCCCTGGCCACATCCAGTTATGCTATCCTGTACAATGCCACCGATGGTAGTTTTTTAACAGGTACCAATAAACTGGTTAATATAGTTTCTGCCGGCACTGTTTCGGGCAATAATGTATCTTTTTTAGTCAATGTTGCCAACCTTGCCAATGGTTATTATACCCTGGTGTACAGTGCCACCTCTATTTTGCCTGTAAACTTCACCGCGTTTACCGCCAGTTTGGAAAATGGAAAAACACAATTGAAATGGAGCGTAGCTGAAGAAGCAGGCAACGATGTTTTCCTGGTGCAGCGTTCAACAGATGGAATCAATTTCTCTTCTATCGGAACATTCAGCGGCAGCCCTGTAAATATCTCCACTGCCAGTTATTCTTTCAACGATGAAAAGCCATTGACAGGCCAGAATTATTATCGCATTCAATTAACAGAGGTAACCGGAAGAACCATTTATTCCGCGGTTAAATTGATAAATGGTACTAGTAATAACAACCAGGCCACTGTGGCTGTGTACCCTAACCCGGCAATAAATATTATTCAGGTAAACACCAATAATGCCAATACAACAAAAGGGGTGGTGCAGTTGCTGAATGCAGCGGGGCAGGCGGTAACAGTAAACATCAGTATCCCCTCTTCGGGAATGGTGCAGATACCGGTTGCACACCTGGAAGCGGGTATCTATTACCTGCAAACAACCATCAACTGGGCAACAACTGTTTCGAAGGTCATAAAAAATTAATATGTAGGGTAAGACCACCGGGCTTGCTCAGGAAAATGCTGAATACAACCGGGACAAGTATTTCTTTCAACCAGTTAACGGGTGTTAAAATCTTGTTCCCAGGTAATGTGGCAACATAGCCCGCCAGGTAGGCCAGTCATGTTTCCACTCCTGCCCCCAGATATCCAGTTCATAATTAATCCCCTTGCTGTACAAAACGCCCCCAAAACGCCGGTTGGCTTCAGGGTCTTCATGGTCGCCGCTGCCGGTTAAAATATGGATATGGTGACTGCGGCGTATCTGTTCAAGAATATCGTGATCGGTTAAATTGGGCAGGTAATGAATGGGGCTGTTAAAATACACATCGTCATTAAAGAAGCCTTTTGTGTATTCAGTCAGGTCGTACACCCCGCTCATAGCCAGGCAACCATTGATAATATCGGGCCGTTTGAAAAACAAATTGGCGCTGTGCAGCGCCCCAAAAGAGGCCCCGCAGGTAATAATGGGCGTTTCCCAACTGGTATTGTTCCTGATAAACGGAACCACTTCGTTATAGACGTAGCTGTTAAACTGGTTTTGACGTATCGCCTTGTGATAAGGGGCCATATGATCGTTCATCCAGCTTTCGGTATTGATGCTGTTAATGGAAAAGACCTTTAATTTCCCGGCATCAACAAACTGGGCGATATGGTCCATCAACTGGAAGCGCTCGTATTCCAGGTAATCTGCCGCCGCCGTAGGAATCATTAGCAGGGCAAACCCATAACTGCCGTACACGGCAATGGGCATTTCCTTATTTAAAGAGGGGCTGTGCCAGGAGCTGAGCGTTCTTTCCATAGATGATTGCATTTATCTTTTCCCAACTAAAATAGCAATAAATTGCCTTTAACAGTCGTTTATAAAAAATCCTACCCTAAAACTTGCACCAATAGAAGAAAGTGGATACCTTAGTGTTACGTATTTGAATGGCTATACATCTAATCAAGTAAGGCATAACCCGTTAGTACGTCCCACATCTAAGAAAAGCCGCTCGTTGACCCACCCCTATTGAAGACTAAACCGTAGTCCTGGTCCCTATTATTGGTTCATGCTTAAAAATTAAAAATTTATGAAACTTGACCTGTCACACAGCAGCGGATTTAAGATCGCGTTAATCGTTATTGTTTTGTACGCAATTATTGCAACCATAACATACATGGCCTGGAGTTAAAACTTTACACTGGCTCAAACGCTTACCTTTCTTGACCCTCAAGGTTAAATTATTAAATTTTGTCCCGATTGCCTGCAACGCTGATTATTGGGACAAAATTTCTATTTTCTTTTCCGGATGCTTTTCTGCAAACTGATACAACAATCCCCTGATATAATCATTGTCCTGGTACACGGTAAGCCTTGTCTTGATTGATTCAAGATCATCGCTGATTACTTCTTTTTTTAGTTGCCCCATTCCTACAAATCTTCCTTTTTCCATCAGGAAATAACTGGCAGTTTCATCATCGCCATCAGCCAGCAAAAATGTAGGCAGTTTTTCCTGCAATGACTGGATGGCTTTTTTTACTTTTTGATTGTACACTTCAACTGTATCTTCTGCGCAAACGGGTTCGGCATTGTTTACGAAACACAAACCTTCATTCAGACCAAACTCAGCAATTAATTTTTTCAGCAATACTTGTCCTTCGTGCAGGAGGTTGAAGGTATAGACGGGTGCCAGGTGTTTCCGCTTTTTTTCGATAAACAGACGCAGATAGCCATTCATATCTTCATAGGTATACAAACCATATTCATGATGATATTTTTTCTGGCTGCGATTGTATTGAGGCCACAACCGCCGTATCTCCGTGCTTTCTAAGACCAGGGCGGCCAGTTCGCTGCTGCAAACCCTGCAGGAAACGGAATGTATATTCCGGAGAAATTCCTGTTTGCGTTTGCTGCTGTCGTTATTGCTAAAATGGCTTTTTACCCTTTGCTGCAGGTTGGTAGCCTTGCCCACATATACTATCTTTTTTTTGTGATTATAAAAATAATAGACCCCGGCAGTATTGGGCAATTGCTCTATTTGCGGAGCAGGTAAATGCGGTGGCAGGTATTGTTCTTTGTTTCTGCCTTTCAGCATGGCTGCAACAACTCCGGCCGTATCGTTGCGTAACAGCATTTCAAAAACCTGCACGGTAGCCATCGTATCGCCCATGGCACGGTGCCGGTTGGTAATAGTAATTTGTAATTCGCGGCAAAGATTACCCAGGCTATAACTGGCAAAACCCGGAAATATTTTTCTGGCCATGCGCACCGTGCACAGTTTTCGGGCATTTAAAAAATAGCCGGCCTCCTGCAACTGGTGCCTGATAAAGGAGTAGTCGAAATTTACATTATGTGCTACAAAAACCCGGTTCTCCAGTAAATTAAAAATCTTGTCTGCTACCTGGTTAAACAGGGGCGCATCATACACCATTTCATTGGTAATACCGGTGAGTGCAGAAATATGCCGCGGTATGGCAACCTGCGGATTGACCAGGGTGTGAAACCTGCCTTCTGTTTCGCGGCCATTGTGCAATATAATGGCAATCTCTGTAATGCAATGGGCAGTGGCGTGACCACCAGTGGTTTCTATATCAACAATTGCGTACATAGCTGGGAGGATAAATTTAAGACTAATGTCTGATGTCTGATGTAGGGATGACTGATTTCTTTTGCTGAAAATAAATGGCTACAAATGTCTGATGGCTGATGTAATGATGTCTGATTTCTTTTGCTGGAAATGAATGACTGCAAGCTGGCAGCGTTTATAAACCTGGGAAACCGGACATGACCAAATCAGCCATCAGACATTTGTAGCTATTTCGCCGGAAATCAGCGATGATCAAATCAAACATCAGCCATTTTGCTGGAAATCAGAAATGACCAGATTAGACATCCTCTATTTTGCAGGAAATCAGCGATGACCAAATCAGACATCAGCCATTTCGCGGGAAATCAGCCATGATCAAATCAGACATCAGCCATGAATTTCTTACCTTTGCAAACCCAAATACAAGGGTTTTACATTATGGAATTGAGCAAAAATTATGTGCCGGCCGAAGTAGAAGACAAGTGGTATAAACACTGGCTGCAGAAAGGATATTTTAACAGCCAGCCAGACAATCGCCCTGCTTATACTGTTGTTATTCCGCCCCCCAATGTTACGGGTGTGCTGCACATGGGCCATACACTCAATGAAACCGTACAGGATATCTTGGTTCGCAAGGCAAGGATGAGTGGTTTTAATGCCTGCTGGGTTCCCGGCAGCGACCATGCTTCCATTGCCACCGAAACCAAGGTGGTGCAAATGCTGAAAGAAAAAGGCATCGACAAAAACAGCCTTAGCCGCGAAGCTTTCCTGGAATATGCATTTGAATGGAAAGAAAAATATGGCGGCATCATTTATAACCAGATAGAAAAACTGGGCTGCAGTGTTGACTGGAACAGGGTAAATTTTACCATGGACGATCATTACTACAAAGCAGTAATAAATGTTTTTGTTGACCTGCATACAAAGGGGCTGATCTACCGCGGCGCCAGGATGATCAATTGGGATCCTGCTGCCAAAACAGCCCTTAGCGATGAAGAAGTGGAACACAAAGACGTGCAGGGAAAATTGTATTACCTGCAATACAAACTCGTTGATGCAAATGGTAACCATATACCGGGTGGTATTACCATTGCCACCCAGCGGCCTGAGACAATTATGGGCGATACCGCCGTTTGCGTTAACCCCGGTGATGACCGTTATGCAGCACTGAGGGGCGCATTTGCCGTGGTACCGCTGATCGATCGCCGTATACCCATTATTTTTGATGATTATGTTGACAAAACTTTTGGAACCGGCGCCCTGAAAGTAACCCCTGCGCACGATATCAACGACTATAACCTGGGCCTGAAACACAACCTTGCTGTAGTAGACACCTTAAATGAAGATGGTACGCTGAGCGCGGCTGCGCAAATCTATGTAGGCGAAGACCGCTTTGCAGCAAGAAAAAAAATCATTGCTGAACTAAAAGAAAAAGGCTTTTTAACCAAAGAGGAAGAATACCAGACCCGCGTTGGTTACAGCCAGCGCAGCGGAGCTGTAGTAGAACCCAGAATATCTACCCAATGGTTTTTAAAGATGAAGGAAATGGCGGGGCCGGCATTAAAAGCGGTAGTTGACGGAGATATAAAAATACACCCGGGCGATAAATTTTTAGCCACCTACAAATACTGGCTGGAAAATGTAAAAGACTGGTGCATCAGCAGGCAACTCTGGTGGGGCCAGCAAATACCTGCCTGGTATGATGAAAATGGGAATTGCTATGTGGCGGAAACGGAAGAAGAGGCAAAACAGCAAGCTGTTGCCAACGGCTTACAGCTAACAGCGAACAGTTCAACCCTGGTTCGGGATGCAGATGTGCTGGATACCTGGTTTTCGTCCTGGCTATGGCCAATGGAAGTATTCAATGGCATCACACAGCCGGGCAATGCCGAATTAAAATACTATTACCCAACCAGTGTTTTGGTAACCGGGCAGGATATCATTTTCTTTTGGGTGGCACGCATGGTAATGGCGGGCATGGAATATGAAAAGCAAATCCCTTTTCACGATGTGTATTTTACCGGCATGGTGCGCGATAAACAGGGAAGAAAAATGAGCAAGAGCCTGGGCAATTCGCCCGACCTGCTGCAACTGATCGATAATTATGGCGCTGATGCCGTTCGCTTTGGCATTATGATCTCCTCTCCTGCCGGCAATGATTTATTGTTTGATGAATCATCGCTGGAACAGGGAAAATTTTTCAATAACAAACTATGGAACGCGCTGAAGCTGGTGAAGATGTGGGAAGGCAGACAGGCCGTAACACAGGATCCGCTGCCAGACAGTTTTGCAGTATTGTGGTTTGAAAACAGGCTGCATGAAGTAAAGGCTGAAGTAGAAAACTTAATCAGCCAGTTTAAATTAAGCGAGGCATTAAAAACCATTTATTCACTTATCTGGGATGATTTCTGCAGTTGGTACCTGGAATGGGTAAAACCGGGTTTTGAACAGCTGATAGATGTATCTGTACAGGGCAAAACAGTTATCTTTTTCTCGGAACTGATGCAGTTGCTGCATCCATTTATGCCTTTTGTTACCGAAGAGATATATCATTTGTTGCTGCAAAGAACAGACGATCTGTGTGTAAAACAATTCGACCAGATAAAAGAAATACAGCAAAATGTGCTGAATACAGGCAGTTTGCTGAAAGAATCCATTACTGCTATACGTGATGCCAGGAACAAAGCCCGTCTGAAGCCAAAAGAAGAGATTGTATTGCATATTCAGCCATCAAAAAAAGAACACTACCTGCATATTGAGCAATTGCTGGCAAAACAGGTAAATGCAAAAACCATACACTATACCCATGAAACGGTTGCACAAAGCATTGGGGTGGTAATGGGCAAAGAGAAATTTTATATTGTAACCGATCAGCCCATTGAAGCAGGCAACCATAAAGAAGACCTGTTAAAGGAACAAACCCATCTCCGGGGTTTTCTTGCATCGGTGGAGAAAAAACTAAGCAATGAAAGATTTGTGCTGAATGCAAAAACGGAAGTGATTGAGCTGGAAAGAAAGAAAAAAGCAGATGCAGAAGCCAAACTAAAAATAATTGAAGAAAGTTTGGCGGGGTTGTAGAAAATTGTTGGCTCTTGTAATGCTGAGGAACAAAGCATCTGAGCGGTTGGCACTTGGATCGCAGATCCCTCCTGCGTCGGGATGATAAAAGCATCGTTTTTGTCATGCTGAGGAACGAAGCATCTGAGCGGTCGGCACTTGGATCGCAGATCCCTCCTGCGTCGGGATGACAAAAGCATCGGGATGACAAAAGCGTCGGGATGATAAAGCATCGTTTTTGTCATGCTGAGGAACGAAGCATCTGAGCGGTTGGCACTTGGATCGCAGATCCCTCCTGCGTCGGGATGACAAAAGGCATCGGGATGATAAAAGCGTTGGGATGACAAAAGCATCGTTTTTGTCATGCTGAGGAACGAAGCATCTGAGCGGCTGGCACCAGGATCGCAGATCCCTCCTGCGTCGGGATGACAAAAGCATCGGGATGACAAAAGGCGTCGGGATGATAAAAGCGTCGGGCTGATAAAAGCGTCGGGCTGATAAAAGCATCGTTTTTGTCATGCTGAGGAACGAAGCATCTGAGCGGTCGGCACTTGGATCGCAGATCCCTCCTGCGTCGGGATGACAAAAGCATCGTTTTTGTCATGCTGAGGAGCGAAGC
>Ga0207680_10000060_pt1 | contig 50580 bp, 31 predicted proteins | sample KBSS23metaG_FD_184321 | JGI IMG/M metagenome (GOLD analysis project Ga0207680, IMG submission 184321) | Switchgrass rhizosphere microbial communities from Kellogg Biological Station, Michigan, USA - KBS S2-3 metaG (SPAdes) (version 2) | ecosystem: Host-associated > Plants > Roots > Rhizosphere...
AGCAATATCATTGTCCAGTTTGGTGCATTCTGCAATGATGTCGCCAAATGGATCCAGGATCATGGCACATCCATTTTTCAACTGGTCGTCATCCATTCCGATGGGGTTTGAAAATACTGCGTAAATTCCATTATCATAAGCGCGGGAAGGCAGCCATTTCATCAGCCATTCCCTTCCCTTAAGACCGTTAAATTCTTTACGCAAACTGGTAGGATCGGACTCCCTGTTTTGCCACAGGGCAGGATCAACAAAACCCGCGCCCGGCCTGGTAGAAGGTGTACACATGGTAACGTGTGGCATGAAAATAATATCAGCACCCAGCAATGCGGTAGCTCTTACGTTCTCTGTAATATTGTTATCGTAACAGATCAGTATACCGCATTTCCAACCCAGTAAATCAAAGACTACGTATTCATTGCCCGGAAGTATATGCGGGTTGATGAAAGGATGCAGTTTTCTGAATTTGGCAACAACGCCATTTTTACCGGCACAAACATACGCTTTGAAAATCCTGTCCTGCTCATCTTTTTCAAACAGTCCTGCAAGAACAACTATGTTTGCTTCCCTGGCAATAGTCACCAGCTCCTGCACACTTGTTCCGTTTGGCACAGGTTCCGCCACAGCAAGTAATTCGGCTTCCGATAAATGCCTGGCAAAAGAATAACCGGTTACAGAACATTCATGAAAGGCAACGACACCCGCACCCGCAGCAGCGGCCTGCGTGGCTAATTTTCTGATAACAGAGAGGTTGTATGTTTTATCCCCGCTTTTGTTTTCAAACTGGGCGGTGGCAATTTTTATAGTTTCCATGCTGCTAAAATAAGTCAATATACCATTCCGCAACGGCCGTTTTCGGGTGCCGTTTTTCTTTTGTGCACACGATAATTATACCCTGTTACTGTAAGGGCAATAGCTGCATTTTGCTGTCATTTTCACCACCCCTGCCGTATTTGCGAATAGCCGAACCCGAAAATAATTACACAACTGGCCGGTAATTTGAGGCATAATTATAACCTGCTGTAATTACGCTACCCCCCTCTTAATCATTTAAAAAAGGTAGTTATGGAACCGTTGATTTATTTACACGAATACATGCGTTTCCTGGAATGGTTTAAAATCAAATACCCTGAACTGTATGACAGGTATTTTGTGAACATACTCGTTCCAAGAGATAAAAAAGGCATCAAAATTATACGCGATAATCTCAGGGATGAGATCTATAACAAACTGGTAAACATCAGAAACGCTTATTATGAACAGAAAAAAGGCAACTCACCTGCCGGCACCTAACCGCAATACTGCATCCGTTATAGTTTACTGCAAATTTATTTTTAAGAGCACCATCAATAACCACCAGGGCATCATTGTGTTCGCCGGTTAATTCAATATCAACGAAGTTGCGTCATTATATTTCCTTCACCGCATCGTAAAAACACTAGCATATTTTCGTAATTATACTATCAGCCGGACAAAAACCGAAGATTAAAAATTTATTAAATATCCTCTTTTTCAGTAGACCCGTGCTGCCTATTTTTGTGTCAGAAGTTGATTGATCATTATCCAGTAAATCCTATAGAAAAACCAACCACTTATCCTATATCCTGAAGAAAGATCATTCGAAATCCAGTATCAATCACGCTTCTTTTTCTAACCAACACATATCATTGTTACAAAAGTAATTCACATCTCCTGCCGGCTAAACCTGGCAGGAGGTTTTTTTTGCGGTTAACCCCGGGTTCAGCTGTTGATTTTATCATTATACAAGTCCGCTGTATTAATTTTTGTTGTGACCACTCTACCTGATTACCCCGGCGGCGTACGCTCATACAACAAGGCATACCTGTGCTGAAAGTAGGTTAACATAGGCCGCCGGGTATTTCATATTTTAATAATTAATCGTCGTGTTATTATCTTTCTCACCGGGATCAGTCCACAGCGTTGTAACAATACCCGCCAGTTGTTGCGACATAGTTCCCAGTTCAGTAATTTTTGCACGCTGATCGGCAGGCATATTTTCATCTCCGGCAAAATGCGCCATGATGCCGTTCCTGAACAACGGTGCTGCAAAGCTTGCAACCGGCGCAGGAGCGCCCAATATATTGGTGAGATAATAATTAAAATAACCATCAAGATGCCCGGAAAGAAAAAGATTTGAATAGTCGGGGAAACTCATGCCACCCGGCAAATTGGCGGCTATTGCCTGCACATTATTGGTTTTAACCTCCAGCCCGCCATTCTTCAGCGTCACTATCCTGTAAGGAATAGGCGCTGTTACCAGCGAGCCTGTCTGTATATCAAACAATTTATTTCCATTGTGTTCATAAGAGGCAATATCGTTTGCGTGGTAATGGCCTGTAAAGATTATTTTCAACCCTGCATCCATCAGTGTATTGGTTACATTTTGCCAGTCGTCTATAACATAGCCCGGATCCAGTTCAGACTGGCCGGTATAATGTTCAATCAGGTTGTGGTGCATCATGGCAAAAACTTCGGTGTGCTGCTGTTTCGCAAGCGCTATTTGATTAAGTACCCAAGCAAGGGTTGCCGGCTTTATTCTTCCAGCAGCTATGTCGCCGGAAGGGCCGTATTCTTCATACCTGCTTGCATCTATCGAGATAAGCCTTAAGCCTGGTTGTAGCTGGGCAACATAGCTCAGGGAATTGGCATCACGCGCAATAGCCGCATTGTAACCAAAGCTGCCATAGATAGCCGGGAAATCGGCTTTAGAAGTCAGCTCTACCGGAAAATCATTATCGCCAATATACTTTTTTGCCTTGGCATTGTTGATATCATGATTGCCCGGCATTACATATACCCGTATACCGCTGTTGCACAGTTGGGCAAAAAAGGCCGCCATTGCCTGGTGACCAATCTTTTCTCCATCTTTGGTAATGTCGCCGGGTACCAGCAGAATATCCGGCTTTTCTGATTTCAATTCATTCATTACTTCTCTCCATATAGGATCGCTGAACTCTACCAGTTTTGGATCCTGGTTGAGATAGTTTTGAAATGCCAGGCCGTTTGCAGCGTTTTCTCCCAGCAGGGAGGGGTGCATGTAATGTATATCAGACACTATCGCAATTTTCAGCTGCCCTCCCGGCAGATAAGGATATCCATGAGCATTACCGGGCAGCGGATTTTTTTGGCAGGACGACAGCAGTACGACTGCCAGCAATACAAAGAAGCATAATTTCTGTTTCATAATAGAAGTGTTTTAAATGGTGAAGTAGGCTATGAAGCTACTATCCGCCAACAGCTTACCCGAATTGATATTTATAATAAGGGCTTTGCCACTGGTAGTAATTACCAAACGGTGGGACAAAATAAAGTGCAGGTAGTAAAAATTGCAAAAGACGCCGGGCTGGTAAACACGCGCCGGAAATTTTACCGGACAAACAGCCGGTTTATGCAAAAAATGCAAAAGAAAATGTTCGCTATCGGGGGATTTGTTTCAAAAAAGAAAATAGGATCGTCGTTTACCCGGGGGTTATTTATTTGAACGCCCGGTATTCGTATATTTTTTCGCGCAGCTTATTAAAAAATTGTACTCTTTCCTTTTCACCGCTCTTGCTTATCATGGATGATTTTGTGATGAGGTTGTCCAGGTTTTCGCTCATGGCCTTATTAAACCGCTCATTCATAGTATAGGCAATATAAAGCACGCCATAATTAAGGAAGGTGATCTGCGAATCGCCTATTTTGGCAAATATGGTATTATCGCCCAGGATCAATTCATTTACATACATCCGGTATTCAGATGATGCCGGTGTTGGTTCCTGGTTGGGATAAAATTTCAATCCAAGTTCTGCCTGTTTTTCCAGGTGATTAATGAGCTCCTCCACCCTGTTGTACAACAATGCAATATCTGCAGGGTTTTTAAATGAGCCCGCTTCCCTGTAAAAGTTTATCTGTCTTAATGTACTGTCTATGCTTTCGGGATTCCAGATTTCCGTCATCGGAATTTTTACATAGAGATCAGTTATTTTTTTGGCGATGCCATCAAACTTGTCGTACCGGCTATCTTCCAAATCAAATTTAACACCCTTAAGATTCTTGTACCCAAGGATAGATTTCATCCAGAAAAAGATCTTAAACCGTACCAGTTCCGGCATCAGAAAATGAACATAGGGGGGAATGTCTTTCAGCAGGTAATAAACATGTTTCTCTTTATATGAACTAAACAACTGCAACTGCGCCAGTACATTTTCTATCCATTCTTCAAAACTGCTGTCAGTGGCGGATTTCAGCTTGCTGGTAAATATGAATGAATCGCTTTGCAGATGAAGAAATGAATCAAGCGACACTTTATAATGAATGCAGAGTTTTTGCAACTCGGGGAAACTAACCGCTTTCTCGCCCCTGATACGCCGGTAAGCACTGTCATTACTGATTTGTAAGAATTCAGCTATTTCATCTACCAATGAAATATGACTGGGTAATTTTGCTTTCACATGCTGAAAGAAAAGTTGCTGAACGTCTAAAGATTCCATTCAGTGCAGTTTTGGTGGGTAATAGCAGGGTTAATTACTCTATAAGATAAGTGTAAAGCCAATATTTTCAAAATATATCTGTATAGCAGAACGGGCAGCCTGCCGGTATTTGTCATTAACTGGCTATGCCTGAACTGAAAAACTTTCCTCCAGACATTTAATTGTCATAGCTCGGGCAACTGCACAACGGACTAAGCACAGGTACCTATACGCAACAATGAAACTGCTGTTTATGACATCAGGAGGTCAGCAGCCGGAAGCGCAATATGGCCTCTCCGCCCAGTTCAACCTGGTCGCCATCACAAAGCCAATGCGCAACGCCATATATATTTAACCATTTTACGCTTTCATTGGCCGTATGCACTTTCAACTTGTTGCCATTATCGGGAAGACCGCCTTTGTCCGGATACAGTAAATAACGCCCGGTGCCGGGCTCGTACACAATGCAGGCGTGGTTGCGGCTTACCCGCAGGTTAGGGCTGCCCGTTAGTTCGTCAAACCCGGCTTCGTCCCTGCTCAAAAAAACAATATCATTCTGCTGAATCTTGCCCGAGGACAATTGCGGCGACCTGCTTCTGCCAATATAAAACTTCAATTGCCTGCCCGGATCCAGTATATATTCCCTGTGTTCGGTCTGGCCCGCGAGTACTTCTATGCAGGCTTTCTCATAATGCTTTGTAACCGGCTCTCCCGCACCGGTTACCCGCAATCCATAATGCCCTTTCTGCATACAGTTTTCGGGCAACTGATCTTTTACAATATGCCCTTCAAAAAACCAGCCCGGGGTTAATTCTATAAAATGATTGGCCAGGGTCCGTTCCAGGTGTTCTGTTTTAAACAGCCCGGGTTTATCTGCATAAAGGGCCACACGTGCTGCTTCTTCCTGCTGGTGATTGCTGCAAACAATATAAAAATCAAGACCGGCAATTACCAGACCCTTTTCATCTATATAGGGCTGCAACGATTGTATAATAAAACCGATGATTGCTTCACGGGCAGCACGTGTAGCCGGTATAAAAGGCGTTGCTTTGTCACCGGCCGGTATTTCTTTCTTAGTTCTGCTGAATATATTTTTCATATAAACTGGTTTAAAATGAACTGATATAAGATCGTCTTTGTAAAATTTTGGCTACCGCATTGCCCACAATAACCGCATTGGCCGAGCTCTGCCCTTCTTCTATCCGGATGCAGGCTACGGTGTACGAGGTTTTGTCGGGTGTGGGCGCAAAAAAAACATACCACCCATCTGCCTGCCTGATTCCCCTGATCATTCGTTCCGGGGTGCCCGATTTGCCGGCAACCCTGCTGATTTTTATTTTTTGTTTTCCGGGCTGATTAGACTGATCAATCATGTATTGCTTTAGTAGCCCTGCATAAGCAGAATCATTGGCAATTTTTACGCCTTCGCCGGGCGCGGGCAACTTTCCTGCTTCTTCCAAAACATACCGCGATGGCTGCAATATGCCTTTATTGGCAATGGCGCCGGCCATTCTGGCAACAGATACCGGCGTTGACGTAAGCACGCTTTGCCCCCAGGCGATGCCCGAGAACAGGCCACGGTAACGTTTAGTAGTATGCGCAAATTCGGGATTATTATATGCCTTCCGATCATTGCTAAGCACATCCTGCCGCCATGCCGCCAGATCGGCAGACTGCTTTCGTGCATCATGCAACAGCGAATAATCATAACCACCCCGCTGGTTCAACCTCATGCCCGTGGCCTGGTACAAAGCCGCCATCTGGTCTTCCAGGCCATTGTCGTTTGCCAAACGGATAAAAAAGATATTGCTGGAATTAACAATGGCCTCATGCATGTCTACAAAAGGCACTTTGGGAATAAAGGGCTCCTGTTCTGCCTTATTATCGCGAAAAATCTCTTCCCGGAAAATATCAGTATACTTTACCTGTGCTGCAGCCATGCCCATTTTATTGAAGCCGGCCATGGCCGTTAGTATTTTTATGGTTGAACCCGGCGCCGTGGCATAGGTCATGCCCAGATCGCGCTCCGTGACCGGCGTTTCCAGCAGGTTTCTTTCCCTGTCGTCCAGTTCCAGCAATTCGGGGGATTGTAAATCCGGCAAGGGGTTTAATGCCGATGCCAGCACATCGCCTGAAACAGCATCCATAACTACTACGGATATCCGCTTCTTATGAAAGGCACTGTTGTGCAATGAGTCCTGTAGCTCTGTCTGCAGGGCCGCATCTACGCTTAAGTGAATACTCCGATCCTTACCTCTTATTTTCCGTATGGCAGGCCTGGTACTGTCAATACCTTCTTCCAATCCCTCAGTCAGCGCCGTATAATCGTAATGCGAGAGCCGGGCCGGTTTATAAAATGGTTTTGTAAAATGATCAGGCTGGTACAGGGTATACACAGAATCTTCCAGTTCGCGGCTAATGCCAAATCCCCTTAGCGCAGTAAGATGGCGCGCTTCTGCAAAGTAGCCATTGCTTTGTCCCCAGAATAAACGTGTATTATAATCACCCGTCCAGTAAAACAATTCTTCTTCAAATGGATAAAAACGCTTAACCCTTTTCCGCATCAGATCCTTCAGGTGCTGCCTGGCAAGTCCTGCGCGCTGCAGGGTATCCAGGTTCTGTTCTATTGTATTGGGTTCGCTGGTGGCAATTACCAGCCCGTTTCTGTCGTAGATATTTCCTGCCGCCAGCAACCGCATCAATTTGTCTATGCGCGGATTATGACTATAAACTGGCAGGCCATTGCGCATTACTACCCGGGCTTGTTTTACCAGGTATTCCTTTCTGTCTGTAACCTGAACAAAAAATAGTTTTACGGCCAGCGCTACAATACCAGCCAGGAAAAACAATATACCGGTTGCCAGCACATTATCATAATTTTTTCTCACATAGTCCTGCTGTATTGGCTGGCCTTCCCTGGCAGAGATGCCGGCCACTATACCCATGGCCGCAAGGTTAATGATGAGTGATATTTTACCGTAGCTCAGAAAAGGCACCGCCACGCCGGTAAGTGGCAACAGGCCGATGGAGCCGCCGGCAATCAGCAACAATTGTACGCCGGTGGCAATGGCAATGCCTGCGCACAAATAAAAAGTAAATGGTTGTGCAGACCTGCGGGCATGCAAAAAACTACGGTGAATAAGAATGCCAAAAAGAAGAAAAACTGCTACCAGTCCCAGCCAGCCCAGTTCTTCACCAATACTTGGCAATATCATGTCGGTATGGGCGGCAGGCATGGTATTGGAAAATCCGCGGCCAATTCCCTGTCCCGAAAACCCGCCCGATGACAGCGTCCAGTAACTATGGGCAAGGTGATCGCCGCCAAATACATCATTGTTCCACTGACTCAGCCACATGGCTTTGCGCTCTCCCAGCCTTGCCCCAACAGCAGGAACACGATCGCCAAATGCAAATGCGGCAATCACCAGCAGTACAATAACTGGTGCATCAGCTACCACAGCAAAAACACCGTACCATTTTTTACTGCGCAAATGCCCCTGCACCAGCAGCAATATCAATACGCCTCCAAAGGCAATTGCTGTTGCCATGCCCCCGGGCAATTGCCACAGCAATAAACAGTAGCACACGGCCGACAGGATGGTGATCAGCAGGTTGCCGCGCGCAATGCTGTAAAAGAAAAGAAACGCAAAACAAATAACCATGGCGGGCCCCATATCGCCCATGAAAAGATACAATGCCAGGATGGCGCCAATACCGGCAAATACTCCCCAGTTGGTATAAAAACGCCAGCGGATATCGGATAAGTTGCGGATATGATCGCCATTGGCCGCAAAAAAAGCCGCCAGGAAAAACAGCAGCAGGTATTTGGTTATTTCCCCGGGTTGAAAGCTAAGGCCAGCCAGTTGCAGGTTCACTTTTACCCCGCTCCCTTCGGGTCCGGTTCCAAACAATGCCGTAACCACCGCCAGCAGTATGGCCAATGCCAGCCAGCTCCATCCCTTTAAGTGGTAGATATTTTTCTTTTTGAAATTGAATAGCCCATCAAACCACCAGCGTGTATAAAATTTTCCTATATCAATAGCCGATAAAATAGTATAAGCAGCCAGGCCGGCAATAACCCCCTGCAACGACTGCAGCGCGTACATGGTATCGGTCAGCGGGTCGGGAATGCTGAACATGAGCAACATTGAAATGCCGCACAACAGCAACAATACCGGAAGCAGAAAGGTATCCGGCTGTTTTTTTCTAACGGATACGATTAACTGAACAATAAAAAAAACAAGGATAAGCCCGCCGGCAACAAGCTGGTAACTGGTTTTGAACGCCGCGGGGGTTCTTACCAGCAGTACCGCATCTTCTTTTAACTGCCCATAGGCAATACTTCCAATCAGTCTTATCCGGTGCGGCCGGGCGCTGAAGGTATAAAATGCCTTCTTGTTCAGCCCGCTGGTGCCCCGCCGGCTGCCAAATTCAAAACCAGGACGCATGGGTAATACACTGTACCCGGAATCGCGCAACAATCCTGAAAATAAAAATTCGCCCTTGTTATTGGTTCGTGTATACGCTACAGGTCCGGTAACGGAATCTTCATCCATTGCCACATGTTGTCTCAACTGAACCAGCACCCCCTCCGCCGGTTTTCCATTAACCAGCACAACTCCTCCCATCTCCATATTGCCGGCGGCCACCTGCAGCGAAGAAGGATAATTGCCGGGATGGGTGAGCTCATTTACGTATAAGGCAGAATCAAAACCCAGTCTTTGCCGCGATGCGGTTAGCCGCTCCTGGAAATCTGTTCCGCCCATGTTTGCTTTCCATGAAAGTGGTGCGGTAATGGCAAAAGCACTTTTATTCAACGCCCCCAGGTTATCCAGGTGGTTGCCATTTGCCAGTTTCACCGACAGTGAATCGGCCAGCAAATCAATATCGCGTTTATCAGCATAATAATTGCCGTCCGAAATAATTTTTTTCAGCAGGTCTTCACTGACACCGCTTTCCAGTACAATTGCCCTGTGCTCACGCAAAGCAATACCTGCTTTTTCAAGCTCGGGGTTGGTTGCATTGAACAACCGGAAAAACAAAAACAACAACAGCAGGGAGGCAACCGACAAAAACAGCCAGCCCTCCCTGTTTGAATGAATAGTTGAATTATTGGATGCGGTTGCCATGCAGGTTCAGGGGTTTTGCGCTGGTGAAGATCCTTTTACAATAAACTGGTCAAAAGCTACAGACTGTGTACCGTCTACGCGCAGGCCAAAAAAACTGCCGTAGCTGCCGGTAAAAGGCAGTATTTTTTCAAGCTTATCATTTATTAAAAAACGAAATACGGGTCCGCGTCTCTCAATGGAAAAAATATTCATTTCCGCATCCTGCCGCAAATTGGAAGAGGCTGTCCAGTCAACCAGCACATTCCACTGATCGCGTACTGAAGTACCAATGGAATAGTATCCGTTGGACGTGATGTAAAAAACGAAAAATGCATCTTCTGCTTCGTCGCCACAAAAAATAATACCGAATGGATCGCCTGCTCCCTCGCCCAGGTGGGTAGCGTTGGCGATAACGGTAAAATTTTTGTCCATATCCATATTCAGTTTAATGGAAGAAGAATAACTGAGGCTGTCTTTTAACCCCTTCATGATATACTTGCCGTCGAGTAAAATAAATTCGCTGTTATCATCCTTTCCGGTATCCCAAAGGCTGTCGCGCTGATCAAAATCATTGTAGTACATGCCATTCACGAGCGATACGCCGGGATCGGCCAGAGGGGTAACAATACTGGCCGCGGTTACAGCAGGTGTACGTCTTGTGCGGATAATGTGCGCCGCTTCCTGTGGTAGTACCTGTTTTGTTTCTGTGGCAGGTAATGATACAGTGCCGGGCAAGGTGGGTGAAAGCAGGGCCGTTGGGTGTCTGGCCAGGTTGGTTCTTGAAAAAAGTATGGCAATGGCAAGCATCAGTATGACAAGGGTAGCGGTAAAACGCCACCGCTTTTTTGCAACAGGCGCGGCCGGCGGCGGGTTATAAATAACCGTCTGGCCGTGCACGGCCGGGGGCAGGGCTTTCATACCCTGCAGATCTTCCAGCGCAGCCAGCTGCAACAACCGGCGTACACTAACGGGGTCACTCAACCGCTGTCCTGGTTGTTTCCTCAGCAATCCTTCAAGCAATTGCAGCAAAGCAGGGGGTGGTGTGTGCCCGTCGGGCATTAGCGGAACAGGCACCGGGCAACTGATAACCCTGTTGATGTGCATCAGCAGATCATCCTGCTCGTATTCAAAAGGAACGGCGCCGGTCAGGCATTCATACATCACAATACCCAAAGAATAATAATCCGTGGGCGCTGCTACTGTTTTAGACTGATTGAATTGCTCGGGCGATGCATAATCATAAGTAAGCATGGAAGCACCTGTTACCGTAATGCTGTCTGCCTGCTCGCGCAGCCTGGCTATACCAAAATCCGTTAATAAAAATTGAATATCGCCGGTGGCCAGCCGGCGGAACATAATATTCTCCGGTTTAACATCGCGGTGAACAATGGCTTTTTCATGAATGGCATCCAGGGCCTCCGTCATATGGTGCGCCAGTGTGATGACGGTCGCCAAATCAAGTGTGCCGGATGTTTTAAGCAGGCTTCGCAGGTCGCCTCCTTCAATCAGTTGCATTACAATATAAGGAAGCTCTGCATCCAGGTGTACTTCTATAATCTTAACCACATAATTGTGCTGAATCGATTTCATGATCTCCGATTCGCGCTGGAAGCGAAGCAGTGTAGCCGCATCTGTATTGAATGCAAAATGTTTTATGGCCACCAGGTCACCGGTGGCAAGGCTTCTTGCTTTTAGCACACGCGCATTGCCCCTTCCCAGTTCACCCAGGATTTCGTACCCCTTAAAATATTCCCTGAATATGGAGGTGGCCATGGGTTACTGTTTCGTGGTATTCATGAATAAAAGAAAGGCATGCTTTTCTCCTGGTTTAAAAAGGTAACGGAAAGGATGAATGGTGTTTTCAAATACAAGGTTTTCGGTTTGCAATACAACAGGCAATTGTACATCAATACCGGTTTCAAAACCCGTCAAACGCAGGTTCCTGATTAACACTGTATCACCAGGCCGGCCCGACCGCGCCGTAACAGCAACCGCAGCAAAAGACTTGCCGCCGGTTTTTGCGGGCAACAACACCAGTTCTTTACCGGTACTGTCCATATAGTGTTTAAGATCTGCAAAGTCCTGCGTAGACAACAGCTTTAACGTATCGGGCACTTGCGCTGCAGATGGACCGGCTACGGCCGTATGCGTTTCCCGGTCTGCCGGCTTGGCTGCATTACTGTCCGGCACTGTAACCGGCGCAATTGCCGGAACCAGCTGCTGTTTTGGCGCTTCAAGATACCAACTGGCGCCGGCTACCAGCAGTAACAAAGGCAACAGCATTAGCAAAATTCCGGGCTTTAGAAGTCTGCTTTTTTTTGTAACGGGCAGGAGACCCCCACCATCAGCGGAACTCACAGTGTCCGTGGGACTCACAGCGTCTGGGGGACTGTCAGGTTCAGATTCCTCTATAGCTGTGGGAGCGATTGTGCTGGTGGGTGATGCTATATCCACCTGGGCGTATTCCATCAATACCACCGTAATATTATCGTATCCGCCATTTTTATTGGCAAGTGCAATAAGGCTGTGTAATTTATCGGGCAGCGGCTTGCCGGCCGGTAACAACTCCATTATCTGCCTTGAAGTAACCATGTCTGTAAGGCCATCGCTGCAAAGGAGCAGCCAATCGCCGGGTGCCAGCGCTTCAGATCCGTAATCAATAAAATCCGGGTCATCCAGCCGGCGCAATACGGCGCCTACTTCGCGCAGGATCTGGTTGCGGTGCGGATGCGCCATTGCCTCCTGTTCAGAAATTTCGCCGGCATCTTCTTTAATACCCACAAAGGAATGATCGCGGGTTAGTTTTTGCAGCTTACCATCGCGATAGCGGTATAACCTGGTATCGCCTACATGTACAAAATAAATACAGTTGGCAGCGGCATCCGCCACCACGGCGGTAAGTACGCAGCACATTTCGCTGGTATGCGGGTCGTTTGATCTTTCTTCGGCAATACGGTTATTGGCAAAGACGACCGCTTCGCGCAGCATGGTTAGTATATCGCCGCTGGGCAGCTGCATATATTGTTCAATACAATCTTTGGCAATAGCCGCTGCCTTTTCGCCACCTGCATAACCACCTACTCCATCAATTACTACCAGCAACGCTTTATCGTCCGACCATAATGAGCGGGCAATCCAGGCATCCTGGTTTTCTTTGCGGCGCCGCCCGGGGTGTGTATTTCCACCAATAAGCAGAGGTTTCATTTTATTGTGGGAGTTTTTTGAAATGCCTTACCAGCAAAAAAATGACAAATAAGAAAATGGCCCAGTCTGCAATTGCATCTGCCATGGTTTATCAATGCTGTTTAAATTCAAGGGTAATAATTCCGTTCAGCAATACCTGGCTTTTCGGTTGCAGATCCACCCACCTGGGGCTGGCTGCATCGCTTCTTGCAATCACCATTTCATTGACGCGGGTTTCATTGGCACTAAAAGAAGCAATCTGAAATTGCCCGGTGGTTTCATTGAGCCTGATACGCGCATGCGGGTTAGATACATAGGCCGAATCGATCAACAGGTAGTTACTGTAGCCCTGGTTCTCTGGTTCCTTGCGGGCTATTACAATTTCTGTATCCTTCATCAGGTACACATCGCCTTTATTTTTATCTCCCATAAAATAATCAATCCTGGCAATGCCGTTTTCCATATTACGTGTTGGTTTTAACAATGAGCCGTTGCTGCCAAGCGATAACTCATTGCTGAACCGGATGGTGAAATTTCCGTTTTCAGCAAAATGGATATGCCGCAATACTTCCAGGTTAATATCCATTTTGTCGAACACATTGGTGGCTTTTGATTTCATGGTTACTTTAGCCGTCTGTCGTCTTTCACTGCCCAATCCGTCGGCCCTGATGCCCGTTAGCATACCAATCACTTTTATATCGAAGGGATCAATTTTTTCGCCATTAAAATCGGTGGCGGGGCCAAACCTGAATTGCCAGTGAGAAGATACCGGGGAAAGTTCTTCATAGTTCTTACGGTACACCTGCAGCTTTTTGTAAAACATCTTCACTGCTTCCTTTACAACTACCGGCAATGAAGGAAGGCGCTGTTCATACACCACCGGGTGCAGTATAACCAGGAAGTGCATGTTAAATACCAGGCTGGTACCAACAGATTCCGTTTTACAGGAGCCGTCAAAACAAGCCAGCAATTCGTCCAGTATATAATTATTGGTTACCGGTGCAGGCAGCTCCCTGTTATCTTCAGGGATTAGCCAGTTTTTAAAAGTTCCCAGGAAATCACCCGATCTTTTTTTCATGTTAAAAAAGGTTATCGCTATTAAATGTAGAAGATTTTAAAACAGGCGATTGATAAGGAAAACATAAAATGATACAGCGAAAATGAAATGGGAGCCGCAAACGTCGCGGCTATTATTTTATTGTACCGGAAATGCAATATGAAAACGGTATCATTCAAAACGCCTTTCAGTACTGCATTGCAGAAGAATATTTTTTTTGCACAGGCAAGCTTGTACACTATGTATGCATACATTTTACCACCACCGCCGATGCTGCATACAAAAAGTTAAATCTTTGTTGCATCGGACCTGCCCGCAGTTTCAATAGCATGATGGAGAAATTTTCTAACTTGCCCTTCAGCAGCTATCTCCTTTTTTCTGTTGACGTTATGCGAAAAAATCATTGGTGGATATATCATTGGGCAACTATCCTGCAATAAGCAAAATATATTAGCGCTATGTATGGGCGCCGGATTCATCGGTCGCAAACACCCCCTGCTTTTGTCGCTGCCGGCAACCGGAATTACTGCAGGGCTTAGTATGTTTACAAAAAAAATGATGACAATTGCGGGTAATAAATTTATAGCCAATTTTGGAACGGCCAAAGCCATCCTGCATTTTGAAAATAACAGCCAGCTAACATTTACCATTACTGAAAAAGATGCAGCGCCAGCCAATATAACAGAAACGGTGCAGGCTACAGCAAAGGAAATAAGACCCGGGCTATTCCTGGTGTATTGGCAGGAAAAAAGCGGCACCCGGGTAACACAGGTGCACGATTATGAAAAGGGCCTTCTATATTCAAACTGGGTGACGGCCACCGGCGGGTTTACCCATTTGCAGGGAACGATTGCCCCATACACGCCCATCACGGTACAAACCACGATAAAAGACAGCCCGGCAGCCTGCTGGAAGACCTGGACCGACCCGGTAGCCATTCTGCGGTTCAACAATCCTTTTGATGATTGGCATACGGCAAGGGTAAACATTGATTTGAGAGAAGGAGGAAATTTTTATTATCGTATGGAAGCAAGGGATGGCCATACTGGTTTTGATTTCGATGGCAGGTATGATAAGATTATAGCCAACCAGCTTATTGAATATACCGGAACAGACGGCCGGAAAACGATTACACAATTCATACCGGCTGCCGGGGGCACGCTTGTAACCGAAACTTTTGAGCCAGACACCATCACGCCACTCGATCTGCAAAAAACTTTTTGCCAAAACATACTGGAGAATTTTAAAAACTATATGGAGACTGCCGGCTAAGTCTGCTTATATAAAGAAAATGGTAAAAATACGTCTGCAACAGTAAAAACCGCAAACAAAGTTGTCGATGACGTCCGCATTAAATAATTATGAAAAAAAAATATTTTTCGGTTAGCGATAAGAATTGATTAAATTTAAGGTAGCCTTTCCAGATTAGTATATCCTTAAAACTATATTTTATGACCGAATCCATTCTATTTAAAACCCCGCCAGCTATCGTAGAAAAAATCAATCGTCTTTGCCGCCTTTTATTCCAGGAACAATCTGCATTTGAGCAGGCAGCCGCACATATAACGGATTCGGCATTGCGCTGTACCGTTCTTACCCTTGCTCAAAATACACATCAGTACGCATGCGAATTGTCTTCGCAGGTACAAACCATGAGGGGCATCGAAGCGCCCGGCGGCATTCCCATTTCACCATATGCAGTTCAGCAAAATACCGCTGTTGACGACACCTGTTTCAGCAATGAAAATGAAGTGCTGGCATTCTGTAAAATGAATGAAAAGAAAATGGTGTTTGCGTACCGCGACATTTTAAATGAATCGTTACTGTATGAGGGTCTGCGAAAAATGATTCGTTACCAGTTAAATGGCGTACTGGTTACCTTTATGCAGTTAAGATTGCTGAATTCGCTTAAGTTTTCCTAAAACAAATCTTCTAATCGCAGCAGCCCGCTGCTTTTGTAAAAGTTAACTCCGTTTAGCCGGCATACAGAATTCCTGTAATTTCATGCTGTAAAGAGCATATATGCCAACAGCACAGATTCTGCAAAATATTGCCAGACACATTACACTTGATAAAGGAGAGCAGGATTATTTTTTATCGCTTATCACACCTGAAAATATTTCCCGGAAGCAAATCCTGCTAACGGAAGGCCATCCATGCAGGAATATATATTATGTAGATGCCGGCGTGCTCAGGGCTTTTTTTTCCGACCAATGGGGTAAAGAATCTACTATTATGTTTGCCATAGCCGATTGGTGGATTACGGATATGTTTTGCTTCATCAACCAGCAACCAGCCATGCTTACTATTGAAGCGCTGGCAGACAGTACCATATTCCGGTTGCAAAGAAATGACTGGGAAACATTGCTTGCTGCCGTCCCAAAATTTGAAAAATATTTCCGGGTACTGATGCAGAATGCATATACCAGGGAACAATTACGGGTTATTCAAAATCTTTCCATTCCGGCAGAAGAACGATACAATAATTTCCTTGGCAAGTATCCGCAGATAGCCAAACAGGTAACACAAAAACAAATTGCTTCCTACCTTGGCATCACACCAGAATTCCTGAGCGCTATCCGTGCAAAAAAATTAAAAAAATAATTTCTTAAGGTACCTTAACTTTTTCCTGCCTTTTATTTTCTTCTTTTACAAAAAAGAAATACAGCTATGATGATATTAATTGCAGGTCCCTACCGCAGTGGCACAGGCGATAGTGCTGATTTAATGAAAGCCAATCTTGACAGGCTTGAAACGGTTGCACTGCCGCTTTTTCGGCTTGGATATGTTCCGGTGATTGGTGAATGGGTGGCCTTACCATTGCTGCAGCTGGCAGGTTCCTCCGCGCCCGGCGATGCAGCATGGGAAGAAATTCAATACCCGGTTGCGCACCGCCTGCTTTCCAAATGCGATGCGGTGCTGCGGGTGGAAGGTGCTTCAAAAGGCGCTGATGAAGATGTACGCATTGCAAAAGAACGCGGGCTGCCAGTTTATTACCGGCTGGAAGATGTGCCAAAAGCAGCCCCTGGCAATTAGCGAAACCAGGAACCTGATAAAAAGGTATTGCATATAAAAAGCAGTTCGCCGCGAACTGCTTTTCTGCTGACTGCAAATAATTTGCTATACAGAATCTGTCGTTTTTTTTACTGCTGTTATTGAGTCTGCACGGATGCCATTTTTCGGTGCAACCGGTTCTTCCGTCTTTGGAACAGTATTCATATCGGGGTTGGGTGTTTTTGGCTGATTGAAAAAAAGAAACAAAAAAATACCCATCAGTCCCGCGAAAACTACCGGCCATGAATATTTTTGAAAGAGATGAAGCCTGTTTCGTAAATCCTTGTCTTCTTGCATCTACGCGAATTGGTTTATAATGAACCGTACATACGGCAAGCCGCAAAAATAGCTAATCCCGTGTAATCATGATTTGGTTGGATAATTAAAACACTTTAATGGCGCATTGAACCGGGCTAAACCGGCGCCTTTGCGGTATAATTCAGAATGCTTTCTGCAGAATATATTGGTATTTATCAATTGATTATCGCTGAGAAGCAGCTCATTCAACCTGGTTGCATGTACGCAGTTTGAAAGCTACCATAAAAAGTGCAGGGAAAATGGAAACAGGAGGATGGCAATACGGGTGCATTCGGTATCTATGGCTCTTATAACCTGATACACAGGCCGTTTTGTTTATACGGTGCTGTACCCTGTTACAAAAATCAGCCATGAAGCAACACAAAATATCCAAACAAGCTTTTTGTTTGCTAACTTAGTATAAGGATAAGGTTTAATGGTTATGGTAACTGATTAGTGCGCCGCTTCGAAAGAAGCGGCTTTCTTGTAAATACATACAAGAAAGCGGCTGTTTGGGGTTAAGGGATCAATGAAAAAGGTTTAATGATATATAGTAACTGAAATGCCAATCCGCTTTTGCCAAATTTGCAACAATTATATCAATCCCGCTACCGTATTTCTACGGTATATCCCAAAGCTTCATGTATGCTCACAAATAACCGGCTCCTGCTTGTCCATCCAGCACAAACCGGACCGGTTCGGGAATCACTCCAATACTTTATTATGAAGAAAATGCCACTATTTTTTATTCGGTGGAAATGATTCCGGGCACTTATTGAAAATCAATAGTGTGTGGCATCATTTTTAGCTTTTATATAGATATCATTAGAAATGAAAGAAGCATTAAAAATGCTGGTCTTAACCGATGCAGCTTTGTTGTTTAACTTATGCCCGGTTATTGCAGCAACCAGGCTGGCGGTGTATTAATGCGCGCTGTTATGAAATCAAAGTCATTTATCTATATAGCCCTTATTACAGACATCATTATAGCTGTTACCAAATTTGTTGTGGCGGGTGTTACGCGCAGTTCAGCCATGCTGTCGGAAGGTATTCATTCAGTTATTGATGCCATAAGCCAGGTACTGCTATTGTGGGGTATTGCAGTAAGCAAAAAAAAGCCGGATGAAAAACGTCCTTTTGGTTATGGCAGGGAGTTATATTTCTGGTCCTTTATTGTATCGCTTATCATCTTTAGCCTCGGCGGCTGTATTTCATTGTACCAGGGTATACTAAGATTGGCATCGCCTGAAAACCGCGGCAGGGAAGCCTGGAGTTATATGGTACTGACGGTGTCATTTATATTTACCGCTATTTCGGGTTATGCATCTTTAAAAGTTTTCAATAAACAAAGGGGCCAGACTTCTTTCTGGAAAGCAGTAAAAAACAGTAAAGACCCTTCGGTTTTTATTGTGCTGCTGGGAGATATGGGCGATCTGATTTGTCTTGCCATTGCTTTTGCCGGTGTATACCTGGTTCAGCTTACCGGGAATATCCTGTATGATGCTGCCGCTTCCATCATTATCGGCATTATTTTGATATTTATTTCTTTGTTACTGGTAAGAGAAAGCAGGAGCCTGCTGATGGGAGAAACCATTCAACAGGCAACATTAAAAGAAGTGGTGTTGCTGGTTGAAGCAAATACAACAGTGGTAAAAGTAAAAAAGAAACTGTCTATCTACCTGTCGCCGGAAGAAATCGTATTACAGTTAACGGTCGTTTTTAAGAACGGTCTTGGCACCGAACAGATAACCGGCGCCATCAGCAGTATTACCCAATCCATTCAGAAAAAATTTCCGCTTATAAAGCAGATATTTATTGAGCCGGTTAAGTAAGGATGGACTTTTTTTGCCAGCACAGCATGTTAATTACTTTCGCCGTCTTCATGCCGTTGATCAGCATACTTCCCCATTATTTTCCATCTTTGTTTAATCAACAATAATTATCTTCCGTTTGCAAAATCAGTAACATGAGAAAATATGTATGTACCGCCGTAATTGCACTGATGGCGTCTACCAGTAATGCCCAATTGCTTTCCAGAACGGAGCAGAAAATCCTGGCTGGTATTGATGCGGCCATGCCTGCAACCATGCAGTTATTAAAAGAATCCGTAAACATTAACAGCGGTACATTTAATATTGAAGGCGTAAAAAAAACAGGACAATTGTATGCCAGGGAACTGGAAGCACTGGGCTTTACGGTTGTATGGATACCGATGCCGGATTCCCTTAAACGGGCTGGCCACCTGGTTGCTTACCGTAAGGGGAAAAAAGGAAAAAAATTATTGCTGATAGGCCATCTTGATACCGTGTTTGAGCCGGATATGCCCGCCAATCCTTTCACTATGCTTAACGACAGTACAGCCACCGGCCAGGGGGTAAATGATATGAAGGGAGGCGATGTGCTGGTGATTGCTGCGCTGAAAGCATTGCAACAGCAGAAATTATTAGACAATACAACCATTACCGTTTATTTTACGGGCGATGAAGAAAATGCCGGTGAACCGCGTGCTATAAGCCGCGGTGATTTTATTGAGCGATCAAAACAGCATGATATTGCGCTGGCCTTTGAAGGCGCCACCGGTTTAAATATAGTGGCTACTGCCCGCCGTGGCGCCAGCGAATGGAAGTTGGAAGTGGAAGCAAAACAGGCACATTCTTCGGGCATATTTGGCAAGGCCGGGTATGGCAGTATTTATGAAGCTGCCAGGATTGTCAATACCTTCCGGGAAAAATTGAGCACACAACCCTTTCTTACTTTTAATCCCGCATTATTTATAGGTGGCAGCGATGTGCAATATGATTCGCTGGCACAAAAAGGATCGGTGGCATCCAAAACAAATATCATTTCACCCAAAACAGTGGTGATGGGGGACCTGCGGTTTCTTACAGAATCGCAAAAAGAAAATGCCCGCGATACCATGCGGATGATTGTATCGGAACACCTTGCAGGCACCGATGCCAGCATCAGTTTTCGCGATGGTATACCGTCTATGCCACCCACACCTGGCAATGATTCGCTCGTAAAAACCCTGAATGCTGTTAGTACCGCACTGGGTTATGGCGAAGTAGCCGCGGGTGATCCCGGGCAAAGGGGCGCCGGTGATATTTCTTACATAGCAGGTAACCTGGACTGCCTGGATGGATTGGGTGCTTCCGGAAAAGGATCGCATGCACCCGGAGAAATCATTAACCTTACCGAATATCCCAAACTGATCAGGCGCACCGCACTGTTTATTTACCGGCTTACCAGGTAGTGTTTGCAATGATTTTCAGACCAGCAGTTTATCCGGCGTAACGGGGAGTTCTCTTATCCTGATACCCGTTGCATTAAACACCGCGTTGGTAACGGCCGCCGCCACACCAATCAGCGAGATTTCACCGATGCCCTTTGTACCCACCGGGTTGATGATGGGATCGGGTTTATCAATAAATATCGCTTCTATTTGAGGAATATCTGCCTGTACAGGTACATGATAGTCTGCAAAATTTCCATTAATATAGCGCCCATACCGGTCATCTATAACCGCTTCTTCCGTCATAGCCATTCCAATACCGCCCACGGCCCCGCCAATCATCTGGCTGGCGGCTGTCTTATGGTTTACGATTTTACCGGCATCCACCGTTGCCACCAGTTTTTTTATTTTTACCACGCCGGTAAGGGGGTGCACATATACCTGTGCAAAATGCGCGGAAAATGAATACATGGAATATTTTTTTGCTTCTTCGTTGCTTTGCGATTCCTGTGTTATTTCCAGCACCGGCAGGTTTAGTTGCTGCAGAATACCGGCATAGTCTATACTGTCCGTACTGTCCTGCGGTTTGCCCAATAAAGTATAAATCTTTTGCTTCAGTGCCACACATGCATCATGCACGGCCGAACCCACAGAAGAAACCGTAGACGATCCTCCCTGGGTGGGTGCCTGCGGAAGGGAGGAATCGCCCAGTTCAAAAACAATTTTTTCGGCAGGCCAGCCCAGTGTATCTGCCGCAATGATAACCATAGAAGTACCGGTGCCGGGACCAATATCGCTGGTAGCGCTTTGTATATTTACACTGCCGTCCGGCAGCAGTTTTATTTTAGCAAGTGTGCGTGACCGGTAGGCGCCAAACGCGCCGCAACCAACACCATAGCCTACCTGCCAGTCGCCATCGCGCAGGGTGCCCGGTTTGGCTGCACGTTTTTCCCAGCCGATTCGTTCAGCCCCCAGCTTATAACACTCTTTCAGGTATTTGCTCGACCAGGGCAGGTTTCTTTCCGGGTCGGTTTCCGCATAATTCTTCAGCCGCAATTCAATGGGATCGATGTTCAGCGCATAAGACAATTCGTCCAGTGCAGATTCCAGTGCAAACGCGCCGGTGGCTTCGCCGGGACCACGCATGGGTGCGGGCACCCCCACATGCAAGGGCACCACTTTATAGCGGGTGTTTACATTGGGACTGCTGTATAAAAACCTGGAAACATTGACCGACCGCTCTGTAAATTCTTCGTACACCGCCGTCTGCGAATGCGACTCGTGTGTAATACCCACCAGTTTGCCGTCTGCAGCAGCACCGATTCCTATTTTTTGTATGGTTAATGGCCGGTAACCAACCAGGGTAAACATTTGCGCACGTGTAAGGGTGAGCCTTACCGGGCGTTGAAGCATTTTGGCCGCCTGTACGGCCGCTACTTCATGCGGCCAGGTACGCAATGAAGAACCAAACGCGCCGCCAACAAAACGTGCATTGATTTGCACATTTTTTTCCGGCAGTTTAAACGCATTGGCAATGGCCCGCTGAGAACCAATAACGCCCTGCGATTTTGTATACAGTGTTACTTTATCATCGCCATCCCAGAATGCCGTGGTAACATGCAGTTCCATTGGATTGTGCATTTCAGATGGCAGCATGTACTCCTGCTCAATTTTTACCGGCGCATTTTTATAGGCATCGGCCTCGCCACGTACATAATCCTTGTAGTTACCCCCCTGTGGCACTACTCCTTTATCTATGTTTTTATGAAAATCAGTTTCGAAAGGTTTCTTATCATACCTGGCTTTTATCAAACCCGCCGCATAGGTAGCTCTTTCAAAGGTATCTGCCACCACCAGCGCAATTGGCTGACCGTTGAAATAGACCTGGTCGTCGTTAAATAGTTTTAATCCTCTTACGGGCTTTTCCGCACCCGGCTGGTAACCCGGTACTTTGGGCGCATTAAAAGGGGTGATTACTGCCAGTACGCCAGGGGCATCTGCGGCTGATTTGGAATCAATTTCAAGGATTGTTCCGCTGGTAACATTTGCCGGCACCAGTACAGCATAGGTTAATCCCGGCAAATCATATTCGCCCGAATATTTTGCTGCCCCGGTTACTTTTAGTCTTCCATCTACGCGGCTTAGCGGCTCGCCTATCGCATTTTTTTTCATGGCCAATGTATTTATAGCAGTGGTAAGCTGTTTATCAGGATGCCATACCGGCTGCGGTTTTCAATGCCTGTATAAGTGTATTGGGTGCAAGTTTCAATTTAAATTTATTGTATTCAAAAGCCTTTGCACCTTCCATAGCAATGGATGCGGCGCGTTTAAAAACATCTTCCCCGGCAGTTTTACCCTTCAAAAACATTTCTACTGATTGTAAGCGCCAGGGCTTATGTGCCACGCCACCCATAGCTATTGCTGCACTGGTAATGGTTTTGCCTTCCATATGCAGGGCCACCGCAGCCGACACCAGTGCAAATGCATAAGAGCTGCGGTCGCGCACTTTCAGGTAGGCGATATTTTTTGTAAAGGGCGATGCCTTTAATTCTATAGCGGTAATGAGTTCACCCCTTTGCAAATTATTGTCCAGTTCCGGATGATCGCCGGGCAAACGATGGAAGTCGGCAAATTTTATAGTACGTGCGCCCTTCGTACCGCTGATATGCACCAGCGCATCCAGTGCGGCCAGTGCCACATTCATATCGCTTGGGTTAACAGCAATACAGTTTTCACTGGCGCCAAAAATGGCATGCATGCGGTTATAGCCCTGCAGCGCACCACAGCCGCTTCCCGGTTTACGTTTGTTGCAGGGCATTAGGGTATCAAAAAAATAAGGGCACCTGGTGCGCTGCATCATATTACCGCCTATGGTGGCAACGTTTCTTAGCTGTGCCGAAGCGCCTGCATTAATGGCAAGCGGCAACAGGGGAAATTTTTTCTGTACCAGTGGGTCCATGGCTACTGCTGTATTGGTAGCAAGTGCGCCAATACGCAAACCGTCTCCCACCGGTTCAATTTTTCGAAACGGCAGCAGGTTGATATCTACCAGTTTTTCCGGCATCACCACACCCATTTTCATAAGATCTACCAGGTTGGTTCCCCCGGCAAGAAAACTGGCGGCCGGATCCTTTGCGGTTGATTTTATTGCAGTGGCTGCATCAACCGGTCTTGTGTATTGAAACTGGTTCATGACAAACCTCCTTCTTTTACTTCTTTAATGGCGTTTACAATATTGGGATAAGCACCACAGCGGCAGATATTGCCACTCATAGATTCCCTGATTTCATCTTCAGAACCTGCATGTCCTTCCCTGATGCACGCAACGGCAGACATGATTTGACCGGAAGTGCAATACCCGCACTGGAAGCCATCGTGTTTTATAAAAGCCTCCTGCATGGGATGCAGTGTTTTGCCGTTGGCAAGGCCTTCAATAGTAGTTATTTTCTTTCCCTCGTTGGTTACCGCCAGGCTAAGACAGGAATTGACGCGCATACCATTTACATGTACGGTACAGGCGCCGCATTGGCCCCTGTCGCAACCCTTCTTACTGCCCGTTAAATGCAGCTCTTCGCGAAGCAAATCCAACAGGGTAACCCGCGGGTCCAGTAAAAATTCATGTTGAACGCCATTTACTTGCAGGAGCAGCGGCACTTTCTCAAAAATGCCCGCAAATTTCTGATCCCATTTTTCATCTGCTGCTTTAATTACCGAAGCTGGTGTTAGTGCAATGGCGGTTAATAGCGATGATTGCTTAAGAAAATCCCGCCGCGTTTCTGTAAACTTGTTTTCCGCACCAGCGGGTGTGGCTGTTTTTTTCCTGGGCATAATTTACTGTATTGAAAATTGCCCTGTCAATTTACCAAAATTTATCAAAAGCGGTCGATTAAACTATTCTTAAAGGAATCAAAATAGAAGCGCCCTGAAAAATTCAGGGCGCTTCTGCTAAACGTAATTATATGCTGGTTGCTATTAGTTAAACAAGTAGCGTATACCAAACTGCATCTGCCAGCGCGAAAAAATGCTGGTGTTGTAAGAAGTGCTGTTTACATAAGGTATCAAATTGTTTGCATCCTGCTGTGTAAAGGAATAGCTGGGTGTTTTACCATCTGCTCCCAATCCTTCATAACGAAGGAAATTGGATACTGAAGGAGATTTGGCCAAGCCCCAGTATTTGTTCAGCAGGTTGCCCACGTTCAGTATATCAAGCGATAAACGCAGTGTATGACGCTGCTCTCCGGTTTTAACTGATATGTCTTCTGTAATGTTCAGATCCATTTTTTTGAAATATGGATTTATCACAGCATTGGCTTCTGCTGTTTTACCGCGGTGAGAAGACAAGTAATTGTCCTGGTTGATGAAATTGTTTAATTGTATCCACATCTGGCTGTTTTCAGGTTTAGCAGCCGCGCCTGTACCAATTGTTCCAGACCGTGGGTCTGTTGATGCGCCTGTGCCCAAACCACCTGAACCTGATTTCACCAGGGTGATTTCGCTTGCGTTAGCAGGGATATAAATAAGATCATTAGCAGTGTTGCCATCATTGTTCAAATCACCATTGTATACATAAGAAGTAACACCATTAGGCGCTGCTTCAAAATAAATACCTACGCTGGTAGAAAAATATTTTGCATACGAAATTTTGTACGATGCAAATGCCACCACGCGGTGTGGCTGGTACCAGGAAGCATAAGCCAGGTTGTCGTTATTGGGGTCGGCAGATACGGCCCTGCCGCTCCACAAACCACCCGCGGTACTACCGGGCTCAGAGGTATTTTTTGATTTTGAATACGTGTAAGCGGCACTTACAAACAGGTCTTTAAAGGTCTTCTGGATCCTGAAAGTTCCTGTATAAGAATATCCTTTGTTGGAATTCTTCATCAGGATAGCAGTAGAAATATTGGGGTTGGTTGCCGAAACAGGGTTTGTACCGGGATATATTGCCCTGGGGCCTGTTACTGCATACCTTACCCGGTTGTCTTTCTGGTTTAATACAATTGAATTGGCGGTGCTTTCATTCAGGTTAATGTTTGAATAGTACACAGCGTTTACATCTTTTGTATAAGAACCTTCCAGTGTTACAATCCAGTCATCGGCCAGTTTTTTATCAACCGCCAGGCTGGTCTTAATAACAGAAGGATATTTAAAATTATTATCTACCACGGCTATGCCATAAGAAGTATTGGCAGCGCCGGCGCCGGGTCTGTATTTATTGGGGTCGGTGCTGAACGGCACATTGCTGGTGAGAATGGATGCACCAAATTGTACACCATTGTTGCTGGCCTGGTTGCTAATCCATACAAATGGCGGCGGACCAGAGAACCAACCTGCACCACCTCTTACCTGCAATGATTTATCGCCCAATGCATCCCAGTTAAAACCTACGCGTGGAGAAACCAGCAGCGCAGCTTTTGGTTTTTTACCCACATCGTATTGTGCACCGTTAGCAAATGTAAGCGCCGCAAAATTCGGGTTTTGATCGAATGCACCGGTGTACACAGAGCCATCGGCCCTGATACCATAGGTAAGCGTAAACGTTTTGCTTACCCTCCATTTGTCCTGGATAAATATACTCCAGTCTGTAGAACCTGCTTTTGCATAGGGGAATGATCCATCCTTTAAAGCAGAATACTGCAGCGCGTACCTGGCGGCAGAAGTACCGTTGTTTACACTGTTGTAAAAATCCTGCAGGCTGGAAAACTGGTAAAGACCCTGGTAAGCGGGTGCAAAACCATTCAAATATTTTTTGAAATAGTTCTGTGTACCGATGTTGATTTCATGGGCGCCTTTATAGACCGTTACAATATCTGAGAACTGGAAGGTATTGGTGTTGAGTTTATTGTTATAAGTAAACGGTTCGTAGCCGAATGTGGTGTACACATTGCCATTCAGCAATATATCCACCAGGGGCATGCTGGAATTTCCCTGTGGCGAACGGAAATCGCGCAGGGCCGTATACCCAATCTGGAATTTATTCACCAGTTTATTGCTGAAACGGCTGTTCAGCTCGGCAATAAAAATATTGAAGTTATTATTGATTACATAGCCGGCATTCTGATAAGGCATGGCAAAATTGCCGGGCGACTGACCACCTACAAACCCGGCAAAACCGTTGCGGCTCGTGCTCGCAAACTGATCAGCGGAAGATTTGAGGTAATTGTATTTCAGCGACAGCGTATGTTTTTTGCTGATGTTCCAGTCTATCTTGGCGGTTATTTTATCGCTTTGTGTTTTTTGGTTGTATCCCTGGAAGGGGCCTGTGTTGTACTGGAATTTATCGCTTAAGAATTTAGACAACTGGGCAAGCGTATCTGCATTGGCAATGGATACACTTCCGGTAGTTATCGGGTGGTTGGCATCGGAAGCAATATAACTGGTAGCGGGCAATTCCTGTCTTACTTGTTCGTAGCTTCCAAAGAAAAATAATTTGTTTTTGATGATGGGTCCGCCGAGTGCAGCACCTTTCAGTTTGAATTTAATGGGTGATTTTACCACGGTGGTATTGGCCACTTTATAGCCCTGTGTATTTTCGTTCTTTACATACTCGTAAACGGTTCCTTTAAATTGGTTGGTACCGCTCCGGGTAACGGTGTTTAAACCGGCGCCGGTAAATCCACCCTGGCGTACATCGTAGGGTGAAACGTTTACCTGTATTTGTTCAATAGCATCCAGGCTAATGGGCTGGGAACCGGTTTGGCCGCCCAGTGTACCGGAAAGACCAAAAGAGTTATTAAAATTGGCTCCATCAACAGTCAGATTGTTATACTGGCTGCTGCGACCGCCAAAGCTTTGTCCAAAGGAATTGGATTGTGAGGTAGGCTCCAGTTTGGTAAAATCCTGCAATGAACGGTTAATGGTGGGCAGTCTTTCCATTTGGGTGCGGGTAATGATTTCCTGGCTGCCTGTACGGTTGTTGTTGATCACCTTGTTCTGGCGGCCGGCAGTTACCACCACTTCTGTAAGATCGCCGGAAGCTTTGAGTGTGAAATCGGCCGTATAAGACTGGCCCAGGGTAAGGTTAATGTTACTTTGTTTGTCTTCTTTAAAACCCGCAAAAGTAACTTTGATTTCGTAAGGGCCTCCCACACGCACGTTGGCAAAATTGTACCGGCCATCTTTACGGCTGGTAGTGGTGTAGACGGTTCCTGTGGGGGTATGCGTGGCAACAATGGTAGCGCCTGCAAGACCGGCGGCTCCATCTGAAACAAAGCCCTGGATATCTGCAGTGGTTTCCTGCGCATATCCTGTTAATGATTTGCATACAATCATTAAAAAGGCAGCAATAAACAATACTACTCTTCTCATATACATCTTAGTTTTGGTGTGCGTATTAAACAAAAAACTACATGGTCTTCATTGCTGAAGAGAACCATAGTGTAGCATAATTTTCTGAAGGATTCAGTGTTTAACGTAGGGAAAGCAACCGGGTGGTTTTTCAAACTGCAGCGGCAAGTTTGCTGCATTTATTAAGACCTGCGAAAATAAGGATATTCTTTCCTGTCCGTCAAATGTTTTGAAAAATAATTTCACACATTATTCACTTTTGTCTTCAGTATGCCAGTGCAAATATGCCAAGGGAAATGTACAACCGGTTGCGGAACCGGTTATGAAATTATTACCTTATTGCAGGCCCGAAAGGCAGCCCGGTTTGCCAAAGCTGAGTCATCAATTCCACCAACTTTGGCAAATTCAGCATCGACAGGATGAACTTTGCCAAAGCTGACCTATAAACTTCCCAAGCTTTGGCAAAGTTTGATTCGCCGGGAAGAACCTTTGCCAAAGTTGACCTATAAACTTCCCAAGCTTTGGCAAAGTTTGATTCGCCGGGAAGAACTTTGCCAAAGTTGACCTATAAACTTCCCAAGCTTTGGCAAAGTTTGATTCGCCGGGGGAACTTTGCCAAAGCTGACCATAAACTCCGTAAGCTTTGGCAAAGTTTGATTCGCCGGGGGAACTTTGCCAAAGCTGACGACAGACTCCTTAAGCTTTGGCAAAGTTTGATTCGCCGGGAAGAACTTTGCCAAAGCTGACCATAAACTCCGTAAGCTTTGGCAAAGTTTGAATCAAAAAAAGCAGACACCGTTTTTTATACGATGGCTGCCTGTTGATGGTATTATTTTAAAAATAATTGATTAGGATGCCGCCCCTGGAAACTCTCTAAAAACTATTTTTTATATGCTATCAGGATGAACTTTGCCAAAGCTGACCCATAAACTTCGCAAGCTTTGGCAAAGTGTAGATCAAAAAAGATATTTAACGCCCAATTGTATGCCCCAGGTGGTAGTGGTGGAACTTACATTAATATATGGCTGTCTTACCAAATCTCCATTAAAGGTAGCCAGCTGGTAAGTGGGTACTCCATTGGTTACTGCCACCAGTTTAAGCGGGTTGGTTACAATGGTTTGTTTTTTGATTCCCCAGTCGTGGTTGAGCAAGTTCAGGAAGTTTACCACAGACACATTGAATTGAACGGTATTCCTGTTTCTGCCAATATTGGTAAATAGATCCTGCTGGAAATTGAAATCTACACGGTGGTAAAACGGATAGCGGGCCGCATTTCTTTCCGAAGTCTGTCCCATATGATTGGCCAGGTAATGATCTTTTGATATGAACTGGAAAAAAGCATCTGATTGCTGTTGTGCAGAAAATGCCGGCGTTGAACCGCTTGCGTTCAGGTTCACAAATTTTATTTCGGATGGATCTTTGGGAATATACATCAGGTCGGCCGAGTTGCCATCCTGGTTGATATCGCCATTGTATATATAACTATAAGTGCCCTGCGATGCCCCCTCGTAGAAGAAGGTAAAGGTAGAGGCAAGATGTTTGATGTATTCTATCCGGTAAGATAGCGTAGCCACAATGCGGTGCGGAACAGCATACTGAGAATAGGAAACCTGCTGATCATTTTGCGTTCCTGAAGTTGCGTTGACGCTCCATACAGAGGCTGCCTGGCTGCCGGGATTGGCAGTTACCTCGCTGGCATATGTATAGGTATAGCCCAGTGATCCGTAGAAGCCATGAGCGAAGTTTTTAGCAATCAGCGCAGTTAATGCAATGGAACCGCCCTTGCCTGTATTTTCAAGCACAACGGCATTTGAAATACCGGTGTTCAGCCTGCGCAGGGCATTGCTGCTGCTGCTGAAACGGCCACGCACATCGCCGGGACCGACATTTACCACGGTATCTGTTGCTTTCTGGTTGGCGTTGCGGATAACAGCATCGTTCAAATCTTTTGTATACAGTGCTTCCAGCGTAAGGCTCCAGCCTTTGCCCAGTTGTTTGTCTACGGCAAAATTGGTACGCCAAACCTGGGGGAATTTAAAATTGGGATCAATCAAAGCAAAACCGCCCGTGGGTGCCACCGTGCCGGCTGTTTTAGGGAATAAGGTGGGGTCGAGACCGCTTGTATAAAAAGGATTATATGCATGCGGATCGGGGTTGAAAAGATAGTTTTGCAGGTTGCTGGTAACCAGTGTACCAAAAGTATACATACCACTGGTGCTGGGTAAATTGGTCAGGTATACAAAAGGAACACGGCCGGTAAACACGCCCGTACCACCGCGAATGATAGTGTTTTTATCGCCATCCACATCCCAGCGGAAACCGGCACGCGGAGAAAACAACCATTTTGGTGTGGGCCATTTTCCACCATTATAATGAGTAAGGCTGCCATCTTTTGCATAAAATGACATGGCTGAAATGGCAGGGTTTTCCAGCGGTGCTTCAGGATAGATAGGTCTGTCAATACGCAATCCATACGTGAGTTTGAAACGGGGATTGATATTGACTTCGTCCTGCAGGTATAAACCCAGCTGGCCTACTTTCAGGTTGGCAGAAAATACGGCATCCTGTCCCTGAACAAGCGAATAGGTTTGGGAAAATAATTTTGGCGCGCGGTTATTAAGAAAATCATCCAGCGAACCAAATACGTAATAACCCTGCGAACCTGGCATAAACATATTGCCTACTTTCTGGTATTCATAATTGACACCCGCAGTAATGGTATGCTTGCCGGTAAAATAACTAAAGTTGTCGGTAATGGTATAGATATCATTAATTACCTGGTTATTGTTGCCGTTAAAAGGTTCGTTTCCAAAACTCAGGTAATTGTTTTTACTGCCGGGTGTAAGACCAAGAATATCAACAAATGGAAAAGTAGCCCCGTCATGTCCTTTAATAGAACTGATCTTGGTGATGGTAGCCAGTAACTGGTTGGCAAATTTGCCATGGAAATTACTGTTCAGTTCAAATGATCCTGATCTTACTTTGTCTACTATTTTATAGTTAACATTGTTGAACGCCATTGAAGTGGGTCCAAACCTGCCGGGTAAAGGCGTATAACTAACAATGCCGCTTTGTCCGCTGGCGCCATTGATACCACCACTGGCGCTCGGCTGGGCATAACCGGTATTTCTGAAATCGCTGTATTTTAAAGTAAGCTTGTGCTGGTTGCTGATATTCCAGTCTAATTTACCCAGCACTTTATAGTTGTCTGAAGAGAAGGCCGGGAAGTTATCATATACGCCCGGGTCAAAACCATATTTGCTGTTCAGGTAGCTTGACAGCGCCTTTAATGAATCAACAGGAACATTTGAAACCGTTCCGCTGCCGGAGCCCCCTTTGGGTGAATACGTTACACCGGGTGCATTGCCTTTTTCAATTTCACCGCTGAGAAAGAAAAACAATTTGTTTTTTATAATTGGTCCGCCAAGGGTACCACCATAAATTTTGTTATCGGTGGCCGCGGGCGAAGGCAGTTTTGTGCCGGCAATATTGGTGCCGTTATAACTCTGGTTGCGGTAAGAATAATAAGCGCTTCCATGAAAAGTATTGGTACCACTTTTTGTAATTGCGCTTACCCCCGCCCCTGTAAAACCGGATTGCTTTACATCGAACGGCGAAATGTTTACAGAAATTTCTGAGAATGCATCCAGCGCTATGGGGTTACCACCGCCGGGCAGCAGATCGCTCGACAGGCCAAAGTTATTGTTGAGGTTGGCGCCATCTACGGTAACATTGTTCAGCCTGTTATCGCGACCAGCAAAACTGGTACCATTTGCCTGCGGTGTAATACGTGTAAAATCGGTAATACTTCTTGTAATGGTAGGCAATGTTGCCAGCAGCCTGGGGCCGATATTGGTGGTAGCGCCATTTTTATCGGCCGAAGACCTGCGTCTTGTACCGGTAATGGTTACTGCAGTAAGATCCGTTGCCATGGGCGTCATCTCTGCATTAATATTGTACGCATCGCCCAATGCAAGGTTTATATTTTCCGTGGTCTGCGGTTTATAGCCCACATAATTGACAGTTACAGTATAAGGCCCGCCAGCCCTTAGACCCGGCATATTAAAAACGCCTCCTTTTTTAGAGATAGTGGTGTATTTGGTACCGGAAGGCAGGTGCTCTGCGGTAACCGTAGCACCTTGCAATGCTTCACCTTTTTCGCCGGTAACAGTACCGTTAATGGAACTGGTAGTAACCTGGGCTTGCAAGGCAGTAGTAGCAGTAATAGTAAGTGCAAGCACCAATGTTAAGAAGCCTGAGATTTTCTTAAGCATATAGTTTAGTTTATCGTTGTGCAAAAAGGAATTATTAAGCAATTGTTAAAGCAAACATAATTGTTTCCGGACAATAGGCAAAAACGGGACGGGTAAAGCTGCATAAATTGTTTATAGTTGACTGAAATTTAATACGCTTTAATGGGCAAAAATTACTCAAATATCCCTACTGCCCCAGACCGCCGGTTTTGACAACTATTGGCTGCCGGAACAAAAAAGCGGCCAGCCGGCATATTTTAAACATAAAGCCTCCGGCAATCGTTATTTTTGTAGAAATTTTCTCCCATATGCTGGATACTATAGAGAGTGCTATTGAAGACATAAGAAAGGGTAAACTGATTATTGTGGTAGATGATGAAGACAGGGAAAATGAAGGTGATTTTATTACCGCCGCCCGTAATGCCACGCCTGAAACGATAAATTTTATGAGTAAATACGGCCGCGGGCTTATCTGCGCGCCGCTGGTAGAGGAACGCTGCGATGAACTGGGGCTGGAACTGATGGTAAATAATAATACGGCGCTCCATGAAACTGCGTTTACGGTGTCTATTGACCTGTTGGGGCATGGCTGTACCACGGGTATCTCTGCCCATGACCGGGCTAAAACCATACAGGCGCTGATAGATCCCGCCACCCAACCTGCCGATCTGGGCAAACCGGGACATATATTTCCGCTGAGGGCCAGGAAAGGCGGTGTTTTGCGCAGGGCCGGTCATACCGAAGCCACCATTGACCTGGCAAGACTGGCCGGGCTGGAGCCGGCGGGCGTACTGGTAGAAATCATGAACGAAGATGGCAGTATGGCCAGGCTTCCCGAACTGAAAGAGATTGCCAAAAAATATGACCTGAAACTGATTTCCATAAAAGACCTGATAGAATACAGGCTGAAAACGGATTCATTAATTGAAGAAATTGTGCGCGTGGATATGCCCACCCAGTTTGGCCATTTTAAACTGGTAGCATTTAAAGAAAAAGGATCCTCCAATGAACACCTGGCCCTGATAAAAGGCGAATGGAAAAAAGACGAGCCTGTACTAACCAGGGTACATTCTTCCTGTTTTACCGGCGATATTCTGGGCTCAATGCGCTGCGATTGCGGCGAGCAACTTCATAAAGCCATGCAGATGGTAGAGAAGGAAGGCCAGGGTATTATATTGTATATGAACCAGGAAGGCCGGGGTATTGGCCTGGTAAATAAATTAAAAGCCTACAAATTGCAGGAACAGGGCATGGACACCGTAGAAGCCAACCTGCACCTGGGCTTCCCGATGGATAAAAGAGATTATGGCATTGGCGCACAAATACTCAGGTACCTGGGTGTTACCAAACTACGTTTAATGAGCAATAACCCACGTAAAAGGGCCGGCCTCCTGGGTTATGGCATTGAAATTATTGATACCATTCCCATTGAAGCTATACCCAACCCGCACAATGAAAAATACCTGCAAACAAAAAAAGACAAGATGGGGCATGAAATACTGAAATAGTTGCTGCAAGGCAAACGCTATTGTATAGAGGATACTGCCCGGTTTCCATGATTTACAATCGTATAGAAAAACTACCGGCAACCAATAAACACAGAAAAAAATGTGATTGGGTATTTTTTACGCCTGTGGTTTTCCGCAGAAAAAGCTTCCGCGTTTGCGTATTTTTACTTAGTACATAAAAAAATATTCCTAATATGGCTACATTATCTCCGTACCAATTCGGGAACAGGCTTCTTTTATTGTCTTTAAATGGCAGCTAATCAAATAGTTTGGAATATATTTTTTTTACACACTACCCACCCCGCCAAAAACTACGCCGCTCCCCACCCCCAAAGCCACTTGCATTATATTTTAATTGCTATTACTTTTATTCGGTCTAAATATCCTTGTGCTTTTTAAACAAAGAAAAAACCGATTATGATTCCGTGCTTACCTGAATGTAAACTGGTACCGCCGCAAGGCTGTTGCAAAACAACAGCGCGGGCAATTATTCCTGGCATAACCAGTGTTTCTTTTATTAAAGAGCCGCAGACAGAACTTGTGAACAAGTTTGATTATCACAATACGGCAGCTATTGCTAAAACTGTTTCATCTTAAATCCACTAACCCTTATGAAAACAATTTTACGTATCCTTTTACTTGTGTTTAGTTTTCATTGGGCGCAGTCCCAGATTACCACACCCGTTATAAAAGCAAATTTTGGGGTAGATGGCGAGTTGCGTTGCAATTACTTTTACAACTTCACGCAGTCGGGCAATGACGACTGGTTCAGGTACCCGGCAACGCCGGGCAGTGGCGACTTTGTAATTGACACCACCGGCGCTGCGGCTATTGTTGCGCGTTATGCTATTGATCCAACTTTCCGACAGCTTCCTTTTTTCCGCACCATGCGGTATCCGCCTTATTCGCTAATGAACAACAAGCGTATTATTGACGCCGTTTTCATTCGTGATTATCACGGGGACGACAGTACGGTTTTTGCATCGGGCAATAAAAACGGTATGAGTCCCGCAAACTGGAGTACACCTGTATCGCAATCAGTGCCCGATAAAAATGAAATACTCGACATGTTTGTGCATGTAAGAAGGGAGGGCCCGGGGCTTACAGATTCGCTCTGGATGTTTGGAGGACTGTCTATTGAAAATACCACCGGCGACAGGTATTTCGATTTCGAAATGTACCAGACAGATATTTATTATGACCGGCCTTCCAGGAAATTCTATGGATACGGCCCCCAGGCAGGTCATACTGCCTGGCAGTTTAATGCAGCTGGTGATATAATAGCACCCGGCGACATTATTTTTACCGCTGAATACTCCACCTCGTCCTTAACTTCTGTGGAAGCGCGTATTTGGGTTGACCAGGCTGCATTGAGCATGACACCCCAGGATTTTGTCTGGACCGGTACATTTGACGGCGCCACCAATAGTTCGCAATATGGCTATGCAGGCATCATGCCCAAAACGGCCGGTCCGTTTTATACAGGCCTTACCAGTTTAAACAATACATGGGCAGGCCCTTTTTCGCTGATACGTTCGGACAACAGCGTTGTAACCAATTATATCACCAACCAGTTTATGGAGTTCTCCGTTAACCTTTCTAAAATAGGATTGGACCCCGTAAACCTGCTGGGCGGCAATAGTTGCGGAATGCCGTTTCGCCGTATATTGGTTAAAAGCCGGGCCTCTACTTCGTTTTCGGCCGAGCTAAAAGACTTTGTGGGACCTTTCGATTTCTTTCTTGCCCCAAGAGTATTGACCGCAGCCGATATAACGTTTTTCTGCGGATCCAGTTTCGGTATAAGTAATATGCAGGTAACCAACCCGGTTTCTACTTCAACGTATACATGGGCTACCGCCGACGGACACATTGTTAGTACCAGCCCCGATGGGACCAGTGCAGTGGCCGACGCCCCCGGTACTTATGTGGTAAGCCAGGTATTGCAATCGGGCTGTTCTATCTATGCTACTGATACAGTTACCATTACTTTTGACGCCAATTGTGCCTTATTGCCGCTAAACCTGCTGGATTTCAGGGGCGGGCTTAAAAATGAAACACAGTCGGATATCAACTGGTCTGTAAACAGCAACCAGAACTTGAAAAATTTTACTTTGGAAAGAAGTACCGATGGCATTCATTTCACCGCCATTGCCACCGTAAACCCAAATACAGACATCAACAATACCAGCTATAAGATAACTGATGATCTCAGCAATACAGGAACCTATAACGTTTACTACAGGCTGAAGACGAGAGATATGAATGGCAATACAAAAACCAGTAAGCTGATAACCCTGACGCTGAAGGCAAACAATGTGCTGAAGGCCGTTATTACACCTAACCCGGTAAAAGACGTTACGCAGATAAATTTTTATGCACCGTCCGACAGGGATGTCCGTGTATACATTTATGACAATACAGGCCGTTTGATGCACATGACGAGTGCCCATATTGCGAAGGGAAGTTCTGTAATCAGTCTGAGCGGTTTTGAAAACTGGGCCACCGGCATTTACCCGGTTAAAATAAGCTCGGGCAATGAATTATTGACAAACAGACTGGTAGTAACAAAATAATTATGGTCTTATTCCGTTCGCATACTATTGCAGCCCATTCTTTGTTCAACAGGAAGGCATGCAAACAATTTGATTTGAAATAAAAAAAGTGGTGGCCATATGTCCACCACCTTTTTAATAATAGGTTTTTGTTTATCTAAATCCAATATCCGTAGAATATGGTAAAGGCAATCACCGCCCTTATGTTCATTTTCGTGATGCATGGGGGAGCATTTTCACAAACCATCAGTCCTGCTGTTGTTAACAGTACCGGTGGCAGTTTTAGTAACAATGATTACTCGCTCGACTGGAGCATCGGCGAAATGGCGCTGGTAAACGAGTTCCGGTCGCTTAACAGCACATATACTTTCACCAACGGATTTCTTCAGCCACTCGGATTATTTCCAAGGGCAACAGGAAGAAAATTTGCCGACTATGAAATACGTATACTTCCCAACCCCACCAGGGACAACCTCCAGATAAATTTCCAAACGCTTGAACAGGGCCAGATGAGATTTGTGCTGCACGATATCAGCGGCCAGATACTGTATACCAGAGAATTCGTGGCCACGGGCGGATTTCATTCAGAAAAGATCAATATGACCGGTCTTTCCAACGGAACGTATACACTGTATATAGTACTTACTACTTCAAACAGTGAACCATTGCGTAATATCACCGGCACCTATAAAATTTTAAAACTAAACTAGCCAGGTATTAACCCCAAAAATTCAAAAATCCAATGTTTATGAAAAAGGTCTTACTCCTGTTTATACAAGTCTTATTGTCCGTTTTGGTTTTCGGGCAGGCACCAGGGCAAATCAATTACCAGGGTGTTGCCAGGAACTCCAAAGGGAGCCTGCTTGCTAACCAGGCTATCTCGCTGCGTTTAACCATCCACGATGGAGACGTGAACGGTACAATTGTGTACCAGGAAACCAGAAACCTCCGTACCAACAGCTTCGGCTTGTTTACAGTGGGTATTGGCAGTAACGGCGCCACCGCTGTTACGGGTGCATTGAATACAGTAAACTGGAGTAGCGGCAATGGAAAATTTTTGCAGGTTGAAATGGATCCCGAAGGCCGGAGCAGTTTTATTGATATGGGCACATCGCAGCTGCTGAGCGTTCCTTTTGCACTTTATGCCCAGGCCGCTGTTCCCACTGGCAATGCCGGTGGCGGACTTATAGGAACATACCCCAGCCCCACCATCGCGCCGGGCGCCATATATACAGAAGCCGTGCAGGACGGGGCCATTACTGCTGCCAAACTTGCGCCTGGTATTCTCAGTGCAAGTGGAAACGCAGGTGGTGATTTAACGGGTGTTTATCCCAATCCAACACTGGCAAATGGAGCGGTGGGTACTACAAAAATTGCCGATGGTTCTGTAACCGCGGCTAAACTGGCCCCCGGTGTAATTCCAACCTCCTTATCGCCCAGCGGAACAGCGGGTGGCGATTTATCCGGCACCTATCCCAATCCTGTTGTTAACGACGGGGCTATCAATACCAATAAACTGGCTGATAATGCCATTACAACCATAAAGATTGCTGATGCTTCTGTAACCGCCGCTAAACTGGCACCGGGTGTTATACCCACATCGTTGCCCATCAGTGGTACTGCAGGCGGTGATCTAACAGGCGTATATCCCAACCCGGTAGTGGCAGATGCCGCAATAGGTACTTCCAAAATTGCAGACGGTTCGGTAACGGCCGCTAAATTAGCGCCGGGTGTAATCCCCACTTCAATACCGGTTAGCGGAACAGCAGGGGGTGATCTTACAGGTACTTATCCCAATCCAACAATAGCTGATGCCGTAGTTGGTACTGCCAAACTTATAGATCGCTCGGTAACTGCCGTTAAGCTGGCGCCCGGTTTAATTCCCACTACTTTACCGCCCACCGGAAACGCAGGTGGCGATTTAACCGGCACCTATCCCAACCCAACGCTGGGTAACGGCGCAGTAAATACTGTTAAGATTGCCGATGGCTCGGTGACTGCTGTTAAACTGGCACCAGGTATAATTCCCACAACTTTACCGCCCAGCGGAAACGCAGGTGGCGATTTAACCGGCACTTATCCCAACCCAACGCTGGGCAACGGCGCAGTAAATACCGCGAAGATTGCTGATGGTTCGGTAACTGCTGCTAAGTTAGCACCGGGTGTTATACCCACGTCCCTGCCGATCAGCGGCACAGCGGGTGGCGATTTAACAGGCACTTACCCCAACCCAATAGTAGCAGACGCTGTAATTGGTACCAATAAAATTATTGATGGTTCGGTAACATCAGCCAAGCTGGCGCCGGGCGTTATCCCAACATCTTTGCCAGCAAGCGGCACAGCAGGCGGCGATTTAACGGGTACTTATCCTAATCCAACGCTTGGCAATGGCGCAGTAAATACTGTAAAGATTGCTGACGCGTCGGTGACTGCTGCAAAAATAGCACCTGGTGTAATTCCAACTACTTTGCCACCCAGTGGCACGGCAGGTGGTGATCTTACCGGTTCTTATCCCAATCCAACTGTAGGTAATGCTACAATCGGTACAGCTAAAATTATTGATGGTTCTATAACCGCGGCTAAACTGGCACCGGGTGTTATTCCTGCATCTATACCTGTTAGTGGAACAGCAGGCGGTGATCTTAGCGGCACTTACCCTAATCCCGCAGTAAATAAACTGCAGGGTGCACCGATAAGCGTTACCGTTCCTACTGCAGGCCAGGTGCTTCAGTACGATGGTACACAATGGGTACCCACGCTTATGGCCAGCGGTGGTTCCACACCCACGGGCCCGGCTGGTGGCGATCTGAATGGTGCTTATCCCAATCCAAATATTGCTCCCAATACAATTACCACTAATAAACTGGCTGCATCTGCTGTTACCACGCAGAAAATAAATGATGGAGCTATAACCACTCCAAAGATTGCAGATGGGTCTGTAACGGCTGCTAAATTAGCACCGGGCGTTATACCCACTTCCATACCAGTCAGCGGTACAGCAGGTGGCGATCTTACAGGTACTTATCCTAACCCAACAGTAGCAGATGCAGTAATTGGCACCAATAAAATCATTGATGGTTCGGTAACCGCGGCTAAATTAGCACCGGGTGTAATTCCCACATCTTTGCCGATCAGCGGCACAGCAGGTGGTGATCTTACCGGCACCTATCCAAATCCCACAGTGGCCAATGCGGCCATTGGTACCAGCAAAATTGCCGATGCTTCTGTAACTGCGGCTAAATTGGCGCCGGGTGTTATTCCAACATCTTTATCACCCAGCGGAGCTGCAGGTGGCGATTTAACAGGTACTTACCCTAATCCAACGCTTGGCAATGGCGCCGTAAATACGGTTAAGATTGCCGATGGTTCGGTAACGGCTGCTAAATTAGCGCCGGGTGTAATCCCTACGTCGTTGCCAATCAGCGGTACGGCAGGCGGCGATTTAACCGGTACTTATCCCAATCCAACAATAGCTGATGCCGTAGTTGGTACCACGAAAATTATTGATGGTTCGGTAACCGCTGCTAAATTAGCACCGGGCGTAATTCCCACATCTTTGCCGATCAGCGGCACAGCAGGTGGTGATCTTACCGGTACCTATCCAAATCCTACAGTGGCCAATGCAGCCATTGGCACCAGCAAAATTGCCGATGCTTCTGTAACTGCGGCTAAATTGGCGCCGGGTGTTATTCCAACATCTTTATCACCCAGCGGAGCCGCAGGTGGCGACTTAACAGGCACTTATCCCAATCCAATTGTAGCAGATGCTGTAATTGGTACCAATAAAATTATTGACGGTTCGGTAACCGCAGCCAAGCTGGCACCGGGCGTCATCCCTACATCGTTACCAATAAATGGTACGGCAGGTGGCGATCTTACAGGCACCTACCCTAACCCCACAATAGCCAATGCGGCCGTTGGTACTACCAAAATTGCCGATGCTTCTGTAACTGCGGCCAAATTAGCGCCGGGTGTAATTCCAACATCTTTATCACCCAGCGGAGCAGCAGGTGGCGATTTAACGGGTACCTACCCTAATCCAACGCTGGGCAATGGCGCAGTAAATACGGCCAAGATTGCGGATGGTTCGGTTACCGCTGCTAAATTGGCGCCGGGTGTAATACCTACTTCCCTGCCGATCAGCGGTACGGCGGGTGGTGATTTAACGGGCAATTATCCCAATCCAATTGTAGCAGACGCTGTAATTGGCACCAATAAAATAATCGATGGTTCGGTAACCGCTGCTAAATTAGCACCGGGTGTTATTCCAACATCTTTATCACCCAGCGGAGCTGCAGGTGGCGATTTAACAGGTACTTACCCTAATCCAACGCTTGGCACTGGCGCAGTAAATACGGCCAAGATTGCCGATGGTTCTGTAACCGCAGCGAAACTGGCACCGGGTGTAATTCCAACGTCTTTATCGCCCAGCGGAAGCGCGGGTGGCGATCTGGCAGGCACTTACCCCAATCCTTCTATCGGTAAAATACAGGGAACAGCAGTTAGCAGTACAGCACCGGCATCCGGACAGGTATTGCAGTACAATGGTACACAATGGGCGCCCGCTTCTATCAGCGGCGGAGCGTTCGTTCTTCCTTATAGCGCAACCAATGCTTCGGCCACCAGCCTTTTCAGCCTCACCAATACCAATACTGGCAGTGCACTGCTGGGCATCAACAGCTCGGTGAATGCAAACGCTGTTGGTATAGAGGGAAGAATTTCTGTTGCCAACCCAGGCACGGGTTCGGCTGCCGTAAAAGGCACCAACAATGGAACCGGTGCAGAGGGTACCGGTATACTGGGCACACATGCAGGAGCCGGAACAGGTGTTCTGGGTACTTCTATATCTGGCTACGGTGTTTCGGCCCAGAGCCAGAGCGGTGCAGGTTTGTTTGCCACCAGTGCAAGCTCCAATGCAGGCTTTTTTGATATATCCAATACATCCAGTTATTCAGATGCCCTGTTTGCCCAAACAACCGGTAGCGGTAACGGCGTTACAGGAATAAGCGATAAATACGTAGGGTTGGAGGGTATCACCAACGACCCTGGCGGTGTAGGTGTGCAAGGCTTTAACAATGCCGGTGGCGAAGCGATGCATGGTATCACTTTTAGCGATATCGCGGCCGCCGTTATTGGTCAAAATTTCGGTACCTACGCGGGTATAGCCGGTATATCTTCAGGAGCAGGTGGCACAGGTGTATTGGCGCAAACAGATGGCAACAGCGGCACTCCCGGCAACGCCCTGGTGAGCGAGGTGGTGGGTGCAGGTGCGGGAAATACCGCTTTATTTAAAGCAAACGGCGCCAACGTGGCACGTATCGATCAAAACGGTAAAGGCTTTTTTAATGGCGGCACCCAAACCGGTGGCGCTGATATAGCCGAGTATTTTGATGTGGAAGGCAGCAGCAGCAGCTACGAGCCGGGCGATGTGCTTATCATTTCGCAAAAAACCGACCGCACCGTAGAAAAATCGGCTATGCCCTATTCCAATTTAGTAGTGGGTGTATATGCCACCAAACCTGGTGTATTGCTGACAGAAAAAAATGCGGAACAGAATAATCTGCAGGGCGGTGTACCCATGGGCGTTATTGGTGTAATACCCACCAAGGTTTGCCTGGAAGGTGGTCCCATAAAAAGAGGCGATATGATAGTTACTTCTTCTCAATCAGGTGTTGCCATGAAAGCAGATATTGATAAGGTAAAACCGGGACAGGTAATTGGAAAAGCATTGCAGGACTATAACGGCAATGGTGTGGGAAAGATCAACATATTGGTTAGTATTAAATAATTAAACAAAAAAAATTGTATGCCATCCCGGTATAAAAAAATAATCATTCTTCCATTACTGCTGATTGCAGCAGCCATACAGGCGCAGTTGCCATCGCAGGCAATCCGCACGGGCAGGCCGGCCACCACGCAAATAATGCCGGTGCAAAGAACTTATGCCTGGTGGGTGGAACAAAATCAGCGCAAATTGCAACAACATCCGGGTAACCGTAATCATAATACTATCGCCAGCTTTCAGACAGCTACGGTAAACAGGCCCCTGCCTGTTTACCGTACTTTTGAAAGTTTCCGGCAGCCCCTGTTGCTGAAATATCCCCTGTTGCAAAAAAGATCAACTTCTTATCTGAGTACTGGTGCAAAACAATTACCCGTTCAGAAACCATATTCATTTTACCAGGCACAGGCCGCAGAAAAAATGCAGTGGGCCGCGCGTGCCAGGCAAATGCACCCGTTAATGGTTCAGTAAGATGTTGTTGATGATTGACGGATTTTTTTTTGCCAATGAAGAATCTCAATGACAGATCGCTTGCTTGTACTAAACAGCGCCCTTTTGCATAAAATGAAAAACGTTGTTTTTGTTATGCTGAGGAACGAAGATTTGAGTGGTTGGTAGTTGGATCGCAGGTCCCTCCTGCGTCGGGACGACAAAGAGTGCTTGGTGATGATGAAAAAAGCATCCCGGTGATATGTGTGATGCGATTCCTTCTGCGCGGTGAACAGGTCCCTCCTGCGTCGGGACGACAAAGAAAGCGTTGGGACGACAAAGAATGCTTTGGGCGATAAAGAATGCTTGGTGATGATGAAAAAAGCATCCCGGTGATATATGTGATGCGATTCCTTCTGCGCGCTGAACAGGTCCCTCCTGCGTCGGGACGACAAAGAATGCTTTGGAGTAATAAAAAAAATCAAAGAATCTTACAAGGCCTCTCTTTTAAGGCTCACCTCCTTCGGCGGGTTTCTTTAGCTCTTTTGGCTTTTTCTTTTTGAACAATTCCTCGATGGTTTCAAATTCCTTGCGGTAAGAAATGCTGGCGCCGCTGCGGCTCTGTTTACCAGCCAGGCTGGTGAGGTAACTCCTGTTTTCGCGGTAAAAAAGATTGAACAATATTTTTCCGTCGGAAGTAAGTTTTAACTGTGCCGTTACATCGGGCAAAAACTGGATATTGTTGCGGGTATTTGCCGCCGATGTATTGTTCAGCCCAAAGTCCAGCGCACTGCCTACAATAAAAGTAAGCCGTTCATTAAAATAACTTTTATTGACCGAGAAACTGGTATTCAGCCTGTCGGGCAGGTACTGTGCACTGTTGGCCGCATCTGCGAGGGTAGATCCATTGTAGGCCGAGGCATTGATATTGATGTGAAAAGTAGGATCTTTAAACACATTCTGCAATACGCTGCTGAAGGCCCGGCTGAGCTGGTTGGAAACCACGCCTGATATACTGTTCAGAAAAATACCCTGGAACGCAGACGCCCCTGCATTAAACGCATTGGTAGAATTGGACAGCGGACCAAAACTGTTAAACACAATCAGCAAAGAGCTTTGTTTGTTGCGCTCATTCTCATCGCGCTCTATCAATTTCAGCAGTTCGGTAGCATCGGGATTATTGGCCAGTGAACTATTGGGCGGCAGTTCAATATCAAATTTAAAATCCAGCTTTTTCAGCTTGCCGGTGATGGCCGTTCTTACCAGCACATCGCCCACATAATTTCTAACACTCGAATTAAAATAAGACAGTGCCGGGTTGTTATTGGTGCCCAGGTCGCTGAAGCGTACATTGGGCGCTGTATATTCTGCCACTACATTAATATCCGCATCGTATGGGTCGTCGGTCCATTGAATATAGTTGGACTCCCCTTCCCTTAGCCTGAATTTTCTTTTGATAGACTGAAAGGTAAAAGTGTAATCGCCCCGGTCAATATCCAGCCGGCCGTTTAATGAAAGATTTTCATTGGTGCCCACGCTCATGTCCAGTATACCATGGCCAACCGCACTTATCTGGTCGCCGGCAGCTTCATCAAGTATTACATTTATCCGTGCAAGGCTGTTGGCGGTCATTTTAAGATTCACCGTAAGGTTATTCTCTATTTTCTTTTTGGTGTTTTCCTGCATTTCTTTTCCATACACTTTCCAGCTAAGAAAATCAGCCTCACCATTTACGCGGCTGCTGCTGATGGGCAGGCTGATAACGGTAGTATCGGTGGCTTCTCCCTGTATATCCATGTGCATGTCTTCCTGGGGGCCTTTAAAACTGAAAGTGGCCCGGCCAATGGCCCGGCCGTAAAACTGTTTATTGTCTGTATTGCTGGTATTGAGCAATAAAAGCCGGTTGGTTTTTACTTTAAAGTCAAAGGCCATGTCTTTGAAATTGTTGTGGTACAGCTTGCCATTCTGTACATCGGCCGTATTGTTCAGCACATCTTTTATCTGGAAGCTGCCAAAGTCTATTCCATCGTCCTGCATTTTTACTTCTGCCTTTGGAATGCGGTAAACGCATTTGGTATAATCTACCATTAAGGAGGCGTCCGTAACCGTTAGATTGCCCAGGTATTTTAAATTTTTTCCCTTACCCACCACGCGCAAATCGCCGGAGGCAAAACCGCTGAGGTGACTGAAAATACCCGTTACATATTTTTCCAGCAGGTGAATGCTGGTCTTATTATTTAAATGAGTGGTAATATCGATGCCGGTACCCGTACTGTCGGCCGTGTTGATAAACCCGTTGATATCGAAATTATAATTCTGGTTTTCAGATATACCGGAAACGGTTACCCGCCCGGATGCTTTTGAATAGGCGGTTGTGATCTGCAGCTTGCCTATGGAATCATCATCCAGCCTGAACTGCTCTGCATTGGCGTTTACATCTACATTCATATTGCCAAACGGATCGCTTACCACTACTGAACCGGTTAGCAAACCTTCCAGGCGGTTGCTTTTTACAAAGAAGGGCGCAAAATCGCCAATGTTTACTTTTTTCAAATCAACATTCAAATCTGTTCCGCGCCCGGTTTCGGAGAGGCGCGAGGTGACCAGCACTTCCTGGTCGCCACTGGAAATTTTTAGCCCGTCGGTTGTCACTATATCCCGGGTTAATGTCAGTTCGCCATTTTTATCAATCGTCCAACGTTTGCCATTGATATCAAAAGTGGAGGGGTCGAACACCACGCTGAAGCCATTGCTTTTGGTTTGAAAACGGCCGGAAATATCTGCTGAATTGAGTGTTTGGTTGGCACTGGTAGTGATATTGATTTTTGAAATATCGCTGGCCGAGCGGATATTGATTTTAGTGCCCGGGAAATGCAGGCTGTCGTTTACAGATACATCGCCCACGGTAAGACCCATCAGCAGCGAATCCATATTGCCCCTGCTCTGCAGGTTGGTGTTGGAAAAAATAATGTTTTTATAACTGAATTGCGGCACATCGGCATCCAGGTTAAACAGGTTTTCTTTGCTGTTGATGCGGCCGCTGATATTGCTGTTGTTAAACCCCTTCAGGTTTTTATCTACCAGGTCGAGATAATCATCAATTTTTTTGGTGGTTATAACAAAGCTGAAGTTCTCGTTGGTAATTTTTTTGGTAGAAGGCCTGATATAGCTGGGGTAATACCGGTTTAAAAAGATCTGGAAGGCGGCTGGCAATTCCCTGATGGAGTACTCTCCTGCCAGGGCCGCGTCGAATTCGTTGCTTTCTACCACGATGCTTTTGCTGTTGCCGGTTTTTTTAGACTCAACGGTTAATGAATCAAAAGAAATGCGCTGGCCGTTTTTAAAAATTGCGGCATCGTAGATTTTTGCGGTGCCCAGGAAATCGTCGATATTATCGCCGGTAAAATCAAAACGCAGGTTGCCATTAAAATCAATATCGTCTTTGTACAATTTCAGCCTTTTCAGATTGGCTTTGTCTACGGCAGCAAAGAAATTAAACCGCGGATCGGTCTTGCTAAAATCTACCAGCCCGTCTAAGCTAAGGCCCAGGTTGGCATCGGCAGTATGCAATTGTCCGTTGAACAAACGCTTGGCCAGTGTACCGTTTACCTGTATGTTTTTGTAGTTATAATCATTAAAATCAAGATTGCTTACGGTGCCATCCAGTTTGGCCTGTATATCTTTCAGCGCAAAGCTGCTTCCTTTAATACCCACGTTAAAAGCAATATTGCCCAATTTATCGTAATCGACCAGGCTGCCCAGGTTAAACCCGGCAGAGGAGATTTTGCCCGTATAGGTTGGGGTGGCTTTTTCAGGAAATTTCATGTTTACATCTGCTTCTACCGTACCCAGCCCGGTTTCTATGGTGCCGGTGGTTACAAAATCCCTGATAAGCCCGGTAAAATTGCCCCTGAAATGAATGAACTGCAGCCTGTCCAGTCTTGGCTCGTCAATTGTTTTAAGAGCAGGTATTACCGTTACCACATCGGCATAGGTAGTCCTGAAGTCGTTCGATTTGAAATCAATAAATGTTTTATTAATATCCGGCAGGCCCTTTAGTGCAATATCTCCATTGAGGGTGGTATTGTTACCGGCTTTCAGCAAAATATTTTTTCCCTGCAGGTTGGCAACGCTGCCCTGGAGGGCGCCGGTAATAAATATTTCTTTTTTCCAGCTGGCCAGTGCGGGTGCAAAATAAGCGATATCGTCGCTGTGAATAAGGGCGTTTTTAAAAACACCGTGCATGTGCACTTTCTCAATAAAGTCGCCCATGTCATCAAAATTATTGTACCGCATTACAAAGTAATTGGTAAGATGACTTTTATTGGTGCGTATGTCCAGGCCGTTGAATTCCATGGCGCGGGGCTGCCATTTCATATGGGCCTTAAATGCCTTTATTTCAAAACCGCTTCTTTCTTTGGTGGTTAGGGTAGCCGTTGCTGTAATGGTATCTTTTACAAAGCTGAGGTTTTTAAAACTTGCATTGATATTGCCAAATTGTATATGCTGTGCATCGAAATAATAGTAATCCGCGCGGTTTGATTTTTTTTCATCTTTAAAAAAACCGTTGCTGATGGTAACGCTGGTGGCGAGTATCTTCCAGCCGTTGGGGTTCCAGAAAAGGGCGGTATCATTGGGATCGCGGTAAAAAGGCGGTGGTTTTATTTTGCGGTTGCCCTGGTAATTGCTGATGGTAAAGATGGGTTCTACGATATCGACCGTTTGTATATCCACCAGCTTTTTATTGAAATCAATTTCGCGGGCATCCACATTCAGCGAGGCGAGGAAAAGACCCATGTCTTCGCCCCTCCAGCCATCTCTTTTCAGCAGGTGAATATTTTTAAGATCCAGTTTTTGCAATTGCAGCTGGATGCTTCTTTTATGAGCGGTATCGGCGGGCCCGGTAGAAGGTGGCCCGGCAAAATAGTCGGCCAGGAACTGGTAGTTCCAGACAGTGTCTGTACGTTGAAGGTGGATGGTGGCATCTTCCAGGCCAATGTATTGCAGCACAGCGGTGTCGCGCAGGAAGAACCAGTCGTTGATATTCACACGCAGTTTGCCGGCGTATAATAGGGTGTCTTTGTTTTTATCTTCTACATACACCCCTTCCATCTGCATTTTACTGAAAAAGGAGAATTTAACGTGTTGCACGGATACACGGGTGCCCAGGCCTTTGGAAAGACGTGCGGAGGCCTGGCCGGCCAGCCAGTTTTGTACCGGCGGGGTTTGCACCAGCACAAAGGAAACCAGCAGCAAACCCAGCAGAATTAATAAACTCCTGAAAAAATGTTTGGGGGTGAGTACGGCAATAAAAAGCAGTGCAAAAAAAACGGTTACCCAGAGCCGCTGGTTGGGCAGCAAAAAGAGGGTGCCGATATAGGCCACCAGTAATGCGGATAAGGTGTAAATTTTTATTTTGCGGGGTTTTTCCAGTGGAAGGCCGTATTTGAATAATTAGGTAAAAATAAGCTAATCAGGTGCAAGGTGCAAATTCAGTACCAAGGGGCGGTTTAGGCTATTTTCTTATCAAAAAATTGGCTTGAGGGGTATGGGTTGGCCCGGGCAGATTGGGAACTTGATCAGGGTTATTTTTTGGCCGGTTTTGGTGTTTTGGGCGGCCCTGCTACCGGGGGGATTGCCGGCCTGTCTGGGTAGGCGGGTATTGCAGTTCGTTCAGTTGTATACAGATACAGATGCCATCATATTGAATATGGCGATGGGTGGCGGTGTTGGGTGCATTTTTCAAAGCAATTGGCGGCGCCTTGTTATCCGGGTTTTATGTTTTTTACTACCTTCATAACAACCTTATCTGTATGCACACGATTACCTGCCATGCCCGGCTGCACAGGGCGGAAGAACGCATCTTCCTGGAATGCCCATATAGTTCTGCGATTAACAACTTAATAAAAAAACTGCCTGGCAGTAAATGGAGCCAGACACACCGACAGTGGCACCTGCCGCTTACCAACGACAGCTATAAACAATTTAGTGTAGCGTTAGCCGGTATAGCTGCTATCAACAACAGCCCGCTGAAAAATTACCTGCTGCAAAGGAAGCCGGAAATAAAGACCGATACCCCTCCTGCTGCCCCTACCGCCCATAGAGAAGTGGCGCCGCCAGGGCATCCCGTTAAGCAAACGAAGGCCGCGAATGTGCAGCCGGCGGGAATAACCAGTACGGCCGGTCGTTTGCGGCAGCCCGATACCAGCACAGCAGCAGGCATAGGGCCTGTAAATAAGCAGGTGTTGCCGGCGCTTAAACAGCAACTTGTACTAAAGGCATACAGCCCCTCTACGATACAGACCTACATGAATGAGGTAACGCAATTCTTACAATCAATAAAAGACCATTCAGCCGATGCGTTCACCGCACAGCGAATAAAGGATTATTTACAGTTTTGTTTTGAAACCCTGCATTTAAGTGAGAATACTTTGCACAGCAGGATAAATGCGTTAAAATTCTATTACGAGCAGGTGCTTGGGAAAGATAAGTTCTTCTGGGAAATTCCCCGGCCAAAAAAGCCGGCTATTTTGCCTAAACTGCTGAACGAGGATGAACTGCGAAGACTTTTTAATGCATTAACCAATAAGAAGCACAAGGCGATGCTATTTACTGCCTATAATGCTGGATTACGGGTAAGTGAAATAGTTAATTTAAAGATAGCAGATATAGACAGCAAACGTATGCAAATATTTGTGCAGCGGGCAAAGGGAAAGAAAGACCGGTATGTGAATTTAAGTCCGCTGGTGCTGGACATATTAAGAAAATATATGTTAACGTACAAACCTTGTCCGAAGATTTATCTTTTTGAGTCGGAACAAACGCTGACGGCTTACCCAATCAGGACGGTGCAGCAAATTTTTGCAGCGGCGCGGTTGAAAGCAGGTATTGCAAAAACTGTAGGTATACATAGCCTGCGGCACAGTTTTGCCACGCATTTGCTGGATAAGGGTACGGATATCCGGTATATTAAGGACTTGTTGGGACATTTTAATATAAAAACGACCGAGCGTTACCTGCATGTATCGAAGCAGCAATTGGTCAATATTATCAGTCCTTTTGATGATTTGTGGAAGAGCCAGACGGTGGACTGGTGAGGGCTGGTATTGCTGTACAAAAATTTCGGGCTGGCATTAGTATAATTTTAGGATTTTTCGACCTATATTGATTGCGAAAAGTTTGTTGCTACCCTTTGATGTGACTGAGGGTAGCGAAGCTATGCCTTGATGCAGCAAATATCCGTTTAAAGAATTAAACGTTTACAAACAACTGATTCAAAAACGGATTGTACTAATAACAATACAAAATATTGATCGCTGAATTGCTGATAATAAGCGTTTTATTTTTTTGCGGTCTGCGTCCAATAGCATCAATTAACGTGTTATGCGCTACTACTCATGCGAGTCTACATCAACTATACAATTATCATTTTATTGATTCAAACATCAGTTTTGGGACAAAGTAATACAGACAAAGATTTTATTGCGACAAAAGGCAAATGGAAATCACCCATCGACAAAGTCACAAAAATTGACACAATGGGACCTTGTTATTACCCATGCGACCTTCCTAGAGGACTGACTATTCAAACAGACTCAAATAGACTAATACACGCTGTTCAATCAGGACAAGTCGTGATGGTGACATACATTGGCGAGAACTATGCTATAATCGTTAGAAATAGCAATTATTTAATAGCTTATTCATGCTTTAAAGCTACATCCAAAAAGAAGGGCGACTATGTAAAGCTGGATGATGAACTGGGAGTTCTAGCAGGAAATGATGAAACAGGATACGAACTTGAACTTAGTTTATTAAAAGGGACAAAAGAGGATAAGCGAATGCAAGACTGGTTTACCGACGACTTCCGGAAAAAGGCACGTGTTGCCAAATAAACCCAGTTGTCGCTGCAGCGCATAACATTCGGTTTGCTGCCAGGCTGGCGGGACGTTGTTGCAATCAGCAGTAGTTCATTAATCAGCAGTAGTCAGGGGGCGACCGATCATTAAGATGTTTTTATTATAAATTGAGTTTAATATTATAAACCAGGTTCATTGGCCGGGCGGACGGAACACAGAAGCCAGCCCGGCAGCAAGCCGTCTACGTTGGCTGCTATGTTAAAAGTCCCTAATTTATTATGACATTTACAAAATATTTGAAATCCCAACTGACTGACTTTGTAGATACTTACAAAAGTCTCTATGCAAGAACACTTGGCGCGACTATAATTTTCACGTTGATTACTTGAAGTAGTCAAGATTTAATCTGACAAATGGGATTAATTTTAAGTAACCACACTTATTTAATCAACCCCAAATGTCAGATTATGAATCAGGAATCTAAGTTAATTAAAACCAAGTTAGGTCTGCTCA
>Ga0207680_10000067_pt1 | contig 46002 bp, 36 predicted proteins | sample KBSS23metaG_FD_184321 | JGI IMG/M metagenome (GOLD analysis project Ga0207680, IMG submission 184321) | Switchgrass rhizosphere microbial communities from Kellogg Biological Station, Michigan, USA - KBS S2-3 metaG (SPAdes) (version 2) | ecosystem: Host-associated > Plants > Roots > Rhizosphere...
GATCTTGAAATCATATTTTACATCCTGCGAAGACTTCACCAATGCCTGTACGTCCTTGGGAAAACAGCTTCCGCCATAGCCAATGCCTGGAAACAGGAAACGCTTGCCTATGCGCTCGTCGCTGCCCACGCCCCTGCGAACCATGTCCACGTCGGCGCCCAGTTTTTCACAAAGCAGGGCTATTTCATTCATAAATGTAATCTTGGTGGCAAGAAAAGAATTGGCGGCGTATTTGGTCAGCTCGGCAGAGCGCTCGTCCATAAAAATAATAGGGTTGCCTTGTCTTACAAAAGGGGCATACAGATCGCCCATTACCTTCCTGGCTCTCTCTGAGGTGGTGCCCACTACTACCCTGTCGGGCTTCATAAAATCTTCAACGGCTACGCCTTCGCGCAAAAATTCCGGATTGGACACCACATCAAAATCGCCTTTGTAATTGGCTGCAATGGCTGCATGCACTTTTTCGGCGGTGCCAACAGGTACCGTGCTTTTATCAATGATTACCTTATAATCTGTAAGTATTTTTCCGAGGTGGTCAGAAACACCCAGTATGTATTTTAAATCGGCCGACCCATCCTCTCCGGGTGGGGTGGGCAACGCCAGAAAGATAATTACCGCATCTTTAATACCTTCTTCAAGCGAAGTGGTAAAACGAAGACGCTCTTCTTTTACATTGCGTAAAAATAATTTTTCGAGACCGGGCTCATAAATGGTAATCTGCCCGTTGCTGAGTTTCTCTACTTTGTTTTTGTCGATATCAACGCAGGTGACATCATTACCGGTTTCTGCAAAACAGGTTCCGGTTACTAGTCCTACATAGCCTGTGCCTACTACAGTTATCTTCATGGGGAAAAGGTGGTTGAGTTTATAAATTATTTATTAAGGTATTCAATAACTTTTGAGGCAATCAATGTTAGCTGCTCATTGTCCATTTCGGTATGTATGGGCAATGAAATAACCCGTTCAGTGAGCCAATCGGTAACAGGAAGCTGAAAAGAACTTCCACCAAATGCGGCAAACATTTGCTGCCGATGGGCAGGCACCGGGTAATAAATCATAGAAGGGATATTGTTGGTGGCAAGAAACTGGTGCAATCCGTCCCTGTCTGCTCCTTCAACCAGCAATGTGTACTGATGAAAGACATGCCTGGTATATGGCGATCTTACAGGGATACTTAGTTTGGGATGATTGGAAAAAGCCTGGTCGTAAAAATAAGCAACTTTTCTTCTTGCGTCAATATATTCATCCAGTTTTTTCAGTTTCACGTTTAATACCGCTGCCTGTATGGTATCCAGCCTGCTATTACATCCTACCATATCATGGTAATAGCGCCTGCTTTGTCCGTGATTGGCAATCATTTTCAACTTGCTGGCTAACGCATCGTCGTCAGTAAATATTGCGCCCCCATCTCCATAGCAACCAAGATTTTTAGAGGGGAAAAAAGAAGTGGTGCCAATGGTACCAATGGTGCCTGTTTTCTTTTTCCTGCCATCAGAAAATGTAAAATCGCTGCCAATGGCCTGGGCATTGTCTTCAATCACAAACAAGCCATAATCTTTTGCAATTTGCATAATGGCTTCCATATTGGCGGCCTGTCCATACAGATGCACGGGCACAATGGCCTTTGTGCTGGGGGTAATGGCCTTACGCACTGCTTCGGGGTCTATGCAAAATGTTTCTTTGTCTACCTCCACAAATACCGGTTTCAGGCGCAACAGGGCTATCACTTCGGTGGTGGCTACATAAGTAAAGGATGGTGTAATTACTTCATCGCCCGGCTGTAAACCCAGGGCCATCATGGCTATCTGCAGGGCGTCTGTTCCGTTGGCACAGGGTATTACATGCTTTACCTGCAGGTAAGCCGCGAGATTGTCTGCAAATTCCTGAACGGGCTTGCCGTTAATATAAGCCGAGCTGTCAAGAACTGCGTGGATGCCTTTATCAATATCTTCCTTGATATGCTGGTATTGCTTTTTAAGGTCGACCATTTGTATAGGTTGCATCCGGTAACTTTTAATTTGCGGCAAAAATAATAAAATATAGGTAGGCTGAAAGTTTGATTTTAGATTTGTGTATACTTAATTGATTATTACGGTGGCTATAGCTTTTTACAGGTTATTTTTATGGCTTTACAGGGGTGGTATCATTGCATTATCTCCTTTTAACCGAAAGGCAAGCCGTTGGTTATCAGGGAGAAAAAATGTTTTCCAAAATTTACGGCGTTTTACGGATACAAGAGGGGGAGATATCATCTGGTTTCATTGTGCTTCCCTGGGCGAGTTTGAACAGGCCCGGCCTCTATTGGAAGGCATCCGTAGCAGTTATCCCTCCTATAGCATATTGCTGAGTTTTTTTTCACCCTCGGGGTACGAAATAAGAAAAGATTACAAGGGGGCCGATTTTGTAACCTACCTGCCACTGGACGGTCCTGGCAACGCCAGGAAAATGCTCGACATGGTTCGTCCCAGGCTGGTAGTTTGGGTAAAATATGAATACTGGCATTTTTACCTGCAGCAAATAAAGCAAAGAAATATTCCGTTGTTGCTGGTGGCCGGCATTTTCAGGCCCGAACAGCCATTTTTTAAAAGCTGGGGCGGTTTTCACCGCAATATGCTGAATTGCTTTACCTGTCTGTTTGTACAAAACCAGGATTCAAAAAAATTACTGGGCAGTATTGGGTTTTCTGATAACGTGTCTGTTGGCGGAGATACCCGGTTCGACCGCGTAATTGAAATTGCAGCCCAACCAGTCAGTATACCGGCAATAGAACAATTTGTGAACGGCTGCCCTGTAATTGTGGCGGGCAGCACATGGGAAGAAGATGAAGAAGAACTTGACCATTTTGCCAATACCCACCCGGAAATAAAATTTATTATAGCGCCACATGAAATTGACGAGCAACATTTGAAGGATATTGAGAAGTTGTTCCATCATGCTGTGCGTTATTCGGCACTTATTGCCAGCCCCGCTCAGGCCTTACAAATTCAAAGGGAGCCGTCAACCACTGCAGCACCCAATACCCTTATCGTAGACAATATTGGCATGCTGTCTAAATTATATAAATATGCCACTGTAGCTTATGTGGGCGGTGGGTTTGGAGACGATGGGGTGCACAATGTGCTGGAAGCAGCTGTATACAGCAAACCGGTTATATTCGGGCCCGTATTTGAGAAATTTAGAGAGGCTGTTGGGTTGATTGATGCTGGTGGTGCTTTTTGTATTGAAAATGCGCTTGAGCTGGAAGAAAATTTACAGGTGCTGCTGGGCAACGCCGAAGAATATAAAATGGCGTCTGTGGCAGCGGGCAACTATGTATACGCCAATAAAGGAGCTACACAAAAAATACTCGGTTATATTCAGGAAAAACGTCTTTTAACCAATTGATAGAAATGCTGCGTGGTGGGTTTACTATCGTCCCATCCCACTTTTACTTTTAATTCTCTTTCTATCCAGTATTCGGCTTCTGCCAGAATGCGGAATCCATTAATTGTTTTGATGCTTCTTTCATACATGGCATCGTCTCCGCGGAAAAGTTCATTTAAAAAAACATAGCGATCATTAATACCAATTCCTTTTTTCAAATCCCTGATGGGCGCTTCTGTCAATACTTCCGCCAGCTCTGTTTTTTCTGTTTTTAATTTATCATTAAGCGATGCGCCTGTTTGTCCAATTGCATCATTCAGTTCTTTTGCATTTACCTGGTGGGTGAGGGTAGGTATTTCCTTCATCGGGTCAAATAACCATCCATTGTCTTCATTTTTTTTCTGCGCGGGTGTTTGTTCATCATTACGCTGTACTGATTCTTTTACCAATGCGGGCCCGGGTATTTTTTTTGCCGGCTCTTCTTTTATAAGGTCTGTGGTTTCCGGTACCGGGGGCATAAACCTGCTGTGGCTGGGCATTACAACTGCCACTTTGGAAGTACTTAACTGCCTGGCCGAACTAACACCACCCGTTAGTTCCATTTGTATTTGCTGCAAGGTAGCCAGTAAAACAGCCGGGCCGGCATTTTGCTGTGCCTGCTGGTGCAATGTGTTAATAAGGGCCTTAACTCTTTCCATGGGTTGTACTACATTTGACGTTAAAATCTCCGTTAAAGTTAATAAGTATTTTTAAGCAAATAATGTTAAAGCATGTTTATTGAGCCCAATCTTTCAGGCGAGCGGCGCGGGTGGATAGAAGTTATCTGTGGTTCTATGTTCAGTGGTAAAACAGAAGAACTTATCCGCCGGTTGAAAAGGGTGCGCATTGCCAACCAGAAGGCAGAGATATTTAAACCGGGAATGGACATCAGGTACGATATTAAAAATATTATTTCGCACGATGAAAATGCCATTGTTTCCACACCCATCGACAACTCTCAAACCATATTGCTGATGGCCAGTGACGTTGACGTAGTGGGCATTGATGAGGCCCAGTTTTTTGACGACCAGTTACCGGAAGTATGCGATCAGCTTGCGCTGCGGGGCATACGTGTTATAGTAGCCGGTCTTGATATGGATTATACAGGCAAACCCTTCGGTCAAATGCCTTTTTTGCTTGCCAAAGCAGACTATATAACCAAGTTGCATGCCATTTGCGTAAAATGTGGAAACATAGCCAATTACTCTTTCCGTAAAACGGCTCAAACCGGCCAGGTTTTATTGGGAGAAAAGGATATGTACGAGCCAAGGTGCAGGTATTGCTATCATAATGTAAAATAGTATTGAGTACTTAGTATTAAGACCTGTCGTTGTACCGCAGTATTTAGTACTGAGTATTTAGTATTAAGACCCTTTGTCGTAACGTAGTATACAGTACTGAGTATTCAGTATTGATACTCGTCGAATACTACCCGACGAATATGGAAGCACAGACCCGGCAAAGGCTTAGTCTGAATACTAAGTACTAATAGTCTGAGCACTAAAACTTATAGGCAAGGCTGGTTGAGTAATTATAATAAAATTTAACGATAGGCACCACCGGGCCGGCATCAAACAAACCATTGTACTGAATGCCCAATGCGAAATGTTTGGAAATATCTGTATTGAAATTGATAACCCCCGAGATGCGCGGTCTGAAAAAATCATTAAATGCAGCCTGGTAAAAAACGATAATTGACAATTTACTTACTGCAGACACATTGCCTTCCAGTTTTATATAGTTGTTTGATTTAATTTCCCGGCTTTGCTGGTTAACTGCATTGGGGGGAATTTTGGAGGAGTCCACGGCCGTATAATTCCAAAGTTCGCCCTCATACATTACGCCGGTAGCAACCGTTAGCTCCCACAATTGGCGGTGCCAGAAATTGTAGCGCAGGTTTTCCCCTGCAACAAAACGGTGTATCATGCCCAGCGCGTCATCCCACTGGTATTGCACAAAACTTTCAGGGTGCAACTGCTCTTTATAGTTATGACGCCAGCGCAAATGCACATACCCTTTGTTTAAAAAGCTGTTATCACCATTGTAAGTAAACCTTTCGCTGGCAGATAAAATAAAAAGCTCTTTAAATTTTTGTAAAGACGCGTTCCCGAAATTACTGGCATCAAACAAAGTGGTTTTTTGTTTATCCACTTCCAGCCCAAGCGAAAGATTGCCCTGCCATACTGCCTTTTTTATATAAGCCGAGGTATCTGTTTGATCAATATTGATGATTTGCGCTTTTGCAGCAGAAGCAAATAGAAGAAGCAATAGCAGGCAGGTTAATAGTCGGGTCTTTTTCATCAACACAGGTATAAATAAAATTAACCGGAATTAATGACAAGCTGTTTATTTTTGTTGCAAATAACTTGTTATTAAAACCACCCGGCACATTATTGCATTGTTTAAAAAAGATTTACTGCTTGAAATACGCCAGCAGTACAGCTTCTACGGCATACTACTATATGTAACCGCCACCATTTTTGTTTTATACCTTGCCATGGGACAACCAGAAGCCAGTGTATGGAACGGGCTGTTCTGGATGATTCAATTATTTGTTTGCGTAAACGCTGTGGCCAAAAGCTTCCTGGCAGAAAGCAGGGGCAGGATGCTTTATTTTTATTCTATTGCCGGCGGGCGGCAATTTATCCTGGCAAAATTGGTATTCAATGTGCTGTTAATGGCAGCCATGACGCTTGCCGGTTGGTTATTATTTGCTATTTTCCTGGGCAACCCTGTTCTTCACGGATTTCAATTTTTAGGCATCACGTTATTGGGTGGCACCAGCCTGAGCCTTGTATTTACTTTTTTATCGGCCATTGCTGCAAGGGCCCAGCAAAATGCAGCGCTGATGGCCATTATGGGCTTTCCGCTGGTTATTCCACAACTAATGCTGCTGATGAGAATTTCCAATATAGTTTTTTCCGACGTCATCCAGGCAGGCCTGCTGCAAATGGTTGCATTGCTTGCCGGGCTTGACATATTGGTAATAGCATTGGCCATTATCTTGTTTCCTTTTTTATGGAAAGACTAGAAGATTTTTGCGCGGCAAACAACAGTTGCCGGAAAACCCGATAAACTCCTATACCGGCGGCCATCACAGGCACAAATCCGGGCTTAACCCAGGCTCCATTAACAATACCCTGATTCAAAGCTGACTGTGCGCACTGCCATACTGCCCCCGTATGCAACTGCCCCAGGGTTAATTTTACTTTTACGGTAGTATATTGATATGCTTTATCCTACATTTGCAGCGCTTAAACGCAATATGGTATGCGCAAGTCGTGGTGGAAAATAGTTTGTGTTTGTCTTCTGCTTTATACGTTTGCAGGAGGCCTGTTATTTAGCGTGCCGGCGCGTGAAATTCTGCATGAAACCATTCGCAACCTGTATTTTCATGTTTGCATGTGGATGGCTATGATGGTATTGTTTACCACTTCTGTTATTTATTCCATCAAATACCTGCGCTCCCAAAACCTGAGGGACGATATATTTGCGCTGAATTTCGCAAAAATCGGTATCCTGTTTGGCATATTGGGCTATACTACCGGTGCCGTGTGGGCAAAATATACCTGGACAGAATTTGCCGACGCCTCCCAAATTTTTACCGAACCAAAACTTATAGGCGCGGCCATCGCGCTGCTCATCTATTTTGCCTACCTGGTTTTACGTGGTTCGCTGACCGATATCGACAAAAGGGCCCGGATCAGTGCTGTCTATAACATTTTTGCTTTTGCAATGCTGTTTCCTACTATCTGGATCCTGCCCAGGTTAATGGAAAGCCTGCACCCGGGTAAGGGCGGTAACCCGGCACTAAATTTCGACGATTTGGATAAACGGCTCAGGATTGTTTTTTACCCGGCCATTATTGGCTGGACTTTGCTGGGCGTGTGGCTTACATCGCTCAAAATCAGAATTGATTTGATAAAAGAGAAAAGTTTATTGAATGGCTAAGAAAATATTTTTTCTGTTTACCTGTTTATACCTGGCAGTACCGGCTATGCTGTTGGCCCAGGATACCGATCCTGAAAAGCAATATACAGCATTCAACATGCGGAGCAACGGTAAGATTTATGTGGTGGTAAGCGTAATACTGATAATTTTTACGGGTATCATTTTATATTTAATCCGTTTGGACAGAAAAATAACCAGGCTGGAAAAAGAAACCAAATAACGATTTATTCGTTCTTCCAGTAGCTGACTGCATGAAAAAGTTACCAGCCGTTAGCTGTTAACCCTCAACTTAAACAATAACGCAACAATGACGGTCCGTATAAATTAATAATAAAAAAACAACCATATTTAACTAACAAACGATTGTAACTATATAAAAATTAAAAACACATCTTATGGCAGGTCAACATGAGTACAGTTTTTTTGGAGCAGTAGAAAAAAGCTTCGATAAAGCTGCGAAATTTACCAGTATCGATCCCGGTTTACTGGAACAGATAAAGCAATGCAATTCGGTGTACAGGATGCATTTCCCGGTAAAAATTGGCGACAAAATTGAAGTAATTAAGGCTTACCGCGTTCAACACTCTCATCACAAAACACCGTGCAAAGGTGGTATCCGCTTTTCCACATCGGTAAACCTTGACGAGGTAATGGCCCTGGCCGCACTTATGACCTATAAATGTGCCATCGTAAATGTACCATTTGGTGGTGCAAAGGGTGGTATCAGCATCGACCCTAAAAAATATACTCCTTACGAGCTGGAAAAAATAACCAGGCGCTATACCCATGAACTGATTAAGAAAAATTTTATTGGACCTGGCACCGATGTACCGGCACCCGACTATGGCACCGGTGAACGTGAAATGGCCTGGATCCTGGATACCTACACCAGTATGCGCCCGGGCGAGATAGATGCCCTGGGTTGTGTAACCGGCAAGCCCGTTACACAGGGTGGTGTGCGTGGCCGCAGGGAAGCAACGGGCCTGGGTGTATTTTACGGTTTGCGCGAGGTATGCAATATGCCCGATGTAATGAAGAAATTAGGATTAAGCCTTGGTGTGCAGGACAAGCGGGTAATTGTACAGGGCCTGGGGAATGTTGGCTATCATGCGGCCAAATTCTTCAGAGAAGGCGGCGCCAAAGTAATTGCCCTGGCAGAATTTGAAGGCGCCATTATGAATGCCGATGGCTTAAATGAAGAAGCGGTTTTTCAGCACAGGAAAAAAACAGGTTCCATACTAAATTTTCCCGGCGCTACTAATTTTCCAAAATCGGCCGATGCACTGGAACTTGACTGCGATATACTGATACCAGCCGCATTGGAAAATGTAATAGACGGAAGCAACGCCCCCAATATAAAAGCAAAAATAATAGGAGAAGCAGCAAACGGTCCGCTGACACCCGATGCAGACGAAGCTTTTATAAAAAAAGGTGTGCTGGTGGTACCCGATATGTACCTGAATGCAGGTGGGGTAACCGTTAGCTATTTTGAATGGTTAAAAAACCTTAGCCATGTCCGTTATGGGCGAATGGAAAAAAGGTTTACAGAAAATATGAACAGTCATATCCTTGGCCAGATAGAAGAATTAACCGGTAAAAATGTTTCCGGCAAGGAAAGGGATTTTATTATGCATGGTGCAGACGAAGCAGACCTGGTATACAGCGGTCTGGAAGAAACCATGATTGCCGCCACGCGCGAAATCATGGATGCATGGAAAGCCAATCCGGCAGTTCCGGATATGCGCACGGCCGCCTATGTGGTGGCTATTAATAAAGTGGGTACCAGCTATGCAGAATTGGGCATTTTTCCATAAAAAGCTATTATTATATAAAAGCCCCCGTCAATTAAATGACCGGGGGCTTTCTGTTTGTAAAACCAACATTTAAAATATCATGGTAGTTTAGTTAATCAGGCCAGTACACGCTTGCGGTTTTGCAGGTACTTTTCGTGAATAATAGTAGCCATTGGTTTTTGATTTACTTTTCCCTCCAGCCAGGAAATAATGTCCAGGTAAGCAAAGGCCCTGGTTTCAAACCGGCTCTTTTCAAATTTTTTCACTTTTTGTAAAAACATTTCCAGCTCCGACTTTAATTTATTTCTTGGTAACTGGAACGAGTGCCGTAAAAATTTAAACATTTCTTCTTCCAGCACCGTGACATTTTGCTTTTTTGCCATAAACCGGTATACCGATTTTGTAAGGTATTCCATCAATTCATAATTACCCATTTCAAAATGTGCCAGCAGGTGCAGCAAACGGGCATAAGATTGCAGATCATCTCTTATGTCTACCTGTTCGTTAATAATTTTCTGGAGGTAGTCTATGCAGGTACTATAATCTTCGCTACCGAAATATAGAGTAGCTATTTTATAGTTCAGCACCATAATACGATGATTGTCTATAAACAAATCATATTCGCTCATTTTTTCCTCTATGGCTGGTACCAGCAAAAGGCCGGCTTTAAAGGTACCCAGCATACAATGCTGGTTTATTTTTGCACTGGTAATATAGATAAAGGCCTGAATGCGAAAATTGTCGTGATCCATTACCCTTTCGGTATTGGCAAAAGCTTCAAATTGGCGGAGGGCAATTTCAAATTTATCGTAGTTGCGCAGATCAAAATGGGCATTTAATAAAGTATGAAGCCCTTTTATATAATGCCCGGTTTCCACACGCTGCATCAGGGGGTGCTCTCCAAAAAGATCTACCCATTTCTGAGAATAACGGTAATACATCAGAAAGTCCTGCCGTATAAATGCATACCAGGAATAGCTTTGAAAAAGATATAGTTTTTCATAAAACCCGGTTTGTTCTTCTGCATTGGGTGGTAACTGCTCATGAAAAAAATGCTTTACTGCAATCTCATCGTCCTCATTGCGTGCATGACCGTTCTTTATAAACCAGCTGTATAATTGCAGTGCCAGGTTTGATAGTTTGGCCACCATGTCTATCCGGCCGGTTACCTCCACCGTTTCCGCGGAGAGCTGTTCGGCCCTGCTTTGCATACTGCGGGTAATATGAAGCATTTCTATCCGCTTTTCCAGGGCCAGCACAAGGGTCAAAAAATTAAATTTCTGGTTGGCCTTGGCGGTTTCCTTGGCTTTATCAAGGATTTTGAGGCTTTGTGCAAACAAACCCTTTTTATACAGAATATGCGCATAGTCGAACTGCTCATTCAGTTGCAAATCAATACTATCTGCACTTTTAAGCAGACGAAGACTGGCCAGCAACTGTTTGTAGAGGTGTACCTTAATATTGGAAAGCTGCGGTTTTTTAATGGAGGGCAATTTTTTAAGCAATACCGCTTCGTCATATTCCTTCAATTTATCAAGAGCATCAAAAAGTTCAATGATTTTCAGGTCTTCGTTGCCCGAACTCCGCTTGATATACAGCTTAAAATTCCTTTTTTCCGACTTTTCCAGTGAATGGACCAGCTGAAATAAACTATCTGAAAAACGGTTGGACATAATAAATAAATTTTCATAGAACCCGGCAGGGTAAAGGTTTTTGTGCTTCCGGGGTTAGTTTAAGCGTAATAAAAACACTTATAACTTGATTAAAATAACATTCCAACACATCCTATCTTTACTGTGTCAAAGAAAAGGAAGTGTTGGAGATGTTGATTTGGCAAAGCAATGAATCGTTAAAGGTCGTATAAAAGCAAAAGAAAAGCTGTTCAAGCAGCTCAACATATTTCGAAGAATTTCATATGGCAAGCAATCGTTAGAGGTCAGTCCGTTTCTACGGAAGGACCCTTTTTTTTGTAGAGGCCGTGAAATTATACATAAAACGGAATATTCAAAATTATTTTTTTTATTCTTCTATTCCCGGCTTTGCAAAATGCCCGATTTTGCGAATATCCCCTCTAAACACATCTGATTTTCAACGCTTTCCCAGTTTTTATTCCTCCAAAAAAAGTTTTTGTTTCAGACCGTATTTTTACTAGTACCTGATTAAAAGCACTACTCCTTTTTCAGTAAATACTTTTCCATTGTAGTCAATTGCCTTTACAGCCCATATATAGGCATCTGCAGGCTGTTCTTTGCCAGCCAAACGTCCGTTCCAACCCGGGGCCTCAGGGTCGGTATTACTAAACACCAACTGACCCCACCTGTTGTACACATTAAAATATTCCATGCGCTGTATGCCTGCCAGAATAGGCCGCAGCGCATCATTTTTGCCATCTCCATTGGGTGTAAACGCATTGGGCACAAATACGGAAGGCGGTGTCTTATATATTTTAACTTTTACAGTTGCAGAATCTACGCAATTGGCTTCATTGTAAACCAATACTTTGTATAGCAAACCCGGACTGGCCTCATTAAAAACAGCAAACGGGTTGGCAATATTGGCGGCCGATAAATTGGTGGCTGGTATCCATACATACCTGATACCACCGGTGGCATGTAATTGAAGCGGTTGGTTAACTACAACAGTGGTATCATTTCCGGCATAGGGGTTTATGTTGGGTAGCATTTTTACCAGCACCGTGTCTATGCCGGGTTTAGGGCAACCCCTGGTATCATAGGCCAGCAACACATACGCAGTGGTGCTGACAGGTTTTGCAATGGGGTCTAAAATGTCGGGTCGGTTAAGTGAGTTAGGTGGGGTCCATAAAAACGAGCTGCCATTGGTTGTGCCTTGCAGCTGCGCACTGGTATTAAAACAAATGACTGTATCGGTGCCGGCATCGGCAACCGGGTAAGGCACAGTAGTCACCAGTACCTGGCCCTTGCTGCTGCAGCTACCCACACTGGCTGTAACCTGGTATAGAGTAGTACTGTTGGTTATAGCAACAGGATTGGGAAGATGAGCGTTGATGAACTGGGCGGCCGGCGTCCATGAATATTGCAATCCGTCGGACAGCAGGTGCAGACGGATAGTATCGGAACGGCAAATAACAGTATCTGCCATTGGCTGCAGGTTTACGTGATCTACCACCCGTATTTGTACAGAATCGCGGTTTTTGCATCCGTTATCATCCAGGTTGGCAAAATAAGTAGTGGTGGTGACAGGCGAAACAACAGGATCTGCGCTTGCAGCATTAACAATATTTACCAGTGGCGTCCAGGTAAAATTGCCACTACCGCTTGCCTGCAGTTGCACTTTATCGGTAACGCATATCAAAGAATCGCGAAAAGCCATTTTTATAGGCGGCTTATCAACAATCGTAATATCATTGACGGCGGTATCCACGCAGCCTTTGCTATCTGCAACAATCAGTCGCACGGCTTTCAGGCCCTGGTCGGGATAAGTATAAGAAGGATTTGGTATGTCAGACACATCGTCAAAATCATTCAATTGCCCAAAATCCCATTTCCAATTGGCAACCGTGCCGTATTTACTGACCGATGCATCTGTAAAAACGGTGGGTTTGTTTACGCAAATACCCGAACTGGTAAAACCCGCTTTAAAACCGGGATATACTTTTACTGGTGCACTGGTAGTATCTGAACACAAATCATCTTTGTTGATGGAAAGCTTCACCACATAATAACCCGTATCAACAAACGTATACGTTGGCGCAGGACTGGTTGAATTAAAAATAACTGTTCCCGCCTGATTTATCAGTTGCCAATTGTATGATTTTATGAGCGGACTGGTAGAGAGATTGGTAAGCGTAATTGCAGGAACGTCTTTGCATATGGTGGTCAGTTGCGGCAACGTGGCAGAAGCAATCGTGCAGGATGTGATATTTATCTGCAAATCTTTGCGCTGCGTGGCAATGACCACGCCATTGCGTATTTCTGATACACACACGGTGACCACATATTTGCCTTCCGCAGGGCCGATACCCGTGATTAACCCCGTTGCCGCATCAATTTTTACCCTGTTGCCCAATGGTGAAGACCCCGTAAAATTGGGTGCGCCATACGGAACTGGAAAATAAGGGGGAGATGAAGCTGGCTGGCTATTGCCCGGTGTGCCGTTGTTTCCTCCGGCGTATGCATTACAAAATGAGTAGCTTAACTGATCGCCGTCTGCATCGGTGGCGGCAAAACTGTACGAAAAAGAATTGTTCTCGCATATTACGACCAGGTCGCTGCCGGTAAAATGGGCAGCATTGTTGGCCGGTGCTTCGGTTACCCCGGGTATGTTGCCAGGGATATCGGCCGTATAAGTAGCCCCTACCTGTACATAACTGCCAAAATTATTGATATTGGCCACGCGGTAATTAACCTGGCTGGCAAGCAGGTACCCATTTACCGAGGCTGGCAATGACACCCTGAAATAAAAATAACCTACAACATAGCAGACTACAGGCGGGTCAGTGATGCAGGGATTGGTGCTGGTAAGACTAATATTCTCCTGGCTGGCCAGTGGCGTACTGATATCTTTTATGTGTTCATTTGTTACCCGGTCAAATACAGAGATAACTGTGGGATCACTAAAAAACCTTCCGCTGTTGCAGCGCATGAAAAGCTTCAGTACTACATTGTATTGATACTCGCCGTCTTTAATGCCTGCATAAGTATAATACATTTCCCCTCCGGTAATATGATCTGCCCTGGCAGCAAGCATGCAGCCAATACAAAAAAGGAAAATGATAAATTTCTTCATTACCCCGGTTCTGTAAATAAATTATAAAGCAGTAATGCAATCGGTGTAAACCAGCAGGAATTTTATTGTAAAAGGTTGATGAATATACGATTTTTCCGGGCAGATAGTTGCCCGAAAATAAAATGCGCTCCACAGGTTATAAGCAGTAAGCCCGTGTTGCGGGCAGGCAGCATAGCTACTCACGAACCAGCCACAAGGCCTTGCCAGCTATTTTACATTCCATTATCATTTTGCAGCTTAATTTAGCCTGAAAACCGGCTGAATGAATAAATTGCTTTTGTATTGTTTATTGCCCTGTTTACTGGCGTCTTGTGTTTCTTCCAGGAAAAGTTACACTACCATACCCGCAGCATCGGTATTGCCCGCGTTGCCGGAATCCAATATTAATGTGCCTGTAAAAGTAGCCATGGCACCATTTCTTGAAAAAGCCGCTGTTCTTGTGCCAAAAGAAGTGACCAGCGATGGCTGGCCGCTGTACCTGCAGACCTCCTGCGATTTTCATTACAAATACCGGTTTGTACCGGGCGGCTTTACATTTAATTGTGTAAACAACCAGGTGCTGGTGAAGCTGAGTGGTACTTACCAGGTATCTGGTGAAAAATGTGTTTGCGCATTTGGCAAACAAACATCTCCGTGGATTGGCGGCAGTTGTGGTTTCGGCAAAGAACCAATGAGAAAAACAGATATTTATATCAGTTCTGTTTTGCAGTTTCAACCCAATTATACCGTTCACACAAAAACCAGGGCAGAAAAGGCTTCAGCGCTGGAAAAATGTACGGTGTCTATGTTTAACCTGGATATTACGCAGCAGGTAATTGACAGCATTAAATCCTCTACCAACGCTTTTTGTTACTCAATGGACAGCCTGGTAAACGGGCTTGATTTTAGCAGCACTACCAAAGCCCTTGCCGAACGCATCAACAAAAAAATACCATTGGATAAGTATGGCTATCTTAAAATAAATCCATCGGCTGTAAAAATGGGTAAAATGAACAGTGTAAAAGATACGCTGCAGGCCACATTGGGTATTTATTGTTTCCCTGAATTACACAGCGACAGCACCAATAACTACACAGCTTCTTTTCTTCCACCCCTGCAAAATGCAGATTTACCTCCTGGCATAACTGTATATACCAACGCCAGATACGATTATCCTTTTATCAATAGCATTATCAACCAATTGGTAAAGGATACCTCCTTCGAAATTGAAGGCAGAAAAGTGATCATAAAAAACGTGCAGCTGCAGGGTGCGGAGAACGGCAAAGTGGAAATACTGGTAGATTTTGATGGCGATAAAAAAGGAAGTCTTTATTTAACAGGCACACCACAATTAGATACCAGCAGCCAGGTAATCATCATACCAGATTTGGACTATTCTTTAAAGAGCAGCGATCTTATGCTGAATATTGGCAAAACCTTTTTTAATGGCAAGATTCTGCATGCTTTACGCGAGAAAGCCACCATCAGCATTACAGACCTGGTAGAACAAAACCGCAAAAGCATCGATGCGCAGTTAAACAAAAAAATTATGGAAGGCGTTGTTTCTACCGGATCGCTTACCAGTATAAAAGTATTGAGCCTGGTGGTTGGCAAAGAGGTGCTGCAGGCCCAAACCTGTACCCGGGCAAACGCTTCCATCCTTATTACCAGTTTATAAATCTGTTTTGTTACTGCGCATTTTTTCAGTAACCGCAGCCCTATTTTACTTAATTGGTTAAAGACGAACCAATTATACCAGATCCTGGTGTATTCCTTTGAAAAAAAACGCTTGTACAAACAGCCAAATTAAAATAGTTTTACAGGCAACCTGTACAAAGAGGGTTTCGTACTGATTGTGAATAAAGTAATTTACTATACCTTCTTACACCAGCTATATTTTGAGCGATGAAGCTGTTAATATATTGACGCTTGTTGACGGGTGTTGCAAAAACGACCGCAACAGCCAGGGTGAACTATACCGTTGGCTGTATGGTTATGCCATGAAAATCTGCTATCGCTATACCAACCACCAGCACGAAGCAGAGGAGCTTACCAATGAATCTTTTGTAAAACTGTTTAAGAATATGCACCTGTTTGATGCGGGCAGGCAGTTGAATACAGAGGCATTGTTTAAAGCGTGGTTTAAGCGAATCATCATCAATACCTGTATTGATTATTTACGCAAACGCCATTCAATGGTAAATGGACATGTGCACAATACAGACAGCGAATCTGTACCAGACTTGCAGGAGTCTGCTATTGATAAATTATCGTATGAAGAGATCATTGAAGCCATAAAACAACTAACACCTGTATACAGAACCGTTTTTAATCTGTTTGCCATAGAAGGGATGACACATGAAGAAATAGCCACCCAGTTACAGATAAGCGTGGGTGCATCCAAATCCAACCTGTCAAAAGCCAGGCATAACCTGCGAAAAATCATTTCGCACCAAACCCAGTACAACACGTATGTACAAACCAGATGACAAAGATATTGATCGTTTAAGCAGGGATGCCGCAGAGCACTACCATGCACCGGGTAAGCCGGAATGGGATGCATTGCAGCAAATCCTTGACAAAGAACTTCCACAGGAAAAGGAAAAGAAACGCCGTGGTTTCTTCTTTTTCTTCCTGCTGCTGCTGGGCATATCAGTAGCCGGCAGCGGAGTTTGGTATGGCTTACAGAAAATCAATCATGAACACAAAGTGACTGCAGGAACGGGCAGCACAAATGCCCCAACCAAAACTGATAATAAATCCGGCGAAGGCAATACCGTTGTACCCGATGTTAAAACCCTGCCTGCCGCTGATGCTTCAAAGCATGAGGCTTTTCCCGATTCAAAAAAGACAGACTATACAGACAAAACCAAAACCGGCAATAGTGTTACTGCTGTACCTGCTACTACAGCTACCAAGCCCACCAGCAACAACATCAATAATAATGAACCTGACAAAGCGGACAATACTGCCGCTGTAAAAAACAACCCCAGTTTTGCAAATAAAAATACTGCGGCTGTTTCAGCATCAAAAAATCAGCGTGCGCCAAAGACAAACAGGAAAACAGCAGAAGATGCAGTGGTTACCAATACGGATGAAAAAGTTTCCGGCGCCGTAAAAAACAATCCTGTTTATGGCGCAACAACAGGAAGAAAAACACATCCTCAACAACATTTATACAAGGGAATAACCAATAGCGGAAATGAAGACGCGGTTAAAACTACCATTGAAAAAAATTCCGGCACCGAAAAAACCAGATCTGCTTATACAACAACCGACAGGCAGCATAAACAGCATCAAAAGGCTTCCGCCGATATATCTCCCGTCCTGGCCAATGAAAATAAAGACAAGCCGGAAAAGAATGCCGCAGGTAACAAACTTGACGGAAATACCGATGCTACTATAGCCACTGATCTCGCTGCCGGCGATTATCATGCTGACAATACAAAGCAAAGCAATGTTTTGCCAGGTAAAAAAGATATAACTGCTGTTGCAGAAGATGCTGCCGCTGTTGATGGTACTGCTGGTCAACCTGTACGCCCCGATTCGCAGTTAGTGAACCCCGCCAAAATCGGTGCTGCTGTTACTGCAAAGAAAAAAGCCAAATCAAAAAATGAAAAAGCCATCAATATAGGTCTTACTGCCGGACTGGATGTAAGTACTGTAAGGTTCACGTATGGCGACAATGCCGGTTACAATTTCGGAATAACTGGCGGATACCAGTTTAACAAACACTGGTCGGCATACACCGGTGTTATATACACGAAAAAGAATTATAAACTGAACGGCAGCGACTACCATCCGCCAAAACACTACTGGACACAATATGTAAACCTGCAAATGGTAGAAGGCTATTGCCGGATGTGGGAAGTTCCGTTGCTGGCCAGGTATACATTTAATCCCGGGTCAAAAACAGCTTATTTTGCCAGTGCGGGTATGTCTTCCTACATTATGAAAAAGCAGGCATATAACTATTCTTATAAAGATGCGTCGGGCTGGGCCGGTACCGCAGCCTGGACCAATGACAGCACCTTTAATCACGTGTTTTCCATTCTTTCTCTTTCTGCAGGATTTGAGAAAAGTTTTGGAAAACACATGAACTGGCAGATAGAGCCCTATGCCAAAATACCATTGGGTGGCGTAGGTTTCGGAAATATTAAACTAAGCAGTTTTGGAATTAACCTGACCGTACAATACAGGCACCCGGTAAAACGTTAACACCCACCGACCTGTATCACCTAATATTTTTTTATGAAGAGTAGCCGCTTGTTGTTGTTGTACAGGATTTCAGTGTTGTTATTCCTTATTGTGTCTTATTTTATGGCATGCAGTAAGGGAGGCGGTGGCACTACAACACCCACCGATCCATGTACCGGCGTAACCATAGTAGTAAGCACCACCGTCACAGCTGCCGATGCCGGCGTTTCCAATGGCAGCATCACGGCAACGGCTACCGGAAGCAGCGGTTTTACGTTTAGTATAAACAATGGAACTTTCCAGGCATCGGGCACATTTAGTAACCTGGCGGCGGGCAAATACACCATTACTGCAAAAAGCACGGCTGGCTGTACCGGTACGCAGAGTACTACAGTGGTAGCAAAAGCGGTTGGTTGTACCGGAACACCAGGTCCGCTGTTTACAGCCGTGAAAGCCATACTAACCACCAATTGTGCAGTAACCGGCTGTCATAACGGAGCCCAGTCGCCGAATTATACAGTGGATTGCACCATTGTAGATTATGCCGACCTTATAAAGACACGCGCCGTAGACCAGGCCGGCACAGCAGACCAGATGCCACAACCACCCAGGCCTGCCCTGGCACAATCGGACCGCGATAAAATCACTGCATGGATAACCGCAGGCAAGCGTATTACAGACTAAAAAAACAATTGCTGATTCCGATATTTAGTGATTTTGGGATTTTTTGGTGATGCCTGTTACAGTAACTTCAAAATCACCCCTTCATAAAATCAGCAATCAAACCATACTGGTTTTGCATCGTTCCAGTCTCCATTGTAGTTAATAAACAATTCTTCCCCGGCATTAATTTCGCGCATGGCGGTAATAGTAATGGTTTGTGCTGAAAAATCCATTTCATACTCGCAATTAGAAGTATAGGAATGATTGTACATGGGCACATAACCAAGGGCCATACAACATTCATTTTTCCCCTCCCCCCATTCAAAAATATAATCGTGCAGCAATGTTTCATCCACTTTTTGCCTGTCTGTACCGCTCATTACAATAACAGGCGCCACTTCAACAACGGTATCTTTTGCTATCAACTCACTGGTGAAAACTCCGCGCCCCATGTTATTGGCAGCAGCTATAAACAAACAAGGTAGTATCATTTTGATTTGTGATGATTTGATGCCTTAGGGCATTTGCTGTTTACCGGCCTATTTATAAAAACAGTGAAATTAGTTCATCACTTTGCAATTAACAATTGACATTTTAAATACAAGAAAGGGTAAATTTGAAGCATGAGCTTAGAGTTGGAAGAACCATCAATGGAGGAACAGTTCCTGGCAGTAGTACAAAGCGATGAAGTGCTGCGTGTGAAAGAATTTTTGAATCAGCAGAATATCAGCGATGTGGCAGAGCTGATTAATAAATACCCTGACTATGAAAGCCAGATTATAGGCAATATGAGCATTCATCGCGCGGCCAAAGTATTTAAGATACTGGATCTGCCCGCGCAAAAAAACATCATACACCAGTTGCCGCCTTTGAAAACAGCAGAACTGCTGAATGAACTGCCGGCTGATGACCGGACGGCTTTTCTGGAAGAACTGCCCAGTGAAGTAGTTAAAGAATTAATTAAGACACTCGATCCCGAAGAGCGAAAGGTAACCCTGGCGCTGCTGGGCTATCCGGAGAGCAGCGTGGGCAGGCTAATGACACCCGACTATATTGCCGTTCCGCTTTACTGGACGGTAACAGAAGTACTACAGCAAATCCGGCATGTAGGTAAGGATAGCGAGACGATTGATGTTATTTATGTAATTGATGAAAAGGGGATATTTATTGATGATGTAAGGATCCGCGAAATTATCCTGGCCAGCCCCGATAAGAAAATGAGCGAGGTGATAGATAACCGGTATATTGCCCTGAACGTAAATGATGACCAGGAAGTAGCTTACGAAACCTTTAAAATGAACAACCGCGTGGCCCTGCCGGTGGTGGACAATAACAACCTGTTGCTGGGTATTGTTACCATTGATGACGTTTTATGGGTGGCCAGTGAAGAATATACCGAAGATATACAGAAAATAGGCGGTAGTGAGGCCCTGGACGAACCTTACCTGGAGACGCCTTTTCTTAAACTGATACGCAAAAGGGTAGGCTGGCTGATTATTCTCTTCCTGAGCGAGATGCTAACGGCCACGGCTATGGCCTATTACAATGATGAACTGGGCAAAATGCTGATACTGGTAAATTTTCTTCCGCTTATTATGTCAAGCGGGGGAAACAGTGGCTCGCAGGCATCTACCCTTATTATACAGGCAATGGCCTTAAAAGAAGTTACGCTATCAGACTGGTGGCGTGTGATGCGCAGGGAAATTTTCTCTGGTTTTTTACTGGGCTCAATACTTGGTTTAATAGGCTTTATAAGAATATTTATCTGGCACCTGCTGATGGCAAAAGGCATATTTAAAGACATATATGGAGATCACTGGGTGCTAATAGGCCTTACCGTTAGTTTTTCGCTGGTAGGCGTTGTTTTGTGGGGTACGCTTACGGGCAGTATGCTTCCTATTGTGCTGAAAAAACTGGGAGCGGATCCTGCTTCATCTTCTGCCCCTTTTGTTGCTACGCTGGTAGACGTTACCGGATTAATTATCTACTTTAACGTAGCATTGATCTTTATGAACGGCATTTTACATTAATCTACTGATATGAGAAAATTGATTATCTTCTTTGCTTTACTTATTACCATTGGGGGTGCATCGCAAACAACACTGGCACCGCTGACGGTTGAGAAAATAATGCGCGATCCAAAGTGGATAGGCACTTCGCCCACCGGCGTAAGCTGGAGCTATGACAGTAAATATGTCTATTTCAACTGGAACCCCGAAAAAGCAGTTACCGACTCTTTGTATTATATAAGCAAAGAAAACCCTGTACCGCAAAAAACCACCTACCAGCAAAGAGAATCCATATTACGTGACAGGGATATTACGTACAACAACAACCGCAGCAGCTATGTGTATGACAAAGACGGTGATATTTTTATGGGCGATTCCAAAACAGGCAAAGAACGCCGCATTACACAAACTGCCGACGTGGAAAGCGATCCTTATTTTGCTTTTAACGATACAAAACTGGTGTATACCCTTAACCAGAACTTATATGCCTGGGACATTGCAGCTGGCACCATTATACAACTGAGCAATTTTCAACGGGGTAATGCACCGCCCAAAGATTTGAAAAAAGACAACCTGAATACCCAGGAAAAATGGCTGAAAGAAGACCAGTTAAGAAATTTTGATGTGTTGCGCAGCCGCAAACAGAAGCGGGATCTTACAGATTCAATGGCCAGCGTTTTTCCAAAAAAGAAAATGCTGAAAACCATTTATATTGAAGACAAAAGCCTTTTTGGCCCAGGCATCAGCCCCGACGGCAGGTATATTACCTACCGCCTGTACAAACCCGAGCGTGGCAAAACCACCATCGTTCCCAGTTATGTTACTGAAAGCGGTTTTACAGAAGACATACCCGGCCGCACCAAGGTAGGTGCTGCACAGGGAACACAGGAACTTTTTGTATTTGATACCGAAAAAGATACGGTATTAACCGTTGCAACCAACAACATAGAAGGCATCAGGGATATCCCCGCTTATTTTAAAGATTATCCTGAGGCTTATCAAAAAAAACTCAAAGACTCACTGACGAGGGCAGTGGGCTTTCAAAATCCCAAATGGTCTTCAAAAGGCACGCACGCAGTGATTGATGTGCATGCGCAGGATAACAAGGACAGGTGGCTGTTCCTGTTAAATCCCTTAACTGGCAAACTAAAACTGCTTGACAGGCAGCATGATGACGCATGGACAGGCGGCCCTGGAATTGGTGGTGGTTTTGGCGGTGCCAATAGCGGCTGGACAGACGAAAATACTTTCTGGTTTGAATCGGAAGCTACCGGCTATGCACACCTGTACACGATAAATGTGCTAACCGGCGAAAAGAAGGCCCTCACCAGCGGCAGGTTTGAAGTACAAAGCGCCGCATTATCGGCCGATAAAAAATATTTTTATATTACTACCAATGAAGTGCACCCCGGCGAACAGCAATTTTATCGCTTACCCATATCCGGTGGAAAGCCAGAACGTATTACTACGCTAACCGGTGCCAGCCAGGTAAGCCTTTCGCCAGACGAAAAACAAATTGCCTTCTTATATTCTTACAGCAATAAGCCATGGGAATTATACCTGCAGGAAAACAAACCAGGCGCCAAACCACTGCAGGTTACCAATAAGGCAATGAGTGAGGAGTTTAATTCGTATGCATGGAAAGATCCGCAGGTTATTACCATTACTGCCAGAGACGGGGCACCGGTATATGCCCGCTTGTATAAGCCGGCAAAGCCCGCTGCTTCGAAGCCGGCAGTATTATTTGTACACGGGGCCGGCTATTTGCAAAATGCACATAAATGGTGGAGCAGTTATTTCCGCGAGTACATGTTTAATAACCTGCTGGCCGATAACGGCTACACGGTCCTGGATATTGATTACCGCGGCAGCGCGGGTTATGGCCGCGACTGGCGCACCGGTATTTACCGTTTCATGGGCGGTAAAGATTTGACCGACCAGGTGGATGCTGCAAAATACCTGGTAGATTCACTGGGCGTTGATGCAAAACATATTGGTTTATATGGCGGTTCTTACGGCGGTTTTATTACCCTGATGGCTTTGTTTACCACGCCCGGTATATTTAATGCCGGTGCTGCCTTGCGGCCTGTTACTGACTGGGCGCAGTACAATCATGGCTATACTTCCAACATTTTAAATGAGCCCTTCAACGACAGCATCGCCTACCGGAGAAGCTCACCCTATTATTGGGCCAACGGCCTGAAAGGTCATTTACTCATCTGCCATGGCATTATAGATACCAATGTAAATTTCCAGGATGCAGTAAAACTATCACAGCGTTTAATTGAACTGGGAAAAGATAACTGGGAAATTATTGGCTACCCCATGGAAGACCATGGTTTTGTGGAGCCCAGTAGCTGGACGGATGAATACAAACGCATTTTCAAATTATTTGAAACCAACCTTAAGTAGGGACTAAAGGCTGCAGGTTCAGTTAAAAATACAATGGGCAGCCGAAAACAGCCGCCCATTGTATTTTAGATTATAGCAATTATTTTTTCTTATCCTTCTCCGGCATTTTCATTTTGTCCATCGCTCCCATTTTTTCCATCATTTTAGAAACCTCGGCCATTTCCATATATCCCCAGTGTTCTGTAGCCTTACCCTCGTTGTTGAACTTTACCACTTCAATGGCATGCATATCATAAGGGCCGGCGGGCATCATCACTCCGTCACCGGTTCCTGTATAATGCATCAGCGCAAATACATACTCATCATCGGCCACCTCTTTGATTGTTTCCATTTTCATGGTTTTGTCGGCAGCATGTGTCATTTTAATCATGGCTTTCAGGCTGTCCCCATTTTTGGGGCCCTTGTCTGTGTGGTCAATAAAACCCGGGGCCAATACACTATCAATACCACTTACATCGCCGGTCTCAAATGCTTTGTCTACTACATGCACCGCATCAAGGTTTTTTTGCGCCAGTGCGCTGATTGTTTTACCGGGCGATGCACCGGCAACCTCCGTTGTTGACTTACCATCGCTGCCACAGGACAGCAGGAATAAAGAGAAGCATACATACGCAAGTTGGATTGTTTTCATTGCTTATAATTTTTTGATGACGAAATAAGAAATGAATTCAGGGGGGCGGCATTACTGAAGGATACCGTCAAGTTACTATTTTTCCCGGATTTACAAAAATTGCCCAGCCACACACGTGAAAGAACAAACTGTCTGCAGCAACTTTAAATAACAATTTCCATTTTATTAAAACCCCGCGGCTTGTACTGGCGTATAAGCGGTACAAAAAACTTTCGCTTACCTTAGCCGCGAAAATGATAAACCAACCATATGCTGACTACCATCTTAAAAACAGTATGCATCCGCGATTTAACCATATTGAGAAATGAAATAAGTTTGTACACCGATGAGAATAATATCTGGAAAACGGATAAATCCATTTCCAACTCTGCCGGCAACCTTTGCCTGCACCTGGTGGGCAACCTGAATACGTATATTGGCGCGGTGCTGGGCAACAGCGGATACATAAGAAACCGCGATTTGGAATTTTCATTAAAAAATGTACCCAGGAATGAATTGTTAAGTAAAATTGATAAGACCATCATTGTAGTAGAAAACACGCTTGGCCAGCTACAGGATACACAACTGTCAACAGAATACCCTGTTTTGGTTTGGGAAGAAAAAACCAGCGTAGCGTATTTGCTTATACACCTGGCAGCGCATCTTGGCTACCATCTTGGACAGGTAAATTACCACCGGCGGTTGCTGGATAATTAGTACCTCCCCGGAATCCGCTGCTTTACTCCATGGCGATTACCGTGCAAAAGCTTGATCAAAAAAATAACTGAACTGTTGCTGCAGAAATCCCCTTTTCAATCTGATTGATTTGACTACCCAAACCAAATACATACAGTTACGTACTGCAACAAAAAAGAAATGGTGTGAGGCGTGAAACGGCAATCGTGAACGGCCAATCCCGGGTTAATGAATATACGCTGGCTTTATTCACGTCTCACGTCTCACGTCTCACGCCTGACGCCTGACGCCTCACGACTAAAACACATCGTCAATCACTATCTCTTTTCCGTTAAAAACAAAACCATCGCCCGGTTTCTTATTTAAGAGTAATCCTGCCAGGGGTGCATTGGGAGACAAAAACATCACAAGCTTTTCATCTATATTTTGTTTACCCAAACCCGCCGCTATAAAAAAACACAGTTGTGCTGTTTCTATAAAAGCGCCAGCAGCAGCGCGGTCATAAATAAGCGATGTATTTACTGAAAGAAGATCACTCATTTCTTTAATCAGTTGCGACAATTGACGTGTGTGCATATCTTTTTGCAGGTGACCCATCGCCCTGCCGGTTTCGTATTTATCGCCCGCAGAACTTTTCTCTTCATTGTTAGCGGCCTCCTGTGCACCGGCAATGGCATCGTTTGCAGCAGCCATTCGTTTTTCAATATGCTGCCGGCAAAATTGCTTCAATTGATTTTTGAATTGTATTTTTTCCGCTCTGTTCATACTGTTACTTAATACCTGTTAGTACATTCAAAATATTCCACGAAAAATATAATTAATTATTTGGCGGGCGGCACTTATTCAGTGGTCATCACAACCGTTTTGATGGTCCATCCTCCGGAATCGCCAGGTATTATTGCGCCATTGTGATAGATAAGAAACTGGTCCGGGCAGGATCCCTGCTACCAGCAAAAAATACCAAAAGGATACCCAATCTTCTCATTTTATTTTTTCTCTCCTGCTGAATAATATTGCAGCGAGCTGTCGTTTATTTTAAAAGCATCCTTTTTTAGTAATTGAATCATTTCACCGCCTGCCAGCAGCACTGGTCCATAACCGTGAGCTGCATATACATTTACCGGCCGGTAATAATAAAAAGCAGGATCAAAGCCCATACCTGTTCCAACGCAAGTACCTTCTACCTGGCCTTTGTTATTTACTTTGGTTGAAACAGCAGCCCAGCCCAATGCAGCCACCGGGGCATATGCCACACCGTCTATCCAGCCTTTATTGATTGCATGGGCAATACAATAGGTATATATGGCGGTAGCGGATGTCTCCAGGTAAGAATCATTTCTGTCGAGCAACTGGTGCCAGAAACCGCTTCCAGACTGGTAACTGGTCAGTCCTTTTATATGGGCTTTTAATTGATTCAACAGATCACTTCTGCCGGGATGGTTTTCCGGCAATACATCCAGTAATTCTACCATGGCCATGATGGCCCATCCGTTTGCCCTTGCCCAGTGAAACTGCGGATGTTCCTGCATACCCTGCACCCATCCATGCATGTAAACACCCTTCTCCTTATTAAACATGCGCGCAGAAAATTGTTGTATTTGTTTTACCGCATCATCAAAATATTTTGTGTCGCCGGTTAACTTGCCCATTTGCGCCAAAGCAGGTACTGCCATATAAAGATCATCCAGCCAGAGGCTGTTTTGCTGCGGCCTGTTGCGTGCAAGGGTGCCATCTGCCAGCCTGTATTCTTTTGTACTGATGTACCGGAGAAAATTATCTGTTAATGGTCGCAGACCGGCATTGGTTGAATTACCACGCAGGCTTTTGATCATAGCGGCGCTAAGGGCTCCCCCGTCATCCAGTGCATGCGGATGCAGATAAGACCGGATGGGATTGGAAGCGTTTGGATATTTATCAAACAAATTTTTAAAAACCGGTGCAATGGCAGCAATAAATGCCAGCCTGTTATTGGTGTATGCAGCATATCTGTAATCGCCTGTAGCCTCTGCCACCAGCAGCATACCACTGTAGGTAACGCCCCACTCGTAACTCATCAGCCTGAAATCGCCAGGCTTAAAAATGGAATTGCTGTCTGCTTTTGTATACTCACTTACAACTTCATTTGTTTTCCGGTTAACCAGTTGCGCAGGTGTACCGGCATCCAGGTAATTGTATATTCGATCAAGCACTTTCTTTATACTATCTTTTACCGGCACGCCGTATGGTACTGGATAGTCTGGTTGTAGCAGATGCAAGGGGGTATTTACGTCATTTCCCTTGGGTGATGTTTGGGCAGTTGCCGTAAAGGAGATTATTGTCAGGCAGGCTAATGGAATGACAAAAGCAATTGATTGTTTCATTGCAGTAAGTTTTACAATACAAAATAATGATAAAGCTGTTTGACAAAAAATAAAAGGACGGCTCAATAAAAATTGACCGTCCGTAGTACTACTGATGCTATAAGAAAAATTAGTAACCCGGATTCTGCATTGCCTGTTTCTGGGCTCCGGTTAACGCTTGTCCGTTCGCCTGAACACCATCAAGAAAATTTTGTGGTATTGGTCGCAATGTGTGGGTAGATTTTATATTAGGAGAACCTTCAGGATTAAAAACCTGCACTCTTTTAACCAGGGTCAGGGTTCTTGCCAAATCCTCCCAACGTTTAAATTCTCCCATTAATTCGCGGGATTTCTCATTTAATAAAAAGCATAACATCCTGTCATAGTCTGAAGTATACCCCAAAGCACTGATAATATATTCATCCTGCGCAGGTAACGGATTGATACTATTAACGGCTAAACTTGCAGCGGCTGCTGTAGTGGGTGCAATATTATTTGATTCATAGTATGAGTTGCCCGGATAAAATGAACTGATTAAAGCTGATTGGAGACCAGCCTGCAATGTATTACCTCCATCATTGTAAGCAGCCCGGTTTTCTCCATTGGCATATTGGGCACGCGCTCTTAGGGGATTAATATAAGGCAATGCATCGGTATAACTACCTGAACCGCCTTGTGCCAGCCTGATTTTTGCTTCTGCAGCAATTAGATAAGTTTCAGCACTCCTGGCTAAAATAAAGTCTCTGTGACCAACAACATCGTTTAATGAGTTTCTTGATCCATCCATGTATTTACTCAAAGAAGGATACCCCTGTCCTACGGTTGTTAAATCTGTATAAATGGCACCATCTGTTGTTCTGCCATTGGGATATATTACATAAGTAGTGGGTATATTCCTACCGGTACCATTTACATCAGTAACAAGGTTAGTACCCGATGTAGTCTTACAAATTTTTGAGAGCGGGAATCGTGCATCTCCTGGCTGATTGATAACAAACATAATACCCAAATCGCCCTGTTTGTTTGGAGCTACCGGTGAGCCACCATTCAGCGCACTTTTTGTTCTGAAAGATTTCCAGAATCTTGAATCATTTACCATATCGTACAAATGGTAATCATAATAAGTAGTTGCCAACCTGCTAAAGGGCCTGTCGCCGGTTAAATCACGTTGCATCTGGTCCTGGATATCATACCGGGATACAAAATACAAATGCTGTGTATTACCATTCTGAAGGTTGGAATTAAGGTCATTGGTAAATTGAGCAGAAAGAATAACTTCCGGTAAAGATTCATTGGCACTATTTATAGCTGTAAAATTCCATAAGCTACCAAAATTTGCGGCCAAAGGATGACGCGCAATGATTGCATCACAAAGTGGTGCTATAGCTGCCAGGTCTGCAGCTTTGGTATCTGAGTTCCATGAATTATTTATTTCACTTGCCCTGAATAGATAAGCCTTGGCCAGGTAGTGTGAGGCAGCATCCTGGGTAATATGCGAAGGGCCACCGCTTGTGGGCAACAATGGTATAGCAGCTTTTAAATCTGAAATTATCTGTGCGTATACATCTTTGGGACTTGCTCTTGTAAATTCTGTTACTACAGTAGTAATTGGAGTAAGTTGTAAGGGCACCGCACCATATTGGCTTACCAATCTTAAATAGTTATAAGCACGCATAAAATACCCTTCGCCCAGCGATGTATTTTTAACTGCGGTACTGGCAGACGAACTCTTAACACAATTTTGAATTAATAAATTGGCCTCCCCGATTCCAATATACAACGCGTCCCATTGAAAATTAGCAAGCGCGATATTGGTATTACTACCCTGGTTTACGGAATTGAAAGTAGCATCGTAATTGTTCCATGGTGCATTGGATGGGTCTCCGCCAACATGAAACTCGTCGGTACCATAATTGGTCGCTGAATAATACCATTCTCCATTTTCCGGAACAGCAAAGACCTGGTAATAAGCCCCAACTGACAATTGCAGTATACCGGCATCTGTCTGGTAAAAATCCACTCCCCTTGCTGTTGTTTGTGTTTCATCCAGGAAACTTTTATTGCATGATACTGCAAAAAATACCAATGCAGAAAGTGTTAGCCTTATTAAAAATTTATTATTAGTCATATAATTCAGTTTTGTCGTTATTAAAATGATGCGTTAAACCCAACTGTAATACCGCGGTTCCAGGTTGGTCCCACAACATCCATATCGAGGTATTTAAGTTTTGAGAATAACATTCCCGGGTTGCTTATTTGCAGATAAACCCTCAAATTAGAAAATCCTGCTTTTTTGAAGTAATCGGAACTGGTATTATACGACAGAGAGATATTTCGTATTTTAATAAAAGAAGCCTGCTGGTACCCTAAAGCGGCAAAGTACGGATCCAATGACGCATTACCTGCATTATACACAGGTTTCTCATAATAGGCGTTTTTATTGTTTTCATTGTAATAATCGATTTGACGTGTAACACCACGTCCTGCTTCACCTTCACCACCTGTGTTGTACAGGTAGCTTAAACGGCCATATAAGAAAATAGATAAATCGAAATTTTTATAACTAACGGTGTTGGTCATACCCACTACCCAACGTGGCCTTGTTGATCCTATAATCTGGCGGTCGTTATTTGGGTCAATTTTATTATCTCCGTTTAAGTCTGCAACCCTGGTAAAACCCGGTGAGAAAGAATTGGATGTAAAGGCCCTGTATGAAGCGGTGTCCTTATCGTGCCATAAACCCAATGCCTTATAACCATAAATTACACCCTGGGGCTGACCTATAAAAAGGTTATTGTTTATATCATTTTGGTTTCCGTTTGCAGTAGAAACCACATGGTCTTTCTGCCAGGCGGCATTTATGGTAGTCGTCCACATTACATCTTTAGACTTAATATTCACCGTGTTAATATTAATATCTATTCCCTTATTAGCGGTTTGTGCAATATTGAAAAAGACTGTTGTATACCCGGTTACAGAGAGAAGAGTCCTGTTTTGTAGCAAATCTGAAGTTTTTGAAGTGTAGGCATCAACACTACCTGTAATTCTTCTGTTGAATAAAGCAAAATCTATCCCAACATTATATTGTGTTGTTTTTTCCCATTTAAGATCCTGGTTGGCCAATAATGGATTTGGCGTAGAGCCAGCAATATTGGTAGAGGAGTAGGGATAAAACAGCGATATAATCGGGCCTTTTGTCGAATAAGGTGCTACCGCAGAGTTTCCGGTAAGACCTACACCTACCCTGAATTTCAGATCATTTACCCAGTTAACGTTTTTCATAAAGTTTTCACGGCCGACACGCCAGGCAAGTGCAGCACTGGGAAAATTGTCATACTGGTGGCCTTTTGCAAATACAGATGAACCATCCCGGCGGATAGACGCTGTTAACAAATATTTATCCATGAAACCATAATTAACCCTGGCCATATACGATAATAATTGTTGCTGCGACAAAGCGGAACTGGTAGTTATAGATCCCGTTACAGTTCCACTTGACAGCGCATTCCATAATTGAGAAGCTAAAGGAATACCTACACCATTAACTGTATTACTGTCTGCAGTGAAAGATGTTTGGCTTTGTAATAAAGTGATGCCAATACTATGCGCGCCAAAAGTTTTGTCGTAATACAACAAATTATCTAAAGTATATGAAACTGCCCTGCCTTTTAAAATAGATGCGATGCTGTTTGCAGGGTTGTCGGTTGATGACCCGTTTGCTACTGATTTGGAATCTATATAAACACCATCGCTATAGGTTGAAAGATCAGGTCCGAAATTCATGCGGTATTTTAAACCCTTCAGCGGGTGAAAAATTGAACCAAAATCTATTTGCGTAAATAAACTACCAAATGCTCTTAAGGTAGTTCGCTGATCTATATTATATTTCCACTCATCCACTACGTTTTTCCATGAATTGTCTCCGCCGGGAAAAATAATTCTGTTGCCTGCAGAATCATAAGGCACCGCATAGGGAAATAATGATCTTGCCGACTCATACAATCCTCCGGCAGGTGTTCCTACAGTTCCAACATTCCTGGTTGACTGGCCATATTGCTGCAAAGCATAAGTAACACTTATGTTGCTACCAAAGGAGAGCCATTTCGTAGCTGCTATGTCAATATTTACTTTGGCCGAATATCTTTTATACGACTGGCCTTTTATAGTTCCGGTGTTATTCAGATAACCAAAAGATCCATAAGCCTTAACTTTATCGCTACCACCGCTAACGCTCATAATATTATCGCTGGTTACAGATTGCTGCTTTACAAGTCCCCTCCAATCGGTAGTGGCCACTTTGCTGCCATCCCAGGTGCCTGAGGCCCAGCCTTTGGCAATATTTGCCCATGCAGATGGATCTCCGGTTGCATTAAAAAAAGTTCTGTCTGTAGCTATGGTGGGTTGATCACCCCTGGGGTTACTGCTAACGCCCGTGGTCGTATTCAAGCCTGCATAATAATAGGCCCATCTGCGGAAGGTGATATAGTCACCCGCACTGAACATTTTCTCATTATCCTGTAAATTGTCGAATTTAACCGAACTGCTAAGGTTCAGATTTACTTTGCCATTCTTGCCCTGTTTGGTGGTAATAATCACCACACCGTTAGCACCCCGTGAACCATAAATAGCGGTTGCAGAAGCATCTTTCAGTACATCTATTGATTCTATGTCCTGTGGGTTAAAACTTTCAATGCCACCAGATAACAAGGGTATTCCGTCTACCACAAATAATGGCGAATTTGATGCAAATATTGAGCGAACGCCACGGATATTAATATTGCCCAGCGAACCCGGACGCTCATTGGAAGATATATCTACACCTGCCACCTTTCCCTGCATGGCTTCTACAGCATTGGCTACCGGGCGCGATTTAATATCGTTTTGATTAATTCCCGAAACGGCACCCGTTACATCTTTCTTTTTCACGGTTGCATAGCCGATTACTACCACATCTTCCAGGCCTTTTGACTCCAGCACCATTCCAACGGAAATGCTTGTACGGTTTTGAAGATTTACCTCCTGGGCCACATACCCGATATGTGTAAATACCAGGGTTTCCTTACCGGTAGCTACCACAATAGTGAAACTGCCTGCATCATCTGTAATAACAGCTTTACCGGCATTTCCTTTTATGCTAACCGTAACACCGGAAAGGCCTTTCCCGTTATCATCCGTGACTTTGCCTGTTACCGGACCTGCATACAGCCCTGGCTGCCTCACAGCACTGGTTGCTGTATGGTTAACAGCTGAAATAACTTCCGGAAATGATTTTTTTGAAATTACTGCAACGGCATTGTCTTGTTGAGCCTGCAGGTGACAGAATGGAAATAAGAGAAACAGGATCGAAAAGCCTCCTGTGACGGCAATCGTCTTCTTTTTCATATAGCAGTGTTTAGTTGTCGATTTGAACAGGCAGTCAAAACATTATTACTTCAACAGACAATCCTTCTTAATACCGTTTTAACGACCCTTAGCAAAAATAGAAATGCTATAAAATTTAAACGGATTATCTACGCAATCGATTGCGTAGAAAGGTTTTATACAACAGGACGGAACAGGATGGTTATTATTTGAAAACTTTTATGACACTTCCGGCTACTAATTTAGTCCAATTCAGGGGAAAAAAGTCTTTTGAAAATTAAGTTTATCACGCAGCAGCAGCTTCAGCTCTTTTAGCCCAACGGCGGGTATTTGCGTTAATTTAAAATTCTCATATTTCCTAAGCGACCAGTAACCAATCCAGATGCCAACCAGCAGCGGGCACAGGGTGGCCAATGCCACTCCATAAATATTACCGAATATGGCGATGCCGGCCATATCGGTTACTACATTTACCACTAACATGATCAATATTTTTACAAAATTGATGTTTGGCTTATGTATAACATCAAGACCAAGTGCAATAAACCGATCGGTAGGAAATAAAAGCGAAAAGGTCATAAACAGGCGAAGTACATTGGCAGCTTCCGTTCCCACATAATGTTTGCCAGATACCAGGTATACCGCCAGTTCAGCAAAAAGCACTGCCGCTATACATACAGGTACCAATGCAAACGTTAACAACCCCGCATATTTTTTCATGGTATAAATTACTTCGCTTTTTATACCGCGGTTGTATGCGGCAGACATGGTAGACATGGCCGTGGCAATGGAACTGCGCAACGGTATTTCTATTACTTCCATCAGCTTTAACCCGATATTATACTTGGCAACTGCTTCTGTGCCCAGCATACCGGTAATAATCCATACATCTGAAGTCCGCAGCAGGCTGGAACTGAGATTGCCCAGCACACTGTATTTACCAAAATGATACAGTTCTTTCACCGCCTTTGTCGTTTTGTATTTCCATGACCCAAGCCTGGTCCATCCCTTCAGCATAACAAAAACGCTGGTAAAAAGCAAAGAAACCAGGTAAGAATAGACCAGGGTTTCCAGTGTAAGATGGTGCATAAAAATCAGCCCCAGTATCAGCACCAGAAAAGATAGCTGGTTAACCATACGCATAAAAAGAAGGCGGTCAAACCGGGCTTCTGCCTGCAGCACGCAGTTGGCAACAAACATGGGTAATGACAAAAGATAGCTAAGCCCAAACCATTTCAAAAAGAAATACAGGCCTTCCAGCATATTAACCCTGATTACCCGTATCAGGAATAAAACCGGGATATTCAGCAGCAACAACCCAAATGTAATGGCCGTTGCCAATACCCAGGTTGAACCAATAATCTCTGCCGCCCTGCTTTTTCCCGACCCGGAATAGAATTTGATGAATGCCATTGTTAAAAAACCCGTTCTGAACATTTCGACCAGGGCAAATATGTACTGAAAAAAAACCCAGTTACCCATTTCCGCCTTGTTTGGCAGCGAACGGTACAGAACACCCATAATAATAATCGAGAGTCCAGACATGATTACGTTACCAGCCAGGGAGAAAAAATGCTTGTTGTTTAATTTCGCAAAAAACGTAGGTAAGGCCATAAATAAAATACCTGCAACACCGGCAGCATCGCATTTGGTGAAGTAAATTAATAATTTTATATTTTACATTGCTTTACCTGCATTTATTTTTGTGCACGTATACACTGGCAGACAATAGATTGACCAGGCAGGTTTTAGGTAAAACAACACCCTGAAAAATGAGTTTCATGCTATAATAACCTGGCCTGTATCACCGGTTTATACACCATTTAATAATAAAGGATACCCTGGCTATGGCTACACTGCATTTTGGCAATGTTACATTACTGGTTACACATTATAACAGAAGCCGCTCGCTCGAACGTCTGTTGCAAAGCTTCAAAAAACTGGGCATCTCTTTTGGCGCTATTGTGGTATCTGACGATGGCAGCGAACCCGGGCACCTGGATTACCTGAAATTATTGCAGGATGGTTTAGGCTTCCGCCTCATAACTACTGAAAAGAACAGGGGATTGGGCAATAATATTAATAAAGGGCAGGATGCAGTGACCACCGCCTATACCCTGTATGTACAGGAAGATTTTGATCCGATGCCTGCTTTTGCCGGGCATTTTGCAGACGGGCTTACTATTATTGATGAAAGAAAGGATATTGACCTGGTGCGTTTTTATGCGTACACCAACTATCCTTACCTGCAGCCAGTTGGGAACGGGTTTTCGTTAATGCTTTTTGCAATCTGGAAACCAGGCTATCAAAAATTTTATGCTTACAGCGATCATCCGCACCTGCGGCGCAGCAATTTCCTGCAGAAATTTGGCAGGTATGCGGAAGGAAAAAAAGTTGAAAAAACCGAGTACATGATGATGATGTCTTTTCTGCGTAAAAAGGGCAAAGCCGTTATTTACAAAAACATACATGAGCTGTTTGAGCAAAAAAATTCCCCGGCAGAACCAAGTACCGTAAGAAGAAATTTCTTCAGGGAAAGCCAGGGATGGATTATTACAGGTATGCGGCACCTTTACCGGCACCTTAAATTCAATTTTGATTATTTTTTCGGGAAATAATCAGGGCAGCCAAAAAACTGTCATGCTTTTGGGTCCGTGTGCACCCAGTACCAGCGACTGCTCTATATCTGCTGTTTTAGAAGGTCCGGCAATAAATACACCATAGTCGTAATTTTCGCGGGCAATTCTTTCATATGCTTCATGCATATTGTGAACAATATTGCCAGCCTGCAGTACTACCACCAGGTGCTGGCAGATAAAGGGTAGTACGCGTGTTTTCAGCGAAGAAGCAGTTATCCAAATAGCCGAATTTTCTGCCACTGCAAATGCCCCGCTTACAACCGCCACTTCCACATCTTCCAGCCTGTGTGCGTTTTCATCGCTGTTTATTTGATCTATTCCGTTCATGGCTGCAATAGCGGTTACATATTTATTTCCTTCTTTGAAATGATTGTGTACATAAGCCGCTACTTCGGCTGCATTATTTGCCTGTATCATTATACCACCAATACCTTCCAGCACGGTTTTAAATTTTTCCTGTGCATCATCAAACCTTATAGCATCGATATCCTGCAGGGATGGAAGTTCTTCCAACGCGGGTTGATTTTTTTTTACAGCGGCCAATATTTTTTCTCTGCTGTTCATATTTTACATTACAAATAAGCATTTAATATCGTAATACCTGTCCGGCAAACATGAGAATGCAACATCCACCCAAAAGATTCACTACTCGCCACTCACCATTCACTATTCACTACTCACCACTCACTACCGACGATTCTTCCTGTACCATTCGCCAAAGGAAGTTTTTGGGGGAGCCGGCATTTCGCGCTGTTTATACCAGGGGTTCAATTTATTGTTTACGAGCCAGGGCATATTTTTTATCACCCATCTTCCTATTTTGCCCGCGCTGCGGTAAAGTGCTGGTTTTGACAAAGTAGTTGCCATGGCCTTCATAGCCGCTGTTTTGGATGCAGGCGAATAACCTTCCTGCGTAATTACCTGTCTCCATTTATACAGTTGGGTATGAATATCAATTTTTACCGGGCAAACATTGCTGCATGACCCGCATAAAGTAGACGCAAAAGGCAAATCTGCGTGCTCCTTCATGTTCAGATTGGGCGCCAGTATCGCACCAATGGGGCCGGCAATGGCTGTATGATAACTATGCCCCCCGCTTCTCCGGTATACCGGGCAGGTGTTCATACAGGCGCCGCAGCGAATGCATTTTAATGAACTGCGGAAATCTTCACGGCCCAACTGTGTGCTGCGTTCATTGTCTACCAGTACAACGTGCATTTCCTGGCCGGGTTGTGGTCTTACAAAATGACTGGAATAAGTAGTGACCGGCTGACCGGTAGCGCTTCTTGCCAGCAGGCGCAAAAAAACGCCCAGGTGCTTGCGTTGTGGAATAATTTTTTCAATACCCATACAGGCAATGTGTATATCGGCCAGGTGGGCGCCCATGTCTGCGTTGCCTTCATTGGTACATACCACCAACTCGCCGGTTTCTGCTATTGCAAAGTTCACCCCCGTGATGGCTACACGCCTTGTTAAGAATTTTTCCCGGAGGTGCAGTCGGGCTGCATTGGTTAAAAATTGCGGGTCTGCATTGCCGGCCGGCGTTCCCAGGTGCTTATGAAACAAATCGCCTATCTCTTCTTTCTTTTTATGAATACAGGGCAGTACAATATGGCTGGGTGCCTCGCCCGCCAGTTGCACGATGCGTTCACCCAAATCCGTATCAATTACTTCAATGCCTTTCTCTGCCAGGTAATGGTTTAAATGGCATTCTTCGGTAAGCATTGATTTACTCTTCACTATCTGTGTTACGTTGTGCTTTTGTAATATGCTGTGAACAATGGCATTGTGTTCTTGTCCATCCTGCGCCCAATGAATGATGATGCCATTTTTCTGTGCATTCTTTTCAAATTCTTTCAGATAGGCATTCAGATCAGACAAGGTATTTAACTTGATGCGGCTGGCCATTTCGCGCAATTGCTCCCACTCGGGCAATGTCCACGCTGCCTTATCTCTTTTTTGTCTTACCCACCACAATGTCTCATCGTGCCAGTTCACTCTTGCCTCGTCGGCATTAAACTGTTCGGATAATGCTGCATGCGTATGTGTATTACTTTCCATCTTGTTGGCTTTTCGTGAGTAGTGAGTGGTGAGTGGTGAGTCGCTGGCGCCGCAGACTCACCACTCACCACTCACTACTCACCATTTAGTATCTCCGCAATATGAATCACTTTCACCGGTTGATGCTGTCTTTTCAAAATCCCTTCCATGTGCATCAGGCAACTCATATCGACACCGGTAATATATTCTGCCTGGTGCTGCATGTGATCGGCCACCCTGTCTTTGCCCATTTTAACTGACACCGCTTCTTCAGCCACACAAAATGTACCACCAAACCCACAGCATTCGTCATTCCTGTCAAGGTTTATCAGCTCAAGTCCGCTTACCATTTTTAATAATTGCAATGGCTTTGAAAATGGCGCAGCTACCAGCTCTGTCATTTGGGAAATATGCAAACCACGTTGTCCGTGACAGCTTTGGTGCATGCCCACTTTATGCGGAAAACTGGCAGCAATGCTTTTTACCTGCAGGATATCTGTAAGAAATTCTGTTAATTCATACACTTTTCCACGGATGGCAGTGGCAGCAGCTTCATTGTTCTCATCGTGCAAATGATCTTTTATATGCAGTGTACAACTGCCCGACGGGCAAACGATGTAATCGTATGCTGCAAAATTTTTTATAAACAAATGGTTGCATGATTTGGCAAGATGCTCATAACCTGAATTAGCCATTGGCTGACCGCAACAGGTCTGGCCGGGGGGATATACAACGGTGCAACCAAACTTTTCCAGTAATTGTAAAGATGCAATAGCTACCTGCGGGTAAAATTGATCAACGTAACAAGGTATAAATAATCCGACGGTCATATTTCGATTGGCCCAATTTCGGCATAAAGTTTTAAATCAATCAGGTCTGGCGGAAAATTATTTTTATTCCAGTAGGAATGAACTGCCAGTGCAGCGCCTATTGAAGATGCCTGCGGTACGGAAGCGGCATAGACTGCAATTTGTGGAAATGCGGAGGCCAGCAAATTCATGTACAACGGGTTGTTGCCAAAACCACCGTCTACAAAGATCTTCTTCACCCCGCAATTTTTCAGCACCAGGTTTACAGATGCCGCCTGTAAGTCCATTATATCCAGCATCAGGCAGTGGTAGGCCTCATTGTAAGAAGCAAATGAATGTAAATCCCTTGTTCCGAAAACAGATTCCGGCATCAGCAGTTTGCCAGGCCGGGGATCAGGGCGCATCCCCCCGGATAATTTTTGCACCAAACCAGCATCAAACACCACCTGCCTGTAATTTTCTTCCGCAGTATTAAAATGTGCGGCCAGCCTTTTTACCTGCTGTTCATGTTCATACCCTGCAAACAGCCTGGATGCCTTAATGGGTTTGCCCCGGTATTCCATATAGCACAAACAATCCTGCTGTAGTTCTTCCGCCGTTAATTTGGTTTGATTAAACGGGTTTAAACTGATGCACCAGGTGCCGGTAGATATCAGTACAAATGGCTCTTTAAACCGGGCCAGGTAGGGAATCAGCGCGGCAGAACTATCATGCAGGCCTGCCCCGCATTGCAGCGGTTTACCATGCCAGTTAGTAGTAATAAGCTGATCCGAAGGAAAAATGGGCGCCAGTTTATCGTGAATGCCTTCCTGATGTAACCATTCGTGGTAACGGTTTTCTGTAAAATTCCACATGCCGGTATGGCAGCCAATGCTGGTAATATCCGAACAGGGTCTTCCTGTTACCAGGTAACTCAGGTACTGGGGAAGGTGCAGTGAATAACGTATTTTCTTAAATAACGCCGGTTTTTCTTCTTTCAGGTAGTACAATTGCAATCCCGAATTAAGATTACCCAGCACCGGCGAAGCGGTATGAATAGAAAAATCAACTTCACCGCCGTATTTTTTATAAAACTTGCTCTTTAAGGCGGCTGGAAAAGGTTTAAGATAATTGTACAGTGGCGCTACGGGCTTTCCTTCATTGTCAATATGTACAAAGCTGGCACCATATGCAGAAAAATTCATGGCTTTTACTGATATGTCCTGCATGTCCATTAGTTCATTAATGGATTGCCTTATCCATTCTGTAAGCGCCGGCAGATTTTCGCAGGCATCTCCGTCCTCATCTTTTGTTTCTTCAAACTGAATGGTCTGCTCCAGCACTATCTGGTACTTATCATTAAACACAAACAGCTTTTTATTGGTTTTGCCAATATCAAAAATGGCTATGGCGGGCGTTGTCTTCATGCTGGCTTTGTTAGTTGATGAGGAATTGGGAATTTGGTATTGGGAATTTGGTCCCTTGAGACGCCTGATTCCAAATTCCCTGTTACTAATTCCATTTACAGGCCGGTTGCCACCGTCTTCTCGCCTCTTTCTTTAATAAGGTGTTGTCTTACCCGTTGGTCACGGAATAGTTGAACGGGTTGTAATGCTGCCCCTGCCTGTAAACGCGCCTCGGCTACCAGCGGCCGCACATCTGTACGGTAAGCCTGCTGCAATATTTCCTGGGCCAATGCCACATCATTGGCATCCTGTGCTGCTTCCAGCGCTTTCCTGTCTACCAGTAATGCCTGTGCGTAAGCAATTTTTATGGCTTCAACAGATTGCAATAAATCTTCCAGCGGGTCTTTTACATTATGCGATGCATCAATCATCCAGCCCAAATCATTGGCGTGATTCATGTTTTTTGCATCCATACCTTCTACCAGTTCATTAAAAATTAAAAACAATTGGTAAGGATTGATGCTGCCAACGGTAAGATCGTCGTCTCCGTATTTACTATCGTTAAAATGGAAACCACCCAGTTTCCCTTCTCCCAATAGCAATGCAACAATTTGTTCAATATTGGCATTGGGTAAATGGTGGCCCAGATCTACCAAGGTATATGCTTTCGGCCCCAGCTTATTGGCATAGAGCAGAGACTGGCCCCAGTCGCCCACCGTCATGGAATAAAAGTTGGGTTCAAATGCCTTGTATTCTACAAACATTTTCCAATCGCCTGGCAATGCTGCATAGATTTCTTTCAATCCCTCCAGCGTACGCTGAAATGCTTTCCTGAAATTTAATTGTCCGGGAAAACAGGAACCATCGCTTAACCATACTGTGAGGGAGTTGGAGCCCAGTGCGATGCCGTGTTTTATTACCTCTATATTGTGATCAACGGCCTGCCGTCGTACTGCTTTATCTGCATGCTGCAGCGACCCGAATTTATAGCTGTATGGCTGACCAGGCTGGTCCTGGAATGTATTGGAGTTCATGGCATCAAAGCGAAGCCCATGCTGCGCGGTTAACGTTTTTATTGCCTGTACATTTTCGGGTATATCCCAGGGTATATGCAATGAAATGGCACCGCTCGATTTATTCAATGTGTGCAGCAAACCAATATCCTCTATTTTTTCCTCAATATTGCCGGGCTCTCCTCCACCCGAGAACCTGCCAAAGCGCGTGCCACCCGTACCCAGCGCCCAACTGGGAATAGCCACCTGGAAGGCGGTTAATTTTTGCAACACTTCTTTAATGCCGGCAATACCCGCTGCCGTAAAATCAAACCTGCGTTTATGTTCTGCCAGCAAATTATTATTGTGGGCTTCAATCTTGTATTTTTCTATCTGCATGATCAATCGTTTATGGTAAGTAAAAAACTTCTTTTAAAGGTACGCTAACAGGAGAACTATCGGGGTTGCTTTCCATAATGTCTCCCATGTACTGCCACCAGCGCTGCATGACGGGACTGGCCGGTAAATTGTCAAGTGCGGCCTGGTCAACTGCTTTCAAAAAACCAAAAAGGCTATTGGTCGTTGCATCCAGGAAAATGGAGTACTCGCTGATGCCGGTTGCTTTTAATAAGTCCGCCAGTTCCGGCCACAATTCATCGTGCCGTTTTTTATATTCTGCTTCATAGCCTTTGAACAATTGCATTTTGAATGCTACCCGGTGCATGGTTTATTATTTTATATCCCAAAAAGTTGTTAGCTGTTAGCGATGAGCTGTTAGCTATTAGCGCAAACCGTTCGCAAATACAGTATTCGTTTCTAAAATTATTTTTATATTCAATGGTGTTTTCTTATGAGCCAGGCATTTGTATTACTATTTAGCACGGTTGCGTCGCACACTTGTACGGCATTACTTAATTCAGCGCTGCTATACGGCAAAAAACGCTCAAATCCTTTAAGATGCAGGGCGGTCATGCTGTGCTGCACCCCCCCCACAGGATTAAGCCACCGCAACCAACAACCAGCAACTAACAGCTAAAAGCTAATGGCTAATAGCTAACCGCCGCTCTCTACCGCACAAACGCCATTGCCACACCGCCATCTACGTTTAGTACATTGCCTGTTGACTTACTTAATAAACCACCCACAAAAGCAAAACACGCGTTGGCAATATCTGCAGGCAAAATAACCTCGTTTAACAATGTACGTTTGGCGTAATAAGCCGGCAGTTCTTCCACTTTAACGCCATAGGCCTTTGCCCTGCCTTCTGCCCATGCACCTGCCCATATTTTACTGTCAGAAATCACCGCATCGGGGTTTACCGTGTTTACCCGTATTTTGTCTTTGCCCAGTTCCGCGGCATTCAAACGGCTTAAATGTATTTGCGCAGCTTTGGCAGAGCCATAGCCTGCGTTATTGGGGCCGGATACCAATGCATTTTTACTTACAATGTTCAGTACGTCGCCGCCAATGTCTTGTTTTCGCATCACTTCAACAGCACCCTGCGTAACAAAAAACTGCCCCTTTACCAGTACATCGTATAACAGATCCCAGTCTTTTTCGGTATGCTCTTCTATTGGCTTTGAAATAGACAATCCCGCACAGTTTACAATAATGTCTACCCCGCCAAACGCCAGTGCTGCGGCGCTATAAGCTTTGTCAATATCTTCTTTTTTGGTTACGTCCAGCACCACATCCGTAAAAACATCGTTGCCATACTGGCTTTGAAAACTTTCTCTTGCAGTTGACAAACGCGCTGCATCATTATCATTCACCACAATACAGGCGCCCTCATTGGCAAATTTTTGTGCAATCGCCTTGCCGATGCCACCCGCACTGCCTGTAATTAAGGCAATACGCCCTGTCAGTGCTTTGGGTTTTGGCATTCGTTGCAGTTTGGCTTCTTCCAGCAGCCAGTATTCAATATTGAACGCTTCCTGGCGGGGTAATGAAGTATATTCTGAAATAGCTTCTGCACCTTTCATTACATTAATGGCATTGATATAAAACTCTGCTGCCACCCTGGCTGTTTGTTTGTCTTTTGCAAAGGTAAACATACCTATACCGGGATATAAGATAACCACCGGATTGGCATCGCGCATAGCCGGGCTGTTGGGATGTTTGCAGGTATTGTAATAATCTGCGTACATCTTACGGTAAGCCTCAAACGCCGGCGCCAGTTTCTCTTTGATAAGTTTTGTATCGCTTAGATCATCGGCCGCCTTTAATTCCAGCACCAGCGGACTGATTTTGGTCCTCAAAAAATGATCGGGGCAACTGGTGCCCAGCGGAGCCAGCCTTCCCAAATCTTTTGAATTAATGAATTCCAGCACACGGTCATCGTCTGTAAAATGACCGATCATATTTTGGTTGCTGCTGCAAAAGCCGCGCAACACAGGTGCCAGCGCCGCCGCTTGTTTCAGGCGTTCTTCTTTTGGCAACGACTGCAATAACTGTCCGCCAAAAACAGGTCCTTTTTTGCCGTAATTGTCCTGCAGGTAAGCTGCACATCGTTCAATTACTTCAAGGGTATTGATATAACTTTCATAGGCGGTATCGCCCCAGGTAAACAAGCCATGAGAGCCCAGCATAATTCCCCTTATACCAGGATTTTCATCCAGGCATTTTTTTAGTTTTAAACCCAAATCAAAACCGGGTTTCTGCCATTCTACCCAGCCTATAGAGCCGTTAAATAATTCCTTTGTAATTTTTTTGCCGTCTTTTGCTGCGGCAATGGCAATTGCGGCGTCCGGGTGCAGGTGATCAATATGCCTGAAAGGAAGAAATCCATGCAAGGCAGTATCAATAGAAGGCGCTTTGGATGCCAGGTCGTAAATACAATGGTTAAACAGTTCTACCATTTCATCTTCGTATTCAAGCCCGCGGTAAATGTTTTTCAGGCTTAGCAGGCGATCCATGTACAGCGCCGCCAGACCGCTCTTCTTTAAAGTACCAATATCGCCACCGGAACCTTTCACCCACATTACTTCTGTTTCAACGCCTGTTAAAGGGTTTTTTGCAATGGCTTTGCAGGACGTATTGCCACCGCCATAATTAGTAAGCCGCAGGTCTGCTCCCAGTAAATTAGACCGGTAGATCAACAGCCCAACTTCATCACCTGCAAGGTCCGCTGCTTTTTTTTCGTCCCATAAATAACTTACATGCTTAAACTCTTTGGTGCTAACTGGCATGGCTATGTCTTTTTATTGGTTAATAATTTATTTTACTGGTGCAGTGAATTTCCATAACCCACTACCAGTACGGATATGATAATGGTAATAATTCCCATTGCAATCATAGTGGTTGTTTTCTTGTTTACGCCTTTCCATTCCTTTAATACAATGCCCCACATATTGGCGGTAAGAATAATAAACGCCATATGCAAAATCCATGAACTGGCGCCATTGCCCAGCTTGCTCTCTCCCATACCGTAAAAAAAGAACTGCAAAAACCAGGTAATACCTGCCAGCGCAGCAAAAAAATAATTCTGTAATAACGGCGTTTTAGCATTGGTATAATCGCCAAAAGTTTTATTGCGTGCGTTCAACAGCATGCACCAGATAAAATTGGTGGTTAGCCCTCCCCACAACACCACCACGTAGGTAACATTGTTCTGAAACAAAAACTCGCCCTGTCCCGGGTGCGTATTCTTCCACAACAGGTTGGCCGTTTCTGCCATTGGCTTTCCTGCTTCCAGTCCAAAATTAAAACAGGCGCTGAGTACGCCGGATATGATTGATACCAGAAGGCCCAGGCCAAATTTATATTCGGTTGCCACCTGCATGCCGTGAGGATCGGAAGACGTAGCCGAAGCTATTTGTCTTTCTTTCATTGTACCGGCCTTTCCACAAAAAATAATGCCCAGTATACACAATGCCAGTCCCCCCAAAACGGTGAGTCCCCAGGCAGAACTGGTAAGCATGCTGAAAGTATCCTTGCCGGCTTTCGGAAAGAAATCATAATAAATGGAAGGGATAAGCGCGCCAAAAACCATGCATAGTCCCAATATGATGCTACTGCCCAGTGAAACACCCAGGTAACGGACGCCCAGTCCATAGGTCAGTCCGCCAATTCCCCATAGCAGTCCAAAAAAATAAGCCAACCCAATGGCGCTGGTACTGGTATGCCTGATGATATCGGCAAAACCGGGTATGGTAAGCCATGCGGCCAGGGGGGGAACAATGAGCCAGGAGAACAGTCCGCCAATAATCCAATAACTTTCCCAGGCCCAGCCTTTTACTTTCTTATATGGAATATAAAAACTACCAGAGGCAAAACCTCCAATAAAATGGAAAATAACACCTAATATAACACCCATGTTTAGTATTTTTCTATATGGCCTGCAAAATGATGGTAAATGTAGGCGATGGACACAGTTGATCTATCATGTACCATCATGCTTTTATTTTTATTTTTTCGTAATTTTTACAAAGATTTTTATTTCACGGTCTGCAAGGCGAAACGATTGCTAAACAAAATCAGCAAATTCAGCCAAATTGCAGTAGCATTGGATTCGGATGGTAAACGCCGCAAATGGCAATAACAAATGAAAAAAGATCCCGTATTTCAGCACCTGTTTATTGATTTTTATTCTGCAACCCCCAAATACCTGCAGCTGGCAAATTCTATTGTGAAGGCCATTGAAGCAGGAAAACTTGTCAAAGATGAAATACTGCCTTCCATCAATGAGCTGAGTTTTGAATTTGAAATATCGCGTGACACGGCAGAAAAAGGTTATAAACACCTGAAGAAGATTGGCGTACTGGGCTCGGTGCCGGGCAAGGGCTATTTTGTAAAAACCACGGAACTGAACCAGCAGCTAAAAATATTTTTGCTGTTTAATAAACTGAGCCCGCACAAAAAAATTATTTACGATGCATTTGTAGCGGCACTGGGAGAAACAGCTTCCATCGATTTTTATATTTACAACAATGATTTTGCCTTTTTTAAAAAACTGTTGCTTAATAAAAAAGACGATTATTCCTATTACGTAATCATACCGCATTTTATAGAAGGCGGCGAAAATGCCCATGAAATTATTAACACCATACCCAAAGAAAAACTGATACTGCTGGACATACTGGTGCCGGGCGTAGACGGCGAATACGGCGTTATTTATGAAAATTTTGAAAATGATATTTATGATGCCCTGGAACAGGCATTGCCGCAGCTGAGCAAATACCATACATTAAAAATTATTTTCCCTGCAGATACCTATCATCCAAAAGAAATACTAAAAGGGTTTTACCGTTTCTGCCACCAATACGCTTTTAACAGCAAAGTGGTGCATGATATCAGTACCGAACCCATTAAAGAAGGAGAAGTATATATTAACCTTATGGAAAATGACCTGGTACTGCTGATTGAAAAAATACTGGCTACAAAGCTGAAGGTAGGCAAACATGTGGGTGTGATTTCCTACAATGAAACCCCCATGAAAAAAATAATACTGAATGGCATTACTACCATTTCCAGCGATTTCCAGATGATGGGTGAAAAAGCGGCGCAAATGATACTGGAAAATTCAAAAGAGCATATTGCCATACCATTTCATCTGACGCTGCGTTCTTCGCTATAGGGGGCTAAGAGAGCAAGGAGGAAAGGAGAAAAAGAGATTTCTGGACAGCGCAAAGCCGGTCTCTTTTACTCTTTTTACCTCTTAGCCCAAAAAATCCTCCCGCTGGGGGCTAAGAGAGCAAGGAGGAAAGGAAAAAAAGAGATTTCCGGACAGCGCAAAGCCGGTCTCTTTTACTCTTTTTACCTCTTAGCCTAAAAAATCCTCCCGCTGGGGGCTAAGAGAGCAAGGAGGAAAGGGAAAAAAGAGATTTCCGGACGGCGCAAAGCCGGTCTCTTTTACTCTTTTTACCTCTTAGCCCAAAAAATCTTTCCGGTGGGGGTTAAGAGAGCAAGGACGAAAAGAGAAAAAGAGATTACTGGACAGCATAAAGCTGGCCTCTTTTA
>Ga0207680_10000079_pt1 | contig 43755 bp, 38 predicted proteins | sample KBSS23metaG_FD_184321 | JGI IMG/M metagenome (GOLD analysis project Ga0207680, IMG submission 184321) | Switchgrass rhizosphere microbial communities from Kellogg Biological Station, Michigan, USA - KBS S2-3 metaG (SPAdes) (version 2) | ecosystem: Host-associated > Plants > Roots > Rhizosphere...
GAATGCCGCCGTCGCGTTACCGAGCATGATTTGAGTGATGCCAATCTATGTCTGGTCGAACCTAACGAAGCCGGCTTTGCCAATGCTCTGCAGCGAGTCTTCGAATCCCCGGAGTTGAGAAAACGGCTTGCCGACCACGGACGAAACGTCGTGCTGCATAAGAGGTTAGTCGCATCGATGGTCGCAGGATACGAATTGCTTTACAAAGGCGGTCATCCGGGGCGAGACATCGTTTTCAACGAATGGAACGCTGCACCCGGTAACAAGAACGGCGGCACGTCGAACAGCAGGCGCGCGGACTCGGTACGCAGGTGATGGAAGCAACGGCAGGGACTCTTATCGTTCCCCAACAGGTTTATGATGCAGTGGTCGCAACCCAAGGTGCCTTGGGGGAGCGGCTCTCTGGTGTGGATCGACACAAGCTTGCCACTGATGTTCTGAGTGAGGCAAAGGCGCACCAGCAAGCCGCCACCGTGCAACGCTACGCCCTATTGCAGGGCGCGCGCGTGCTGGAAGTCGGTGCCGGGCTGGCCTCGAATCTGGTCGTATGGAGCAAGGATTATGGAGCGGATGCGTACGGCATCGAACCGGACGGCCCCGGATTTGACGCATCCTACAAGATCGGTTGCGCGCTGATGGAAGCGAATGGTTTGGACCCGAAACGCATCGTCAACTCCGTCGGTGAAAAACAGCCGTTCGCGGACTCCAGTTTCGATATCGTTTTTTCCGCAAATGTTCTGGAGCACACTGACGATCCGGCCACGGTTCTGCATGAATCCCTGCGTGTGCTGCGGCCCGGCGGTGTGCTGCAATTCGTGTTCCCCAACTACTGGTCTTATTTTGACGGGCACTATGGGGTTTTTCATCCGCCTATCCTGTGGCGAGGGTTCTTCCCCTGGTATGTGAAGTGGTTCTGGCGACGCGACCCCACTTTCGCGCGCACGCTGCGCACCGAACTGAATCCGCGCTGGGTCAAGCGCCACCTTGTGCTTCTCGCCAAGGACTATCGGTTTGATGTTCTCGGTCTCGGGCAGGAATTATTCCTTGAACGAATTACATCGCTGGATTTTGCAGCCTGGGCAACGCTTGGCCGTGTCAAAGGGGCGCTTGATTGGATCGGCAATCGCACGGTACGACGAGCCCTTGGCAAATTGGTGGTTGCCATGCGCGGCTGGACGCCCATAGTGATCACGCTGCGTAAGAAGGCGTGAGAACGCTGCTGTACAAGCTCCTGTGTTCCGGGCTGCTGCTCGGTTTTTTTCTGTGGCGGATACCGTTGTCACAGGTATGGCTTCATCTAAGTGACTTGGGTGCGGCCACATTGTTCTGTGTCACGGGACTGGCATTTGCGGCGTGGCTGTTGTCTGCATTACGGTTGTGGTGCCTCATCCCCGAGCTTAGCTTGGGCAAGGTGACCAAGAACACGTTCATTTCCTTGTTCTACAGTACGGTATTGCCAGGCCAAATCACCGGCGATGTCGTCAAGGCCTATCGCTTAGGGAAGTCGTCAGTACAGCGAGGCCATGCAGAAGCAGCAACATTGGTGGACCGCGCTCTGGCACTGTTTGCCTTGTGCGGCATCGGTGCCGCCGCATCTTTCCTGACTCCTGCTTCAGCCACTTCCAAGGCCCTGCTATTGCCGTTTCTGGCTGCAGCCGCAATGATGTTCATCGTAGGTTCCTTTGCCGCAAATCACAGGTTCCGGCATCAACTGCTCGATCGCTTCTTGCCACCGAGCACCGGCAGAATTCGTGAGTTTCTGCGCCACTTTGGAGTGGCCCTGCACGAGTGCATGCGCAAACCATGGCGCTTGGCCGTCAATTTGCTCCTCGCATTGCTATTCCATGTCCTTTGCATAGTCGCTCACGTGGTGCTTGGATGGGGCCTTCAAATCGAGCTGCCGTGGGTCGCATGGGCGATCGTGTACTCCGTAATTTCTCTTGTCACGTTGCTGCCCATCAGCATCGCCGGTGTCGGGCTGCGCGAAGGCGGATATGTGGGGATTCTCGCACTCTTTGGCATCGCCTCCGACGTATCCCTGTCTCTCTCCTTCACCGTGTTCGCCATATCGCTCCTGGGGGCTGCTTGTGGAGGCTTGCTGGAATTGGCCGGAATGCCCAGCAAAGCCAACAACCAGCCTGATGCGGAGGCTCCTCCCTGAGTTCGCGCACTCGATTGCGTCATGTTTATCTAACGAGAGCTTTGTTGATCTCGTGATGCTGTGGCATCGACAGCTTCTGCCACGCACGCCGGTTGAGGAAAATATCGTGCCTGCTGTGGTGTAGCCAAGGCTATGGAAATCATATAATTCATGCAGCTCATGCATTGTTGCTCGGTAGCTGTGCAGTCTCTTCGGCGGTGCGGACACCGCCATGTGGTTGTATTCCAAGCCCGAGGCTACGTCTCTTTCAAATTTCCACCACGTTGGCTTCCTTTGGAGAATTACCGTGGCACATGACTCACCGCCTGGAGGCAGCTTGTCGAGCACCCATCAAGCAAACAGGATCGTGCATTCTCGCCTTGCGGATGTTTACGACAAGACAGAACCCCACTTCCGGCCTGAGAATCAGAGCAAGGTAAAGAGCAAGATCATTCGGTTGCGCGAGATAGCCGGTGGTGGTCGACTCTTGGATATCGGTTGCGGGACGGGCTTCATGATCAATCTGGCCTTGGGTACATTCGACGACATTCATGGTGTCGATATAACGCCCGAGATGATGCAGCACATAGATTGTAGTCGCGGCAACATCACGCTGCATCTGGCATCCGCCGAATCACTTCCGTTTGCAGAAGATACGTTTGACGCGATTACCGCATACTCATTCATAGATCACGTCGCAGACGTTGACGCGGTGCTGCGCGAAGCAGCGCGAGTCCTAAAGCCTGGCGGTGCAGCGCTCATTGACCTGGCCCCAAATCGCCTGTTCTGGGAGACACTCAGACAGCTTGATCCGTCAGATGTCGAACGGGCGGGCGCCATACTGGCTCGCGAATTCAGAATGGTTACGCAAAACGCGAAGGACATCGAAAGTGCTTATGGTATCGATGCAGCTACGTTCGAGGCAGCCGAGCCGGGAAAGATTCGGGGGGGCATAGACTGGCGTGAAATGCAGAATGCCGCACTCCATGCCGGCTTCTCCACATGCGCCACCCAATTTGAATGGTTCCTTGGTCAAGGGACGATCATGCACGGAAAATCTGTGGCGACTGCGGACTCGATCGACGGATACCTGCGTGACGTCATCCCGGTCGTTCGTCATTTGTACAAATACCTTAGCTTTCATCTGATCAAGTGAACCATTGTGAATTCAGACGAATTACAATTGTTCCATGAACAAGGTTTCCTGCTAGCAAGAAACGTCTTGCCGCGCGAGGAAGCGCTGGCTATAAGGCCTCTTCTGCAGAAAGCGATTGATGAAGACATCGCGCGCTGGGGCGACAATCCCAATTACCTCGATAAGTGGATGGTGCACAATCTGATGACACGAGGAGAGGCTTTTTTAAAGCTTCTAGAACTCGACAGAATGCATCAGTACCTTTCCGCTGTTCTGGATGATCGGTGCATACTGTACGCTTACACCTCGTCCAGCATGCCTCCGCGCGGCGCCAATTATTCTCGACGCGTACATGTGGATTGTCCGAGGCTAATTCCAGGATATATTACGAACGTCGGCTGGCTTCTCGCACTGGATGATTTCACTGACGAAAATGGAGCAACGTACGCACTCCCTGGTTCCCACAGGAGCGTTGCACAGCCATCTGATGACGAGTTCTTTTCTCACGCAGTAAGGTGGTATCCAAGCGCAGGAGACGCAATTCTTTTCAACGCGCGCGTTTTCCATAGCGGCGGTGAGAACAAGACCAATGTGGCGCGTCACGCAATAACGATGAACGTCTGCAGAAGTTACATGCGCCAGCGCTTTGACTACCCGCGCGCCGTTCCTCCAGAGCTGGTTCAACGCTTAGGCGAAGTTGGCCGCAGGTTCCTGGGCTTTAATGTCCGCGTCCCGAGTTCTCTTGATGAATACTACGTGCCTGCTGCCGACAGACTTTACCTCCCAGGACAAGGTTAGGGACGTAGGCGAATTCGGTGGGAGACTACACTTTTTTCCAACCAGTTTGGAAGCAACCAAATAACCGCGTAAGCCGATCAACTCGGCCTGGTGCGTTACCGGGAGTTCATGGTTGCCGTCGATCAACGCCTTGCGCTTGTTGTTTCGAGACGGTAGTTTTTTCGCTCGCTTTAGACAGATGGATGCGTCTTATGACTCGCCTGGCCCGGCAAGCTTCCGTATACTTGTATCCATGAACACCGCCACAGCCCTTGTCATCGACGACGAACGCGATATCCGCGAACTCCTGACGATCACACTCGGTCGCATGGGTCTCAAGGTCGACACGGCAAGCGACGTGACGGACGCAAAGCGCCGGCTGGCCGAAACCCGATACGCGCTCTGCTTTACGGATATGCGGTTGCCCGATGGCAGCGGTCAGGAAATCATCGAACTGATCGCACAGAACTACGCGGATACGCCCGTTGCGATGATCACCGCCTACGGCAATGTCGATGCCGCGGTGAACGCACTCAAGGCGGGCGCCTTTGACTTTGTATCCAAACCGGTCGATATCAACATGCTGCGGCGGCTCGTGCAGACGGCGCTGCGGCTATCGGAAGCCAAGCGCGCGGAACCAGCCAGCGCGGTTGCCGCGCGCATGCTCGGCGATTCATCGGCAATCCAGGAGCTGCGCGGCACGATTGCGAAACTCGCGCGCAGCCAGGCGCCGGTGTACATCAGCGGTGAATCCGGTGTCGGCAAGGAACTCGTCGCACGCCTGATCCACGAGCAGGGCCCGCGTGCCAGCGGCCCGTTCGTTCCAGTCAATTGCGGGGCCATTCCGTCCGAGCTGATGGAATCTGAATTTTTCGGGCACAAGAAAGGCAGCTTCACCGGTGCCCAGATAGATAAGGATGGTCTGTTTCAGGCGGCCAACGGCGGAACGCTGTTTCTCGACGAAGTCGCCGAATTACCGGTGCACATGCAGGTCAAGCTACTGCGTGTAATCCAGGAAAAGGCCGTGCGCCCAATCGGCGGCCGGGCGGAGGTGACCGTGGATGTGCGCATTCTATCCGCTACGCACAAGAACCTCGGCAAAATGGTCGAGCTCGGCCAGTTCCGCCAAGACTTGTACTACCGCATCAACGTGATTGAACTGCGTGTGCCACCACTGCGCGATCGGCGTGACGATATTCCCAAGCTCGCCGGCCGTGTCCTCGAACGCCTAGCCCAGGACAATGGGCTGCCGCCGGCCAAGCTCACTCCCGATGCCTTGGTCGCTTTGCTGGCTTATGCCTTTCCCGGCAATGTGCGCGAGCTGGAAAACATTCTGGAACGCGCTGTAGCCTTGTGCGAAAACAATACGATCAAGCCTGACGACCTGCGCTTGCCGTCGCCTGCGGCGAAAGCGTCGGTATCAGACGCAAGCGAAAATGAGGGCGATGAGGACAACGACGCGTCGGAGGGCGGTTTGGATACCTATATCAGTAATCTCGAACGCGAGGCGATCATGAAGGCGCTGCAGGAGACCCGCTACAACAAGACTGCCGCCGCAAAGAAACTCGGCATTACGTTCCGCGCCCTGCGTTACAAGCTGAAGAAACTCGGGATCGACTGAATCTGAAAGAATCTGTTTACGCATGCTGCTCGACACTGCCAAACCACTGTCGCGCTGGAGAGCCTCCGGCATCCATCTGCTGATCAGCCTCGGCATTGCGGTTGCGGTCGGTTCACTCATCTACTTTGTCTGGTACCCGCCGCCGTATTTCGAAGTCGCCGGCGGCAACACGCTGATGCTGCTGATCATGGGTGTCGATGTGGTGATGGGCCCGATGCTGACGCTGGCGATTTTCAAGGCGGGCAAGCACGGGCTACGATTCGATCTGATTGTGATTGCGCTGCTGCAGACCTTAGCGTTTGCTTATGGCCTCCATGTGATCGCGATCGCGCGCCCGGCATTCGTTGTTGCCGAAGTGGATCGATTCGTGCTCGTTGCCGCCAACGAACTCGACGACAATGACCTCGGCGATGCGATTCAGCCGGAGTTCGCCTCGCGCCCGTGGACCGGTCCTCGCATAGTGGGCGCACGCGTGCCGGAAAAAGGACGGGAAGGGTTCGAAATTACTATGTCCGGCCTCGCGGGCAAGGATGTCGACAAGCTGCCTAAGTACTATGTTCCCTATGATCAGGTAGCCGAAAAAATCTTGGCCCGCGCCCACCCACTCGCGGCTTTGCTCGATAAAGAGCGTTCCCAGGCAACTATTGTCCAGCGTTTTGTAGATCGCAGCGCTAAAGACATTGCTGACTTGGCCTACGTGCCGCTCAAAGGGCGCTTGCAGTCATACGCTATAGTCCTGTCGCGCAGGACAAAGCTGCCATTGACTGCATTGCCAGTCGATCCTTGGTAGGGTTTGTTGACGTTTTTCGTCACTTGCTGACGTGGACAGTCCAAGAACCCCTAAATATTTTCTGCAAAGCAGCAAATTGGGTTTGCGAGCGCAGGTTTTTAGCGTGATCCCGATCACATGACAGAAGTCCATGCGTGATAGGGTTAACAAAGCGCTCGGCTAGCCCGCGCAAGCCTTCCGCATTGGCACAGAAGCTGCTGTAGAATGGCAGAGCCGTATTCGGGACAGCCTCGGAATCGGCGGCGACGGAAGCGCCAATCGAAGCCGGGGTCCGTATCGGTGCTCTAGGGGCAACACCGTAACGTTAGCTAACATTCTAAATCAGAGGAATTGTCATGATTACCATGAACAAGCTGCAAAAGGGTTTTACCTTGATCGAATTGATGATCGTGGTCGCGATCATCGCCATCTTGGCCGCCATCGCGCTGCCGGCGTATCAGGACTATACCGTCCGCGCCAAAGTGACCGAGCCGGTCGTCGCCGCTGACGCGTGCAAGAACTCGGTTGCTGAGTTCTATGAATCGCGTGGTCAGTTGCCGTCGACCTTTGCCAGCTCCGGTTGTTCGAGCGATGCAAGCACGTATGTCTCCAGTCTTGATGTCAACGCTGGCAAGATCATTGTCTCTCTGACTGCTGATCCGGGTCTGCTCGCAGCCGCAAGCACGACTTTCGCGCTGAAGCCGACGGCGAATACCAGCAGCATCTTGATTTGGGACTGCACCGCGGCTTCAGGCACGACCGTTCCTGTCAAGTACCTGCCGGCGAAGTGCCGCTAAGTCTTCTGGAATCGTAAGCCAAGGACGCCGCCTTCGGGCGGCGTCTTTTTTTTGCGGCCCGGAAAACCGTGGATTGGCCCGGTATCATCTGGATATGACCAGCGCTTTTTTTTTGCGGCCGCGGCCGCGCATAGGTCTGGCGGGACTGCTGGCGCTTTGCATCCTTGCCTATGCCGCCAGCTTGAGCGGCAACTTCCTGTTCGACGATATCCAGCAGATATTCAATAACCCGGCGTTGCGAGCAATCGGCACACCAGCGCAGAACTGGTTCGTCGTCGCCCTCTCGTCGGACGGAAGCATTCTGCGTCGGCCCATCAGCATGTTGTCATTCGGCGCGAATGTGGCCTTGTTCGGCATGAGTCCATTTGCTTTCAAGCTCGTGAACGTAGGCCTCCATCTGTTGAATGGCGTCCTGATTTACGGGATCTGGCATCGTCTTGCTCGACGTTTGATTCCGGCTACCGCATTTCCTGTCGAACCCAAGATGCTGGCGTTGCTGGGTGCAGGCTTGTGGCTGTTGCATCCGCTCAACGTTAGCGGCGTCGTTTATGTCGTGCAGCGTATGAATGAACTCGCCGCATTCTTCAGCTTGTGTGGCTTGTACGGCTATGTCGACAGTCGTGAACGTATGCTGCGCGGCGAACGAGCTTTACTATCCGCGCTCGCCAGTCTGACGGTTTTCGGAGTGCTGGCCGTCTTCAGCAAGGAAAACGGTGCACTCATCACAATCTACGCATTGGTCATCGAAGCCTGCTGTTACCGGTTCAAGGCGCCGCTGCCGCGTCAGCGTTTGGTTCTGAAACTGTTCTTCGCGGCCGCCGTTGCGTTGCCGTTGGCCCTCTTCGCCGGCTTTCTGGTCAGCCATCCGCACTGGCTGGTCGACAGTTATGCGGTACGCAGCTTCACGTTGCCAGAACGCTTGTTGACGGAAGCGAGGATACTGTGCGCGTATCTGCTCTGGATCGTGGTACCGAACCCGGCCTGGATGGGTTTCTACCATGACGACATGGTGGTATCGGCAGGATTGCTCAATCCACCCTCAACTCTAATCGCGGTCTTTTTCCTTCTCGTGCTGGCGGGAGCCGCCTGGTTGATGCGCAAGCACAGTCCGGCGTTCACGTTTGGCGTGGCCTGGTTTCTTGCCGGTCACGTCATGGAATCGACCATCCTGCCATTGGAAATAGTGTTTGAGCATCGCAACTATCTGCCAATGGCGGGCCTGCTACTGGGAATCACCTGCACTTTCGCACAGTTTTTCGCTGCACGCATTCCCGCCCGGCCTCTGGCCCTGAGTTGTATCGCCCTTTTGCTGGGCCTGGCAGGAATCACGGCGGTGCGGGCAGCAAGCTGGGGCAGTCCATTGACTTTGGCGCTCGACGACGCACGTCACCATCCGGATTCTTCGCGCGCACAATATGATGCGGGTCGCGAATTGATTGTGACTGCGGCAGCCAGCGGCAGTGATCGCGAAGCAGCCGAGCGAGAAGCGCTGCCCTACTTCACACGCTCAGCTACGCTGGACAAAGGCCAAGTGCACCCGGTTACGGAGCGTATCCTGATCCGCGCCAAACACGAGCCTGTGCCGCAGCCCGAGATAGCGGAACTTGCCCGGCGTCTACGCGCGGCGCCGACGTACACGCAAGCGAACCCGTTTCTTGACATGCTGATCGCCGCCGCAAATGAGCCGCTCTCGCTGGCTCCGGCGGATATCGGAGCACTCGTCGACGCGGCACTCGCCAATCCGCATTTCCCGCCGATGGTTCGCGCGATGATCCTCAACAATTACGGAAGCTATAAATTCAACATCGAGCACGACGCGCAAGGAGCGATAAGCCTTACTGCCGCCGCGGCCACAGAGGATCCGACCAACCCTTATTTCCCGATCAATCTCGCCAAGATCGCGCTAGCCCTCGGGCAAGCAGGAAAAGCTCGAGAATATCTGGACTCGGCCAGAGCGCTGAACAAAGCCGGTTTTTATGATCAACAGATTCGCGACATCGAATCCGCATTGCAATGATCGAGCATCATGTTGCCAGGAACCCGATCGAGAACCCCGTTTGCTCGATTTGCGTCGCAAACTACAACGGCGTCGGGTTGCTGGACGACTGCATCGGCTCCGTCTTCGGTCAACAAGGCAGCGTAGCTTTCGAGATCATCGTCCACGACGATGCCTCGACAGACGGATCCGTGCAGCTTCTGCGCGAAAAATACCCGCAAGTGGAAGTGCTCGCCAGCCGTGAAAACGTGGGGTTTTGCATCAGCAACAATCGCATGGCAGCACAAGCGCGCGGTGAATACCTGCTGCTTCTGAACAATGACGCGGCGTTGTACCCCGATGCGCTGACAACACTGTTGGCCATCGCCCGCGCGGCCCCTTCCGACCAGATCCTGACCCTGCCGCAATACGATTGGGAAACAGGCGAGCTGGTGGACTGCGGCAGTCTGCTGGATCCGTTCTACAACGCTGTGCCCAATCTCGACAAACAACGCGGCGATGTTGCGATGGCGATCGGTGCGTGTCTGTGGATTTCCCGCGCGTTGTGGAACGACTTGGGCGGCTTTCCCGAGTGGATGGAATCGATTGCGGAGGATCTGCACCTGTGCTGTGCTGCCCGGCTGCTAGGCATCGAAGTGCGCGCCGTTGGGAACAGCGGCTTTCGGCATCGGCAAGGTGCGTCGTTCAGTGGGTTGCGCAGCCCAAGCAACGCGCTGGTTTCGACCTACAGGCGGCGACATCTCAGCGAACGAAACAAGACCGCTGTGATGATCGTTTGCACACCGACTCCGCTGATGTGGGTGCTGCTCATCATCCATCTGGTTGCGTTGGCAACGGAAGCGCTGGTTCTCCTTCTGGTTCGACGCGATGCAGCGATATGGCTCAAAATTTATTGGCCCGCGCTTAAGGGACTGTGGCATCAGCGCCAGCATTTGCTCGGGAACCGCGGTGCGACGCAGCGGCAACGCCGGATCTCGGCTTGGAGCTATTTTCGCGAGTTTCGCCCATTGCCGCACAAGCTGATGCTTCTCCTGCGTCATGGGTTGCCCAGGCTAAGGTGAAGGCTCAACGGGGCTCGACGGCTCGGCATTGGCGACCAGAGGTCGCCGAACCAAGGCCGCAACATCGCGCACTGCATCCAAGCGGAACACCCATACCAACGTCAGATACATCAACGCACCGAGCAAAGCCAGTATGCAAAGCTTGGCCCATGGCGAGGCCTGCCAAACCAGATCGACGGCATAAAGACCACCCGCCATCGGCGCTGCCACATATACGACTGGCAAAAAATCGCGCAATTGCGCACTCGCGCCGTATGCAATAAAACGTCGCGTGTAACGAGCATTGATCGCAACGCACAACACAGAGAAGGCCACTTGGCTCCAGGCGATTCCAATAACACCGTAAATCGCACCGATAGCGGCGAAAGCAACTCCCAGGCTCTTTTTGACCAGTTCGAGCCGAAACACCAGCCGCGAGTGTCCTTGGGCCATCAACGCATGAAAATTGATCATGTGCAGCGGATACAGCAATCCGGCCAGACAGAGCACGCGTAAGATCGGTACGGCAGGCGCCCACTGGGCGCCGAATAAAGCTCGCACCAAAGGCTCAGCGAGTGCAGCAAGACCGAGCATGATCGGCACATTGATCAGCATCATGCCGCGTATCGACAACTGCATTCCACGACGCATCGTCGCCTTGTCTTGCGCAGCCGCCGAGAACATCGGAAAGGCGACCCGCGCCAATACGGTCAGCGGAAAACCACTCAGCATAAGGCTGGTCGTATCTGCATTGCTGTAGAAACCCAACTCGCGAGCGCCATACAGTTTGCCGATAAGCAACGTGTAAAACCGCCCGTAGATCGTGTCGAGCAAGCTCGACGCCAGATGATATCCGCCGAAACCGAAGAGTCTGCGTGCCGAGCCCATGCTGAACTGCCATGCCGGCCGCCAGGAATTGAATACCCAAAGCAGGCTTGTCGAAACGCTCGTCATGAGCACAGCGCGCGCCGCCAGTGACCAAATACCGTAGCCGAGCCAGGCCAGCACTACCGCTGCACCTCCGGATATCAAGGTCGCGAGTACGCTTATTTTCAGCTGAGTACGAAATTCCACACGCTTGCTGATCAGCGTTGTCTGGACTGCACCGAACGCTCCGATAAACACGGTGGAGGCCAGAACGATCGTCAACGCTTTCAGTTCCGGCATCCCATAGAATGATGCAATCGCAGGAGCGGCACCGCATAAGGCCAGTGACAATATGGCGCCGATGCCGACGTTGAACCAGAACACCGTCGACTCATCCACATGATCGACGTCCTGGCGCTGGATCAGTGCCGCCGAAAAGCCACCGTCCATCAGCACGCTGGCTATGCCCGTGAAGAGCGTTAGAAGCGCGACGGTACCAATGTCGGCGGGAGTCAAAATCCGCGCAAGTGCGACAGTGACAGCAAATTGCAGAGCTTGGCGCAGAGCAAGGTCCGCGCCGCTCCAAAGTGTGGCGCTCAGCGCGCGTTGCTTGAGCATCCAGTTTGCTTGAAAGTCATTGGGAATTGGCGAACGCAGGCAGTGCGAACATGGCGAATGAATAGACGCCGACGGTGAATGCCGCTAGCACCAGCCAGCGCACGGCAGCAAGGGGTAGGTTCCGCCGCGCTGCGTCAGTCATCAGCGCAACCATCGGTACGCACGGAAACAGATAACGTCCCTGCGGCTGAAAATCGTGCAGCCACGAGTGCAACATGGAACTTAGAATAACCAACCCGCAAAAGCACAATCCAAGAACCGCTGCTTGCCTGTCGCTCCCGGAACTGTTCCGCGCCAGCGTCCGTACCAGCAAACCCATGGCCAGAACCGAAATCGCTTGCAACAAGATGTAAAGCGCGAGCGGAGTGTAAACGCTCATATAGCCATAGACCCCAAAAGCACTTGCGCCGCAGATCGCTATCCAGTGATATGGCTGGAACAGCAGCTGCGAAAAACCTACACCCTGCGATGCCAGCCACAGTTTGGGATGCCCCTGATGGTTCTGCAACGCCGAGGGTTTGAATTCAGGGCCAGCATAGGTCTCTGCGACGGCTTCGATGCGCTTGGATTTTTCGGCGGGCAACCCGTTGACGTGCACATCCCAAACAACTCTCGGTACGGCGACAATCACAGCGATGGCCACCAGTGCCGATATTCTCAGCAATGCCATTCGGACCGCCCGGTCGGCGGCCGCGCGCTGACATACACTCCAAAAAGAAAATGATAGAGCGATTACGCTCAAGACAAGGAAGAAAACATTCCCATGCCGGCCGGAAAAATCTGGCATGTCGCCTGCAAATTCCGCGAAAATCAGCAGCAACAATCCCAGCACGCTGCCGACCAGTTCACGCCAGCGCAGCGCGAGGAACTGTATCGCTGTCCAGAGGATAAGGCCTGGCACGAGTATCAGATAATTACGTTTGGACAGAAGGAGCAGCCCCATGCACACCGCAAACGACACTGCCGCAAAACCGAATTTGCCTTCGCCCTTGATGAATGAAGATAACCCGCCGCTCTGGATCAGGAATGCTGCAGCTATGAGGCCTAGGAGCAACGGCAGTGCGTCACCATTGAAGTAAGAAAACACGTACCAGATTTGCGGCGAAAACAGCAGGACCGTAAAAGCGATCGCGGTGCGGCGATCACCCGCGGCAATCAGCATCAGAGTCAGCCACAACCCAACGTTGAAAAGACGCGCAGAAATAGAGGGGGAACTCACCACGTCGGTGAGCGGTGCAGTTACCTTTTCTGCAAGAAGATATACGACGTCCAACTCCGCCAGGTACGACACTCCGTAGATAGAAATTGAAGGACCCACCTCCAGATCGTCGACAGCCGGAGGTAGCCAGTGATGGGTGAAATAGCTCAGCGCGCGGAAATGGTCGTCTTCATCAGGATGCACGGGAATGTGTGTATTGCTCAACAGCGCCATAGCCAGGATCAAACCCAACACAACGCCCATGCCTGCAACGACCAGTCCCGCAGACTTGGTGGCTCGTTGAACGAGTGCGATGAGCAACAGCAGTGCTGTGGCAAAAATTGCGGCAACACCTGCCGATTCGCCTGTTGCGGAACCGGAAGGTACCTGTAGAGGGCCGTCAAAGCGCACCTGCAGCTGCGGATCCTTGGATCCCGCAGCTGCCGCCGCGTTGACAGAGTAGGCACGCCGCTCGAACTTGCCAATGTTTGCCAATGGGATGAGCGAGCCTAGCCTGATGGGACCCGATTCCGGCGCCGCACCGCTAATCGACATCCCGCTTATCACAACTTCGCTGTCGTTGTTCACTGGATCAAAGCGCAACGCTTGATATGTCCCGGCCCAAAGTGGAAATATCAGGTGATTGTTTCCCGGACGCACCGAGCGCGCCACGGAATCGTGCTCGGCGTAGCCCTCCCCGCGGTCGTAGAACAGGCGAGCAAGACCGCCGCTACTGATGTTCATATCGACGATCAGCGACGTTCCTCGATGAAGTTGGAGGAATAGTACGATGATGAAGATTCCAAGCCACAGGGCCAGATTCAAGCCAAATCGGGCGACTTGCATCTTGTCAAAGCCGACTCTGGGTCTCATCATCATCGCTGCTCACCGGCTCGCTGGACGAATTATTCGATCTACATGCGGCGCCGTTCCAGGTCTCCGATCGTAGACTTCACTGGCTCTGCTAAGCGTACTGACAAGTATCTTTTTGTGCCAGCATGAGTGAAGCTGCCGTCACTGCACGATTGAATCAGCCATGTATATTCCAAGACTCCTGCAGAACGTATTGGCCCTCGCACGCTTTCGCAGTTCGGCCAGTTATTGGGAATGGCGTTATCGAACCGGGGGTGATTCCGGACGTGGCTCGTATGGTGCAGGTGCCGAATACAAAGCAGATTTTCTGAACCGCTGCTTCACTGAGCATCGTATCAAAACGGTCATCGATTTCGGCTGTGGCGATGGCAATCAGCTGCGGAATCTGTGGATATCGGACTATGTCGGCTTCGACATCAGTCCGACTGCCGTTGAATATTGTCGAACAATTTTCGCCGCAGACGTTTCAAAGCAATTCAAGACCATCGATCAATATGCGGGCGAGACTGCCGAGGCAGCGCTGTCTCTGGATGTGTTGTATCACGTCGTCGAAGAAGACTTGTTTGACGCCTACCTAACCCGCCTGTTCGGGTCGGCTGAGCGACTGGTGATCATTTACGCCGTCGACGAAGACGACACGCGCGTTTTGAGGGGTCGTCACACCCGATATCGACAATTCACACACCGTATAGCGCAGCGCTTCCCGCAGTTTACGCTTATCAGTGCGCCCAAGGCCCCTGCGTTCGCACGAGCGAGTTTTTTTGTTTACGCACGCGCGTGAATTCGGTAGTGCCGATCAGGTTTGTAGATAGCGTGCGATGCGAAGTGACGGTGACTCCCCTCCAGTCGTGATCGGCGCTCGGCGCAGTGCCTCATAGCGGCCGCTCATCACAAACTCCTCCACACCCTGGAGTAAATTTGACTCCATGATCGCGTTCGCGTTCAACCCATCGGGACGTTCGGTGCGTTTTCGCATCACGATAGTCGGCACGCCCAGCGCCGCCAACTCTTCCTGATTCGAACCCCCATCCGTCAGCACACAGGCAGCACCTGCGGCAAGCAGCAAGAAGTCCCGGTAGCCCATGCGTGGCGACAAGCGCACATTCGGCGCGGATGAGAGCTTCTCAAGGAGACCTTTCTTTTCTAGGCGGCCTTGTGTGGCAGGATGTAGTACAAAATGCACATGGAAACGGTTCGCCAGAGCTTCGATCAAGGCGGCGAGATGTCGCAGCCGCGCAGAGTTGTAGATATTCTGGAAGCGATGCAAGGAAACTACGAGGTAGGGTGCTGCCGCTGTTTCAGTTTTCCTGGTCAGCGCGCCAGTCAGCGCCAGCGCATCCAGAATGGTGTTGCCAGCGGTTTCCACGACGATCGCACCATGCATTCTGCGCATATGTTCTGCCGCGCGCGAATTGGGACACATCGCCACATCGGTCAGGCGAAACACCAGGCGCCGGCACAGTTCCTCCGGGAAAGGATCGAACAGCTTGCCGGAGGTAAGCCCGCTTTCCAGGTGTACGACACGCGCACCGCATCGGCGCGCCGCGGCGGCACCGATCAAAGTCGAGAGCGTGTCGCCATGCACCAAAACGTCCAGCGAATTGCCTGCATCTGCCATCTTGCGAAGCTTGGCGCTGACGCCCCAGTACGCGCCAGGAAGCCAGCTCAGCAGTGATTTCACAGTAGAACGCTCAGCGGCTTGTCGGGCGAAGATCTGTGGCGATTTGATGCCGAATTCCGCAACCAGATCCGACATCGTATCTCGATGTTGTCCAGTCATTAACAACGTGCATCCCAGCTCCAGCTGTTCGCAAGCGCGAATAACAGGCGCTACTTTGATGAGCTGGGCACGCGTGCCCACGACAAACACGCGCAGGCGGGATGTCACTTCACGTCGTCTCGCCGATAGGTCATTGCCGTGATCTGTTCCGAAACTAGCCCGATCAGAAACACGATCACGGCCGCCGAGAACAACAGCACGCTCATGTTGGTAAAGCGATGCAGGATCGTAAAGGTATAAATGTAGTAACCCAGGCCCAACATGAAGAACGCCGCGCTCGCAGGCACGAAGAGCTTCAGAGGCGAATACAACGTCGCAATCTTGAAGATAATCAACAAAAAACGGACCCCATCGCGCAGCGGTTTGATGTGACTTTTGCCCACGCGTTTGTGTACGGCGATTGGCTCGTAAGCGACGGCGTAGGCACTGCGGAAGAATGCCATCGTAATCGTAGTCGGATACGAAAATCCGTTTGGCAGCAGATGCAGGAATTCGCGGAATTTTTCCGCGCGCACTACACGAAACCCGGACGTCAGATCGGCCACCCTGTGCCCGGTCATACATGACGCCAACCAGTTATAGAACGTGTTGGCCAACCCTCGGCCCGCGCCGGCTTGCCCGGACCAGTCGCGCGCACCCACAACCATATCGTATCCGTCACCGATCTTGGCAACCAGACGTTCGACATCCCCCGGATCATGCTGTCCATCTGCGTCCATGAAAACGATGATCTCCCCCCGCGCGGTCCGCGCCCCGCGTTTGATCGCGGCGCCATTGCCCATCGAGTAGGGTTGGCGCACCGTCGTGACCCCGAAGCGAGCACAAATTGTGGCGGTGTCGTCGGACGACCCATCGTCGACCACGATAATTTCGGCATTAGGCTGAGCCCCACTCAGCCGCGGGAGCAGCTCCGCCAGTGCAGCGCCTTCATTTTTTGCTGGTAAAACAATGCTGATCACGGAATTATGCGGAAGCCGAGTCGCCGCGCGAATCAGGTTAGCGTAACCAGAACGCTGCCCCCGCGCCAGCGCAGACAAGGGGATTCATTCGGCGCCACTTTTGCTGTACATTCCACAATGGTTTCGAGCATTTACCGAGGGTTCTTATGGCGACGCAGATGAATCCTGCTGCACTTGCGGGGCTCAGCGGCGTCGCGCGTCGCCTCGTCGTGGATGGAACGCTCGTCGACGAGGACGCAAGGCGGGCGGTGGAGTCTTCGGTCAAGCAGAAGATTCCGCTGGGGACCTACCTCATCGAGCATGCCTTGGCGAATGGCTTGCAGGTGGCGATGGCCACCTCCGCCGAGTTCGGAGTACCGTTATTCGACGTCGAAGCTCTTGACGTCAACCAGACGGTTTTGCGTCTGGTCAATGAAAAACTGATCACACAACACAAGGCCCTGCCGCTGTTCAAGCGCGGCAACCGTCTGTTCGTCGGGGTGGCCGACCCGACCAACCTGAAGGCACTCGACGAGATCAAGTTCCAGACCAATCTTTCGGTCGAGCCTATTCTCGTCAACGAGGAGCAACTTGGGCGCGTCATCGAGCGCGCCTTGAATGAATCCAGTACGACGGTCGACGGTCTTGAAGACGCAGAGGGCCTCGACAGCTTGGACCTGGAAGGCGGGGATATCGAGGAGACGAGCAGCGGCATTGATGCCAGCGGCGACGACGATGCGCCGATCGTCAAATTCGTCAATAAGGTGCTTGTCGATGCGATCAAGCGCGGCGCTTCGGATATCCATTTCGAGCCGTACGAAAACAATTATCGCGTTCGCCTGCGCATGGACGGTATCCTGCGCAGCGTGGCGTCACCACCTGTAAAACTCACGCCGCGCATTTCGTCGCGCTTGAAAGTCATGTCGGGACTGGACATTGCCGAGCGCCGCGTGCCGCAGGATGGTCGCATCAAGTTGAATCTGTCAAAGAGCAAGTCGATCGACTTCCGCGTCAGCACTTGCCCCACCCTTTTTGGCGAAAAAGTCGTACTGCGCATCCTGGATGGTTCTGCAGCCAAGCTTGGCATCGAGAAGCTCGGCTACGAGGACGACCAAAAGAATCTTTTCCTTACCGCGATTGAAAAGCCTTACGGCATGGTGGTAGTGACCGGCCCGACCGGTTCGGGCAAAACCGTGTCGCTCTACACAGCGCTCAACATCCTGAACACCGAAGGACGCAACATATCCACGGTCGAGGACCCGGTCGAAATCCGTCTGCCCGGCGTGAATCAGGTAGCGCAGAATCAGAAACGCGGCATGACCTTCGCCGCCGCACTGCGTGCATTCCTGCGCCAGGACCCGGATGTGATCATGGTCGGCGAAATCCGCGATCTGGAGACAGCCGAGATCGCGATCAAAGCCGCGCAGACCGGCCATATGGTGCTGTCCACCTTGCATACCAATGATGCACCACAAACGATATCCCGCTTGATGAATATGGGTATCGCGCCGTTCAACATCACATCTTCGGTAACACTCGTCATCGCCCAGCGCCTTGCACGTCGCCTGCATGATTGCAAAAAACCCATGTCGCTGCCGGCCGCCGCATTGCTGGCCGAAGGCTTCACACAGGCGGAGATCGATGGCAAGTTGCAACTGTTCGACGCGGTCGGTTGCAGCGGCTGCAACGAAGGTTACAAGGGCCGCACCGGTCTGTATCAAGTCATGCCTATGAGCGAGGATATCCAGCGAATCATCCTCGCTGGCGGCAATGCCCTGCAAATCGCTGAGACAGCGCTCAAATCGGGTGTCCGCGATCTGCGTCTGTCGGCGTTGCTGAAGGTCAAGAACGGCATCACCAGTCTCGCCGAAATCAATCGTGTAACCAAGGATTAAAGACATGGCCACAGCTACAGCTACCGCCGCCAAACGCACAGCCGCCGCTGCGACAGAGCGAGGTGCCTCGCGTGCGCAGGTCAGTCAATTGCAGCCCTTCAACTGGACGGGCACCGATAAACGCGGTGTAAAGATCAAAGGCGACTACTCCGCCAAGAACGAACAGATGGTACGGGCAGAACTGCGCCGTCAAGGCATCACCCCTCTGTCTGTCCGCAAGAAGAGCAAACCCTTGTTCGGCTCCAGCGGCAAGTCGATCAAAGCACGTGATATCGCGGTGTTCAGCCGTCAAATTGCGGTGATGATGGCGGCGGGCGTGCCGCTGGTGCAGAGCCTGGAAATCGTCGCGAGCGGCCAAAACAACGTGCGCATGAAGAACATGCTTACCGAGCTCAAGACCAATATTGAGGGTGGTTCGTCGCTGGCCGAATCGATGGCGAAATTCCCCGTTCAGTTTGACGAGCTCTACTGCAATCTGGTCAAGGCGGGCGAGTCGGCCGGCGTACTAGATACCGTGCTTGACACAGTCGCGACGTACAAGGAAAACATCGAAACGATCAAGGGAAAAATCAAAAAGGCGATGTTCTATCCGACTGCGGTGCTTGCAGTCGCTTTCCTTGTTTCCACGATCCTGTTGATTTTCGTCGTTCCGCAGTTCGAGGCTGTATTCAAGAACTTTGGCTCGGAACTGCCGGCGTTCACGCAGATGATCGTCAATATGTCGCGTTTCCTGACAGCGCACTGGTTCATCATGCTGTTGTGGGTGGCAGGCACCATCGCCGCCTTGATTTTCACCTACAAACGTTCCCCGCGGTTTGCGCACTTCTGCGCGCGTGCGGTGCTGAAGCTGCCGGTTGTGGGCCAGATCCTGCATCACTCAGCGATTGCGCGTTTCTCGCGCACGCTTGGCGTCACCTTCGCCGCCGGTGTGCCGTTGGTCGAGGCGCTCGATTCCGTTTCCGGAGCTACCGGTAGCCCCGTGTACAACGATGCAGTCAAGCGCATACGAGAAGACGTCTCCGTAGGCCATCAGCTGCAGCTGGCCATGCGCCAGGTCAACTTGTTCCCGAACATGGTCGTGCAGATGGTCGCGATCGGTGAGGAAGCTGGCGCCCTCGACAAGATGCTGTTCAAGATCGCCGAATTCTATGAGCAGGAAGTCAATAATGCCGTGGATGCGCTGTCGAGTTTGCTCGAGCCATTCATCATGGTGATCATCGGCGTCATCGTCGGCGGCCTCGTTATCGGCATGTATCTGCCGATCTTCAAGCTCGCCGCCGTGGTTGGTTAACGCGACCGAACGCACCAGCGTGTTCGATTTTCTTGTATTGCCCGGCGCAGCGATCGCCTGCGCCGGGATTCTCGGTTTGGTCGTCGGCAGTTTTCTGAATGTCGTTATCCTGCGCCTGCCCGCGAGACTGCTGCACGACTGGCGTCAGCAGAGTCGGGAAATGCTCGAACTCGAAGCCGAGACTGCTACGACGCCACCCGGGCTGGTGTGGGAATCTTCGCACTGCCCAAAGTGCAAGCATAAGCTCGGCCTGCTCGAAAACATTCCGCTGCTGAGCTGGCTCGCGCTGCGCGGCCGCTGCAGGCATTGCAGCGCGCCGATTTCGGCGCAGTATCCCCTGGTTGAACTGCTTACGGGGCTGTGTTCGGCCGCGATCGTCTGGAAATTCGGATTCACTTTGCAGTCCGGTGCCGGGTTGCTGCTGACCTGGGCACTGATCGCACTGTCCGGAATCGATCTGCGCACACAGCTGCTGCCCGATCAGATCACGCTGCCCTTGCTCTGGCTTGGACTGCTGTCATCGCTGATTCCCGTATTCGTCGGTAGCGGCGACAGCGTGCTCGGTGCCGCGCTCGGCTACTTGAGCCTGTGGTCGGTCTACTGGATTTTCAAATTCGCGACCGGCAAGGAGGGCATGGGCTATGGCGATTTCAAATTGCTCGGCGCGCTTGGTGCCTGGATGGGTCCTTGGGCGCTGCTGCCGACAGTTTTGCTTTCCTCGCTGGTCGGCGCAATCGTCGGTGGGATTTTTCTTGTCGTACGCGGCGAGGATCGCTCCACGCCGATCCCGTTCGGTCCGTTCATAGCCATTGCCGGCTGGATCTGGTTTTTGTTCGCCGATCCGCTTTCCGGAATCTACCGGCATCTGTTTGGTCTGACGTGAATGCAAATCGCAGCAACCGGGTTTTTGCCGTCGCATTGACCGGCGGCATTGCTACCGGCAAGAGCGCGGTCACGCAACGGTTTGCCAGTCATGGCGTGCCGATATTCGATGCTGATGTCGTCGCGCGCGAAGTCGTCGCAGCCGGTCAGCCGGCGCTGCGCGAAATCGCGGCAGCATTCGGCGCGCATTTGGTCGCATCGGACGGCGAGTTGGATCGCGCGCGCATGCGCGCAATAGTGTTCGCGGACACCAGCGCGCGACGGCGATTGGAGGCAATCATCCACCCGCGCGTGCGCGCAACGCTGCTGGAGTACGCGCGGGCGTGTACCGCAACGTACTGTTTGCTCGCGATTCCACTGCTGGTCGAATGTTACGGCGACTACACCTGGGTGGATCGAGTCGTCACGACTGACGCACCGCGCGAAACCCAACTGCGGCGTCTGACTCAGCGGCCGGGCATCGATGCCGGTCTCGCCCAGCACATGCTCGAAGCGCAGGCGTCGCGTGAGCAGCGCCTCGCGCTCGCTCACGACGTTATCGACAATACCGGACCGATCGCGATGCTCGACGCCGTGGTGCAGCGCCTGCACCTGCGCTATCTCGCGCTAGCTGCGGCGCGGCCAGAAGCCTGAAATCCCGGCAATGCCTTGCGCGCCGGCTGCGCGGGCAACGACCGCATCTGCGTCACTCAGTCCACCCAGCGCATACACCGGAAACGGCGCCATCGCGCAAAGCTCGGCGAACCGCTTCCATCCGAGCGCATGACTTTGCACATGACTGGCCGTGCGCTGCACCGGACCGAGCGCGGCGAAATCAACACCGATCGCGGCGGCATGCGCGAGTTCACGTTCGTCATGGCAGGAAGCCGCAACCCAGCGCTCGGGTCCGAGCGGACGTTCGTGCAGCTGCATCATCTGCGCGGCGGGAAGGTGTACACCGACGCCGATCTCTTGCGCCAGACTGAGGTCCCCGTTGATCAGCAAGTCCGCGCCGGCCGCACGCGTGAGTTCCTGTGCCGCCTGGGCGAGCCCGCGCAGGCGCAACGTCGCCAACTGCTTGGCGCGCAGTTGTATGCATTTCTCGCCCGCGTCGAGCACGCCTCTCAGCGCGCGCAGAAATTCGGCATCGCCGTTTGCCGGCTCCGGCGTAATCACGTAGTGCGGCGGCAGCCGCAGGGCCGCGACGACCGGCCGATCCGCCGGCGGCATCGGTGTGGTCCCAATGTCGGCGAGTGCCGTCCAGCGCAACGCTTGCCCTTCGCGTCCGTGCACGGAACCGGCATACGTCACCACGCTGTACACGTCGAGGATGATCGATTTTTGCGGATAGCGCCACGGCACCGCGATCAGCTTCTTGATCGCGCCAATCTCGATGCCGATCTCTTCAAGCAGCTCGCGGCGCAGCGCGTGCTCGGGCGACTCGCCGGGCTCGCATTTGCCACCAGGGAATTCCCAGAGATCGGCCAGGTGTTTGCCGGACGGCCGTTGCGCCAGCAGAATACGGCCGGCGTCGTCGCGGAGGATCCCCGCGACGACGTGAACTACTGCTTCACCTGTACTGGGCAAAGCTCAGGCGAGCTTGCCGTGGCACTGTTTGTATTTTTTCCCGGAACCGCAGGGGCATGGATCATTGCGGCCGACCTTCGGCTGGTCGCGCAGCGTCGGTGAATGTACCTGCGGCATCGCTTCGGCCACCGCGGTGCCTTCCGGACCGGCCGCAGCGGCGATACCGCCGGTTTCGGCGTGTTGGAACTCCAGCGCGCGACGCTCGGCTTCCTGGCGCTGACGCTCTTCCATGGCCGCCACCTCGGCTTCGTTCTGGATGCGGATGCGCGCGAGTCGTTGCACGACTTCGTTCTTCACGTCCTCGAGCATGGTCTGGAACAGCGCGAACGCTTCGCGCTTGAATTCCTGTTTCGGCTGTTTTTGTGCATACCCGCGCAGATAGATGCCCTGGCGCAGATAGTCCATCCCCGCAAGATGTTCCTTCCAGTGCTGGTCGAGCACTTGCAACAGGAAGAATTTCTCGGCCGCGCGCATGATCTCGGAGCCGTACATCGCCTCCTTCTCGCGGAAGAAGCGCTCGACTTCCTCGATCACGTGGTCGCGCAATGCATTCGCATCGGCTTCGTGCTGCTGTTCGAGCCACGGCTTGAGGCCGAACTTGAACCCGTAAGTCGACTCCAGTTCGCGCTCGAGACCGGCCACGTCCCACTGCTCGTCGACGCTGTCGGCCGGAACATAGCGCCGGCACAGGTCACTGAACACGTCGTAGCGGATGTTGGCGAGGTTGTCGGAAACGTCGTCGGTTTCCAGCAACTCGTTGCGCTGCTCATAGATGACTTTGCGCTGGTCGTTCGCCGTGTCGTCGAACTCGAGCAGGTGTTTGCGGATGTCGAAGTTGTGCGCTTCGACCTTGCGCTGCGATTTCTCGATCACGCGCGTGATCATGCGGTCTTCGAGCGCCTCGTGTTCCTTCATGCCGAACAGCTGCATCCAGCGCGATACCCAGTCCGGCGCGAAAATGCGCATCAGCGTATCTTCGAGCGACAGGTAGAAGCGGCTCGAGCCCGGATCGCCCTGGCGACCGGAGCGGCCGCGCAGCTGGTTGTCGATTCGCCGCGATTCGTGACGCTCGGTGCCGATGATGTGCAGGCCGCCGGCGGCGATGACTTCGGCGTGGCGTTTGGCCCACTCGGTGCGGGTACGCTCGCGTTCGCCTTCCGGCGTGTCGGACGGCAATGCATTCAACTCGGCATCGAGCGAACCGCCGAGCACGATATCGGTACCACGGCCGGCCATGTTCGTGGCGATCGTGACTGCGCCCGGGCGCCCGGCCTGGGCGACGATGTGCGCTTCGCGTTCGTGCTGCTTGGCGTTGAGCACTTCGTGCGGAATCTTGTCCTTCTGCAGCAGGCTCGACAGGAATTCCGAGGTCTCGATCGACGTGGTGCCGACGAGCACCGGCTGGCCGCGCTGGTGGCAATCCTTGATGTCCTCGATCACCGCTTCGAACTTGAACGGCTGCTTGAGGAAGATGATGTCCTGGTTGTCCTTGCGCACCATCGGCTGGTGCGTCGGGATCACGACGACTTCCAGACCGTAGATCTGCTGGAATTCGTAGGCTTCCGTGTCGGCCGTGCCGGTCATGCCGGACAGCTTCTTGTACATGCGGAAGTAGTTCTGGAACGTGATCGAGGCGAGCGTCTGATTTTCGCGCTGGATCGGCACGCCTTCCTTCGCCTCCACGGCCTGATGCAGGCCGTCGGACCAGCGCCGGCCCTGCAGTGTGCGGCCGGTGAATTCGTCGACGATGATCACTTCGCCGTCGCGCACGATGTATTCCTGATCGCGCCGGTACAGCGTGTGTGCGCGCAACGCGGCGTTGAGATGATGCACGACCGCCAGATGCTTGGCGTCGTAGAGATTCTCGTCCTCGCCGATGATGCCCTCGGCGCGCAGCACCTGTTCGGCGTGCTCCATGCCCTCTTCGGACAGATGCACCTGCTTCTGCTTCTCGTCGACGTAATAGTCGCCCGGCTCGGCCGGCTTGTCCTGCTGGCTCTCCTTCGCCTGGCGCGTCAGCTTCGGCACGATGCGATTGATGCGCACGTACAGCTGCGGCGAGTCGTCCGACGGCCCGGAAATGATCAGCGGCGTGCGCGCTTCGTCGATCAGGATCGAATCGACTTCATCGACGATGGCGAAATTCAGCCCGCGCTGGTAACGCTGTTCCTTCGACAACGCCATGTTGTCGCGCAGGTAATCGAAACCGTATTCGTTGTTGGTGCCGTAGGTGATGTCGGCGGCGTACGCCTGATGCTTGTCGGCGTGATCCATGCCCGGAACCACTACACCGACGCTCATGCCGAGGAAGTTGTAGATCTTGCCCATCCAGGCCGCGTCGCGTTTGGCCAGGTAGTCGTTCACGGTAACCACGTGCACGCCCTTGGCTGCAAGCGCGTTCAGATACACCGGCAGCGTCGCGACGAGCGTCTTGCCTTCACCGGTGCGCATCTCGGCGATCTTGCCCGAATGAAGCACCATCCCGCCGATCATCTGCACGTCGTAATGCCGCAAACCGAGCACGCGGCGCGACGCTTCGCGCACGACCGCAAACGCTTCCGGCAGCAGCGCGTCGAGTTTCACGCCTTCGGCAAGCTGCTTGCGGAACTCATCGGTCTTGGCGCGCAGATCGGCATCGGACAAAGCCTTGAGCGCGGGCTCGAAGGCATTGATCTTCGCCACGACCTTGTTCATTTGGCGCAGCAAACGCTCGTTGCGACTGCCGAAAATGCCCGTCAGGATGCGATTGAACATGAGTGCAGGACTTTCTTGAATTTTAGGGGGCGCGGCATGGGCAGCGCACGGCGAAGCTCCGCATCAAGCGGAGCCGCATAGTTTACTAGGGAATGGGGCCGCGCGCCGCCGAATCAAGCGGCGGGCGCCTAGGTCTTCTTGACGACGTTCGGGTTATTAACGTAACTCAAGGGATTGACCGCCCGCCCGTGCAGCCACACTTCGAAATGGCAGTGCGGGCCCGTGGCGCGACCGGTTTCGCCGACGTAGGCGATTTCTTCGCCGGCATGCACGCGCTGGCCCACGCGCACGAGGTTCTTGCGATTGTGCGCATAGCGGGTCATGTAGCCATTGCCATGATCGATCTCGACGACGTTGCCGTAACCGCTGCGCTCGCCGTTGAAGCTGACCACGCCGTCGGCGACGGCGCGAATGGCGCTACCCACCGGCGCATCGAAATCCAGGCCCAGGTGATGTTCGATTGCGCCGTTGATCGGATCGGTGCGTGTGCCGAACCCCGAACCGATGTAGCCGCTGGCTACCGGATAGCCTTTGGGAAGCAAGGCATTGTCGACGGTGCGGTCCAGCAGCATTTCCTCGAGCACGTTGAGGCGCGTTTCCTCGAGCTGGAACTGGTCCCGCAACTGGTTGATGTTCGCAGCCAGGCTCGCGTCGATCGGCTGCGGAGTGGCATTCGGGTCTTCCGGGCCGCCCTGCGCCGGTGCTGCGGCGAAGTTGAACTCGGCTTCATCGAGCTTGCCGGCGCGCGCCAGGCGCTCGCCCAGCGCATCCAGACGCAGCGCGCGCGCCTGCAGGGCGCCGAGCTGGATCGCCAGGGCATCCATGCTGCGCTGCGCGGACGCCTCGAGCTGGCTGATGCCGTCTTTCTGCGTGCTGATCTGCGCGCGCAACGCGTAGACTTCACGCCAGGCGCGATCGTTGGGATTGGCCAGCAGCAGCGCGGCGAGGAATCCGGCGCCACCGAAACACAACACGCACACGGCAGCCAGACCCAACAGCTTGGCGCGCATGCGCCAGCACTTAAGATTCAGCGCCCACGGTCTCATGTGAGGCCTGGCGACGATTATGATGTTCATCGGCCGATTGAATTCGCCTGAGGTTGCACCATGCAGTCAGCTCCCCCGCGCTCCCCGAAACGCTCACCGGCCAAAAGCATCGGTGAGTGTTCCCCCGTCGCCGCGTTGACAGCACGCGCGCGCACGTTGGATGCGCTGGATCACAAACTGCGCCAGCCGCTTCCCGACTCGTTGCGCCACCAGTGTCAGCTGGCGGACATCCGTGCCGGACGGCTCGTCTTTCTGGCGAGTTCCTCGGTCTGGGCGGCCAAGCTGCGCATGCATCAAAACGCGCTGCTGGCCGATGCCCGCAAAATCACCGGGCAAACGATCGGGAAATTCGCCGTGAAAGTGGCACCCCTGCCCTCCCTATCCCCAGAGCAGACCAGGCGTAAGCCCCTTTCCCATACCGCTGCGGAACATCTCAAGGCAGCGGCGCGATCCGTCGCCGACCCGGAACTCCGGGCCGTGTATCTCCGTTTGGCATCCCTTGCCGATGATTTTTCTTCCCGGCGCAAATAGCGCGCCGACAACATAACGGCCGTCCGGTAAGAACGGCGTTAAAACCGGGCTTGCTTACATCGCTTGCGCTGGATGCGCGTACGAAATCGGTGCCTTGGCCGGATCGTCGAAGCTGACCTCTTCCCAGGCCTTCTTCTCGGCGATCAACGCGCGCAACAGCTTATTGTTCAACTCGTGACCGGACTTGTGACCATAGAACGCGCCGATCAAACTGTGACCTAGCAGGTACAGATCGCCGATCGCGTCGAGAATCTTGTGTTTGACGAACTCGTCCTCGTAGCGCAGGCCGTCCTCATTGAGCACGCGGTAGTCGTCGAGCACGATGGCGTTGTCCATCGAGCCGCCGAGCGCAAGATTCTTTTCGCGCAACATCTCGATATCCCGCATGAAGCCGAACGTGCGCGCGCGCGAGACCTCCTTGACGAACGAGGTCGTGGAGAAATCGATCTCCGCACTGGAGGTACGGCGCGTGAAGATCGGGTGCTCGAAGGCGATCGAGAAGCCGACCTTGAAGCCGTCGAACGGCTCGAAACGTGCCCATTTGTCGCCGTCGCGCACGATCACCGGCTTCTTGATGCGCACGAACCGCTTCGGCGCCGTCTGTTCTTCGATACCGGCCGACTGCAGCAGGAACACGAACGGACCCGCGCTGCCATCCATGATCGGCACTTCCGGCGCGGACAGATCCACATAGGCGTTATCGATGCCCAAACCGGCCATCGCCGAGAGCAGATGCTCGATCGTGGCGATGCGTACATTGCCTTTGACCAGCGTCGTGGACAGACGCGTGTCGCCGACGTTCTCGCAGCACGAGCGGATCTCAACCGGCTCGGGCAGATCCACGCGCCGAAACACGATGCCGGTATCGACCGCTGCAGGACGCAGTGTCATATAAACTTTTTCGCCGGTGTGCAAGCCGACACCGGTCGCGCGAATGACGTTCTTAAGCGTTCGCTGTCTGATCATTATCTTCGAATCCCCGGGGGCAGGGTTTGCAAAACGCGCGGAATCGTAACACAGGGGAAACGATCATTGAAGCAAATCGGTGTAAATTTCCCCACAGATGTGGCGCAAATACAACACAATATTCCTGGGGAACCACCAAAAAAATCGGCGGCAACGCAATGCTACCGCCGAAAGCGAAAGAATGCACGGCTACGCCGCCGCGCAAGACTACCTAGAGCTTTCTTCTGCCTGTGATCAGTCTGCCTGTTTTCTGAGGAATGCCGGGATATCCAGGTAATCGATCTGCGGCTCGGCCATCGGCGTCTTCTTCGACGGCTGTGGATCGGTTGCCGGCCGGGACGGCTGACGCGAGGCCTGGAGATAGTCCACCGGCAAATCATCGGTCCCGGTGCGCGCCACAATACGCGGGCGCTGAACCGCGGCCGCTTCCTCGCGGCGCACGCTCTGACGCAGCGCACCACGATTCAGGCCGGTCGCCACCACCGTCACCCGAACATCGTCGTTCAGTTCCGGATCCAGCGCGGTGCCGATGACGACGGTAGCGTCTTCGGACGCGAACTGATGCACGACGTCGCCGATCTCGTTGAACTCGCGCATGGTCAGGTTCGGACCGGCCGTGACGTTGACGAGAATCCCGCAGGCGCCCGAGAGATTGACGTCTTCGAGCAGCGGGTTGTTGACGGCGGCTTCCGCCGCGGCCACGGCACGGTCGTCGCCGCGCGCGGAGCCGGTGCCCATCATCGCCATGCCCATCTCGGACATGACCGTGCGCACGTCGGCGAAGTCGACGTTGATCAAGCCCGGTCGCGTGATCAGGTCGGCGATGCCCTGCACGGCACCGAGCAGAACGTCGTTCGCCGCCTTGAACGCACTGAGCAGCGTTACGTCGCGGCCGAGCACGGTCAGCAGCTTCTCGTTCGGCACCGTGATCAGCGAGTCGACGTGCTGCGACAGATCCTCGATGCCTTTGAGCGCCACCTGCATGCGCCGGCGGCCCTCGAACGGGAACGGCTTGGTGACGATGGCCACCGTGAGAATGCCCATTTCCTTGGCGAGCTGAGCCACGACCGGTGCTGCGCCGGTGCCGGTGCCGCCGCCCATGCCACAAGTGATGAACACCATGTCGGCGCCGGTCAGGGTTTCGACGATGCGTTCGCGATCCTCCAGTGCGGCCTGACGGCCGACTTCAGGGTTGGCGCCCGCGCCCAGCCCTTTGGTGACGTTGCCGCCGAGCTGCAACGTCAATTTGGCGCCGCTGCTCTTGAGCGCCTGCGCGTCGGTATTGGCGCAGATGAAATCCACCCCGTCGACGTGCGAGGACACCATGTGCGCAACAGCGTTGCCGCCGCCGCCGCCGACCCCGAGGACCTTGATGACTGCGTTGGGTGCGAGTTTTTCGACCAGTTCAAACATTTCCAACCTCCACTAGGTAGTGCTGCAAGTTTTTTTGTATGTCGACCGTGCTCCTGCACTGTCGACGCGCTGGACAGGCGTATGTCCAGCGCTTGCCCTCCCGGGCTGGATCCATTTCGGATCCGCATCGCGCATCCCTGCGCGATGAATTGCTCGTGCGAGCCATGGGCGGCGGACTTGCGACAGCATGTCCAATGTCCGCCATTGACTAGAACTCACCCTTGAACCAATGCAGCACGCGCTCCCAGGCGCTGCCGACACCGCCGATGCCGGGCGCCGCGACTGTCACCCGCGCGCCGCTTTCCTGTCGACTGCCATACAACAACAGGCCCACCCCGCTGGCGTGGATCGGATTGCTGACGACGTCGGCCAATCCGGTCACGTGCTGCGGCACGCCGACGCGCACCGGCAAGTGGAATACTTCCTCGGCCAGTTCGACGACGCCTTCCATCTTGGCCGCGCCCCCGGTCAGGACAATGCCGGCCGCGACCAGGCTTTCGTAACCGGAGCGGCGCAATTCGGCCTGCACCATGCCGAACAGTTCCTCGTAGCGCGGCTGCACCCACTCGGCGAGCGTTTGTCTGGCAAGGCGCCGCGGCGGACGATCGCCGACGCTGGGCACCTGGATCGTTTCTTCGGCATGCGCGAGCTGGGCGAGCGCGCAGGCGTACTTGACCTTGATTTCCTCCGCATGCGCGGTCGGCGTGCGGAAGCCCTGGGCGATGTCATTGGTCACCTGGTCGCCGCCGATCGGCAGGCTGGCCGTATGCCGGATCGCACCCTGGATGAAAATTGCCATGTCGGTGGTGCCGGCGCCGACATCGACGATGCAGACGCCGAGTTCGCGCTCGTCGGGTACGAGAATCGATTTGCTCGAGGCGATCGCCGCCGGAATCAGATCGTCGACCTGCAGGCCGCAGCGGTTGACGCACTTGGTGATGTTCTGCGCCGCGCTGACCGCGCCGGTGACGATGTGCACATTCGCTTCCAGACGCACGCCGCTCATGCCGACCGGATGCCGGATATCTTCCTGGCCATCGATGATGTAGCCCTGCGGCTCCTTGTAGAGCACGCGCTGGTCGGCCGGAATCGCCACGGCGCAGGCGGCATCGAGCACGTGTTCGACGTCGGCCGGCGTGACTTCGCGGTCACGGATCGGCGCGGTGCCGTGCGAATTGCGCCCGCTGATATGGCTGCCGGAGATGCCCGCGTACACCGAGCGGATCTCGCAGCCGGACATCAGTTCGGCCTCTTCGACCGCGCGCTGGATCGACTGCACGGTGGATTCGATGTCGACGACCACGCCGCGCTTGAGGCCGTGCGAGGCATGCGAACCGATGCCGATGATTTCCACGGTTTCCCCGGGCGTGTACTCGCCGACGATCGCCACGACTTTCGAGGTGCCGATGTCGAGGCCGACGATCAGGGATTTCTCGCCTTTGACTTTCATGAGCATGGTTGTCCGATCCGGTCAGTTGTCACGTTTGCTTCTCCGATCCCGGCGCCGCTTCCGCTGCCTGCCAACGGATCGCGAAACCGTTGCTGTAGCGCAAATCCGCACGCTGGAAGCCGCCCGGGTGGCCCGCTGACACGCGGCCGAGCACAGCGAGAAAGCGCTGCAAGTGCTCGTCGACGTGCTCGTCGCCGAGCAGCACCTGCGCACCACTGGCGAGGGTGAGCGTCCAGCTGCCGCGGCCGCTCAGGCGCACGCCGCTGAGGATCAGCCCCGAGCCGGTCAATGCGCGCTGGGTCTTGGTATAAAAATCCACGACGTCGAGCATGACCTCGTCGTTCGGGCCTTCGAGTTGCGGCAGGCCCTGCAAATCGACGCCGCCAGGAACGCTGAACAGATTGCCGTCCAGACCGATCAGGCGTTGCTCGCCCCATCGCGCGAACGGCTGGCGTTCGCGCACGTGCAGCACCAACGTGTCCGGCCAGCGCTTGCGCGCTTCCACGCGTTCCACCCACGGCAGTTTCGCCACCGCAGCGCGCACATCCTCGAGTTTCAGTGCAAAGAAGCCGGTGCCCAGATGCGCGGCTGCCGCGGCGCGGATCTGCTCGGCACCGACATGGTTGTATTCGGCCTCGACCTGCAGATAACGCACCGGCCAGCGCTCGGAGGCGAACCAGCCGTTGAGCACGCCGATGACCGGCAGCGCGACCAGCGTGAGCGCGATGGCCCAGGCCAGCAGCTTGAGCGGCAGTCGGCTGGTCACGGCGCGCTCTCCGCGAACGAGGTTTCCAGAATGCGCCAGCACAGCTCTTCGAATTCGATGCCGACTGCGCGTGCCGCTTTCGGCACCAGCGAATGACTGGTCATGCCCGGCGTCGTGTTCACTTCGAGCAGGAAGAACTTGCGCTGACCATCGCGCATCACATCGACGCGGCCCCAACCGGCACAACCGGCGGCATTGAACGCGGCGAGTGCGAGCGCGCGGATTTCGTTTTCGCCGGCGTCATCCAGACCTGGACAGATATATTGCGTGTCCTCGGCCACGTATTTGGCGTGGTAATCGTAGAACTCCGCTTTCGGCACGATGTGGATCGAAGGCAGCGCCTGTCCTTGCAGGATGCCGACGGTGTATTCCTCGCCTTCGATCATCTGCTCGATGACCAGTTCGCCGTCGTAACGCGCGGCCAGCTTCACCGCTTCGGCGAGATCGGCTTGCGCGCGCACGCGCGTGATGCCGACGCTGGAGCCTTCGTGCGACGGCTTGACCACTACGGGCATACCGACTTGCGCAACGGCAGCGCCGATATCTTCGCCCAATGCCAAGCGCGCGTAACGTGGCGTGGGCAGCCCGAGCGCATCCCATACCTGCTTGGTGCGGATCTTGTCCATCGACAGCGCCGAGCCGAGCACGCCCGAACCGGTGCAGGGCACACCCAGCGATTGCAACGCACCCTGCAGCACGCCGTCTTCGCCGCCGCGGCCATGCAGGATATTGAACACGCGCGCGAAGTGGCCGGCACGCAGGGCGTCCAGCAGCGCCGGGATGCCGTCGATGCCGTGGGCGTCGACACCGCGCGCTTTCAGCGCCGCGAGCACGTTGCGGCCGGAGTCGAGTGAGACTTCGCGCTCGGCGGAATTACCGCCCATCACGACCGCGACACGTCCGAATTGTCTGGCGTCCCGGATTCGCATCAGTTTACTTTTCCACTTTTTAGTATTCCGGCAGCGAGTTCATTGGCTGCCGCGCCGATATCGCCGGCACCCATCAGCAGCAGCAGGTCGCCGTCGACGAGCAGCGTCGGCAGCGCGGCCGCGAGATCGCGCGGGTGAGCGACGAACACCGGATCGACCTTGCCGCGCGCGCGCACGGCGCGCGCGAGGGCGCGCCCGTCGGCGTTCGCGATCGGCGCCTCGCCGGCGGGATAGACATCGGTGAGCACGAGCACGTCGACGTCGGCGAGCACATTGGCGAAATCGTCGAGCAGGTCGCGCGTGCGCGTGTAGCGATGCGGCTGGAAAGCAACGACGAGGCGCCGTTGCGGCCAGCCGCTGCGCGCAGCCGCGAACACGGCGGCGAGCTCACGCGGGTGATGGCCATAGTCGTCGACGAGCGTCGCATGCCCGCTGGCGAACGCGAGTTCGCCGCGAATCTGGAAGCGCCGGCCCACACCCTGGAACGCGCCGAGCGCACGCGCAATCGCCGCCGGTTCGACACCGAGCTGCCAGCCGACCGCGGCTGCGGCAAGCGCGTTCTGCACGTTGTGGCGGCCCGGAAGATTCAGCGTCACCGCCAGGCCGGCGCTGTCCGGCAGGTGCAGCATGAAATGCATGCGCGCGCCTTCCTGGCGCACGTCGCTGGCGCGGACATCCGCCGCGGCTTGCATCGCGTAGGTCAGCGTGCGCCGTGTCGTCGCCGCGGCCAGTCCCGCGACCTCGGCGTCGTCCACACCCAGCACGGCCACACCATAGAACGGCAAGCGGTGCAGGAAATCCGCGAACGCCTTCTTCACCAGCGCGTAGTCGCCGCCGTAATTCTCCAGATGGTCGGCGTCGATATTGGTCACGATCGCGATGACAGGGTTGAGCAGCAGAAATGAACCGTCGGACTCATCCGCTTCGGCCACGAGATATTCGCCGGTACCCAGACGCGCATTGGCGCCTGCGGCGAGCAGCTGGCCGCCGATCACGAACGTGGGATCGAGTTCGCCCTCGGCGAGTACGCTGGCGACAAGACTGGTCGTCGTGGTCTTGCCATGCGTGCCGGCCACGGCAATGCCGCGGCGGAAGCGCATGAGTTCACCAAGCATCTCGGCGCGCGGAACAATTGGTATGCGCTGGGCATGAGCGGCTTCGACTTCCGGGTTGTCCGCGGCAATCGCGCTGGATGTAACGAGCACGTCGGCGTCGGCGACATTCGCCGCGGCGTGGCCTTTGTAGATTTGTATACCAAGACCGGCAAGGCGGCGCGTGACGCTCGAATCGGCTTTGTCGGAGCCCGACACCGCGTAGCCGAGATTGTGCAGGACCTCGGCGATGCCGCTCATGCCGGCGCCGCCAATGCCAACGAAGTGCACGCGACCGAAATCGGCGCGGATCCAGTCCGGCCTGATATCGCTATGTTTGTCCAGGCGGCGCGTAATCATGCTGCGACCTGCAGACAGACATCGGCGATGCGCGCAGCGGCATCGGCTTTGGCAAGCGTGCGCGCGGCCTGCGCCATCGCCAGCAGTCGTGCGCGATCTTCCAGTAGATCGCGCAGCAGCGCGACGAGCTGCTCGGCGCTTGCGTCGCGCTCCGGCACCAGCAGCGCGGCGCCGGCGTTCACCCAGGCGCGCGCATTTGCAGTCTGATGATCGTCGACAGCGAACGGAAACGGCACCAGCACGGAGCCGACGCCTGCGGCCGCAAGTTCGGCGAGAGTCAAGGCGCCGGCGCGGCAGACTACGAGATCGGCCCAGGCGTACGCCGCGGCCATGTCGTCGATGAAAGGTTCCACGCTCGCGTCAACGCCAGCTTGCGCATACGCCGCGCGCGCTGCGTCGGCTAATTTCGCGCCGCACTGATGCCGCACCTGCGGGCGTTGCGCGAGTTGCGCCAGCGCCTGCGGCACGCGTTCGTTCAGCGCACGCGCGCCCTGGCTGCCGCCGAGCACGAGCAGATGCGGTGCGCCAGTGCGTGCGGCGAAGCGCTGCGCTGGCGCTGCCACCGCGGCAATCTCACGCCGCACCGGATTGCCGACCCAGGCGCCGCGCGCGAAGGCGCCAGAAAAACCGCAAAGCAACTTGCGCGCAAAATGCGACAGGGCCCGATTGGTCACGCCGGGAATGCTGTTCTGCTCGTGCACGACGAGCGGCACGCGCGCGAGCCACGCGGCAATGCCGCCCGGTCCCGCGGCGAAGCCGCCCAGCGCCAGCGCGCTGCGCGGACGCACGCGGCGCACGATGCGCCATGCAGCCATGGCCGCGCGCGCGATGCGCAACGGCGCCAGCAGCAACGTCCATACGCCTTTGCCGCGCACGCCGCCGATCGCGAGTGTCTCGATCGTGAGTCCTGCCTGCGGCACCAGGCGTGTTTCCAAGCCGCCGGCGCTGCCCAGCCACAACACGGGAATGCCGCGAGCGTGCAGTTCTTGCGCGACTGCAATCCCCGGAAAAATATGGCCACCCGTGCCGCCGGCCATGATCAGCACCGGCGCGGTCATGCGCGTGCTCCCGGCAGATCGCTGGCGACTTCCGGCGGCTGGCGCGACAGCTCAAAGCTTACGCGCAGCAGCAAGCCGATCGCCGCGCATGTCATCAGCACGCTGGAGCCGCCGGAGCTGATCAGGGGTAACGTCAAGCCTTTCGTCGGCAACACACCGAGATTGACGCCGATCGATACCAGCGTCTGCAGGCCGAGCCACAGACCGACGCCGAATGCGCAGTAGCCGGCGAAGCGTTGACCACGTTCGACCGCACGCAGGCCGAGCATCAACGCGCGCCCCACCAGCGCGGCGAACAGCACGAGGACGAAAAGTATGCCGGCGAAGCCGAGTTCTTCGGCGATCACGGCGAAGATGAAATCGGTGTGCGCTTCGGGCAGGTAAAAGAGCTTCTGCACGCTGGCGCCGAGGCCGACGCCGAGCCATTCGCCACGACCGACCGCGATCAGCGCCTGGGTGAGCTGAAAACCGTCGTCGAACGGATGTTCCCACGGATTGAGGAACGAGGTCAGACGTTTGACGCGGTAGTCCGACGTCAACGCCGCCCAGGCGATCGCCGGCATCACCGGAATCGCCAGATAAATCAGATTGCGGAAGCGCGCGCCGCCGAGCCAGACCATGCCGACCGTCACCGCGATGATCAGCACCGCGCTGCCGAAGTCGGGCTGCATCAGCAGCAAGCCGACGAGGATGACGGCCACACCGAGCGGCTTGAGCACACCGAAGAAGCGCAGCTGCACGTTGTCGCGCTGGCGCACGAGGTAACTGGCGAGAAAGATGATGAACAACAACTTCACCGCTTCGGCCGACTGGAAGCCGACGATGCCGAGCCGAATCCAGCGGCGCGCGCCGTTGATGCGCATCCCCAGGCCCGGCACGAACACGAGCAGCAGCAGGATCATCGCGAACAGCAGCAGCACGAACGCATTGCGTTCGAACCATTGCAGCTCCACGCGCATCATCACGCTGCACAGCGCAACGCCGAGCGTGAGAAACACCGCGTGCCGAATCAGGTAGTAGAACGGCCCGACATGCTGGCCGTCGGCAATCGCGATCGAACTCGACGCCACCATGATCACGCCCAGACTCGCCAGCGCCAGCGCAGCGAGAATCAGGCCGAGGTCGTAACGACCTTTGCCTTCCTCGACGCGCGTGGCTTGAGCGAATCCGAACATCGTCAACGCACCTTCAACGTGGCAAGACCGATCAACACCAGCACGACGCTGATGATCCAGAAGCGCACGATCACGCGCGGCTCCGGCCAGCCCTTGAGTTCAAAGTGATGATGGATCGGCGCCATGCGGAAAATGCGCTTGCCGGTGAGCTTGAAGCTCGCGACCTGCAGCATCACCGACGCGGTTTCCATCACGAACACGCCGCCCATGATCAGCAGCACGATCTCCTGGCGCACGATCACGGCGACGGTGCCCAGCGCGGCGCCGACCGCGAGTGCACCTACATCGCCCATGAACACCATCGCCGGGTAGGCGTTGAACCAGAGAAAGCCCAAACCGGCACCGGCCAGGGCGCCGCAGAAAATGCACAGCTCGCTGGCGCCGGGCACGGCCGGAACCTGCAGGTAGTTGGCGAACACGCTGTGGCCGGCGGCGTACGCGAACACGCCGAGTGCGGATGCGACGAGCACGGTCGGCATGATCGCGAGGCCGTCGAGGCCGTCGGTCAAATTCACTGCGTTGGAGAAACCGACAATGATGAAATACGCGATCGCGACGAAGACGATGCCGAGCGGAATCGCGACTTGCTTGAACAGCGGCACGTACAACGCGATTGCGTTCGGTGAATCCTGCTGCAGCACATAGTACAGGCCGAATGCCGTCGCCAGCCCGCATACGGATTGCCAGAAATATTTCCAGCGCGCAGCGAGGCCGCGGCTGTCCTTGAGCACGAGTTTCTTGTAGTCGTCGTAAAAGCCGATGACGCCGAACGCGAGGGTCACGCCGAGCGTGATCCAGACGTAGCGGTTGTGCAGGTCGGCCCAGAGTAGTGTCGCAACCAGGACCGCAAGCAGGATCAATGCGCCGCCCATAGTCGGCGTGCCGGCCTTGGCCAGGTGCGTCTGCGGGCCGTCGCTGCGGATCACCTGTCCCGCTTTCACTGCCGCCAGGCGGCGGATGACGTCGGGGCCGAGCAGTAGCGCGAACACGAGCGCGGTCAGCGCACTCATGATCGTGCGGAACGTGACGTACTGGAACAAGTGGAAGACACTCGCCTGCCCTTTGAGCCATTCGGCCAGTTCAAGCAGCATGACGCGCGCCTCCATTGCCGTTGCCGTCGGCGCCATCGCGCAGCGCGTGCACGACACGTTCCATCGCCGACCCGCGCGATCCTTTCACGAGCACGCGCACGCCGGCATGCACATCGGCACGCAACGCGGCGATGAGTTCGAGCTGATTGGAAAAATGCCGCGCGCTTTTGCCGAATGCCTGTGCGGCCGCCGCGGACAACTCGCCGACGGCGTAGAGACGCGCCACGCCGTGTTCGCGCGCAAGCTTGCCCGTCTGCGCGTGCAGTGCGAGCGCGTCCTTGCCGAGTTCGCGCATATCCCCGAGCACGAGCCAGGCGTCGCCGGCCTCAACCATCAGTGTGGCGATCGCCGCGGCCGTTGATCCGGGATTGGCGTTGTAGCTGTCGTCGACCAAGGTCCAGCCCCCCGGCATCGCGTAGCGTTGCAGGCGGCCCTTTACCGCGGACGCAGATTCCAGGCCCTGCTTGACCGTCGCGAGCGGCACGTCGAGCGCGAGTGCTGCCGTGCTTGCCGCGAGCGCGTTCATGACGTTATGGCGACCCGGCAGCGGCAGAATGATTTCGACTTCGCCGGCCGGCGTATGCAATATGAAGCGCGAGTCGGTACCGAACGCACCAATTTTCGCGCTGACTTCAGCCTCGTGCTCGATGCCGAAACTGATCACGTTGCGCGTGCCCGAGCGCGCGATGAACGTGCTCGCGAACGCGTCGTCGGCATTGACCACCGCCACGCCCGAGGCGGGAAGCGCCGCGTAGATAGCGCCCTTGGTTTCGGCGATGCCTTCGAGTGTACCCATGCGTTCAAGATGAGCCGGCGCGATATTGTTGACGAGACCGATTTCGGGCCGCGCGATGGCGGCGAGATAGGCGATGTCGCCGGGTTTGCCGGCACCCATTTCGAACACCGCGTACTGCGCGTCTTCGGGCAGCGCCAGCAGCGAGAGCGGCAGGCCGATTTCGTTGTTGAGGTTGCCGGCATTGACGTGCGTCTTGCCGTGCAGATTCAGGATCGAGGCGAGCAGCGTCTTGACCGTGGTCTTGCCGTTGGAGCCGGTGATGCCGACGACACGCGCGCGGCGCTGCGCGCGCACGGCGCTGGCGAGATCGCCGAGCGCGAGCTGCGTGTCGGCGACGATAACCTGCGGCAGGTCGACCGCGACTTCATGCGCGACGAGCGCGGCGGCGGCACCACCTTCCTTCGCCGAGGCGACGAATTCGTGCGCATCGAAATGTTCGCCCTTGAGCGCGACGAACAGCGCCCCCGCCATCGGCTTGCGCGTGTCAGTGGCCACGCCGCGCACGCTGACCTGCGCATCGCCATGCACGGTGCCTTGCGTCCACAGCGCGACGTCGGCGAGGCTGAACGTCAGCATGCGCGCGCCTCCAGCACTTGCCGCGCGACGACCAGATCATCAAACGGATGCTTGACGCCGGCAATCTCCTGATACGGCTCGTGACCCTTGCCGGCAATCAGCACGACGTCTCCGCCGCGCGCGTCGCGCAGCGCCTGCGCGATCGCGGCTGCGCGGTCGCGCTGCACGTGTGCGCGCTGCGCATGGGAAAGGCCGGCGAGAATCTGCGCGACAATTGCGTCGCCGTTTTCGCCGCGCGGATTGTCGTCGGTGACATAAATTTCATCTGCCAGACGTTCCGCGATCGCACCCATCTGCGGACGCTTGCCGTTGTCGCGTTCGCCGCCGCAACCGAACACGCAGATCAGGCGGCCGCCCGCGTGCGCACGCAGGCTGGTCAGCGCCTGTTCGAGCGCGTCAGGCGTGTGCGCATAGTCGACGACGACGAGCGGCGCGGTACCGCCACCGAGGCGATTCATGCGTCCGGCGACCGGTTGCAGCTGCGCCAGCGCGTTCTGGATTTGTGCAAACGTATAGCCGAGAGCGCCGAGGCAGCCGGCTACCGCGAGCAGGTTGTAAACGTTGAAGCGACCCAGCAGCGGACTCGCGATTTCGCCTGCGCCCCACGGCGTGGCCAGCGTGAAGCGCAGGCCGCCGCCGCTCGTAAGCACATTGCTCGCACGCACGTCGGCTTGCGCATCGATCGCGTAACGCAGAAGCTGCACGCGCGGCGGCAGTTGCGCCGCGAGTTCGCGGCCGAACGCGTCATCGACATTGACCACCGCCGAACGCAGGCTAGCCCACGCGAACAGTCGCGCTTTCGCGGCGCCGTAGTTGTCCATCGTGTCGTGATAGTCGAGATGATCGCGTGTGAGATTCGTAAACACCGCGACTTCGAAGTCGATCGCATTGACACGGCTTTGCTCGAGCGCGTGCGAAGACACTTCCATCGTCACGTGACTCGCGCCTTCAGCGCGGAAGCGCGCGAGCAGCGCCTGTACGCTGATCGCGTCCGGCGTCGTGCGTTCGCCGGATTCGATCGCGCCGACCCGGCCTGCGCCGAGCGTGCCGATCGTGGCCGCGCGGGCGCCGAGCGTTTCCAGCGCTGCGGCGAGCAGCTGCACGATCGAAGTCTTGCCGTTCGTGCCGGTCACGCCGATCACGTGCAGCGCCGCGGAAGGTCGGTCGAAGAAACGCGCGGCGATCTCGCCGACTTGCTCGCGCAAGCCGTCTATCCACACGATCTTTTCCCCTGCCGAAACGGCGGGCGCAGGGGCTTCGGCCAAGACGACCGAAGCACCCTGCGCCAACACCGCCGGGGCAAACGTGATCCCATGCGTGACGGCGCCGCGCAAGGCGATGAAGGCGTCGCCTGCGCGCAGCTGGCGCGAATCCAGTGTCAATCCGCTTACGCCGATATCGCCGCCTTCGAGCGTCGCGATGCCGTCAAGCAGGCTGCGCAGCGACTTCGCGCTCACGGCACTTCCTCCGCGGCATCGTCGGCGCCCGCGTCAGCCGGGAGCGGCGCTGCGGTGGCCGGACCGCCGGCGAACCAGTGCTGCACATTGTCCGGCGGCACGTCGAGCAGGCGCAGCGCGCCGTCCATCACTTTGGAAAATACCGGCGCGGCGATCAGCGCGCCGAAATACGCGCCGCCGTGGCCACCGCCCGGGTCGTTGACTACGACGACACCGACCAAGCGCGGCGCGCTGGCCGGCACCATGCCGGCGAACAGCGAAATGTAGCGGTCCTGATAGCTGCCGGCGTGCGCCATGCGCGCAGTACCGGTCTTGCCGGCGACGAGATAGTTCGGCACCACCGCTTGCGGAAACGCAGTGCCGCCGGGCATGACGACGGTCTCCAGCATCTTGATGATGCTGCGCGCGATCGCCGGATCGATCACGGCATTTTCCGGATTGCGCGCGTCCTTGACGAACGTCGGAGCGCGCAAACGGCCGTCGTTGGCGAGCGCGGCATACGCCTGCGCCAGCTGCAGCGGCGTCGCATTGAGCCCATAGCCGTAGGCGATTGCCGCTTTTTCCACCGGTCCCCAGGCGTTGAGGGTCGGCAACAAGCCGGGCGATTCGCCGGGAAAGCCGCTGCCAGTGGACTCGCCGAAACCGAAGCGGTGATACGTGCTGTAGAGGTTTTCCTTGGGTAGGGATTCGGCGACTTTCGCCGCGCCGATGTTGCTGGATTTCGTGATCACACCGGTCAGCGTGAGCAGGCCGTGATTGTGCACGTCGTGGATCGTGTAGTTGCCGATCTGGTAGTAGCCGGGATTCGTGTCGACCTTCGAATTCGGATTCCACTTGCCGCTCTCGAGCGCGGTGGCGACCGTGAACGCCTTGATCGTGGAGCCGGGCTCGACGACGTCGGTCAGCGCGCGATTGCGCCGCGCGGCGATGTCGGCGACGTGCGCGTTCGGATTGAACGACGGTTGATTCACCATCGCCAGGATTTCGCCGCTGGCGACGTCGAGTATCACCATCGAGCCCGACGCCGCGTGGTGCTCCATGATCTGCGTCTTCAGTTCTCGATAAGCCAGATACTGAATGCGGCGATCGATCGAGAGGGTGAGATCGCGGCCCGGTTTCGGCTCGCGTACGAGTTCCACGTCCTCGACGGTGTGACCCTTGTTGTCGCGGATCACGTCCTCGGCACCCGGCTTGCCGGCGAGCCAGTCGTCGAAGGCGAGCTCGAGTCCTTCCTGGCCGTGATCGTCGATGTTGGTGACGCCGATAACGTGCGCCAGCACTTCGCCGCTCGGGTAGTAGCGCTTGTATTCGCGCTGACTCGCCACGCCGGCGATGCCGAGCTTGAGGATCTCCTGCGCGTCGTCGGGATTCAGATGCCGCTTGAGATAGATGAATTCCTTGTCCTGATGCTGCTGCAGTTTCTGCTGCAGCGCGGTCGCGTCGAGGCCGAGTGCCGTGGCGAGATCGTTCAAACGTTCCGGCTGTTCCAATACCTGCACCGGATTGGCCCAGATCGAAGTGACCGGCGTCGAAACCGCAAGCGCTTCGCCGTTGCGGTCGAAGATCGTGCCGCGCGAGACCGGAATTTCCACTTCACGCAAGAAGCGGGCGTCGCCCTGCTCCTGATAGAAATCCTTGCGCACGACTTGCAGATCCACGGCGCGCACGATCAGCGCCGTGCTGCCGAGCGCGAGCACCATCAGCACCACGTACAGGCGCAGTTTCATGTTGATCGGCGACGGGCGCGGCTTCACGCGTGCGCCGTCCGCGCGCGCTGGCGGCGGCACGATCCGCTCAGTCGCTCGTGCCCGCAAGGTCCGCTCCGCATTCATGTCAGCGCTTCACCACTACCGTGTCCGCTACAGCGGGCGCGAGCATGCCCAGCTGGCCGCGTGCGACCTGCTCGATGCGATTCGGCTCCGCCCATGTCGCCTGCTCCAGTTCCAGACGTCCAAATTCCGTATCCAGATCGTCTTTTTCCTTCGTCAACCGCGTCAGTTCGCCGAACAGGATCCGGCTTTGCTGGCGCGCGTAGACGACGCCGACCGCACTGCCCACCACCGCCAGCAACAGCAATACGAGTACCGCAATTCCCACGCGCCGCACTTACAGCTTCTCCGCCACGCGCAGCACCGCGCTGCGCGCTCGCGGATTGCGTTCGAGTTCGTCTGCGCCCGGAAATTGCGCCGGGCCCAGAAGTTTCATACGCGGCTTGAACGACGCTGGCGGCGGCAAGCCTCGCCGCGTTGGCGGCGGCTGCGACTGCTCGCGCAGGAACTGCTTGACCGCGCGATCTTCAAGCGAATGAAAGCTGATCACGGCGAGGCGCCCGCCGGCTTTGAGCCGTTCCAGTGCTCCGCGCAAACCTTTTTCCAGCGCCTCGAGTTCGCCGTTCACCGCAATACGCAACGCCTGGAAACTGCGCGTCGCCGGATGCTTGCCCGAAGGCAAACGTCCCACGACTCGTGCCACCAACTCGGCCAAGTCGCCGGTCCGCGCGAGCGGCGCCTCGCGGCGCTGCTCCACGATCGCGCGCGCGATGCGGCGACTCATGCGTTCTTCGCCGAACTTCCACAACACATCCGTAATCTCGCCTACATCAGCTCGCGCCAGGAATTCGGCCGCGCTTTCGCCACAGCTCGGATCCATGCGCATATCCAGCGGCGCATCGGCGCGAAAGGAAAACCCGCGCGCCGCATCGTCCAGCTGCGGCGAGGACACACCCAGGTCCAGCAGCACGCCATCGAGTCCCGGCGCTGTCGCCTCCCACTGCGCAAGATCCGCAAAGCTGCCGTGACGGATCGAAATGCGCGCGTCACTGGCGAATTCGCGTCGCGCCGCGGCGATAGCGGCCGGATCGCGGTCCATCAGCAGCAAACGCCCGTGTGCACCGAGTCGCTTCAGTACTTCGCGCGCATGACCGCCGCGTCCGAACGTGCCATCCAGATAGGTGCCGTCCACGCGCAGACGCAAGCCGTCCAGCACTTCAATCAACATCACCGGCGTATGTGCGTCACTGGTCATGTCCGTTGTCCAAAGTGCACGGCACGCGGAGTTCACAACTTCAGATCCAGCATTTCGTCGGACAATTCGTGCTCGCCGATGCTCTGGCGAATCTTGTTCAGATGCGCCTGCTCGCTCCATAACTCGAACTTGTTGTGCATGCCGAGCAGCACCGCTTTCTTTTCGATACCTGCGGCGTTGCGTTGGCTGGCCGGAACGAGCACGCGCGCGTTGCCGTCAGGTTCGACGACGGCGGCGGCGCCGACGAGCTTGAGCTGGAGATCGCGATGTACGCGTTTCACGCCGGGCAGCGCATTGACCTGGTCCCGCACCGCTTCCCATTCGGCGTGCGGAAACAGCCACAGACAACCCGGTTCGAACGGGTTGTAGGTGAACACCAGACGATTGCCGCAACTTTTCGCGATCACCTCGCGGTAAGTCGTCGGCAGGGCCAAGCGGCCCTTATCGTCGAGCGTAATGGCTGTTTCGCCCTGGAACATTTCCCACGAAATCCCACAAAATCCCACCTGCGGCGAACAGTAGTCTCAGGGAATGAGACTGTCAAGGGAAAATTGCTTGCAGATCAAGGGGAAAGGCGCGATTTTGTTAAGAATTAGAGCGCTTTCTGAGGAGTGAACTGGAGTGTTTTGAATTACTTGGTTTTTTTGTATTTTCGGATCGCCCTCTCGCGCAAAAATGCATGCTGCAAAGCAACATCCAGGGTGGGCTGCCGTTCTTGTATAAAAGTGTATTTATATATAAATATTTTTGTAAATATTTATATAAAGCAGGATTTCACTCGGGCTAGCAGGTGCCGGGAGCACCAGCGGGCCGGCATACCGGGCCATCGCCGAAATTCGCTCCTGCAATTTCGGCGTACCGTCCGTCCCTGGACATCGCCGAAATTTGCTCCTGCAATTTCGGCATACCGTCCGTCCCTGGACATCGCCGAAATTTGCTCCTGCAATTTCGGCATACCGTCCGTCCCTGGACATAAAAAAAAGAGTCGGCCGGTAAGCCGGGTTCTGTCGTGGACAGTCATTCCTCTAGGCGCCGCGTCGCCGCGGCGCTCGAGCAACCTACCCGGGAACGGCGCGGGCCACGCCATTG
>Ga0207680_10000084_pt1 | contig 42773 bp, 35 predicted proteins | sample KBSS23metaG_FD_184321 | JGI IMG/M metagenome (GOLD analysis project Ga0207680, IMG submission 184321) | Switchgrass rhizosphere microbial communities from Kellogg Biological Station, Michigan, USA - KBS S2-3 metaG (SPAdes) (version 2) | ecosystem: Host-associated > Plants > Roots > Rhizosphere...
TATTGAGTTAGCCGGCAGGGCAAAAATTTCGGATCTATTGTGCTGGAAGATTATAGCGGCAAGGCAGAATTTATGCTTTGGAGCGAGGATTATAACCGTTTCCGGAATTATATGGAAAAGGGCACCAATTTATTTGTTACGGGAAGTTTTAAGCAACGGTACAATAAGGCGGAATTTGAATTCAGGATTGAAAAAATAATGCTGCTGGAAAGCATCAAGCAGCATCTTACAAAGCAGGTGGTTATAGACCTGGAAGCGCGCCACCTGAACGACAAAATGGTGCATTTTTTTGAAAACAATATCAGGAGCTTTCCCGGCCGTGCCGGCCTAAAGTTTACCATTACAGTGCCCAAACAAAACCTTAAAGTAGGCATGTTTACCATGGAAGGCGGTTTTGAAATGAATGATGATATGGCTGGCTTTTTAGCAGAGAACCCCGAATTTGAGGTGCATGTGGTGACGGTGTAGACGTGAGTGGTGAATGGTGAGTGGTGAGTAAGTTGCTGGGTGATAAACGTTAATGCGTAACGGTATTGCAGACATAACTGGTTAACAGATAAGCAATAAGAAAATTGTAGTAGGGGAACAGGTACCGGTAGTTAAAGTCTTTAACGTATTAGAGACGTTTTGCCAGCTATTTCCTGCTGGCTGATAAAAAAATGACAACTTATACACAACTTTATGCCAGCAAAGCATGTTATTGGGGTTGGAGTTAATTTTGTAGTTTGTAGTACCGCAAACAATTAAAATCATCAATAAATCTAAATCAGTTATTATGGCAGCAGAATTCACAGACTCAAATTTTAAAACGGAAGTACTTGATTCTTCCAAATTAACGGTAATAGACTTCTGGGCAGAATGGTGCGGTCCCTGCCGCGCAATCGGTCCCGTTATTGAGGAATTGAGCAAGGATTATTCAGGCAGGATAAATGTGGGCAAGGTAAACGTGGATCACAACCCGCAGCTAAGCACCAATTACGGCATTACTTCTATACCGGCTATACTTTTTGTAAAAAATGGCAATGTGGTAGATAAGTTAGTAGGCGCCCAGCCAAAAGCCAACTTTGTTAAGAAAATTGAACAGCATATCTAATTGCTGGAGTCAAAATAAATGAACCCCCGGATTTTCCGGGGGTTTTTTGTTTGATGGAAGTTTTATCTTTAAAAATAATAACAATAGCTACCTGATTTAACCAGTAAGCAATGAAAACAGCCATCTCCAAAGTAAACGATATTGATAAATACATTGCCGGGTTCCCGGAAGAAACGCAATACCTGCTGGACAAAATCCGCGCAACCATTATTAAAGCAGCCCCTGAGGCGGAGGAAGTGATCAGTTACCAGATGCCGGCTTATAAATTGCATGGTATGCTGGTATTTTTTGCAGGCTATAAAAACCATATCGGGTTTTATCCGGGAGCTGGTGGAATTGAAGCTTTTAAAAAAGAAATCAGTGTTTACAAAAATGCAAAAGGGTCTGTTCAGTTTCCGCTCAATAAAAAGCTTCCATTGCAATTGATAACCAGGATAGTGAAGTTCAGGGTAAAACAAAACCTGGAAAAAGCGGCGTTAAAAGTGAAGAAGAAAAAATAAGCTGTATGACAGACCATGCAGGTGCATTTACAATAAGGGCAGCCACGATTGAAGATGGGCATGCCCTTGCGGAGCTTCATGTAAAAACATTCAATGAAACACACGGAACCTGGCCATCGGGACCTAATTATGAAATAAGAAAATGGCAATGGGATGAGCTATTTAAAACAGCAGACGGAACCTGGTTTTGCCTGGTTATAACCAATAGGGAAGGAGCATTAATTGGTTTCGCAAAGGGGCAGCCGTATAGTCATCCCGATCATCCCTTTTTTTCGGGAGAGCTGAATAAAATATACCTGCTTAAACAATACCACCGGCTGGGTCTTGGAAAAAGATTGCTGGCAGCGGCAGCAAAAAGATTCATCAGCATGGGGATTGAGTCGATGCTGTTGTTCGGAGATGCACAGAACCCGTCTAACCATTTTTATGAGGCAATGGGCGCTGAAAAATTATTTGCAAAAAATGGTGAATTTCATGGAGGTTATGGCTGGCGGGATATAAAACCGATTGCTGATTTGGGGATTGGGTGATTTTGGGATTTCGCCAATCCCGCGATCGCAAAATCAGCAATTTCTTCAATGCACTATTGCCTCCAGCTTCATCGGGTCATGAAGCCTTTCTTACCTGGATAATTGGCTCGCCCAACTCTGCTTCCAGTTTGGCCAAAGTTTTAAGCGTAAGATTGTGATTACCCTTTAACCATTTGTTTATTTCGGATGGTTTTTTGTTCATCCGGACTGCAAGATCTTTTTGAGTATATCCCTTTGCAGACAGAAGTTGGTGAATCCTGACAACGATATCTGTATATTGGCGCACAAAATACGCAACTCTTCAGGTGTTTCAGATTGTATCCTTTTAGCAACTTTGCTTCTCATATCATCTATTAATTAAAGAAAACTTTCTTCGCTACTATCAGCCGACAATAACTTTCTGTTTTTTATCTCAACAACGAAGGTATTCACTTGTAAGTTAATTTCCAGCTGTCAAAAAATACATTTCGGCGGTCTGTCAAAATGCCGGCTTTAATGCGCTACTGCTTGCACCTTCAACGGATCATGTTTGTATTTAAACACCAATGGAAATACAAGGCCCAGTATTAATGCATAGGCAGCAAAAGTAAACCAGATGCTTTGCCAGTTTCTAACGCCATCATGCGTAAAATAATCTACTACGCTGCCGCTGAAAATCCCACCGATGGTAGCACCCAGTCCATTGGTCATCAGCATAAATAAACCTTGCGCACTGGCGCGTATTTTAATATCGGCTTCTCTTTCTACAAACAAAGAACCCGAAATGTTAAAGAAATCAAATGCCATTCCATACACAATCATCGACAAAACCAGGAAAGGAAATCCCGGTCCCGGATTGCCTATGCCAAATAATCCAAAACGAAATACCCAGGCAAAAATACTCATGATCATTACCTGCTTAATACCAAAGCGTTTCAGGAAAAAGGGTATGGTAAGTATAAAAAGGGTTTCTGAAATCTGCGCTACTGAAGAAAGCAGGCCGGGATGCTTTACAGCAAATGAATCGGGATAAATCTTTTTGAAATCATCCAGAAAGGGTAGTCCAAATGTATTGGTAATCTGAAGCGCAGCACCCAGTAACATGGCAAACACAAAAAAGATGAGCATTTTTCTTTGTTTAAACAAAACAAAAGCATCCAGCCCCAGCGAAGAGGCAAAGCTTTTTTTCTCATTGGTTTGGGCAGGCGGACATTTGGTAATGGTAAAGGAATACAGGCCCATGGTAATACCTGCGGCGGCGCTTACATAAAACTGGTAATGGCTTTGGTTAAATCCCAATAAATCTACCGTCCACATGGCACAAATAAATCCAATTGTTCCCCAAACGCGTATCGGCGGAAAAATAGTAACAATATCATATCCTTTTTTTTCCAGGGCAATGTAAGACACTGTATTGTTTAACGCGATAGTGGGCATATACATACAATTGTTGATCAGCATGATTAGCCAAAGCAGTTTGTAATCAGTCACCGTAGAAGCCCATAGCAACAGCAAAGCGCCAATGATATGGCATAAACCCAGTACCCTTTCTGCGTTTACCCATTTGTCTGCTATAATGCCCATCAGGGCCGGGGCAAACAGGGAAGCGATTCCCATTGTTCCATAGATACTGCTAATCTGCAAGCCTGTAAACCCAAGAGAAAACAAATAGCTGCCCAGCGAAATAAGCCAGGACCCCCAGACAAAAAATTCCAAAAAATTCAGGACAATGAGCCGCAGTTTGATATTCACGGTGTGCTGGTTTAGTGAAATGGTAAGATAAAGATTTTGGGCCAATTTAAATGAAGAACGGACCGGGAAGGGGCTGTTCAAATTATCAAAAACAGCGCCGGGCGACAAGGCGGCGGCGAAATCATTCCGGCAATTGTTTAGCCGGCAGCCGGTTTGTTAAAGCACCATGAGTAATCAGTAGATTTGTATCCGCCAAAAAGCCTTATATTTATCAGCAACGACTGCCTGCCAACGACTAAATTCCCAACATCACCTATATTTCTTATTTATGGCAATACGCGTTGCAATCAATCACAAAACCAGCTATACCTACGACAGGGCCATTCACCTTTCTCCCCATATTTTTCGTTTACGGCCTGCCCCGCATTCGCGTACCAATGTAGAAGCGTATTCATTTAAGGTAACGCCCAAAGAGCATTTCATTAACTGGCAGCAGGATCCTTTTGGAAATTACCAGGCCAGGGTGGTATTTCCCGAAAAAACCACTGAGCTGACGATAGAAGTAGAAGTGATCGCCAATATGGTGGTTATTAACCCGTTTGATTTTTTTGTAGAAGAATACGCAGAGCATTTTCCTTTTAAATACAAGGGTGAATTGCCCAAAGAACTGATCCCCTACCTGGAAATAAGAGAAAGCGGGCCCTTGTTGATGAAATGGCTGGAAGGGATTGACAAATCAAAAAAAACAATCAATGACTTCCTGGTATACATTAACCAGAAACTAAACAAGGATATCAATTACTCCATCCGTATGGAAGTGGGGGTACAAACCTGCGAGGAAACGCTGGGCAAAGCACTCGGTTCCTGCCGCGATTCTGCCTGGCTGCTGGTACAAATATTCCGCCATCTTGGATTGGCCGCCCGTTTTGTATCGGGCTACCTGGTACAGCTAACCGCAGATATTAAGTCGCTGGATGGTCCTTCGGGCCCCGAAAAAGATTTTACCGATCTGCATGCGTGGACAGAAGTATATGTTCCCGGTGCAGGATGGATAGGGCTTGACCCCACGTCGGGGCTTTTTGCCAGCGAAGGACATATACCACTGGCATGCACACCCGATTATGCAAGTGCTGCACCGGTGGTGGGCTCGAGGGACGAAGCAGAATCGGAATTTACTTTCAGCAATACTGTAACCCGCATACACGAAGATCCGCGTGTTACAAAACCCTATTCGGAAGAACAATGGGCTGCCATTAATGCCACGGGCGAAAAAGTAGACGCAGATTTGCTAAAAGGAGATGTGCGCATGACCATGGGCGGTGAACCTACTTTCGTTTCTATCGACGATATGGAGGGCGATGAATGGAATACTACCGCAGACGGAAAACTAAAACGTGAATTGTCTCATGATTTGATATTCCGGCTGCGTGAAAAATTTGGCCCCACCGGTATGATACATTATGGACAGGGCAAATGGTATCCCGGCGAACCATTGCCGCGCTGGCAGTATGGTCTTTTCTGGAGAAAGGACAACTATCCCATCTGGAAAAATATTAAGCTGGTGGCACATGAGAAAATTGAAAAAAAGTACACTTATGAACATGCGCGTGCATTTATAAATGAACTGGCGAAACACCTGGCGGTAAGTACAGAAAATGTAAGCACGGCCTATGAAGATATTTTTTATTTTTTATGGACCGAAGGCAAATTGCCCGCTAATATCGACCCCCTGCAGGCCAACCTGAAAGACCCTATTGAAAGACGCACACTGGCACAATTGCTGGAAAAAGGTATTGAAAAGCCGGTTGGGTATGTGTTACCCATGAAATGGAATTACGACAATGACAAATGGCAAAGCAATAAATGGGTGCTGAACAGGCCGCATTTATTTATGATCCCGGGCAACTCGCCCATCGGCCTGCGTTTACCACTTGAATCACTGGCTGCAGTGGCCAAATCGGACGAGCCGCAAAAAATAGAACGCAGTTTGTTTGATGAATTGCCCGAATTGGAGCATTACCACGAAACCATTACAGGCCGTTATGGATTGATAACGGTTCATCCGGAACCAAAACAAAAACTGGTATACCAGAAGGAAGTAGTGCCGGATAAATACAAAAAGCCGGAAAAAAAGAAACCGGAAGAAGAAGAAACAGCAAAAAAGCCATTGTACGAAATACCGGTTATTAAAACGGCATTGTGTGTAGAAGAAAGAGAAGGCATTATTTATATTTTTCTGCCTCCAATGGATTACCTGGAACATTATTTAGACATGGTGGCCTCAATTGAAGCAACCGCAGAAAAACTACAGATACCCGTGCGTATAGAAGGGTATGAGCCGCCGCGCGATTACCGCATGGAACGACTGGTGGTATCGCCCGATCCTGGTGTGATTGAAGTAAACATTCATCCGTCGAAAACATGGAAAGAACTGGTTCATAATATTGATACTTTATACGGCCAGGCATTTTTATCGCGCCTGGCCACAGAGAAATTTATGCTGGATGGAAGGCATACCGGTACCGGTGGCGGTAACCATATTACCATTGGTGGTGCCACACCTTCCGATAGCCCCTTGCTACGCAGGCCCGATGTATTGCGCAGCCTGATTGCATACTGGCAGCACCACCCGGGGCTTTCCTATTTATTTTCAAGCGCATTTATTGGGCCCACCAGCCAGGCGCCGCGTATAGATGAAGGACGCGATGAAAAGTTGTACGAAATGGAAATAGCTTTTGACCAGGTACCGGAAAATGGCTTTGTGCCCTTCTGGATGGTAGATCGCATTTTCAGGCATTTGCTGACAGATATAACGGGCAATACCCACCGCTCTGAGTTTTGTATTGATAAAATGTATTCGCCCGATTCATCGTCGGGCAGGCTGGGCATACTGGAATTCCGTGCCTTTGATATGCCGCCGCACAAACAAATGAGCCTGGTACAAATGGCGTTGATACGCGCACTGATAGCTAAATTCTGGAAGAAACCATACAAACATAACCTGGTAAGATGGGGTACGGAACTGCACGACAAATTTATGCTGCCTTACTATGTGCGGCAGGACATGAAAGATGTGGTGAATGATTTGAATGATGCCGGCTACGCGTTTGATATGGGCTGGTTTGAACCATTTTTTGAATTCCGGTTCCCGCATTATGGAACTGTAAAGCTGCAGGACATAGAAATGGAAATAAGAATGGGTATTGAACCCTGGCATGTACTGGGAGAAGAAATGTCGAGCACCGGTACGGCCCGCTTTGTAGATTCTTCGCTGGAAAGGGTTCAGGTGAAACTGACAGGGTTTAACGGAGCCCGCTATGTGCTGCTATGCAATGGAGAAAGGGTGCCGCTGAGAGAAACAGATACCAAAGAAGTTTTTGTTTGTGGTATACGGTACCGCGCCTGGCAGCCGCCTTCTGCACTGCATCCGACCATTGGCGTTGATACGCCGCTTACGTTTGATATTGCAGACACCTGGAACAGCCGGTCCATTGGCGGTTGTACTTATTATGTGGCTCATCCCGGCGGCAGAAGTTATGATACGTTTCCCATTAATAGCTATGAAGCAGAATCCAGGCGTTTCAGCCGTTTTGGCATTACATCTCATACCCAGGATGTGCTAAAACCACGAACACAACTGAGAAGCATTACGGAACATTATATAGAACAAAACAGGACGCCGTTTCCTGCAGACGCACCGGCACCGGAAATAAATGCCGCTTACCCGTATACGTTAGATTTGAGGCAGTTCTGGAAAAGGAAGTAATAAGCAGCGTTGGTTGAAACAATATATTCTTTTATCCGGCTGTTAATGCCGGATGCTTTCGATGGCTTTTTTCATGTTTATGCCTTTGCCAATGACTGGTTTAAATATATCGCCCTCCGCTTTAATTCTGTCGACAGCATTGTAAATAGTAAAATCGCTCATCTTCAGCCCTTTTTTTACTTCCTCCCAATGAAGCGGCATGGATACGGTGGCACCCGGCCTGGGCCTGAGTGAGTAAGGCGCGGAAACCGTTGCCTGTGGCCGGTTCTGCAGGAAATCGATATACATTTTCCCCTTCCGGTCTTTTACCGCCCGTTCTATACTTGTAAAACCGGGTATCTCATCATGCACCATTTTTGCAATCAGCCTTGCAAATTCTTTTGATTGTTCATAGGTATATCCGGCACCCAGTGGAATATAAATATGTATGCCCGTAGAACCGCTTGTTTTTGGATAAGCCATGACACCCATGTGGTCCAATACAGATTTGGTAACGTTGGCAGCTTCGATAACCTGGTTAAAAGTTGTCTTTGCCGGATCGAGATCAATAATGCACCAGTCGGGATAATCTTCTTTCTCCACCCTGCTGTGCCAGGGGTTCATTTCAATGCAGCCCAGCGATGCCATGTACAAAAGGCTGGCCTCATCTTTTGCCACCAGGTACTTACGGTCGCGGTTATCTGCAGGGCTGTGGTACAAAAATGTTTCTACCCATCCGGGCGCTTTGCCCGTTACATCTTTAAAATAAAAACTTTCACCATTGATGCCGTTCGGATGGCGGTTCATAGATTGCGGCCTGTTTTTGAGATAGGGCAATATATAAGGGGCAACCTGGTAATAATAGTTTAGCATATCTCTTTTGGTAATCTTTTCCTTTGGCCAGTAAATTTTATCCAGGTTGGTAAACTTCAGTTCGTGACCGTTTATTTTTTTTACCTGTGTTGCTTCAGTTGGATGTAAAAGAGATTTTCGGTCCCGCGCTGTTTCCTTTTTTATGATTTTATTTTTGTGCAGCAAAGACGACTGCCCTTTTACCAGTTGTTTTGTGGGCGAGGCTTTTTCTGCCTTTACTTCAGTGGCTTTTTTATCTTCCCGCAGGCCTTCGAAAGACGGATGACGCATTAAGCCATCGCCGGTAACTTCTGTATAAGAAACTTCGCAGACCAATTTGGGTTGCAGCCAGGTGGCTTTTGCATGCGGCGGGTCCGGACGAAAGCGTGAAGGTTTGTTAATATCGGGTACTGAATCAAAAGGAGGGCTGCTCCGTACAAGGGGCGCAAATTTCTTCATCAAATCGCGCTGTAATGCATCGGAGAAGCCGGTGCCTATTTTGCCGGTATATACAAATTTGCCTTTTTCAAAAACACCCACCAGCAATGAACTGAATTTTTTAGCGCTGCCATCATTTTTTGTATAACCACCAATTACCACCTCATGGCGGCGGCCCACTTTTATTTTTAGCCAGTCCTTCGTACGCACACCCGGTTCATAAATACTATCTGCTTTTTTTGCCATCATGCCCTCCAGCTGCATGTTGCGGGCAGCATTAAAAAATTCCGTACCGCTGGTTGCAAAGGTTTGACTGATGCGGATAAGCGGATGGACGGGGATAATTTCCAATAGTTTTTCCCTTCGTTGTTGTAAGGGCAGGTTCATTAATGAATAGCCATTCAGCCACAATATATCAAAGACATAATACAGCAGGCGGCCGTCTGCTTCGCTCCGCCAGTTTTGCAATTGCCCAAAATTTGATACGCCTTCATCTGAAGAAACAATAATTTCCCCGTCAAGTACTGCATCCAATTTCAAATCTTTCAAAGCTTCATAAATAGGATAAAATTTCTCATTGAATGATTTATTGTTGCGCGATTTCAATTCCGCTTTCCCTTTGTGCAGGTGTGCCACTGCACGGTACCCATCCCATTTTACTTCGTACAACCAGTTTTCTGCATCAAACGGTTTATCTGCCAGGGTGGCCAGCATGGGTGGTAAGGTGGCTGGAAACCTGGCCTTTACGCCCATTGGTTTTGATGCGGTTTTTTTACGGGATGGTGCAGCCATATTCTTTTTTGTATCTTTTTTGGTACTACCGGGCTGAACAATCTTTTGGCCGTATACCTTATCGGGCGCTTTTTCCATTTGTTGAATCGTCTTGCCCGATATCACTGACTTTTCTTTTTTGGTAATATCTGCCGGTTTTGCATATTTATCTTTTACTTTCATCAGCAGCCAGGAATTTTCGCCCTGGTAAGAAGACTTTACCAATGCATAATCGCCTTTTAATTTTTTCCCGTGCAGGGTAAATACAATTTTGCCTTTATGCAATTGGTGCAGGAGGTCTTTTTCCATCGATTTTACATCGGTGAATTTACCTTCGGCGGGTTCATAGCTGCCTTCATCCCATACAATGACGGTGCCACCACCATACTGCCCTTTTGGAATGATGCCTTCAAACTTACGATAGTTGTAGGGATGATCTTCTACCATCATGGCCAGCCGTTTAACAGACGGATCAGTTGAAGGCCCTTTTGGTACGGCCCAGCTTTTTAAAACACCTTTCATTTGCAGGCGGAAATCGTAGTGAAGATGCGAAGCATCGTGCTTTTGAATAACAAATTGCAAGGCATCTTTCCCGGCAATGCCGCCCAACGGTTCAGGTGTTTGTTTAAAAGAACGCTTTTTTTTGTACAATGATAAAGACATATTTAGCATAGTGCTAAATTTTATGCCAGCCTGTGAAAAGAGATATACCAGTAATTATTACAGGCATTTGTGGAAATTGATTCCCATAAAACTGGCAATGTTGCTATGCGCCAGCGGGGAATCTGCTGGCACGAATATTTCTTCCCTGTTAAAAAAAATCATCAATTATGAAAAAGACAATGATTCCACTTGCCGCTGCAGCTATTTTATTGGCCTCTTGCGGCAATAACCAGTCATCAAAGGATAGTGTCGAAAAAGCGGATTCTGCCAATACGGTAAAAGCGGATTCGCCCGCGGTTGCTAAAGAAACTATTAAAACAGATCCTGCATGTTCTGAATTCCTGGTAAAAGCAGCCAATGGCGGATTGGCAGAAGTTAAGCTGGCCCAATTGGCAAAGGATAAAGCAAAAGACAGCGCTGTTCAGCATTTTGCAGATATGATGATTACCGATCACGGTGGTGCCAATGAAAAAGTGAAAGCACTGGCTGCCGAACGTAATGTAACACTGCCTGCTGAACCAGGCGAAGATGAACAAAAGAAAGCCAGTGATTTAAGTAAGAAAACAGGGGCTGATTTTGATAAAGCCTATGTAAATGCAATGGTAAAAGGACACGAGGAAACACTGGATATGTTCAAAAAAGCATCTGCAAAGATCACAGACGCACCTGTAAAGGCTTTTATTGATAATACCATACCTGTTATAGAACATCATCTCATGAGAATAAAGGATATCAAAAAAGGGATGAAGTAATTGTAATTTTTAAAATTATATACTATGGCAAAATATTCAAAAAAGGCCGGTGAAAAGGTTGAAAAAGTGATGAAGGAAAAGAAGGCCGGAACCCTGAAAAGTGGCCGCAGCGGAAAAAAAGTTACCAGCCGTAAACAGGCCATCGCTATCGGGTTATCGGAAGCGCGTAAGGCCGGGGCTAAGGTTCCCAAAAAGGCTGCAAAAAAATCTGCCCCAAAAAGAAAAGCAGCAAAACGTTAATTATTTTTTATACTTTTTTGATCCCCGGCCGCTGCAATTGCCGGGGATTTTTTTTCAACAGATCGGTTTCAGCTAAAATAGACAGGGAGGGGAGCATTATTTTTGTTGAAATGATATATTTATGGGTGGGCTGATAAAAAAAATATATTTAGCTTGCCTGTTTTAACAAAATCTTTTGCCTGTTGCTGCAATAACAGTCATTGAGATGTTTAATTTGAGCTGAGTATGCGGGTCATTACTACTATTTTTTTTATATTATTTGCGGTTGGCGGTATACGGGCCCAGCAATTGCTGAAGGGCAAGGTCTATGATATGCAGACAGATTCCGTGCTGGCATCTACCACCATATTTAACGCTACCGCAAAAACATACGCGCTTTCAGCAAGAGACGGATCGTATTCCATTGAAGCCAAAGAAGGGGATAGGGTGATTGTTACGTCTGTAGGGTATGTACCGGATACCGTAAAGGTGCTGAATTATATGATTGATGCGGGCTACGATATTACCATGAAACTTAAGAACAACCTGCTGAAAAATGTTACGGTAAGCGGGGCTAATTATGTTTCAGATTCATTGGGCAGGAGAGAGGATTATGCCGCGTTTTATAATAAAGGGAAAAGGGAAATGATTTCAAAAAACGGCCCTCAAAATGGTGTTGGCATTGCCATCAGCCCAATTGGTTTTTTCTCAAAAAGAAGCAAGGACAGGAAAATGAGAAAGAACCTTGAATACCAGGATGAGCAGGATTTTGTGGACTATAGCTTTAACCGCCGTTATGTAGAAAGAATGACGGGCCTGCATGGCGACTCTTTACAAACCTTTATGCTGCGTTACCGCCCCACGTATGAATTTTGCAGAAATGCCAGCAGCGAAGATATGCTGCACTATGTAAACGACAAGCTGATCATATACCTGAAGCACGAAGAAGAGCCTGTAAAAAAGAATAAGAAATAATAAATCTAAAAAATGCCACAGGTTCGCAGATTAATCTGCGAACCTGTGGCATTAATCACCAATGGTTAACCGCAAATATGCAGGATACTCATGAGACATGGCTGGTATTCTGCACTAAGCGGCCTTGCTTTTAAAATTCAAAAGCTATCATTTAAAATAATCTTATCTGTTATATCAGTTATCAAATTTCTCCGCATTGCTTACAAAAGCAATCTGTTTGCTGTCGGGCGACCATGAAGCCACATTAAGCGTGCCCTGGCCACCATATAAATATGCAAGTACCCTGGGCGCGCCGCCAGATACGGGCATCAGGCGCAACATTACCCTTTTGTAAGGTGGGTGATCATTGGGATCGGTATCGGGCAGAAAAGAAATGAATACTATCCATTTGCCATCGGGTGAAATATGCGGAAACCAATTATTGTACTCATCAAATGTGAGTTGTTCTTTGTTGGTGCCATCTGGTTTCATGCGGTATATATGCATGGTGCCGGTCTGGCTGCCGTTATAGTAAATGTATTTTCCGTCGGGCGAAGCTTCGGGGCCATCTACATGACCGCTGGTATTAAATGTAAGTTGTACTTCTTTGGGATGGTCGGCATCGCTTTTATAAATATTGTAAACGGGCAGGCTGTCGCGCTGTGCCACGTATAATACTTCTTTGCTGTCTGCTGTCCATCCATGAAAATAAGAGGGTGTTTTTTCTGTTACCAGTTTGGGCATACCTCCTTCCAGCGGTAAAGTATACACCGTAGAGCCATTGCCCGGCATCCCGGAGCGCTGGTGACTGATGGCAATTCTTTTTTTATCGAAAGAAATGCCATGATCATTGTTGAGTTTATTGGCGTCTCCGGTATTTAATTTTTCAGGCGCGCCCCCTGTTACCGGGATGGTGTACAATGATCCTGCCTGGTTGAACAATAATTTTTTTCCGTCGGGCATCCAGTTCGGCGCTTCAAAACCTGTTTTGTCTTCATAGACCACTTTTCTTTCGCCTGTGGCCACATTCATTGTTTCCAGCCGGCTGCCTATAAATCCCTGTTTATAGGGGTTATAGCTTTCTATAACGGGTTTGTCTATGCGCACATTCCACACCCTGGCTTCTTCGGTTATGGCTGCGTCGTGAGAACAGATAAATAAGCCGGCATATACAGAATCGGGCATGTCTGGCATATCGTGGGCGCCAATTACCTGGAATGGTTCGTTTACCTGTGCAGCCCGCAGTATCATGGTTTTACCCTTTCTTTCCAGCTGCAGTATTTGATAGTGTTTTTTAGAAGAGAAGATTTCATCCTGGGGGTCGCGCATAAATGCACCTTTTACAACACGCCATTGCAATACCGTGAGTCCATCTCCGTGTGCCACTGCGCTCATATGTGCAGCATTGTCGTTAAGCGATTCGCGCACCATCCAGCCTATTTTGCGGTGTGCGTTGGCACCCTTGCCTGTAAAAGCAAAATTGGCGGTGAGTATAAAATCGCCTTTTAGTTTTTTATACGCGTAATGCAGTTCATCTCTTTCAAACCAGATATTATAACCGGCACCGGATAGCTGGTAACTTTGTGTGGCAGGATCATAGACCGCAGCGCCCGCGTTTTTGGGATGGCCAATATCTGTATGATTATCAAAAATGCCCACCGGGGTTGCCTGTGCATATAAACAGTGTACAGCAAACAGCAGCGATGCCGACAAAAGAAATTTCATGGTTATGGAGTTATAGTGAAAAATTTTTTGCTGTCACCCACGAACGGTGTTGTAAAACCGTCTTTTTCCTGTAGTCTGTCTGCACACTGCAATATCGCTGAATAACAGGAGGAAATATTTGCAAAAGCCGGTATTTTTTTACCTGCAATAATTCATAAGAAGCGCATGAGAAGCATCAATTTGGTTTATTGTTGATTTCCCTGTCTACGTAAGCAGATACCCATCCTACCTGGCCGTTTTTAACAAGGAAGAAATCTTTTTTTTCATTTACCGATTCAAACTGGCGCATAATTTTCAGCAATAGCCTGCTGCCGGCCATTAGTGAGCGCTGATCAAATACCTGGTGCACTTTTTTTATTTCTTTTGAAACCTCATTCAGGTCCATATTGGGGTTTTTGATATTTTTTACCAGGTAAAAATCAGAATAGTTACCATAGTCGGTATATATTTTATCGCAGAAGGCTGCTACTTCATCATAGGTAACGGGTACGGTTGTACGCTCATTCATTTCGGGGTGCAGCAGCGTGGCCACCGACCAGGCGATACCGCCACTGAAAGCTATGTTATCGCTTTTTGGATAGGCGCCGCTTTCATTCACCGCATAAACAATACCGGTATTTTCCGCTTCGCTGGCTGTTTTAAACAATTGTTTATAAAAAGTAACCAGGCTTTTATCATCACCGCATCTTTTATCGGTGGCATTGGCCATGCTTTTGGTGCCCCAGTTTACCTGGAAAAGCTTAAAATCTTTTGTGTTGCCATTGGGAAAAAAGCCGCCCTTTGTATTGCCGCTGCCAATATCAATCAGGAAGGTATTGTACCGGTCGTTATCGGGCACAATACCCAGGTGAGAAAGACGGGCTTCGTCTGCCACATCTACTATTTCAATCTGGCGCTTTGGTTCCTTTGTTCTTAGCCTGAAAGAATCAACCAGGTTGGTTACCCATTCTTTTTTGTTTTCTTTTTCAGCCTGCAATTTTACGCCGCTGCTAACCACGGTAAATACGCGTTTGGGAGCAATTTTATAATCTCTTATTGCCAGATTGTAAAGGCCAAAAAAACTATTAAGGGTAGCCTGGAAATTAGCCGGCTGAAAAGAAATAAAATCGGTATTAAAGGCAGTGTCTTTTAAAATAGCAAAGTCGCCGTTGGTTTTTGCATCTTTACCAATTTCAATTATGCTCATTTTTACCCCTTTTGCGCCTACTTCTATACCGGCATACACAGCAGAATTGCTGTATTTAAGCTTTACCTGTGTTTGCGCCGATAAGAAATGGCATCCGGTAATCAGCAGGCTGGCAAATAAAAATCGTTGGATCAGTCCTATGTATTTCATTGTAAGCAATTAAAAGTATTTGGAATAAGGTAGGCCGGACAAATGGATTATCTCTTTAGAAGAAACAGGTTTGTCTTTTTAAGGATATGTAATTGTTTGAGGAGAAAACAAAAGTATAGAAATAAATATTGCCTTACAAACTACATTTATACCATTCTTTTTACATCTACAGACACGGCCAATTGATGGGGGCCGCTGTTGATAATAACTCCTTTTAATGGAGCTATGTCTGCGTAATCCCTTCCCCAGCAGGCTGTAATATGCTGGGCAGCAGGTATTTGATTGTTGGTGGGGTCAAAATCTACCCAGCCCATGTAGGGGATGTATACTGAAAACCAGGCATGCGATGCATCTGCACCGGCCAGTTTCTCTTTGCCCGGCGGAGCAATTGTTTCCAGGTAGCCGCTGATATACCGTGCCGGTAATCCCACCGATCTTACACAGGCAATGGCCAGGTGGGCAAAGTCCTGGCAAACGCCTTTTCTGGCTTTCATTACTTCCGACAAAGGTGTGGAAATGGTAGTAAAACCGGTTCTGAATTCAAAATCCTGGTATATCCGCTGCATCAGGTTAAAAGTGGCATCGAACATGGGTTTGCCAGGGGTAAAAGACTGCAGCGCATAAGCCGTTATTTCGGGTGTTGCGGCTGTAAAAATTGTTTCAGGAATATATTGGTGTACGTCCAGCCAGGCGGTGGTTGACTGCCTGGCCAGGTCCTTTACTTCCTGCCAGGGTACCGCGGCGTATAAATTCATTTCAGGATTGTCCCTGTTTACTTTTTCTACTTCAGAAGTTACGGTAACCGTCAGGTTTTTATGTTCCTGCTGAATGGCAAAATACATGACTTTGTTACCAAAAAAATCTTCGTATTCATTCATAACCCCCGGCTGCGGGCTGATGCTTATCGTTGATTTTTTGCAAAGCTGTTTATCGAAAGAACGCGGAACCAGTCTTGCTATATTATGGCAAATGCTTACGGGTTCACTATAAATATAACTGGTGGTATGTACAATTTTATACAGCAAAGGAAAAAGCTTTTTTCAGATAATTATATTGGCAGCAAACAATTGTTTCTGTGTTTCTGCATGGTTAAAATAGGTTTTTGAAACAGCGCCCGGAATGGCCAGCAAAAGCGTATTCATGTTCGATAAAAAGGTATGCAGGTTTTCATACCTGGCCGTATCATTATCGGGTGTTGCCAACTCATCCTTGTCGGCCAGCTTTAGCAGGGTATAGGCTTCCAGTATAAGGCGTTCATGCTCTGCCAGCGTATGACCGGGCTGCGATTTGGGAAGCTGCGACAGGTAAGCCTTCAGTCTGTCCAGCTGGTACACCAGCGACCGCGGGTTATTGGGGTCCAGCAGCATCAGGTCAAGTACCAGCGGCAATTGTATCGGTGCCCTGTATTTATACCGGTAATTAACCAGGCTTTCATTGCTTACCAGTACGGCTTCCTGCAAGTCGTATTCGGTTGCCTGGTCTTCGTGTTTTTTTACCAGGGTAGACAGCAGCATGGTGATGAGCAGGAGGCTTTGTTCTATTTTACGGCCCGTATCAAGCATCACCCAACCCTGTTCGCGCGAAATACTTTCACGGTTCAGCCCTATAAAAGCCACCATGGAAGTAATCAGCTGGTCCAGTGCGCTTAATTTGCGGTGATGGCCGGTTAGCGAAGCTGTATCATTAAATGTCCACTCTTCTTCAATACTGCGCAGCACCCTCCAGGTATCTGTAGACCAGTGATCCCTTACTGCATAAACGGCTTTTTTAAAAAGCGCCAGGTTAAAACTCAGGCTTCCGGGGCGGCTTTCAATAAATAATATATCGCGCAGTTCCTTCCAGGGGTTATCGAATTTTTCATCATCATCGTCTCCCGCAAAGCCCGGGTAGGTGGTCGTGAAATGGGTCAGCGACATCAGCAGGTTTTGTGCCGATTGCGCATCGTTATCGCTGAGCAGTTTGTTGCCCTCGGCAATAAACTGTATTACTGTACGTAAAAAACGGGCATTGCCCAATACACGCTCTGTATACCGGCCTACCCAAAAAAGATTTTCCGCGGTATGACTTGGTAATGCACCACTTTGCGTGGATACATAATGTCTTTCCAGTTCCCTGCGTACGTTCAGTGTCCTGCCGGGTTCGGGCGAAATGATCCAGGTATCTTTACTAATGCCGCCCAATTGGTTAGAGATAACGAAATTGCCCAGGTTGGCCGTGGTACGGGTTAGTCCGCCTGTCATGGCAATATAATCGCCGTTATGGCTTACCAGGAAACTCCTGAACAAGGCATTGCGGGGTTCTATCTTACCATTGATTAAAGAAGGGGTAGAAGAAAAATTGATTTTTTCCTGCCCCACATATACGGTAGGATGCGCTTTTATCTGTTCTTTCAGTTCTTCAATTTGCCTGGGTGTAAGTGATACACCATCTATGGAGGTGCTGCGGGTACTGTCTTTATAAATTTTCTTAATGACCAGCGATTTGATATTGTCCAGCACATAACTCATCTCTTCCGGCTGGCCGCACCACCAGGAAGCAATAGTGGGCATAATCAGTTCTTCGCCCAGTAAATGTTTGGCAATATTGTTCAGGAAGGGCATCAGTCCCGGGTTTTCCAGTACACTGCTGCCCAATGGGTTGGCAATACTTACATTTCCACAGCGCAGCACATGCAGCAAACCGGGCACACCCAGCTGTGAGTCTTCTCTTAGTTCCAGCGGATCGCAATACACATCGTCTACCCGGCGCAGGATGACATCAACTTTTTCCAGTCCGCTGAGTGTTTTTAACCAAACATAATTGTCTTTTACCATCAGGTCGTTTCCCTGCACCAGTGTATAGCCAAGAAACGAAGCCAGGTAAGAGTGTTCAAAATAGGTTTCATTGCTGGGGCCGGGTGTAAGTATTACAATGCGCGGGTTGGGATTTTTGCCGGGGGCGATTTCTGTAAGTGCATTTCTTAGTGCATTGAAATAGGTAGAGAGCCGGCGCACTTTTAGTCCGTTAAAAAATTCGGGTAGTATGCGCGCCATGGCCATCCTGTTTTCCAATGCATAGCCGGAGCCGGAGGGGGCCTGGGTGCGGTCGTTCACTATCCATATTTTTCCATCAGCGCCGCGGGCAATATCTGCAGCGTAAAAAATCAGGTTGTGTTTGCCGGGTTGTTTAATGCCGCGGCATTCGCGCAGAAAACCTGCGTGGTTATACACCAACTCCATGGGCAGTAAACCGAGTTTAATCAGGTCCTGGTTGCCGTAAATGTCTTTTAATATAAGATCCATCAGGCGGGCCCGTTGTATTAAGGCAGATTCAATTCTTTGCCATTCTTCTTTATTGATAAGAAAGGGGATGAGATCTAATTTCCAGGGGCGGTTAAGGCCTGCGGGATCGTCGTAAATATTGTAGGTAACGCCATTTTCTTTCAGCAGGCGCAGCATGTCCTGGTGGCGGTTTATTATTTCATCGTTGCCCAGTTTGCTGAAAGATTGAAAAAATGTTTTCCAGTTGGGGCGGGGATTGCCATCAATATCTAGTAATTCATCATAAAAATGCTGGATGTTGCCGTAATGTTCAAAAAGAGCATCCTGTTTTACGTCCGGTGTCATGCATATAGTTTGTGGCTATAGAATCTGCAATGTGCAGTATAAAAATAGTAAATAAAAAACAGTTGGGGCAACGGGCTTTCAACATCTAATCAACAGGCCGGCTGGTGAAAGAGCCTGAGCAATACGCCAGACAGAAGGTATTGTCTTACAACAAAAGCAAGATGATAAAGGGGTAAAAACAATCAATTAAATTGCCGGTAATTATATTTATTATTGTGTGATTATTTATATAAAACACTATTGCCAAATACATTAACAAATTGCCACCATGAGAAACAAATTCTTTTTCGTCATTTTTATGGGCATTGTTTTTTTTCAGGGTCAAATAAGCGCGCAATTGCGCCTGCCTGCTGTTATTGGATCAAATATGGTATTGCAGCAGCAGGATTCTGTGGCCTTGTGGGGCTGGGCCGGGCCGGGTGAAAAGGTATTTGTAACAACCGGTTGGGATAATAAAAGCGATTCTGTAAAAGTGAGCAATGGAGCCAGATGGAAATTAAAGGTGAAAACACCCGCTGCGGGTGGTCCGTTCAACATAAACATTACCACCCGTGGTAAGACTATTACCCTGCAAAACGTAATGATTGGCGAAGTATGGGTTTGTTCGGGTCAGTCTAATATGGAGTGGAGTTATAACAACGGGGAAAAAGATACGCGCAATGAACTGGCTGGCTGCGCTACCAATAATATTCATTTTCTTAACATCCCTAAAACTACCGCTGATGCACCACAGGATGATATAAAAGCGGAATGGACAGCCTGTGATTCTATTACCATTAAGGGTTTTAGTGCGGTGGGTTATTTTTTTGGAAAAAAATTGCAGCAGCAGTTGAATGTGCCCATTGGCCTTATCAATTCCAGTTGGGGAGGCACGCCTGCTGAAGTTTGGGCGCCGGAGGAAGCAGTAACGACCGAGCCGGTATTAAAGGCTGCGGCTGCCAAACTAACACCGGCTGCGTGGTGGCCCCACCAGCCAGGATTGGCGTATAATGCCATGATTGCACCCTTTGTCTCGTACAACATTGCGGGCGCCATCTGGTACCAGGGAGAATCCAATACCAATACCAACGATACCTACAGTAAATTACTGGGTACCATGATTGGCGCCTGGCGAACAGCATGGAAAAAAGATTTCCCTTTTTATTATGTGCAGATAGCGCCTTATAAGTATGGCAATAACAATATTGGCGCTTTATTACAGGAAGCGCAAACAAAAACAATGAGTTTTCCAAATGTTGGAATGGTAGTAATAACGGACTTAATTGATTCGGTTACCAATATCCATCCCTCTCACAAATTGCAGGTGGGTAACCGGCTGGCCAACTGGGCGCTGGCGGAAACCTACAAACTACCGGGCATTAGTTATAAAAACCCGGAATACAAAACTGCCGAAGTAAAAAACAACAGCATAACCATCAGTTTTAACAACGCACCAAACGGGATACAGATTAAAGACGGGCCAGTAAAGGGCCTTTACATTTCAGGTGCCAATGAAAATTGGCTGCCTGCTGAGGCCAGGATAGAAAAAGGTAAAATGGTGGTTTGGAACAAACAACTAAAACAACCTGTATACCTGCGATATGGTTTTGGCAACACCCTGGTGGGAAATATATTCTCAGCAGAGGGACTGCCTTTAACACCTTTTCGCACAGACAACTGGCCTGTAGATCAAACGCCAATAACCAACACTAATAAATAACAGAACTATTACGGGAAAAACCCGTAAATATAGTTACGCTGTTCTGGTACTAATTAATGTTCATTAGTATTAGTGTGGATTAGCGTTTAATTCTTCTTCAATCACATCATGAAATGTGCTTTCATTTTTTACCACCCATTCGGGCATGGGCTGTGCAATTATCTTCCACAGGCCGTCTTCTTTTCTCATGCGGAACATAATACGGTTACCGCGGTCATCACTCACATCTACTGTAAACAATTCATCCTGGAAGCCAGTGAGCTTTCTGAAGTTAAACTCACGAAGATGCCCCTCTGCTTTTATTAATTTGGTGAATTGTATATTTTTTCTGAATTGAATCTGCATGTTACTGATAGATTAATTGTTAAACAACCTTTTCCCCTGCAACAAATTTTATGCTAAAAGCCTTCCAATAACCCTACATGCTGTTAAAGTTGTACACATTAAGAATTGTTCAGTTCCTGAGCTATTAGATAGGGCAAAGAAACGCTAAATTATTTTATCAGGTGCCGCTCATCATGTCTGCAGATTGTTCTTCTACTTCTTCCAAACTGGCGCGGTAGCGTATAATGCGGTGGCCAATCATTACAACGGAGAAGCTGAGCAATGCACAAGCTGCCATTACGCCCGTCATAGGCAATGCTGTATGATTGTGCAAAATACTTACCAACGCAGACGTAAATGCACCAATGCTCATTTGTATGCCTCCCAGTAATGCAGAAGCGCTGCCCGCATTCTTGCTAAATGGTGCCAGCGATAAAGCAGATGAATTGGGGAAAGTAAAACCCTGGCAGCATAAAAAAATGAAAATGAAAAAAATAGTGCTGAATAATTCCAGCAGGCCTGTTAGTGTGCCAATAAATAAGAGTAAACCTGTAACGCTTTGGCACAACAGTGCAATTTTTATGATCTGCCTGCTTTCATAATTTTTTAAAAGCACGCTGTTCAACTGGCTGGCACCTATTAAACCCATTGCTATCAAAGCAAATATCCATCCATATTGTTTTTCGCTTACATGAAACAGTTCCATGAAAACATAGGGCGAACCGGCAATATATGCGTATAAACCCGCGGAAGCCACAGCGCCGGTAAAAGCATATGTATAAAACTGGGGTTCTTTTAATACGGCCAGAAAGTTTTTAACAATGGGAACAGGTTTTAAAGATAGCAATTCATCGGGCGGGCGGGTTTCTGCCAGCGTAAAATGCACCGCTGCCAATATAGCCGCCACAATAAGCGACAACAAAATAAAAATGTACTTCCATCCAAAAGCAGCTGTTATATAACCGCCCAGGGTTGGTGCAATAATGGGCGATACACCCACCACCAGCATCAGCAATGAAAATACTTTGGCATTGTCTTTTACAGCAAACAGGTCTCTTACCATTGCGCGCGATGCTACCATACCCGCACAACTGCCCAGCGCCTGCAGGAAACGGAGCGCAATCAATGCGTCTGCAGATGCGCTAAGGGCACAACCAACAGAAGCCAGCACATAAGCGCTGAGGCCAATGTACAAGGGACGTTTACGGCCAAACCTGTCCAGCAGCGGACCATATAAAAACTGCCCGGCAGAAATACCAATAAAAAAGCTCGACAATGACAATGATACATGACCAACACTGGTATGCAGGTCTTTGGCGATGGCCGGAAACCCCGGCAGGTACATATCTATTGAAAAAGGACCAATGGCCGAAAGCAGGCCCAGGATAAGAATATGATAGGCTGTTTTTCTGTCTTTTACCATCATGACCCTGTAAAACTATACTATTTTAACAAGCAGTAATTGGATATAGGCTGCACAGTCATTATTTTTAAGCATAAAATCATTTATGAAGTATATTTTGTTTTGTATTTGTTTGCTGCCAATGGCTTTAACTGCACAGGATTGCAACCTTAAAAAAGGGATGGATGATATTACCAGCAAACCCAATTTAAGTACCGGTTTTATAGAGCTGCAGGGCAATACACTTTCTATAGACATTAGCAGTAAAGAAATTGATTTCTTTTTTGTGTTAAACAATACGGCGGTAAAATGCCTGAATGAAGAAACAGAACTGACGGTAACCTATGAGGGCGGTAAATTTAAAACGGAATTCAAAAACAGCGGGTCCATGAACTGCGATGGTATATTCCACCTGATATTTAAAAATTCTGCCTATACCAATTCACAGCTACAGCGGCTGGCAGCTAAAAAAATTATTTCCATGCAATTTTCAGGCAGCAGCCCAAAGCCTTATGTAATAAGTTTCACGCCAGAACAACAGCAAATGCTGCAGCAAACCATTAATTGTGTAATTAAAGAATCGAAGACGGTATTGTAGGTTGGTTGATTGGGTGATTAGTTGATTGGTTGATTGGTTGATTAGTTGATCGGTTGAGTGGTTGATTAGGTTCAACCCGGTTTATTTACAGATACAATGAACGGATATTATACCGGCCGCGCGGTTAATCCCAATACAATAACAGGATACAGCAATTTAGTTTCAACGGACGCAAGTTTTTTTGATTGTTTATTTATGAGAAAAATAATACTATCTCTTTCCCTTTTCTTTTTTTTATTGAATGCCGGTGCACAGGACAGTACCCTGCGCGGATGGCACCTGAAAGACAAAACAGCCGATGGTTACTATGGCATCAGTGTTGAACAGGCTTACCAATTCCTGTCGGCCAACCACCTAAAGAGCACGACCGTAATTGTGGCCGTGCTGGACAATGGCATCGATACAATGCATGAAGACCTGAAGCCCGTACTGTGGACCAACAACAAAGAAATTGCCGGCAATAATAAAGATGATGACAACAACGGCTTTGTTGATGATATACATGGCTGGAATTTTTTGGGCAATGCCAATGGCAACAATTTAGCAGAGGCCAGCAGCGAGTGGATTAGGGTTTACTGGCGGTACAAGGATAAATATGAGGGAAAAAAAATAAATGCCGATAGTCTTTTACCCGAACAGCGGTATGAATATGCACTGTGGCAAAAAGCCAGGGGCGGCGTGGTAAACCAGGGATTGAGCGAAGAACAATTAAACAATTACCGGAAGTTTTTGCAGAATGTAAGTTTTTGCGATAGCGTGCTGAAGCCCCGTTTTACCGGGCAGGAATACACGCTGACAGATCTGACCGGTTATAAGCCGGCAAATGAACAGGAAAAACAAATCAAATCATACCTCACAGAAGTGTTTAAGCAGGCACCCTCGCCGTCAATCAACAATACCCTTTTACTGGAGGAGATAAAAAACCTGGTAACCAGTGAAGAACGCAAGTCTTCCGCAGATAAAATTGCTCCTGAAGCATATCATCTTAACATCACCGGCGACGATGAAAAAAACCTGGTTACAAAGCCCTATGGCAATAAAGATATACAAGCCGCAAAACCCGACCATGGTACGCATGTGAGTGGTATTATTGGTGCAGTACGCCATAATGGTATTGGTATGGATGGCGTTGCTGATAATGTAAAGATTATGATGGTACGTACGGTTCCGGAAGGAGATGAGTATGATAAAGACATTGCCATGGGCATACGTTATGCGGTGGATAACGGGGCAAAGATTATCAGTATGAGCTTTGGCAAAAGTTTAAGTCCGGATAAAAAATTTATTGACGAGGCGGTAAGGTATGCGGCTAGTAAAGACGTACTGCTGGTACAGGGTGCAGGCAACAGTAAACGAAGCATTGATGCTTTTGATAATTTCCCCAACCCCCACTATTTGTATGGCGATTCAATGGCTTCCAACTGGATAACAGTGGGCGCCTGCGATGCAAAGGGAATGGCGGCCGACTTTAGCAATTTCGGCGTAAAGTCCGTTGATGTTTTTGCGCCGGGTGTAGCTATCTATTCAACTATTCCCGGTAATAAATATGTTTCCTGGGATGGCACCAGCATGGCAACACCTGTTGTAAGCGGCCTGGCAGCATTGCTAAGAAGCTATTTTCCGCATTTGTCTGCCCAACAGGTGAAAACGATCATTGAGCAAACAGTGGTAGCGCCTGCTGAAAAAACTACCCAACCCGGCGCTGCTATCAAAGTTCAAATGAATGCGCTTTGTAAAAGCGGCGGCATTGTCAATGCATTCAATGCAGTGAAGCTGGCGTTTGGATATAAGTAGGTTGATTGGTTGATTAGTTGATTGGTTGAGTGGTTGATTGGTTGATTGGTTGAGTGGTTGCGCCTATCCTGTTTGTCAAATTAGCTTCTTTGCCGGGTTTGCACCCTGCCAATAAAAAACCCGCTTTCGGAAGCGGGTTTTTCTTTTATGCATTCATTGCAGGAATTAATACCTGTAATGTTCTGGTTTAAACGGACCTGCTTTTGGAATGCCCAGGTATTCAGCCTGTTCGGTGGTCAGTTCGTCCAGTACCACGCCAATTTTGGCAAGGTGCAGGCGGGCAACTTTCTCATCAAGGTGTTTAGGCAATACATACACTTTGTTCTCGTAGCTTTTGTGGTTGGTCCACAATTCTATCTGAGCAAGCGTTTGGTTGGTAAATGAATTGCTCATTACAAAACTTGGATGGCCGGTAGCGCAACCCAGGTTTACCAGGCGGCCTTCTGCCAGGATGATTACTTCTTTACCATCGATGGTATACACATCTACCTGCGGTTTAATGGTATCTTTTGTATGGCCATAATTTTTGTTCAGCCATGCCATGTCTATTTCAATATCAAAGTGGCCGATATTGCAAACAATTGCCTTGTCTTTCATTACACGAAAATGTTTTTCGGTAATCAGGTCGCGGCAGCCGCTGGCAGTTACAATAATATCTGCTTCTTTAACGGCATCGATCATTTTCTTTACTTCAAATCCGTCCATAGCAGCCTGCAATGCGCAGATGGGGTCAATCTCGGTAACAATTACCCTTGCGCCTGCTCCTTTCAGAGAAGCGGCAGAACCCTTGCCCACATCGCCATAACTTCCCACTACAGCAACTTTACCCGCCATCATTACATCGGTGGCGCGGCGTATAGCATCTACCAGCGATTCTTTACAGCCATATTTGTTATCAAATTTAGATTTGGTAACAGAATCATTTACATTGATAGCCGGAATGGGCAATGTGCCTTTTTCCATCCTTTCGTATAAACGGTGAACACCTGTAGTGGTTTCTTCGCTCAGCCCTTTAATATGCTGAATAAACTCAGGGTATTTATCAAAAACCATATTGGTCAAATCGCCACCATCATCCAGTATCATGTTCAGCGGACGGTCGGTGCTGCCAAAGAACAGGGTTTGTTCAATACACCAATCAGCTTCTTCCTGGCTCTGTCCCTTCCAGGCAAATACACCAATGCCGGCAGCAGCAATGGCAGCGGCCGCCTGGTCCTGGGTAGAAAATATATTGCATGAACTCCAGCGTACTTCGGCGCCCAGGGCCACCAGTGTTTCAATTAACACCGCCGTTTGAATGGTCATGTGAAGACAGCCCGCGATGCGTGCTCCTTTTAAAGGCTGCGCCGCACCATATTCTTCTCTTAACGCCATCAAGCCGGGCATTTCGGCTTCAGCAAGACGGATTTCTTTGCGGCCCCATGCTGCAAGGCTCATGTCTTTCACCTTGTAGGGAAGCTGTAAGTCGATAGACTGCAATTTTGTAGACATAATTTTTTATTTTTTTGATATGAAATGAAAATTCAAACTGGCCAACAAAGGTAGAATGGGAGAACAAAATATCAGTGGATATTATTAAATTTAGAACAAAAACGTAGTTTTAGCTGTTTCAAAAGAACAAATGAATAGTATCTCATGGAAAAGACACCGGAAAAAGAAAAATACGCTGTAGTGCCGGGCGAACTGGATGAAAAGGACCTGGTCATTCTAAGATTGCTGCAGCAAAATGCCAAGATTACGGTGCGGGAAATAGCTGCGCAGGTACACCTTAGTACCACACCTGTTCATGAGCGCATTAAACGCATGGAAGATGCGGGCATCATATTGCAATATGCTACCCTGGTAAACCATGCCAAAGTAAGAAAGGGCCTGATGGTAATCTGTTATATCTCATTGAAAGAGCACAATAAAAAATCGGGTACCAAATTTATCAAAACCATTAATGAACTCACTGAAGTGATTGAGTGTTACAATATATCGGGTGAATTTGATTTTATGCTGAAAGTGGTAACGGAAAGCATGGATGCCTACTACGATTTTCATGTAAACAAACTGGGGCAGCTGGAAAATATCGGGCATATGCAAAGTACTTTTGTGATGGGCGTGGTAAAGCAAACGCATTTGGTAGTATAGGATTAATGTGAGAAATGTGGAAATGTGGAAATGTGAGAAGTGTGAAAATGAAGAAAAGATGTAATAAGAAAATCAGACATGACGACATCAGGCATGATGACATCAGATACCAGCCATTATTAAACATAAAATCATCTGCAATATGTACACATACGATACTTTATCAGAAGCGGTAAACGGGCTGAAACAACGTGGCTATACCATCGATTTTAATGTAGTAGCTGATAAACTGGTTTGCAATGATACACCGGTGTCGTTGTCGCCTGAAGAATTTGAAATTACAGAAGTATACCGCTTTGAAGGCAATACCGACCCCGCAGATGAAGCCGTGGTGTATGCTATTGAAAGCCGGCACCGGCTGAAGGGCATATTGGTAAACAGCTATGGGCCCGGTGCTGATGCTGTAGGAGATGCGCTGGTGAAGAAGTTGAAAGAAAGGCATTGAGTGGTAAGTCATAAGTGGTAAGTAATAAGTAAACGGACTTACTACTTATTACTTACCACTTATGACTTGAGGGTGCCCATTACTGCTACTGTTTCTTCGTCTTATTTAAACCAGATGCAGGAAGTTTTTCGCCGGCAGGTGCCAGTTGTTTAAAATCTTCTTTGGCTACTTTGTCTTCCTTGCCAAGATAGGTCCAGTCGATGGTTTTCATGTATTTGCTGAACGTTTTATTCAGATCGGCAGTTTTTACGAGGTCAATTTTATTGTTGATTTCATCGAACATGCGCCAGTTGCCGGAAGCTTCGCAAAAACCCAGTTCACCGGCCTGTGAAGCACTGGCTTCATTGGTCATATAATAATTGGTCAGGTATTCCTTCTTTTTATCTTTTACTTCTTTGTCTGTAAAACCATTTTTCTTTATATCGTTTATTATATCAGTCATTACCACCAAAGACTGTTTGGGATCGATGGTAGAGATATACAGGTTGGCAGTAGGCTGCTGTATGTTCCTGTTATTGTAGAAAGCCGCCGGTGCGTAGGAGAGGCTTCTCTTGGTGCGCAGTTCCACAAAAAAACGATCATATAAAATGCTCATGGCAAATTCAAACAAAGGTCCGTCGGCAGTAAAATATTTGGGTGCGTTTAAGGTGCCTAAAATATAATTGGTGGCAATGGCCCTGTCTTTTATGGAGGTAGTGGGTGCAGTAACGCTTTTAAAGCTGGGTATTTTGGGATCGGTACCCACCGGTAATTTTGCCAGGCTGTTTTTTATGTTGTTTAATAAATTGGTTTCGTCAATATTGCCTACCACCACCAGGTAGCATTTTTTCTTTCCCAGCAGGGTGGCGTAATAATTTTTTACATCCGCCAGGCTGATGCTGTCAAGAGTGGCAGGTGTTCCGTTGGGAGATTTGGCATAATCTGTACCGCCAAACAGTTGTTCGGTAGCCATTTTACGCAAATAGCTGTCCGGGTCCGATTCTTCTATTTTGGCATCGGCAATCATCTGGTCTTTGGTTACTTTGAATTCATTTTCATCCATGGCGGGTGCAAGAATGGCATCTGTAAACATGGCCCAGCTTTTGTCGAAATTATCGCTCAGGCAGGTCATGGTTATCCTGCTGTAATCTTTTTGCGCCAGGGAGCTAAAACTGGTTCCGAGATTATCTGCCAGCGTGGCAAAAGCATCTTTGTCCATGGTTTTGGTGCCCCCGGTAATAGCCAGCCTGAGTGCCAGTGCTTCAATGCCCTGCTGCCGCTGTTTAATATTGGCGGTACCGCCTCTTACAAAAAAGCTGGCCGTTACTACCTCTTTGGGCGTTTTTTTGAAGATAATCTTAAGGCCTTCGTAATTAATTTCTTTGGTGCTGCCCTGCGCAATTACACCGGTAGCAGCCGAAACAAATAACAGGATTAGTATAACTGATTGAATAGGTTTCATGATGAATTATTTTATAAAATATTAATTAAAGAGGGCATCCAGGTCGGTTACGTTCCAGTTTTTTTGCTGGCCGGCGTTGAGCGCCAGGCCCTTTACACTGATTTTCCCTTTAATATATTTTCTTACATAGTTGTTAATGTCTTCCCTGGTTATTTTATTTATCTCGTCTATATAATTGAAATAATAATCCAGCGAAGCAATGCCCCACCATGCGGTGAGCGTATGTGCATAACCGGAAGTTACTTCACGGCCGTATTTTTGCTGGTTGGCCAGTTTTATTTTTGCGGTTGCCAGTTGCTCGTCGGTAAAATAATCCGGCTCGTCAAACTGGCTTATCTGCTGTTGTAAAGCTTTAAAGGATGTTTTGAATTTGCCGGGATTGATAACGTATATGAGGTTGATGGGGCCCACATGCTGTTGTGTGGAGTAATTAAAATTAGCCTGCAGGGCATAACCGCTGTCGATGAGTGATTTCTGGAACTTTGAATTCTTCTGGCTGAGTATAAAGGAAAACACATCTGCAACAATGGTGTTCTTTACATCATTTCTTGTATCGGGTCCCCTCCAGCCCATGGCCAAAACAGGCACCTGTGCGTTGGGGCTGATAACCACATAGCTTAATGAATCTGCCGGGTTCAGCGGGGCAAACTCCGGGATGGGCCATTTTTGAAAAGGATCAAAATCGGCTGCCTTCCAGTCGCCAAAAATGGCGGTTACCTTTTTTATCATCTCTTCATTTTTAACATCGCCCGCTACTACCAGTATTGAATTATTGGGATAATAATATTTATCCTTGATGACATTCATTTTCTCAGGCGTACAGGTAAGGATTACGTCATGATCGCCAATTACATTTTTCCTTGAATAAAGGTCGCCCCACATTTTATGCTGAAACTTTTGGATCAATGAAAAATAAGGTCCGCTTTCGGCGCGTTGAAACTCTCCGTCTACCACCGGGTTTTCTTTTTTCATTTCTTCTTTTAAAAACAGGGGATAGCGGATGGCGCTGTTCAGGAATTGCAGGCCTTCTGTTACTTCCTTGCTGCCGAGTGTGAAAAAATAATTGACCCTTTCTTCGCTGGTGGTACCATTAAATTGTATGCCCAGTTCGTGTACGCGGTCCAGGTATTTTTCCTGCGAAGGAATGTCTTTATTGGCCTTGAAAAACATGTGTTCATACAGGTGAGAAAGGCCGTTGTATTCGGGTGATTCGGTAAATGAGCCATTCCTGACAGCAATTTCTACGGTTACCAGCGGTACTGAATTGTCTTCCACCACCAGTAACTGAAGCCCGTTGGGCAGCGTGGAGAAATGGATATTGGCGGGCCAGTTACCCTGGGCGCCCAGCCCCATTGCAATAAGCGACAATACAAACAGGGAAATGCATCTTTTCATAAACAAGTTTTATTAGATAATAAGTGTTGAATAAAATTAATATTCTGCTGATGAAAGATGAAGATATTCTTTAAATTTTAACGGGTTGTCAATTTGTTTTTGAATGGTTATGCCGGCTATGAGACGGTATTTACCGGCCTGGTTATGCGGCGGCCGAAAGCCTTTATCTGTCAATATTTTTGAAGAAAAATACCCGGTTACCCCTGGCACCGGCTATTGGGCCCGGAAAAGGAAGATTGGTAAAACTGCGGGCTCTGTTTACAGTAATTCTTTTACCATATCGGCCACTATTTTGTCTATGGGCAGGGTAACGGCCGCTGAAGAAAAGTCTTCCCAGTTAATAAAACGAAAGGTTTCCGTTTCATTTTTTTCTTCGTAGATTTTTTTCTCGCGTTCATCAAAATCGAAAGGGATGGTGCGCAATGGCGCTGTAATGGGTTCCAGGGCCCGGGCAAAATAGTAGATGGCAATTATCTGGTTCTGAGGGTCTAAAAGCGCTCATCTGGTAAAAGTCGGTGGTGTAAATATGATTGCCCACTTCTACTTTCAGGTTCATTTCTTCCATGAACTCACGGGCAAGACAGTCCCTTGTTCCTTCACCCAGTTCCAAACCGCCACCCGGAAACTTGGTGTAATAGCTTCCGCGTATGTGTTCATCGCTTACCAGTACCTGTTTTTTGTTGTTTAGTAAAATGCCATAGACCCTTATTGTAAACATATTAAAACCATTTTTTCTTCATGAAATACCAGCTGATAACAATGGAAATACCCACCGATAAGATAAGCGGAATATAAAACGCATGGGGCGAGGCGGAGTAGGGGATGGGTACGTTCATACCATAAATGCCGGTTACCAGCGCCGGCAGGGAGAGTATGATGGTAATGGACGTAAGCCGCTTCAGCACATTGTTCATGTTGTTATTGATAATGCTGGCAAATGCATCGAGTGTACTGCTTAGGATATTGGTATAAATATTAGCCATTTCCAGGCCCTGCGAAATATCTACTACCAAATCTTCCAGGAATTCTTTTTCTTCTTCATTCAGGCCCAGGAAATTGGTACGGGCTATTTTCATGAGCAGTATTTCATTGCTGCGCAGGGCGGTAACAAAATATACCAGGCTTTTCTGGATCTTCATCAGTTCCAGCAATTCTTCATTGCGGTTGCTGGCATAGAGTTTTTGTTCCATTATATTGCGGCGCTGGTTAATTTCCTTCAGCGACTCCATATAAGTCTGCGTGATCTTTTCAAAAATTTTCAGCACCATCATTTTCCGGTTATCGGGATGGCGGTTCTGGAAAGTATTGAGGAATTTTTTTATAGCGCCGTTCTCGAATGAGTTAACGGTTACGATCTGGTTATGCGTAAGAATGATGCAGATAGGGATCGTAATATAATAGGCATCGCTTTCATTGAAAGAATTGTTTTCCGTGGGGGTTTTAATCACAATCAGTTTCACATTGTCATCTTCTTCGAAGCGGCTGCGTTCGTCAATATCCAGTGAATCGGCCAGGAAGTCGAGCGGTATTTCCAACTGGTCCGACAGGGCAGAAAATTCTTCCTGTTTAAGGGGTGGCAATACATTTACCCAGGTGCCGGCATCGGGCTTATCGATAGAGACAGTTTTATGGTCAATGTTTTTAAAGTACTGGATCACGGTTTGATGGGTTTATGGTTCGAAGCGTATCGTTGAGAAAAATTCATGGTCTGCTGGTTCGTACATCGGTTAAAACCTTGCCAAAGCTGGCCGGTGTCTTGTGAGCTTTGGCAAAGTTTGGTTCCAAAGGCTGCCGGGGTCCGGGCTGAAAATAGTTACACTTCTGCATCGCCCTCATATACTTTTTCGGCCGGGCCGCAAAGAAATATATTGGCGTAATGGTCTTCGTTTAAGCGGTCGTACTCAACGGTAAGTTTACCGCCTTTGGTAAAAACCGTCACATCATTGTACCCTGTTTCATTGTGATAGCAAACCAATGCGGAGGCGGTGACGCCGGTGCCACAGCTCAGGGTTTCGTCTTCCACGCCGCGTTCATAGGTGCGTACAATAATTTCATGATCGTTTTTTTGCTGCACAAAATTTACATTGATGCCCTTTGCAGCAAAGTCCTCGCTATAGCGGATATCGTGTCCTTTTTTGTACACATCGTAGTTCATCACATCGCTGATGAATTTTACATAATGCGGAGATCCGGTATCCAGCAAAAAATCTGCGCCATATTCGGTAATGCTTTTTACGTCTTTCATTTTCAGGCTTACCGTACCATCTGAGTCAATCTCGGCTTCATGGGGTCCGTCGGATGCAATAAAATGATAGATGTCTTTATAAATGCCCATATGGGCGGCAAACTTAACCAGGCAGCGGCCACCATTGCCGCACATGCTGCTCTCTCCACCGTCGGCGTTGTAATATTTCATTTCAAAATCATAGCCGGCTTTGTGGTTCAGCATCATCAGTCCATCGGCGCCTATTCCAAAACGGCGGTCGCACATACGTTTTACCTGTTCATTGGTAATGCCGGTGTATTTTCCGTCGCGGTTATCAAGTATAACAAAATCGTTTCCTGTGCCCTGGTATTTGTAAAAATGTATCTTCATTGCTCTACGGTTAATGTTTCCGCTGCCGAATTTCCTGAAATTGAATCAATTTTTCTTTTCCCGTTTCGATCTCCCGGCTGCGCCTGCTGCAATATTACTACAAACCAGCGTAGCAGCATTTCTTAACTGGTTAACTAAAACATATTTTTCTTGCTGTGGAAACATGCCCTTACCGGTTTATTCCATCGGCCACTCACTACTCACCACTCACTACTCACTACCCGCCCCTCACCACCCGCTGATAATTTCCAATGTAGTTTTAATAAGATCTTCCATGGTTTTTCCGGCATTGGCAGAAAATTGTTTTTCGACCCTGTTGGCCACCATGGCGCTGAGGCTGAGGCAGTGATGGCCCAGTAATTTGCCCAGGCCATAAATGCCCGCCGTTTCCATTTCAAAATTGCTGATGCGGTGATGCCCAAAGCTGAAAGTGGTTAGATTGTCTACGAGTTGGGGGTTGCTTAAACCCAGCCGCAATACCCGGCCCTGCGGCCCATAAAATCCCGGGCAGGTAACCGTTATACCATGATGGAAACCGTCGACAAAATGCCTGAGCAGGGCACTGCCCGCCCCGCTGATATAGGGCTGGGCAAAACTATTGTTCAGCTGGGTTTGGGTAATAAAAGCCTGCAGCAATTGCTGGTCTTCAGTATTGTGTTCTGAGCGGTAAAAGTTCAGCAGGTTATCGATACCAAGGCCATGGGTAGACGCTACGCAGCTGTCTACCGGTATGTCTTTTTGTAAAGAGCCGGATGTGCCGATGCGGATAATGTTCAGCTGGGTTAGCTGCGGCCTGATGGTGCGGGTATCAAAATCGATATTTACCAGGGCATCCAGCTCGTTCAGTACAATGTCTATATTGTCTGTACCAATACCGGTCGACACTACGGATAGCCGTTTGCCGGCCAGGTAGCCGGTATGGGTCACGAATTCGCGGTGATGGTTTTTGAATTCAATGCGGTCAAAGTATTTGCTCACCACGGCTACCCGGTCGGGGTCTCCCACGGTGATGATGGTATCGGCCAGTTCATCGGGGCGGGTATCCAGGTGGTAGACGGCACCCCGTTGGTTGATAATAAGTTCAGATTCGGCAATCCTTTGCATGGGCCATTTTATTTTAAGCGGGCTAAGTTCCATTTTTTTGAAGAATCTTCAGTAAAAACTTCTATTTTTGCCCTTCTTAAAAAATGGTCCTTTGGCCGAGTGGCTAGGCAAAGCTCTGCAAAAGCTTCTACAGCGGTTCGAATCCGCTAGGGACCTCCGGTATTACATGCAAAATTGCGCAAAGACCTGCAAATGACTCATTTGCAGGTCTTTAATTTTTGGGAAGTCTGCACAGAAATGCAAAAAAGCGCATTAGTTTGGTGTACTTTCAGAGACCAAGCTTTGACAATACCCGTTCGTTTTTGCGCTATCCTTCGCATCTGTGCACCTGAAAAATTACACCAGGCTGTGAATTTTATAAAACTTGAAAATTTACAGTTATGGCAGAGTTACTCAACATTCACTTCAGCTATTTATGCAGATCCACCCGTCAAAATGAGGATGGAAAATCACCCATTGTGCTCCGGGTTACCTTTCGGTCTGAAAGGAGGGATATTTTTACCGGTTTATACTGTTTCAAGGACGACTGGGATAGTGACAATACCAAGGTTAAGAAAACCGACAAGGAAGCGGACTCTATTAACAAGAACCTTGTAGTAATGCACCAAAAGGCAAACCACTGTTTTGATGAACTGAAGTTCTCCGAAGATAGTTTTACGATTGACGAATTGATAGACAAGATAAGGGGCAAGGAGGAGCGGCCAACCTTATTAATTGATTTTCTTGAAGAAGGGAATCTTAGAATGAAGAAAAGGGTAAGCACAGAAATTCTCAATGTCACCTACATGAAGTACAAACGAAGTGTAGCCTACATGAAAGATTTTCTGCAAAAGGAATACAAGGTGAAAAACTTCAGTCTGCAGAAAGTAACGATGGATTTTTTAGAATTGTACTTTCAATACCTGCGCACCGATAAAAAGATAGCGCATAACACAGCTTGTAAATACCTGGTATGCGTTAAAACAATTTTCTCTCCCGCAATCCGCAATGGCATTATTAAGTCCGATCCATTTTATGGACTGCGCTTAAGCCCCAAGCCTGTTCATAAAGATATTCTAACGCAAGACGAGATTGATAAAATTGCGACACTTGAACTCACCGATCCTGATCTCGACAGAAAACGGGATATTTTTCTTTTCGCTTGCTATACCGGTCTTGCCTATATAGATCTTCAGCAACTGAACAGAGACCATCTCATAAAAGAATCGGACAATTCCTGGTATATCCGCAAGCCACGTCAAAAAATAGGGGAGGAAAGCATTATTCCATTATTGCCGGTAGCTATGAGAATTCTAATAAAATACAGTCCTACCGGAAATTTGGCCGACTTTAACTGGCATGTATCCACCAACCAGAAAATGAACAAAGGTTTAAAGTTTATTGCCAAGCGGGCTAAAATTACCAAGGACCTTCACATGCACATGGCCCGCCACAGCTTTGCGACGACTGTTACGCTGGCCAATGGTGTGCCCATCGAGACCGTGAGCAAAATGCTCGGACACGCCAGTATCAAACAAACCCAGCATTACGCCAAAGTGGTGCCGTTGAAGATTAAACTGGATATGGATAAGATTAGGGATTTGTATAAGTGACAATAAATCTCAACAAAGAAGGCTGTAGATTGTAGATATTTATTTCGATAATTACACGTTCGACATCAATAAACCGGATTAGATTATGAACACATTACTTTTAACTCACACTGACTCACAGATTTCAGATATTCTTCGGCACCCGATAGAAGTATGGATATTCTTTGAAAGGCATCTTTTTGACTTGCAACATGGTTGTCTCTTTTCAAACCAGGTTGTACAATGATAATTTCAACGGGAATAACTGGGTTGGCAAAGGATTCAAGGATCGTCTTAATGAGGGCAAGCGAACCTTTTTTAATTTTGCTTGCCGACTTGTTTTTATCTGCCCGCGTGATTAATTGGTTTATCATGAATTTTCGGTTGGCCCAGTTTACAGATTTTGTAGCCTGCCCAATAACTTCATACATGTCTTCTACGGTACAACGTGGCGTTTCGCCATCCTGTTTTTTACAGTGATAAAAGCAAACTTTACCCTTACTGAATGAAATAACATCGGCAATTTCGAGTGATGCATGATCGTAAAAGACGGCTTCTGCATCTTTTGAAGCCAGCTCTATAATATATTCATGAATGCTTAATGGTACTGTTTTGCCAGTTTTGCGATTGGTTAAATCTTCTTCCGTTATAGCTTCCTGATGAACATTTACATGGGAAGGCCAAGTTGTTTTCAAAAAATTTGCGTGGCTGAAAGTTGCAATTGTTTGTGTGAAAGCGAAATATACTTTACCGGACAAGTGAGACATATCCTCGTAAAACAAATGTATCGGATGCTCTTTTAAAAGAGATAGTATGTATTCGGGCTTGGATATATATAGGCCATGGTTGACAACCAGCCTGTAGCTGGTATCGGCAGTATACTCGTAATTAATGACAGGAGAAATGCTAAATATGATTTTCGCAACCGACTTATTTTTTTTGATGGTCAGTATTGTTTCATCTTTATTGGCATTAGTAGCTTCAACGGTGCATGAGCAGAGTAACGCTTCTTCAACAATTGTGCCTTCTTCATCTACAAATGCAACTGCCGTATTCTTACTGTACATATGTGCATCCCAATCAGCGAAAAAAATAGGATGATCAGGAGGAAATGTTTCTACCAGTTTCCCGGTATCTAGGTTTGATAGCGGGAATTTCAACTTATCCATATCAGGATCGCCAACTTTTCTTGCAATATCATTACACCATTTTACAAGGTAGATTACTTTCTTTTCATCCAGCGACCACGCTTTTGAACTAGTGCTGATTCCGAGCAATACTTCTTTTTTAAGAACACTGTCATAAGCCCCACCAAAGGAATGACCCCTGGTATAACTAAAGCTGTCAGCCGGCGATATTCCCTCTTCCGCAGATGAGCCAAGAATCTGCCTGTATGATTCACCATTGCCACGTGTTTTGCGGCTTTTCATTCCAACATTGTAGATTTTTACATTTTCCCAACCAGCAGTTACTCTTTTCAATTGCGGGATATAAACTATTTCGTATAATGTGTCGGGCTCAATCAAACTGGAAGCGATGTGTTCATATAATTCAGTTTCTTTAATAGTAGAACAAATGAATAGTATTGAATTGTCAAGATTAAAATAAATTACAATAAGGCTGTTAGTAATATCTCTGACGGTACTATTATCGACCAGCCACGCAGGTTTGATTAATTCAGACACCACATAAATACACACTTGTTCAGCTTCGCTGACAGTTTGATTGCGTACCACTGGGCTAACCAGAATTCCTGTATTCGTAAAATCAATGGCTTTAAAAATATCAATTAACTTGACAGGGGTCTCGCCAGTAATCTTACGATGGCCTTTTCCAGACTTAGGAAATACCCGGTATAGTTTAACATGAAAGAAAGGAAGGAAATTGTCAAGCTCCAGCTTGACAGGATTTGCGTCTGGGATAATTTCCTCGTCATCGTCGGATACTGTTTTGAAAGTGTCTCCAAAGGATTGCTCATCTGCGGTCTGGTTAATTTTGGCCCGATGAAGGTCTGGAAGAATAAGGGACCAATTTGCGTCTTCCTTATAAAGCTGTACTGATTCGAGTGCGAAATCATGTTCCGATGCGATAACAGTTGCTGTGTTTCCACCTTCAATATTTGTTCTCGAAATTCTGCCAATAAATTGCAGGGTAATGGCAAGGGATTTATGCGGGACATGAATTACTGCAATTTTTAGCGCGGGAAAGTCGTAACCTTCTCCCATCATATCTACACAGATGATTCCATCGATTTCCCCGTTTTTCAACTGACCAATCCGCTCGTCAATAGCTTTATCACCTAGTTTGCTATGAATAACTGCGAGTTTAAGTTTGGTGTATTCTTTATAAATATGACCTAATTCATCGGCTTTACTTTTTGTATCTGTACGGATGATAATTTTATGAGTGGCGACTGCCCTTTTTTTGTAAATAGATTCAGCTTCTTTAGCGATCAAAATATTTATTTCTTCATCTGTAACATTTAGCTCCCTTTTTACTGGGATAAAATTTACTTTGCTAAAAAGCCCTTCTTCATAAGCTTGCTTTAATGAATATTCATATATAAGCCTTGCCTTAATATCCTTTTTGTCACGGCGGAAAGGGGTAGCCGTTAGTAGTATTTGTTTGGCTTTATTAAAGTAAACAAGAATATTCGTCCATGATGGCGCCCTGCTATGATGAGCTTCATCAACAAAAACCATATCAAATGCATCAACTTTGATTGCGCCAGCATCGAGTACTTTATTTAGAGTTTGAGGAATTGCCACGCAAACATCGTGTTCAGCTAATATTTTTAACCAATTTTCAAGGTTAACTTCTTCCGAAACCAACTCATGTACTTTCGGAACATGATCTTTGCTGAGAATGTTGTTCCTTGTCAATAATTTGGGGTTTCGAAACTGTTCGGCAATTTGTTTACGCACCAACTGGCTAGGAGTTACGACTAATACTTTCTTGCACCTGAAAATATAGCTCAAAAGCACCATTATTGCTGTTTTACCCGTTCCTGTAGGCATGGTAATAAGAGCAGCCTCCGATCGCGTGCTGAAATGTGCAAATGCGGCTCCGACAGCGCCTATCTGATTTTTGTATAAACCGGGTTCATGGGGGCCTTTTTCAAAAAGCTGCACATGAGGATACCCCGATTCAAAAGGGTTCATATTATTTCGGTTGAGGGTTTGCGAAGAAATAGGATTGTCAGAACAAAGATATACTTAGTCCAGCATAGTGAAAGCATTTTATACACACAATTCATTACAAGCCCCAACTACGCAATAATTGTTCGAAATCCAAAGAAGGTAGGCTTTCAATGCCCGTTTTTTTGTTTAATAAAAAATATTGGGTTGGCTTTAAATAGCTGGGTTTCTTACCATCTTTACTATGGTAGATCGGTTTTAATTCAATGTCCGGGTTTTTGCAACGGATGTGAAACTCTTGGAACGTTTCAATTTCTTTAAGCATATGGCTTGCTGCATTTTCTGTAATATTTTTTGCAGTTGCCAAAGTTGTGACAACAGTCTGCCGTTCTTTTTGCCCCAGTTGACTAATACGCTTTTTTATTCCTTCAGATTGATCTTTTAGGATAGTTTTTACCTGGAACTGATAGGGTTGGATAACGGAATCCTCTTCAATCCGTTTTTTTGTTTCCAATAAAAACTCCTCGTCTGGAAGACACGATTTTTCAAATTTGTTTTTGCCTAATTCTATGAACTCAAGTGCATAACAGAGTGATACATACGATTCAGGAACAGATCCTTCCTGTTGAAAATAGTTGTAGGATGTCAGCGCCATATTTATTAGTTCATGCAGAATCTTTTCTTGGCCCTCAAAATTATTTTGGCTAGGCTTCATGTTTAAAGTAGTAAGTTCCAGGTGCAAATAATGCTTAACCCATATCTGTAAAGCGTGAGCCCTGATGAGTAAATTGTCAGCAGAGGTTTCCTGTGACCTAAGCGTTTTAAGTATAGCCAACAATTGTTGGTTTAACCCGGCAATTCTTGGCGAAAACAATGCGGCCTTTATACCTCCGTCTGAAAAAGACAGTACAGCCATTTCTCTTATAAAGAGTGCATTAATGAATGAAGAAAAATTGTCAGCGTTCCAAGCAGTTAACAAAAGACGCACACGTGTGGTAAGCGATTCTTTATCAATTTTATCAAACAAGTCCATGATCTCTTTCTGCAATTCCTCATCTGGTTGTTTGTCTATTCCAATCTGGGCAAGCTTGAAATAAAGAATATTGAAGCGAAGCGTTAACTTATTTTGAGGACTTAGGTCAACGGTTTCAAAAACGAGCAATTTTTCCTCCAATTCTTCAAAACGAATCTTACCAAGGTGAAATTGATTTTTGACCAATGCATATTCTACAAGCCTTCTATCATCTGCCGTTATGTCTCTGCGTTTGATTGCTTTAATACATTGTAACTCTGACAAATCATAGGCTCCTAATTCGCCATTACTTATCGCAGCCAAGCAAATTAGTTTTGTATTTGCAGAAATTTGATCATTTGTGAGCCTTCTAACCATTGTGCCGACCATATTCACCTCATAATTCATCAGCATCTCTGTTCCGTGCCTTTGAAGAAAGGTCGCAATGTGTACTGGGTTATTAAAATCATAATCATCATTTGTTTCTCTGACAGCACTTTTGGGCAATCCATATCGTTCACCAAAAGCATTTTGCATTTTCACCGCACTTTTGAAAAGAGTTGTATAACGGCCATGAAGCCCCTTTACGGTTTCGGGGTTTAATTTATTCTTAATGGGTATTTTAACGTTGACCGTCTGCTGATTTTCCCAGTCACTGTTTTTTTCTTCATACAGCCGAAAGACAATTTCATTTACCTCACTAAAATAGAAATAGCCGGTATCAGAATGATGAATGATAAGCAGTCCGGAAACCGGTATGCTCCTGGAAAGATAACCTAAACGTGAAGTTGATATAGGAAAAGAAATGAAACTGTTACCATCAACCAGGTGTAGATTTTGCGTGCTTTTTAATTGAACACCAAACTCCCACTTGGCTGCTTCATTTTTGCCATTAATAAGTTCGATGTTAAAGTCGCAACCCTTATCTGGAGTAGGAACACGGCAAATAAATCCGGTGCTCATATTAAATAGCATTCTTAACGCTATTTCTGAGGCTTCAGAATTTTTGGCCGCATCATCAATAATAGGGTTATCGTAAAATCCCATAGGTCAGGCATGAAATTTTTCTACAGGCCAAATTTGTTTTCTAAGGGACTCATAAGCTTGTTGGCAGCTTTTTCACCGAAAAAAACATGAAGTAGCAGCAAAGGTATCAGGCAGAGTAATAAGAATTTGAGTTTCATTTTTTTATTTCAAATATCGTTATTTCTATCTCACGATTATTAGTTTTAATCACTTTTCGTGTTTTTTTGAAACCAAAACATACGTGGTTTTATAAACCTAAACCGAGCGATGGGTACTTATGCCTGCAATACCAACGACTTATTGAATACCAAACTTAAAAAAATAGATTAAATCATTATATCAAATCTTGCTTGTCACACGTATCAAGAACCTTGTTTGTTAGGCCACTTTTGTTTGCAAAAAAGCAAGTCCGGAATTGCGTGGCACAAGTACGCTGGCACACGTAACGCAACCCTGCATACTTACGCCAGATCCGGAGACTTTGCTGAGAGAGAATGGTAAAAATATTGTTAGGGACTATAGTCTTGAACTCTACAAAGAGAGTGTTACATTGAAGTTTACATAAATAAAATCAGGGTTGATACTACTATTTATCCTTTTACCTTCCTAAAAGCCTTAAATGGGAAAGGAAAATAACACGGTTTCTCGGAAATTACTGTATAAATTTGTTTTCATTCTTTATTAAACTCTATCCAGATCAGATGCTTCGGGTATATGCAGACAGTAATATTTACCGCGTGTTGGTACCAGCGCATCCCTCTCATTCCACTGATCTGAAAGCCACATTCGACGCGTTAAAGGATAAGTTGCTTTTTAGTTTTTCTGAAGCACATATGGATGACCTAAAAAATTCTATTGAAGAATATATAAGAAAAGACCTTGCCTTCATGGAACAGTTTGTGCTTGACAATTACATGGCCTATGACCGGGTGCAGAGTAAGTCTTTACAATTCTGGCTAAAAACGCCCCAACAGGCATTTGATCAGATTGATTACGCAGCTGCCAAATCCGCAACGACAAATCCTTTTGATTTGTCTGCGTTGGCATCAGGTTTCGACGATGTGCCGGAAGCAAAGGTTCTTATTACCATGCTTGACAAGTTATTTGATTTGCCGCTATATGGATTCATTCCAGATTTTGACGTTTCCAAAATGGATGAAAAATCAGCATTGATGATGAATAAAATGATTTCTGGGTTTGGTTCACCCATGAGCCTGCGACAAATGATGAATTCAATACTTCCATACGGAAATGCGTTGTTAAATGATGACAAAGAAGTTACAGAATTAAGAAAATATATCGGTGAATACCTGGACCGTGATACCTATAGTTTCGAAAAATGGGGACTTGGATTCGATGAAAAATTCAGGGAGACAGCCTTTGGAAAATCATTTCTTGATGTCATTGATGGAATGCTGGTAAATAATCAAAAAGATGATTTTCAACTTAAATTCTCTTATGCATATTCTGCGCTGGAGATATTTAATGTGACTAAGGAAAAAAAGAGGGGCGGAGGTGTCAAAAAATTCGATTTTGATAGCCTGCACATAGATGGGATGCACGCTTACTATGCATCTTATTGCGACTACCTGGTAACTGACGACAAGGGGCTTCAGGTAAAGGCGCATATTCTATACAATTTATTTGGTTTTAGAACGAAGGTTATGTCGTCCCAGGACTTCAGTAATGTAATGACGCTGTTACTTGGCCAGGAAGAAACCTATGCAAAACTAATTGACAGCTTGAAATTTGATATTGAGCATAGTATGCAAATAAGAGAAGTGCCTGATTTTGCAACAGGGACTACATACAAGACTTATAAAACAACCCACACTTATTTTAATTATTTTAACCGCATGCAAACAATTGATGATCCGAATTCTAGTATCGCATTGTTTTGCAATCGGGGGCATTTTGAAGGAAATAATTTTTTGTTCCGCGAAATTCAACTTTTAGTAAATAAGATGATGAATGTCTTTGGCCCTGACGATGAAAATATGGGTGAATTTAAAATGGAGGAAAACAAAAAAATTGTACCGGATTACCTGGTAAGGCAATGGACAAAATCAACGGTGACTTTTAGTTTAAACGCTATTTACAGAAGTAGTTTTGGTAATTTACTGTGTTTGATAATTGATTTTACCAATAAATAGATAGATCAACAAACCAACGATCTGCATCTCTAAAAATTAACAGCGAAATGTACTTTTCAAAAAAAATAGTCATGTACCATGACTACATT
>Ga0207680_10000087_pt1 | contig 42546 bp, 44 predicted proteins | sample KBSS23metaG_FD_184321 | JGI IMG/M metagenome (GOLD analysis project Ga0207680, IMG submission 184321) | Switchgrass rhizosphere microbial communities from Kellogg Biological Station, Michigan, USA - KBS S2-3 metaG (SPAdes) (version 2) | ecosystem: Host-associated > Plants > Roots > Rhizosphere...
ACGCCGTCCGTTCCTGAACTCTATCCCAGCCGCCGCCAGCCGCCGCTGCACTCGCTTCCAGTTCACCCCGAACTTGGTGCCGATCTCCTTCAGCGTCATGTCCTGCTCGCAATACAAGCTCTTGAGCACAGCAGTATCGGCCGTCAGAGGCGCGAAGCGTCCCGCGTTGCTGCATTTGATCGAGCAAAACAGCCCACGGCTCTTTTTCGCCGCGTCCCGACGCCGCTGGTAAGGCGTTCCACAGTTGTTGCAACTCCGCGTTTCCGCGTAGGACCTGACATGAGTCAAAGGCGGTTCTCCAGGCTATGATCCAGATGCGATCTCGAATGTGCGGCGCCCCGACGGCAGAGGCAGGGATACAGTCCCAGAGACAATCATACCCGAGCGCGGCCAAGTCTCCGAGAACGTCTCCAAGCCCCCGTCCAAGCAAAGCTGAGACGTTCTCCACGATCGCGTAGCGGGGTCGTATCTCGCCAATGAGCCGGGCGAACTCGGACCACAGTCCGCTGCGCTCGCCGCCGATGCCGGCGCCTCGTCCGGCAACGCTGATGTCCTGGCAGGGGAATCCGCCGCAGATGAGGTCAACGCCCAGCCCTTTCGCGGAAAGATGCTGCGCGGACAACTCGCGCACGTCGTGGAATATGTGGACATCCGGCCAGTGCCTTGCGAGCACGCGGCGGGCGAAAGGCTCGATCTCGCAGAACGCCACCGTCCGCATGCCGGCACGTTCGAGGCCGAGGCTGAAGGCGCCGATGCCGCTGAACAGGTCGAGGACGCGGACCGGATTGTTAGTGCTCATACGAAGTCGCCAACTCGCTCAATCCTCCGTTAGCGGGAACTCTATCGATCTGTATGCCTCGGCCGCCGTTTGCACGGACCGCCGCATCGGCGGCAGAAGTCTTGCGCTGGTTGCAGTGCGGCCACCGCGCCGGGCTGTGCGTCTAATCCATCCCGAACGCCCTCGCGGAACGTCTCGCGGAACGTCTTGATCCATGCGTTGGCCAGTTGCATGCGTTCGCCTGGCGGGAAGCGCTCGATCATCTCGACCATGAGATTGCCTAGCAGCGCGTAGGCTTCTAGCGGATGAAGTTCGGCAAGCTGGTTCCGAATTATGGGGAAGTGCCTTTCGATCTCGGCCATGATCAGGCTCTCGGCATCCGCTATTATTTGCTGACGTGTGCGCACGTTCATGTCAACGCCTCGTCGATCATTGCTCGCCACACGAGTTCAACCTCGATCTGTAATCGTGGAACTGCCGAAACGTCTTCCGGCGATACCAGAAATCCACCGCCGTCATGGAACACGAGCCAGAGGCGAATGCCGCGATCAGGCCGATCCAGGGATATCCCACCGCAACATCTGCGATCGCGCCCAGGGCGCATACGATGGAGCCGACAGCGTGCAGCCGCCAGTCAAGTATGCCCCAGTGTGGCATCGGCCACCTCTCCAAACGAGCAATTGCGCACACTTTATCAATCTGTACACGCCCATTCCGTGCAGCCTGGCTCAGGCTCGAACACCGGCGGTACAGCTCGGCGTCAATCGGGATGCCGTTGTGCGCGATGGCCGCCGTTGCGGCCATGTAGGCGCCACGCCAGAGGGCGCGTGGCCAATCGATCAATTCCTTGGCCGCCATCGCCTGGAGCAACCGCTCGCCGGCGTCTGTGTGATGCAGCCCGGCTGCTGGTGGCCAACGCCTGCACTCTGCCGTCCACTCACGGGTATTGTAGTGCGTGCGCGCCATGTGCCAGCCGCTCCACTGGCAGTCCTTGCACTGCCCGGCATCGGTCTGGTCCCGCTCGCGTGTCTCAGTCATCGCTCGCTCCCCCAACCGCCTCCCGGCGGGGCTATCGTCGCCGGCCGGAGCCGCACCCGCATCCCGGCCTGGCCCTCGTCCTGCACTTCCATTCGGAGGATTCGCTTGTCCAACAGTTGTCGGACATGATCGCAGGCTTCGCTGAGTGGATACTTCTCGAGTAATTCTCGACCAATCTCGCTGCCTTGCAGCCAATCCTCGATCAGCGCATCGCGATATGCTATCGTCTCCTGATCCGTTGCCGGATGGCGCCCCCCGGGACGCCGCACAGCCTTCTGGCCTGGTTTCCGCCGGTGCTTGGACTGTGGCATGGACCTCGAACCCCTCTTGTTCAATGCCGCTTGCTTGCTCGCCGAGCGACGGCAGTGTCGGAAGCCAACGCGCACGGGCGGCCTCGCGCGCGGGTACGGACTCGGTAAGAGATAGGGGAAGGTTAGATTCTTCTGCAGAAGCTACCGTGCCAATTTGGCACACTAATAGCTCGACCTCGGTCGCCGTCTCGGCCGCCCGCGTGAGCTGCCTAGCGTGGCGCTGGCCCACGGTCAGGATCCGGTAGGTGTTGGGCGGCTGATACCGCTTGCCGGCGATCCAGCGGCAGGGCTGACGCGTCACCTCCAGCCAGTCGCCGGCCTCGAGCTCGGCCACATGGCGCCAGACGCTACGCAGTTTGCGTCCTGGCCCGGTCATGGTGTCGGCCTGCCGCTTGAACGATGCGTGGCCTGGCGGGGCGTAGCGGAACAGGCAGGCATAGAGGAAGCCGAGGGCTCCCGGTTTCAGGCTGGCGCAGGCGGTGATGTGCACGGCGGTTTTTTCATCTGGCGTCACAGGCTTCCCTCCCGGAAACCCGGCTCCTCCCCTCGGTGTGGGGTGCGCCCCAAAGACAAAACGACAAAGTGACGTCGCCCCCTTCGAGAGGGGTTGCGAAACGGCCCGCAATGTCCGATGGTGGGGTTGCAATCTTGTTTCCACCAACGTTTGACGTGCGTTTTGCTTCGGGGCGCGCCGGCCTACCTCGTCGGGAGGGAGAGCCGGCGTTTCCTTATTTCGGCATAGTGGTGCCTCGGTTACGGGACGTTCACGCTACGCTAGCGAATCGCTGGCTAGCAAGTGGCGATTGCTAACCTAATCAATCGATTGCCTTACCAGTGCAGGCCGCCGCCGGCGGCGGCGCTGATCAGCCAAATCGCGCCGGCCGGGACCACCAGTACGAGCACGACGCCGCCCGCCAGCATGCCCAGCGAGAACGCCAGCGGCACCAGAAACAGGCCGCACAGCCAGCCGATCGGCCCGGCGGCGAAGCAGGCCACCGCGCAGGCGCCGGCCAGGCCGCAGCCGCCCAGCAGCGCGGCGAGCCCGAGGCAGTACTGCGCCAGGCTCTGCTGGCGGGGCACGTGGCCGGGCACGGCGCCTGGGTGCGGCGTCGCGGGCAGCAGTGCGGCGTAAAGCATCAGCGCGCCGAACGCGGGAACGATGATCCAGCCGGCGAGGTTCATGGAAGGCGGTCAGTTTCATCGAGGTGAGCGAAGTGCGGCGTTGTGCTGCTTGACAGCGGCACGCAACTCCGCACACGCGGCGCGCCAGTCCGGACCCGCCGGATCGTCGCCCTGCTTGAGCGCATACAAAGCCATCTGCGCCTCGCATATCTCACGGTCATCCCGAGAGATCGGCTTGGACAGATCGAACCATTCGCCTAAGGGAAAGTCAGCCATCGTCGAGCTTCCTTCGTTACGCCGCATAGGCTTTGTTCAGCACGGCCACCACGCGGGGGTCGTCGCCCGGCAGCACGTGGCCGTAGACGCTCAGCGTGGTGCGCACGTCGCTGTGGCCGAGGCGGTTGGCGACGGTCTGCGGGGCGATGCCGGCGCTCAGCAGGGCGGTGGCGTGGGCGTGGCGCAGCCCGTGGATCGAGGCGGCGATACCGTCGCGGCGCAACCGCTTGCGAGCGGCGGCGATCACCGTGTTGGGCCGGAGCCAGCCGCCGGCGGCGGCGGCGAACACCGGGCGCTCGCTGTCGGGGCGGCCGAGCCGCAGGCAGCGCGCGCGCAGCATCGCCGCAACCTCGGCGGGCAGGCTTACCCGCCGGTAGCCGGCCTCGTTCTTTGGCGCCTTCCGGGCGACCGCGCCGAGCACGGTCTCCAGCGAGCCGGTGACCGCGAGCGTTTCGAAGCCGGCGGCGACGTCGCGCCAGCGCAGGGCGAGGAGCTCGCCGACCCGCAGGCCGGAGCCCAGCGCCAGCCGCAGGATCTCCTGCAGATCGTCCGGCGGGCCGGCGGCGAGCTCGCCGAACCGCGTCGGGTCGAGGATCTCCGGCCGGTGGCGCCGGCGCGGGTGCGCCTGGCGCAGCTCGGCCCACGGGTTGGTGGCGATCACGCCGAGCCGGGCGGCGTCGGCGAGGATCTGCCGGCCGAGGCGCAGTGTCTGGGCGATCGAGCTGGCGGCGAAGCGCGCGCGCGTCAGGCGCTGCTGCAGGCGCAGCCCGTCCGCGGTGGTGATCCGGCTGAGCCGCTTGTCGCCGAGCGCCGGCAGCAGGTGCTTGTCGAGGATGCCGCGGTAGCTGCCGGCGGTCTGTCCGGCGAGCCCCGGCAGGTGGCGGGCGATCCAGGTCTCGGTCCAGGCGCGGAAGGGCATCGAGGGGGTGAAGTCCGGCGCGCGGCCGTCGAGTTCCTCGGCGAACGCCGCCGCCGCCGCCTCGGCTGCACCCCGGGTGCCATGCATGTGACGGTAGCAGTCCTTGCCCTGCACCCGCACGCGGAGTTGCCAGAGCGGGTCAGAGTCAGGGCCGCCGCGCCGGCGGATCTGGATGTTGGCCATGGTTTTCGGTCCCGTCCGAGGATGAAGCTTCACCTATTGTGATCATCCAGACGTAAGCATTCCAGAGTCAAAACTACAAGCCAGCCCTGCGCGGGGTACATGCCAATGCGCATCCGAGGCCGGCGTGCCTACTCCCAGTCCGACTGCGCCGGATCCGGCGGCGCCGACGGCGGCGCGCGGCCGGGGAACAGCCAGCACCAGACCTTGGCGGTGGGCCAGCGCTCGGCGCCCATGCTGCGCTGGCCGGCGCCGAAGCGTGCGCGCAGGTGGCGGCGTGCGGTATCGGGATGCACGCCCCACAAATCGGCGACGCCGCGTGAATCAATCATCAACGGCACGCTACTGCGGGAATTGCGTTTTGCCACAGGCGATTGACGTTTTTTTAACGTTCTCCCATTGCTACCGGGAGGCGTAACCTGGCGCGGTCTCGACAACCGCCCGAGGTTACTCTGCGCCGCCGGGCGGCGACGGCGAATCACGTTTCCACTTGGTGACACTTCACATTAAAGTGAACGCCCGGCCGAAACGAGAATGCCCTGCTGTGCCCCGTTACGGCTCGCCGGTCACCAATGCTGAATCGACGCGCCGCCCCGGCCGGGGCGACTCTGCCCGCTCACGCGGTCGTCAGGGGGGGCGCCATGTCACGCTGCAGCAGCCAGGCCAGCTCGCCGCGTGAGCTGATCGAGCAACTCGGCGGCGCCAGCGCGATCGCCCGCGAACTCGGCGTGACACCCGCGGCGGTGGCCAACTGGGCGACCCGCGACGTGCCCGGCGCGCAGCACGTCGCGCTGCTGGTGCTGGCGGTGCAGCGCGGCGTCTACTGGCGCCCGCCCGGCTGGCCGCCGAGCCTGCAGCTGCGCTGGTATGCGCCGGCAGCGGCGCCCGCCGGTGGCGCGGCCGAGGGTCTTGCCGAAGCCGCCGACTAGTGGCGGCGCCGCCGTTCCGTGGCCTGGGCGGCCGGCCGCCGGCCGGTGCGCTGGCCCGCAGCCTGGCGGCGCGCTGCGAGGACGTGCTGCCCGGCATCCTCGCCGACTGCCGGGTCGAACCGGCGGAGGCGCGCGGCCACGGCCAGGACGGCGCACTGTGGGTGGTGGCGCTGCGCGGCGCCAAGCGCGGCGTGGCGCTGTGTACCTCGGAGCCCGACCGCTCGGGCGATATGCTCGCCCTGGTCGCCGAGGCGCTGTGCGGCGGCGACACCCGCGCGGCCTACGCCTGGGCGCTCGAGCGCTGCCACGGCGTGGTGGCGCCGCCGGCGGCCAGCGTCGAACGCCGGGTCGCGGACGACGCCGCTGAGGCGGAGACGCGCCGGCGCCGCGCCCTGGCAAAATATCTCAGCGCCCGCGCCAGCATCGCCGGCACCCCGGCGGCAAACTACCTGGCCGGCCGCGGGCTCACCGACGCGATGACGCTCGCCGCGCTGCGCTTTGCGCCGGATTGCTACTACGGCGGCCGCGCCCCGGCGATCGAGGCCTACCCGGCACTGGTCGCGCCGGTGATCGAGCCCACCACGCGGCGCTTCCTCGCGGCGCACTGCACCTATCTGGCACGGCGCGGCGGCGGCTGGGGCAAGGTGGCGCGCGAGCCGGCGCGTAAGGCGTGGGGCAGCTACCGCGGCGGGATTATCCCGCTGCGCCGTGGCGCCTCCGGCAAGCGGCTGCGCGACGCGCCGGAGGAGGAGCTGCTGATCGGCGAGGGCATCGAGACGGTGCTGTCCGCGGCCGTGATGCGCCCCGAGCTGCGCGCCGCCGCGGCCATCGCGTGCGGCAATTTCGCGGATATCGCGCTGCCCGCGCAGTTCGTCGGCGTGGTGCTGGTGCAGGACCGCGACGGCGAGCACCCCGGCGTCAGGCGCGCCTGCGAGCGGGCGATCGACCGCTGGCTGCACGAGGGCCGCGCGGTGACGGTGCTCAAGCCGCCGCCCGGGCATAGCGATTTTAACGCCTGGCTACAGGCACTCAGACAGGAGACCGTGGCATGACCGGACGCAGCGACCAGGCGGCGGTCGAACGGCTGATCGATGAGCTGCTCGAGCTGCTGGCGGTGCTCGACCCGCCGCTCGAGGTGGCGATCCCGGCGCTGGCGGCGGTCAGCGCGGTGGCGCTGGAGGAATACGCCGCGCTGCATCGTGTGGCGGTCCCCGGGGTGGTGCAGGCGATCCTGCGCGAGCTGGATACCCACGCGCTGTTTCAGCGCACCCGCGGCAGGCCGCACTGATGTCCGGTAGTAACAATCGCAACGACCCGGCGCGGGCGCGCATGCTGCGCGCGGTCACCTCGGAACCGCGCCGCAAGAACCCGTTCCTCGACGACGACGACGGCGGCCACGAGCGGCCGGCGTTCGTGCCGCTGGGCAATCTGGCGGCGTCCGGCGTGGCATTTCTCGACAGCCACGGCGCGATTCAGATGTGGCCGGCGCGGGATCTGTCGCGCAACAATCTGGCGCGGTTCTTTTCCGCGCGGCCGCGCTTCCTGATCGACAAATTTCCCCGCCTGAAGAAGGGCCAGAACAGCGGCGCGGATTCGTTCGCCGCCAACCTCGCCAGCGATTGGGTGTTCAATTCCTGTGGTTTCGAGGGCGCCTATGATCCACGCCGCCGGCTGCGCGGCCGCGGCGCCTGGCTCGGCGAGGACGGTGATCTGGTCTTGCATCTCGGCGACAGGCTGTGGACCCGCCACGGGCTGCTGGAGCCCGGCCTGCGCGGCGAAAAGATCTATCCGCAGGGTCCGCCGCTGATGCGTCCGGCGAGCGAGCCGGTCGATGATTCGGTGGGCGAGGCGGTGCTGGCGCTGCTCGACAAATGGCAATTCAAACAACCCGAGCTTGCCAAACGTCTCTTGTTAGGCTGGTGCGGCAGCGCGATGATCGCCGGCGCGCTCGATGTGCGGCCCGCGGTGTGGGTGACCGGCAATCGCGGCACCGGCAAAACCACGCTGCTCGAGCGCTGCGTGTGCGGGCTGTTCGGCGGTGGCGAATCGATCCTGCGCAGCACCAACACCACGGCGGCCGGCTGCTGGCAGATGCTCGGCTATGATTGCATCCCGGTGCAGCTCGACGAGGCGGAGCCCAGCCTGGACAACCGCAAGCTCACCCAGCTGGTCGAGATGATGCGCACCTCGTACAGCGGCGGCGACGTGCAGCGCGGCTCGGCCGAGGGCAGCGCGCACCAGTATCCGGTGCGCAGTTCGTTCATGTTCGGCTCGATCAATGTCATGCCGCTCAAGGCGCAGGACCGCTCGCGCTGCGCGGTGCTCGAGCTCGACGCGCTGCCGAAGGGCCAGCCGCTGCTGCTCGACTACGGTGCGCTGGCGCCGCTCGGCCGGCGGGCGCTGCGGCGCATGTGCGACGAGTGGCCGCGGCTGCGTGACGACGTGCTGCCGCGGTTCCGCGGGCACCTGATCGGGCTCGGCTGGGACGGTCGCGGCGCCGACACCTACGGCACGCTGTTCGCGTGCGCCTCGGTGCTGATGTTCGACGCGGCGGATCCGGAGCGCGAGCTCGCGTGCGTGGAGGCGGATCTGCTGGCGATGGGACGCCAGCAGGCGCTCGAGGAGATGCCGGACTACCTGCACATCATCAACCACGTCCGCGGCTATATGACCGACCAGTTCCGCGGCAACGAACGCCGGCCGCTCGGTGAGTTGATCCGCCAGGCGGCCGGGTTGTCGATCCGCCTCGAGCAGCCGCAAGGCGATCTGCAGCCGCCGGCGCGCAGCGAGGATGACGCCGAGCATTTCGCGCGCACCAACGAAGACTGCCTCGAGGCGCAGCGCTGCCTGATGGGCTACGGCATGAAGGTCACGTCGCTGCGCGACAGCGACGACAAGTTGTTGCGCTACGTCGCGGTGGCGAATCTGTCGGCGCAGCTCAATCATATCATGGCCGGCACCCACTGGGCGGGCGTCAGCGGCACGTCGGGCGTGTGGCGCTCGCAGCTGATGCGCGCGCCGGGCGCGGTCGCACACGACCGGCCGGTGTATTTCCGCGATGGCAATCACCGCGTGGTGCTGGTGCCGCTCTGGCTGTTCCTCGACCTCGAGGGCGACGGCGCCTTGCCGACCGAATGAGAGAAAACTACTCGCCGGCGACTGCCAACGACAAAATGTCGTCTGATGCAGATGTATGGACGATAGCGTTTGCAGGAGTGGCCGATGGCTGACAACTCTACGCGGTAAGATCGGCGGACATATTCCGTAGCGGAGGAAGCCCGATGGTCGAGGTAGCCCTCGTGATGGTTGGCCTAAGCGCGACCGCGCTGGGGTTCACCGTAGTCTGCCTGTGGAAAGAGGTCGGCCGGCTGCATCAGCGAATAGCCACGCTGGAGATGGTAGTGCGCCGGTTGTCGTGGCCGCCGGGCGTGGCGCATGCCTACCCGCCGGTGTCTGGCATCAGCGGGCCAGTCGCCAGCCGAGAAGTCGGGCTGGCCTGATATTCCGTCCGCAAACGACCTTAGCGGACGCAATTCCCCACCTGTCTAATATGCCGCTCAGTGTCGCCGTTGGCGTGGCAGCACCATCGGCTCGAGGCGCAGGGGTGTGCGGGTGGCCGGCCGCCGGCCGAGCGGCACCGGTGACCCGACCTTATCGTGGGCCTGTTGATTGGCCGCGAGCAACCGATCCGGTACGCTGTAGCTGCGCCAGGCGGGCGCGCGCAGCGCCGCTTGCGCCAGGTTGGCCAGCCACAGCCGGCCGGTCTCGTAGGCCAGCTGCTCGTCCTCGCTCCAGTCGTCGTAGGCGTAGGGGTAGCCCTTACCGGCGCGCGCGTCGCTGTAGCCCTGGCGGCCGCGCTGTAGCAGCGTCAGGCTGGCGTTCTCGACGGGGCGGTGCTGGAGCGCCGGCTGATTGCGCTGCCTCATTTTTGTATACGCGAGATGGTTGACGAGGGTGTCGCTCATTGGCTCGGTTGCTGGGTTCCGGCGACGGCACCTGTGCCGCCTGAGTCTGGGTCTTGCGTCTGTGGTTGCCGCACATATTCCGCCGTAGACCGGAAATCCTTACGCTTCCCCATATTCTTGACGAAACCAAGAGAACGATAGAACCGATCTAAGCCGCCCTTGGAGACGCCCTTATCCATCGGGTCGGCATTGAGAAATAGGGTTGTTCCCTGAGTGTCGGCATGAGCAACGAATTGTTGCATCGCATCGCGGGCTTGCCCTTGGCCGCGATATTCCGCTGGAGTCTTGACTAGAATCACCTCACCGGTATCGCCGGCACGGTCCAGGCCATAGGTGATTTCCGTCTTGCCTATCTGCGCCGTCTTGCTACCGCCGCCAGGCGTCCAGTCGAAGAGCGCATCTGGGGTCTTCATGCCGCCGGTTTTACCACCCGGCGCGTCGCCCACCATGCCGAGCACCATCGCCGGCGCCTCCTGCATGATCTCTGCCACCCGCGCCCGCGCCCTGTCCATGTCGGTGCCGAGGATTGGCTGGCCGCTGGTCGTCATCGCCTCGATCGGGTTGAACGGTCCTGACGGCACGCCCACCGACTGCGACGCATAGGGTGAGGTCGTCTCCGTCCCCACCGGGTTGGTCATGACCTGGCGGGCCAGCGGGCTGAGTTGATTGGCCGGCGGCCAGCGCGGCTCGAGCATCGTGGCTGGCCAACTGGTGCTTGGCGGCGCGCGGCCATACTCGTCGGTGGTGGCCAGCAGGCCGCCCGGTCCGAGCCGCGGATCCGCTTCGTCGTCGAGCAGGCCGCGACGGGGTGCGAAGAAATAATCCAGCAACGAGGCCATGGCTCAAGCGTATCGGCGCAATCCCGGCGTTACCAGCCCCTTGCGATCCCCTGGCCCAGGGCGTAGGGGCTGACGGGTTATCAGATGCCTTACGCCGCTGGGTTCGCACGTTGTACGAACGTGATGATTTTCACCGTGCGAGCAACGATCTAGCTAAGTCACTGATAGCAACTCTCAATTCCCCGTGCGCACGATCTGAACAATCTCACGGTAGTTTCCGTGTTAGCGCGCGCGCGCGCGCGCATGTAGGGATGTATGTACAGATTGTTAAGATTGTGCGAAGTGAAGAGGGATAGGCTCTTACGGGTCGAAGGTATCGCACAAAGTCGATCGTCGCGTGCGAGCAACGTGCGAACTCAGGTGATCGCGCCAGCGCGCTGAAATGCCTCAGAAACCCCTGGTACGGACGTAGCCGGCTACCAAGTGTGTGGCCGTTGGCCGCGTAACGAGGCCGAAAAACCGGTATCGGGATACTCGATCGTTACGGCTTTTGCGGTTGTAGTTGCGGTTTGGCATGCACGCGATGAGCTGGTCATAGTATTTGACATAATGTGACCGGTGGAGTGTGGCTTAAATCAAGGGGTTGCGGTCGAGGCACCCTTTGATGCACCCTGAGGCGGGCGCCTCGACCGCTGGGTCGGCGGCTCCGGCACGGGAGGGTCGCCAGCCGCTGGCCGCTGGACCCCCCCCCGGCGGGCCGCCAAGCCACCCCGTCGCCGGCGGCGCCCCCATGCGGGCACGAGGTGAAAAATTGCCAGCGGAAAAAATTTTTTTGGGAAATCGCCGGATCGGGCGGGGGCGCTGAATGGCCAACCCAACGCCGACCGCGACGTCGTTCGCGCCCGGCCGGTCGGGCAACCCGGCCGGCCGGCCCGCCGATAAGGAAATCGCCGCGCTGGCAAGGCGCTACACGCCCGACGTGATCCGCACGCTGGTCGACGTGTGCCGCAACGCGCGGGAAAACCCGTCGGCGCGGGTGGCGGCGGCCAACGCGCTGGCCGACCGCGGCTGGGGCAAGCCGCGCCAGGAGGTCGACCTCGGCGGCGGGCTCGGTCAGGCGCTGCATCTGCACCTGTACGCCGTGCAGCGGCTGGAAACCGCCCGCGCGGTGGCCGCGGACCTCGAGGCGCCGCCGATCGAGGGCGAAGCCGAGGACTACGCCGACCTGCTGCGCGAGGCGCTGCCGCCGCTGCCGCACGAGGCACTGCCGCTGTGGGACGCGGCGCCGGCCACCAGCGAGGGGGGCGGCGATGCGGCGAAACCCGCCGACTAAGCCGCCTGCAAGGCGACGGCTGCCTTCGCGTGGCTTCCCATGAGCGACAAAGGCGACAGCGAGCAGTTCAACGGGCTGACCCAGTCGGAGGCGCTGCAGCTCTGTGTGCGCCACGGCGGCGCGCTGTCGCTCGAGGAGGTGGACTTCCTGCACAAACTGGGTCGCGCGAAGAAACCGATGGGTTCGGAGGACGTGGTGCGGCTGCGCGGCCTGGTGGCGCGGCTGCGGGAGGAAGGGGCGTAATGCTGGCGCCCTCGCCCGCCGAGCTCGCCGGCGCGAAAAACGCCTTCGCGGTGCTGCTGACGCGCTATGCGCGCAGTCCGCTCGGGTTCGTGTCCGAAGTGCTCGGCGCCGAGCCGGATCGCTGGCAGCGCGAGGTACTGGTCGAGCTCGGGCACGGCCGCACGCGAATTTCGATTCGGTCGGGACATGGCGTTGGAAAATCGACGCTGCTGGCCTGGAGCATGATCTGGTTTTTGCTGACACGATTCCCGGTCAAGGTGGTGGTCACCGCGCCGACCTCGCCGCAGCTGTTCGACGCGCTGTGGCCGGAAATGCGCTCGTGGCTGGCGAAACTGCCGGCCGCCTGGCAGGCGCTGCTCGACGTGCAGTCCGACCGGGTGATGCTGCGCGCGCGCCCCGACGACGCGTTCATCTCGGCGCGCACCTCGCGCGCTGAACAACCCGATTCGCTGCAAGGCGTCCACTCGCGCAACGTCCTGCTGGTGGTCGACGAGGCGTCGGGGGTGCCGGAGCAGGTGTTCGTCGCGGCCCAGGGCTCGATGTCGACGGCGGGCGCGATCACCATCCTGGCGGGCAATCCGGTGCGGCTCACCGGCATGTTCTGGCGCACCCACACGCTCGAGGCCGACCGGTGGTACACCCGCCGGGTGTCCTGCCTCGACAGCCCGCGCGCATCGAAAGAGTTCGCCGAGGAAATCGCCAATCGCTACGGCGCCGACAGCAACCACTACCGGATCCGCGTGCTCGGCGAATTTCCGGTGAGCGAAGGCGATAGCCTGGTGTCCGCCCAGCTGGTCGAGGAGGCGATGGCACGCATCCCGACGATCGATGCGTCGCAGCCGGCGATCTGGGGGGTCGACGTGGCCAGGTTCGGCACCGATCAGTCGGTGTTACTCAAACGCCAGGGCAATGTGGTGACCGAGCCGCCGCGCCGCTGGTCGCGCTTCGATCTGATGCAATTAACCGGGGCGATTGTCGCGGAATACAAGGCGACGACCCAAAATCCGCCGGCGGCGATCGTGGTCGACGCGATCGGCCTCGGTGCCGGCGTCGCCGACCGGCTGCGCGAGCTGAAATTGCCGGCGATCGACGTCAATGTCGCGGAATCACCCTCCAACGAAGGGCGATTCGTGCGACTGCGCGACGAGCTTTGGCAATCGGTCGCCGACTGGCTCGCCACGCGCACGGTATCGCTGCCGTACGACGACGTTTTGCGCAATGACCTCTGCGCGCCGCGCTACGGGTTCTCGAGCGAGGGCAAATTGAAGGTCGAGTCGAAAGACCAACTCAGGAGCCGCGGAATATCCTCGCCGGATGCCGCGGACGCGCTATGCCTCACATTTTCTCCCGCCGCGTATCTCGCCGCCGCGTATTTGTCCGGACGCCTCTCCCAACCGATACGCCGGAACATCCGAGGCGTGCTGTGAGCGACAAGCGCACCCCGGAAAAGGCGCTGGCCGAGTTGCGGGCCATCTACGCCTCGGTGACGCGCGCCACCGGACGGCCGCCGGCCGGGCCGTTCCGCTCGGCGTCGGTGCCGGGCTGGAGCTACTACCCCGAGACGGGCGTCGTGGTCGGCGATGCGCCGGAGGACGTCGGCGATGCGCCGGAGGACGCGCGATGATCATTCTGCTGCTCGTGCTGGTGGTGATCCTGCTGGCGTTCGGAGGCGCCGGCTGGGGCTATCGCACGTCGCACCCGTATCCCTACTACGGCGGCGGCGCGCTGCTGCTGGTGGTCGTGCTGATCCTGCTGGTGGTGTTCTACCGCCCGGGGGTCTGGTGAGATGAGCGGCACCCAGCCAATCCCCGTCAGCACGATCGGCCACGCGCCGGACGCCGATCTGCAGCACCCGCTCGGCGCCGGCGAGACGGCGGCGCGCGAAACCGTGCTGATCGCCGAGCGCCCGGCGATGGACGAGGACGAGCTCACCGCGGCGTGGTGCGCGCTGTGGCGCGAAGCCACGGAATATTCCGACCGCCTCGATGCGGCGCGGGTGCGCGCGCTCGGGCTCTACAACGGCGACGCGATGGGCGACGAGGAGCCGGGCCGCTCGCAAATCGTCATGACCGAGGTGCGCGACACGGTGCAGGCGGTGATGCCGACGGTGATGCGGGTGTTCTGCGGCGCCGAGCGCCCGGTGGAGTTCTGCCCGCAGGCCGACGGCGACGAGGAGGAGGCCGAGCAGGCCACCGCCTACGTGCAGCACGTGTGCTTCAACGAGTGCGACGGGTTCCGCGCGGTACACGACAGCGCGCTCGACGCGATGCAGCTGCGCGCCGGCTGGGTGCGCTGGTACTGGGACACCGCGGTCGATGTCGCGACCGAGAAATACGCCGGCCTGCTCGAGCAGCAGACCGCCGCACTGATCACCCAGCCCGGCGTGCGGGCGCTCAAGGTGGTGCGCCGGCCGGCCACCGAGGACGAGATGATGGGCCTGCAGAGCTCGCCCGAGGGCCAGCTGGTGCAGCTGCGCCCCGGCGCGCCGCTGCTGCTCTACGACATCACCATGACGCGCCGCGTGCCGCGCAACCGCCCGGTGATCGAGGCGGTGCCGACCGAATTGGTGCGCATCGATCCCGACGCCTCGGGTCCGCACGATGCGCGCGGCACCTTCATCGTCAGGGTGATCCCGGTGTCCGATCTGGTGGCGCGCGGCTTCGATGAGGACGCGCTGGCCGACTACGCGTCCGCCGGTAATCCGCGCGAGGCCAATATGGTCACCAACAAGCGCGACGTGCTGGCCGCCGGCGTCGGGCGGTCGCTGTCGGGCGACACGTCGATGCATCTGGTCACCTACACCGAGGGCTGGGTGCGGATCGATTTCGACGGCGACGGGATCGCCGAATTGCGCCACATCGAGGCGGTCGGCGATAGCGCCCAGAAAATCATCAGCAACGAGGGCGCGTCGCATGTGCAGCTGGCGCGCATCACGCCGTTTCTGGTCGCGCACAAGGCGATCGGCGAATCCTACGCCGACCGGGTCGGCGATCTGCAGGACATTTCATCGCGGGTGATGCGCAATATCCTCGACAGCATGGCGGAGTCGATCCACCCGCGCACGGTGATCGTCGACGGCCAGGTGCCGGTCGACGACGTGCTCAATACCGAGATGGGCGCGGTGATCCGCGAACGCGTGGCGGGTGCGGTGCGCGAACTGACCAAGCCGTTCATCGGCCCGCAGGCGGCGCCGATCATCCAGCTGCTGACCGCGGTAAAGGAGCAGCGCACCGGCATCACCCAGGGCAGCCAGGGATTGAATGCCGATGCGCTGCAGTCGACCACGGCGATCGGCATCTCGGCGCAGATATCCGCCTCGCAGGACCGGCTCGAGCTGGTGATGCGGTGCATCGCCGAGGGCTGGAAGCACGTCTACGCCGGCGTGCTCGACATGATGTGCGAGCATCAGGACCGCGCGCGTACGGTGCGGCTGCGCGGCAAATGGGTGCCGGTCGACCCGCGCGCGTGGATGTCGCGGTTCCAAGTTGTGGTGGACCCCGCAGTGGGTCGCGGCACGCTCGCCGAGCGGCTGCAGATCCTGTCGGCGATCGCCGGCAAGCAGGAGACGCTGTTGCAGACGCTCGGGCCGACCAATCCGCTGGTGTCGCTCGGGCAATATTCCAACACGCTGGCGGATATGCTGGCGGCCGCCGGGATCCGCAATCAGGGGCGGTACTTCGCCGATTTGCCGAGCAATTTCGCGCTGCCGCCGCCGCCGCCGAAGCCGTCGCCCGACGAATTGCTAGCGCAGGTCGAGGTGATGAAAGCCAACGCCGGTGCGGCCAGCGATGCGGCGGCGACCCGGCAAAAGACCCAGCAGATGCTGATCGATGACGACCGCGCGCGCGACCAGGCGAAGGTGACCGCAATGCTGCAATTTGCCGATCTGATGGGGAAATACCCGCACCTCTCGCTGGACCCGTCGGTTATCGTGACATTGCTCGACCGCGAGCCCGAGGTCACCGCGGCGCTGTATCAGGCGGCGGCGCCGCAGCCTGGGGCGGCGCCGGGCACGCCCCCGGGGGCACCGGGTGCGCCACCCGGCGAGCCGCCAGGGGCCGCCATCCCGATGCCGCCGCAAGGTGCCGCCGGGCCGCCGCGGCCGGGGGCCTCGCTCGGCGACAGCCGGATGTTCTTGCCGCCCCAGCTGATCCAGGCGCTGGCGACCTATCAGCGGGCGGCCGCCGGCGGTCCGCAATTCCCTGCGCCGGTCGCGCCGCGGGCTGCGCCATGAGCGGCGTCGAGGGGTTCGACCGCCACCGCGCCGCGGAGATGCTGGCCAGCAATCCGCTGTTCGCGCTGCTGCTGCAGGAAATGAAGGACGACGCGGTGGCGACGTGGAAGCGCTGCGAAGGCGTCGGCCAGCGAGAGGAGATGTGGATGCGGTATCGCTGCATCGAGGAGATCGAGCGCCGCGTCGAGTCGGTGATCGCCGAGGCGAAATTGCAGGCCGACCGCTATCGCCGCGCCGAACGGCGTGAGGCGGTGGCGCGATGAGCGACGATCCCAAGGCGCCGCGCAATCCGGGCGGCATCCGGCCGGACCCTGACGGGCCGCCGGCGCGGCGGGCGTTCAGTGTCGACGATGCGCTGGCCGCGCTGCAGGCGAAGCGCCAGCAGGCCACCGAGGCGCGCGGCAATGGGCGCGGTGGCCCGCTCGGGCGCGCCGCCGAGCCGGAGGCGGAGTCGGAGCCGGAGCCGCGCCAAGGAAACGGCAATGGCAACGGCAGCCTGGCGCATCGCGAATACCAGGACGGCATTCCGCCGCCGGCGGATCTCGCCGAGATCGGCGGCGACTACGACGACGACGGCGATGGCGAGGCCGGTGCGGCCGAGGCGGCGGACGACGGCGAAGCGGCGGAGGCCGAGCCGTCGTTCAGCGTGACGATCGGCGGCGAGCAGCGTCAGGTCGGCCTCTCCGAGCTGCTCAACGGCTATATGCGCACGCAGGACTACACGCGGAAATCCTCGGAGACCTCGGCGCAGCAGCGGCAATTCGCCGACGCCTACGCGCAGCTGTCGACGATGCGCGGCCAACTCGAGCAGCGCCTGGCGCAGTTCACCACCGCGGCCTCGCGCGAGTTCGAGGCGCCGACCGACTGGGTCGAACTGGCGCGCACCAATCCGATGGAGTGGGCGGAGAAGCGCGCGCGCTACGATCAGCTGCAGGAGGCGAAGGCCGAGGAGGCGCGGCTCGGCCAGCTGCGCCAGCAGGAGGATTTCGCGCGCAAGCAGGAGATGCTGCGCGTCGGCAACGACGTGCTGATGCAGTGGATCCCCGAATGGCGCGACCCGGCGAAGCGCACCGCGCTGCAGGCCGAATTGAAGGAGTTCGCCAGGAGCGTCGGCTACTCCGATCAGGAGCTGAACAGCGAAATCCTCGATCCGCGCTACGTCGTGGTGTTCGCCGACGCGATGAAATTCCGCAAAATGAACAGCCGCCGGGTGCAGGTGCCGCCGGCGCAGGATCCGCCGCGCCGGCCGCTCGGCCGCGGCGGCCAGGCGCCGGCCACCGGGGCGACGCGCGCCCAGCAAGCGGCGGCCGCGCAATTCTCCGCGGCGCCGACGGTGAACAACGCGCTGGCGATGCTGAAAACCAAGCACAAGTTGAACTGACGTGCAGCGCACGCTGCCGGAGCCGGCGTGCGACATTGCCGCACAGTTGCGCGCGGTGCTCGATCCGCGCTCGGCGAAGGACGCAGTGTATTTGGCCCCCGGCACGCCGGAGCCCGAGAGCGCTGGCCTCGGCCTGCACCGCGTGGCGCGCGACGCCGGCGTGCTGCTCACCAGCAACCGCACCAAGGCGGAGATTTTCCGGCGTATGCCGACGCTGACTGAGCGCGCGCTGGCGCTGCTGCTCGACTACCCGGAAGCGAAAGACGATGTCCGCCGTGCCGGCGGCGAGCCGGTGGTGGTGCAGGGCGTCGCGCCGGACGGGGGCGTCGTCTACGAGGCGGCCGCCTCGCGGCGACACGTCGCGCGCACCGTGCGCGCCGCGCAGGCGGCGGTGCCCGACGGCATCGTGCGGCTCACCGATCTGCGCGGCGCGCTCGAGGCGCGCGTGGCGGCGTATTGCGACGGCAGCTGACGGCCGAGACCTCGTCGGAGTGAGGCCGGAGGGTGGCGCGCCGCGGCGACATTGGCGGCCTAGCCCACGAGCCGCGGCGTTGACCATCTTGCGTGCGATTGTTCACAGTTGCTGAACGGCGCTAGGTTTTTTGCGACTCGGCGGTAAAAGCGGCTTGACGTGACACCGCTTGCGGCGTGAAGGTCGGCCGGTATCGCGGCCATGGCAGTTCCCCGCCGCACGGTGGACCCGGACCAAGCAACGCCGCGATGGCGTGTCGCCGAACACGCGGCCGCCAGGCTCCGCTCAGAGTCCCCCGCCCGCGCGCGGACCCGGACCAACTGACCGCGGCCTGGCCTCGCCAGCACTCGGGCAGACCGCACAGCGATTCCATCAACCCGCACGCCTGGACGGCGTGCTTTGGGAGACTGTGCAAATGGCCGTTGCCTCCGCTGGCGCCGCGATCGCCAACACCTTCATGTCGACCGGCGCCTCGGCGCCGACCAATCTGCGGGAGGACCTGTCCAACGCGATCTGGATGATCGACCCGGAAGAGACCCCGCTGGTCACCGCGATCGGCCGCGGCACGCCGGCCGAGCAGATCAAAAGCGAGTGGCTGCTGCAGACGCTGCAGGCGGCGGACAGCAACGTGCAACCCGAGGGTTTCCGTTACGCCGCGCAGCCGGCGAGAACCCCGGCGCGGCTGTTCAACGAATGCCAGATCATGTTCCGCTCAGTGACCGTTTCGAACACGTTCCGCGCGTCCAACAGCGTCGGCGGCGAGGAGTGGAACCGCCAGATGTTGTTGAAGGGCAAGGAACTGCGGCGGGATCTGGAATGGTGGGTGACGCGCGGCAATGTGCGTGCGGCGACCGACCCGCGGCAGATGTCCGGGATCCAGTGCTTCATCAACCAGGGCAGCATGGGCAGCGGCACCGGCGCGATGCCGGTCGGCGACGGCTCGAATGCCCCGATCGCCGGCACCGCGCGCACCTTCACGCTGGATCTGATGGCGGCGGCGATGCAGCAGGCCTACAGCAACGGCGGCAAGCCGACCGCCGTGTTCATGTCGCCGCGGCTGAAACGGGTGTTCTCCGGCAGCGCGGTCGGTGGCGCCGGCAATACCATCGTGGCGCAGCAGGTGGTGCAGTCGACGGCGACCGAGCCGATCACCATCGCCGGCGCGGTCGACGCGTATCTCTCGGATTTCGGCCGGCTGCAGATGGTGCCCGACATTTTCATGCCGGACGGGGTCATGCTGATGATCGACCCGAACTACGCCGACATCGCGCCGCTGAGCGGCCGCGACATGCTGACCGAGCGGTTCGCCATCACCGGTGACGCGGCCGACGGCGGTGTGACATTCGAGGGCACGCTGCGCGTCGAGGCGCCGAAGGCGCACGCGATGATCGGCGATCTGTCGTAATGCTCGATACCGTCAGCCGCCACGGCGTGCGCACACAGATCAGCTGGGAAAACGGCCTGCCGGTGTTCCGCCGGGTGCAGGACGTGCGCGCGATCCTGGCGCAGAACGCGCGCCAGCGCAGCGTCTATGACCGCGCGGTGGCGCGCAAGAATCCCGCCGGTATCCGCCCGGTCGCGCGCATCCCCTGGGTGGTTATCCAGCAGCTCGAGCAGATGGGCATCATGCGCGGGCTCGAGGTGATCGACGAGAAACGCTTCCGCGGGTTTCTCAACGACCACCTGGCGCGGCATCTGCGGGTGGATGACGGGGCGCCGGTGTAATGACGCGCCTTGAGCTCGAGACAAGTATCTATGCCTACCTGCATCGCGCGAATTTCCGCACGCCGGTGGCGAATTTCGACGCGGTAAAAAGCTGGGTGGCGCTCGGCGAGCAGGACGTCAACCTCGATCTGCGCGCGCGCTGCATGATCCGGCGCGTGTCGCAGACGGTCGACGCGGCCTATTTGCCGCTGCCGTGCGACTACATCGAGGCGGAGGATCTGCGGCTGTCGACCGGCCGGCAGCTGGTCTACCGCGACCGCCAGCAGATCGGCGATATGCTGCAGGTGCAGAACGGCGCGCCGCCGGTCAGCGGCATGCCGCCCCACCCGACCGTGGTGCTGCCCTACCTGCCAACCGGGCCGCTCTATTACAGCGTGGTCGGCGACCTGATGGAGCTATGGCCCTACGCGGTGCCGACCGCGCCGCTGCCCGACGGCTGGCAACCGACCACGCTGGAGATGGCGTATTTCCAGGCCCAGTCGCTCGGCCCGGCCGACACCGACACCACGCCGGTGCTGACCGCGCTGCCGGGCGCCTATCTCTGGGGGGCGCTGAAATACTCCGCGCCGTTCCTGCGCGACGATGGCCGCACTGAGACGTGGGCCAATAATTACAACGCCATCGTTGCGAAATCGAACCTCGCGAAAGAGCGCGCGGCGTCGGCCGGCTCGCGGCTGGTGCAAAGCTTCCGGCGGGTGGGATGAGCGGCGCCGCGCTGCGCGCACTGCGCCAACTGCCGCGGCAGCGACTGAGTGCCGCCGAGCTCGCCGCCGCGGGTGGTCCGCGCCGGCTCGGCCGCAGCGCGCGCAGCAGCGTGCCGTTCGATCAGCGACCGTTCGAGCTGGCGCTGCTGACGCGCAACGTGAGTTGGAATGCACCGATGCCGGCCGATGCCGAGCTCGCCGGGCGCGGTTACGCGCGCCCGCCCGTAGGGACGCTGACACACAGGAGCCGGAGCCCGGCAGAATGGAGTAACGCGCTGCCGATCCTGTGGCCGCAGGCGCGCGACGACTGGGGGCTCGCCGCCTATGTCGGGTTGCTCGAGCACGGCGACACCAACGTGCTGGCGACCGCGCCGGTGCCGCTGGTGCCGTATGTCGTGCTGGCCGGTGATCAGCCGGCGATTGCCGCGGGCGATCTGTTGGTCGACGGCGTCGCGGCACAGACCCGCCGGCCGTTCGGCGTCGGGCGCTACAGCACGGTGGTGTATTCGGCCTACCCGCCGGAGGGCGGGGTGTTCGACATGGCCCTCGCCGGGCTCGGCTACGAGTGGGCGGCGCTGGACGCCGCCTGTGCGGCCTGGCAGCCGCTGCAGGTGATCGCCGGCGGATGCGCGCCATGAGCGATTACACGCTGACCGCGAATTTTTCGCTCTACAAGCCCACGCCGGGCGCCGACGACGATGTCTGGGGCGACCACCTTAACCTCAACGCTGATACGCTCGACGAATTAATTCAGCGCTATCTGCCGCTTTCCGGTGGCGGCATGGTCGGCCCCTTGACGCTGGCTGGCGACGCCGCCGCATCATTGCAGGCCGTGACGTTGCAACAGCTAAACGGCGCAATTTCCGGAGCTCCGTTCCTGCCGCTGACGGGCGGCACCCTAGCTGGGCCGCTGATACTTTCGGGCGATCCAGCCACTGCCCTCGGCGCATCTACCCGCCAGTACGTTGATGCGCAGATTGCGTCAGCTCCGTTCCTACTGCTAGCGGGCGGCACCCTAACTGGGTCGCTGACACTGGCCGCAGATCCGGTGAGCGCGCTTGGGGCTGCAACCCGGCAGTATGCCGATCTGCGTGTGCTACGCAGCGGCGACACGATGGTCGGCCCGCTGATACTTTCGGGCGATCCAGCCACTGCCCTCGGCGCATCTACCCGCCAGTACGTTGATGCGCAGATTGCGTCAACGAACGGCACAACTGCCGCAAGCTATGTGCCGCTGTCGCAGAAGGCCGCCGCCCTCGGTGTCGCCACGCTCGATGCGACCGGCAAGTTGCCGACCGCGCAGATGCCGGCGGCTGCGACGGGCACGCTGAGCTACAAAGGCGGTTGGAACGCCGCCACCAACACCCCGACCATGGCGTCGGGCGCGCTGGCCGGCGGCGTGCTGCAGCCCATCGGCAATTACTACGTGGTCACCGTGAGCGGGACCACGGCGGCGATCGACGGTGTGACCAGCTGGGTGGCCGGCGACTGGATCGCGTCGAACGGCACGATCTGGCAGCGCGTGGTGAACTCGACGTCGCCGTATCTTCCGCTGACGGGCGGCACACTCTCAGGTGCGCTGACCACCTTCGGCGGTGGGATTATCACGCAGCTCGATCTGCGCATCCCCGACGTGGCGTATGGCTGGCAGGATGCGGCCGGCAATTTCGGCGCGACGATCGACACGGCCGGCGGGTTTCACATGCCGGCGGCCTATGTCACGGGTAACCCCACGGTCGCCCTCGGCCTGGCACCCAAGCAATACGTCGATAGCGCGGTCGCTGCCGGCGTGGCTGCGTTCCTCCCCCTTGCGGGCGGTCAGCTCACCGGCCCGCTGACCGTCGCTGGCGGTGTGGTCGTTGCCCAGCTTGATCCACGCATACCTGATGTTCCATTCGCCTGGCAGGACGCCGCCGGCAATGTCGGCGCCATCATCAGCGCAACCGGAACGCTGTTCTGGCCATCACTCCAGACGAATGCGCTGACCGTCAGCAATGTTGCCGCCACGACAATCAGTATCGGTGCAGATACGTTTGGCGCCGCTGATCCGCGTATTCCAGATCTCGCCTATGTGTGGCGAGATGCTGCCGGCAACATCGCCGCCGGGTTCGACAAGAACGGCGTGTTCAACGGTACCGTTGCCGGCATGGTCACCACGGGTTACGTGAACGCCAATGCCGTATTGCTGGCCGGCAGCGCGATGACTGGCCCGCTGTTGCTGTCAGGCGATCCGCCGGCTGGAGCTAATGCGCAGGCAGCGACCAAAGGCTATGTCGATCAAATGGTGCTCAGCGCTGGAGGTTCCGGTCCAGGGACCGATCCGACGTTCAACAGCGTCAACGTGAACGCTGGCTACTATTTCGGTGGCCAACTGCTCATCAAGGCGACGGCGCAGATACCCGGCAATCCCGGCGTGCCTGGCATTCCGAACACCCATGTCGGGCTGGCGATCAACTCAACTGGCGCCGGCAACGTGCTGATCGGCTATCAGACCGGCGGCGGCCAGCTTACCGGCGGCCTCACATTGTCATCGGCCGAGAACACCTATGTCGGTATGCAGGTCGGAGCTAATCACTCAGGCGGTGGCCAGCAGAACGCGGCGTTCGGCTGCGGCGCGCTGCGTGTCGATCCCAACCCAGGCAACGTGTGCGTCTTTGGGTCCGACGCGGCGCGCAACTCGACCAATAATCTACGTGCGATCCTGATCGGCGCGCACTCCGGGCGCAACGGGAACGGCATTACCGACAGCATCCTGATCGGCCACTGGACGATGTATGGCACGGACGGTGTGATGCCGCCCCTCGTCAATACCGTGTCGATCGGTTCCTACACGCTGTCCGACCCGAACATGGGGTCGGCCAGCAACTCGGTGTTCGTGGGCGCCAACGTCGCGAAGAAAGGCCAGAGCGTTCCTGGCAATCTGCTGCTTGGCCCCAATGTTGGTTCAGCCACGCTCATCAACGGCACCGGCCTGATCTATCTCGGGGCGAGCGGCGCAATCGACGCGGCCACTGCGACCGAGAACCATACTTTCCGTTTGGGGAATCACGCGACCAACCTGATGCGCGCGACCGGCATCAACACGGCGTCGCCCAAGTTCTTCTTCGACTGGCTGCCGGCGTCCACCAGTTACAGCGACGACACGACGGCAAAGGCCGGCGGCGTGCAGTACGGTCAGCTCTACCGCAACGGCAGTGCCGTGCAAGTCTGCTGCCTGGCATAGGAGACACCACACCATGCCGACCGCCATCACCATCGCAGGCGTTGACTTTTCGGCCTCCGCCATAGTCAAGCCACTGCCGGTGATCGCGGGCCTGGACACCTGGGCGTATCTCGGCAAAGACCTCGCTACATCGCAGAACGTCGGCCCAGGCGGTGCGTTCACCAACTTCACCGCTGGGCCGCCGACTTATTTCCCGACCTACATCCATTGCCAAAACGCGACGGGTGCGCTCCAGACCGCATCGTCGTTCCACACGGCTGAGACGGCACTGATTGCCTGCCGGCAGACGCCGGTGGCCTCGCAGGTCGGCACTCAGGTGTTCATCATCGGCAACTACTACAACGGCTATATCGGATATACCCCCTATGTTGGCGGATCGACTGCGATCCAGATGTACAACGGCGCCACGGTCAATATGTCTCTCGTGACGCCACCGGTCACTGACTGGCGGTTTTTTGCCTGCACGATCGGCGGCGGTGTGGTGCCGGCGGTCTATGACCTCACCAAGAACCTAAGCAACATCGGCGCCACGCCCTCGACCAACACCGTCGGCGCGATGTTGAAAATCCTCGGTTCCAGTCAGGCCGCAAATCTCGCGACGAACAACGGCGCCTGCGACATCGCGTTCTTCGCCAGCTACAACGCGATCCTGACCAAGCCGCAGATCGACGCGATTTATGCGAGCGTTAAGCAGTCGCTGGCGTTGCGCGGGATCGCAGTATGATCGAGCCCGACACGCCGATTGCCGTCAGCATGAGCGCGCAGCAATGGGGCGTCGTGCTTGAGGCGATCAGTCATGCGCCGTATCGGGTAGTGGCGCCGATCTTCGCCGCCATCCAGCAGCAATGCATGGAGCACGACCAGGGAACCGAGCAGATGCCGTCGCGGGTTAACGGTGGCGCAGCCGGTGACCGAACCGCTCCCAGGCCAGCAGGAAGCGACGGAAGTAAGGGCGCCTAGCATGGCGGATCCAACCACCCCCCATTATAATTACACCCTGCCGACGGTCGGCCTGGACCGCGACGCCTGGGGCGACCTGATCAACAACAACTGGACCAAGCTGGACGCCGATCTGTGGACGGCGACCAGCGGCGGCGGGTCACTGCAGACGCAGATCAATGCCATCAAAGCCGCGCTCGCCAATACCATCGAGCCGGTCGGCTCGCTCAAGCCATGGCCGACGGCGACGAGCCCTGGCGGCTGGCTCCCGTGCGACGGCTGGGCGATCAGCCGCAGCGGCTTTCCGGATTTGTATGCCCTGATCGGCAACACCTACGGCGCGGGTGACGGCGCCACCACCTTTAACTTGCCGAACTACGTCGGCCGCGTGTTGGTGCATCGCGACAACGGCACCATTTTCGTTGGCACCCTACACGGCGAAAGCGGCCATGTGCTGACCGCGAACGAAATGCCATCGCACAGCCATACCGGCATCACCGACTTGCAGGGCGTGCATAACCACACGGTGGACCCCGGCTTGCTGGGTAGCGCCGCCGCCGGCTTCCAGCAATTCATCAGCGTTCCGAACCAGGCCGGCGGCACGCCGCTGACCACCAGTCTCGCCGGCGGGCATCAGCACAACCTGTCCATTGCCGCCGCCGGCGGCGGTGCCGCGCACAACAACATGCAGGCGGGCGTCGGTGTGCAGTGGATGATCAAGGCGACCAAAACCGTTATTCCGTAGGAGGACGACATCATGTCTGAGCAACTGCCTGCCGATGACCCCGAGGTCGGCCAGTATCCCTACACAAAGCCGCCGCCGATCGAGCAGCGGCGGTTCCACGAGGACCCGAAACCGTGGGACGCGGCGCTGTTCACGCAAATCATGCAGGGCCGCGGCGCGCCGCCGCCAAGGCCCGGCTACGAACACCAGCAGCGCGCCGTGGGGCGGCCGGACGACACGCCGTCGGATCTCGCGGTGTCGGGCGGCATGACCGTCGCCGAGCTGCTGGCGATGCCGGCGGAGGAGGCGCAGCAGGCGATCGACGCGCTGCGCGAGCAGGCCGCGGCGCTCGCCGAGCAGCGGCGCATCCTCGCCGAGGAGTTGCAGCCCGACGAGCCGGCGCCGGCACCAGAACCGCCCGCGCCGACCCCGCAGCCGCCGATGCCGCAGACCCCGCCGCCGCAGCCGTCGCCGCCGGAATGACGCTGCCGCTCCAAATGACGCTCGGCCAGCTGCTGGCGCTGCCGCAGGCCGAGCGCATCGCCACGATGCGGGCGCTGACCGAGCGCGCGGCGGCGCTCGGCGACTACCGGCTGGAGCCCTCGCCGCCGAACACCCAGCAGGGCGACGGCAGCGTCGGCGTGATGCGCATGCCGACCGCCTACCCGGGCACCTTGCTCGCCACCGATAAGGACGAGGACGAGGGTGGCCGGTAAGCGCGTCGCCCTGACGCTGCCGCCCGGCTCGAAGCGGCGCGCCACGCCGCAGGACACCCGCGGCGGTTGGTGGGATATGTCGTTGGTGCGTTTCGCCGGCGGCATGCTGACGCCGATCGGCGGCTGGAAAACCCTACCCGGCGTGCAGACCAACGGGCCGGTGCGCAACCTGCTGTCGTGGCGCGACCTCGATCGGCTGCGCTGGGTGGCCGCGGCGTCGCTGGCCGACATCGTCGTGTGGGACGGCGCCACCGGCACGGTGATCTCGCCCGGGGATTTCGTGGCGGGCCAGGCCGCCGGCCTGCTCGACGGCTACGGCATCGGCGGCTACGGGCTGGAGACCTACGGCACGCACCGCTCGCTGGAGCCGGAGCAATACCGCGCGGGGCCGGGCGACCAGATCGCGCTCGACAATTACGGCGAGACGCTGCTGGCCATGGGCAGCGCCGACGGGCGGCTGCTGCAATGGTCGCCGGAGCTGCCGGTTACCACGCAGATGACGCCGGTCGCCGGCGCGCCGACCGGGCGCAGCTGCATCACCACCGACGAGCGCAGTGTCGTCATCCTGGGTGCTGCGGAGGACCCGCGTCGGCTCGACTGGTGCTCGCTCGAACTGCTCACCGACTGGGCGCCGACCGCGACCAATACCGCGGGCTCGCTGCAGCTGCGCTCGACCGGCACCGGGCTGGCGATGCGGAGGGTTGCGCAGGGCGTGCTGATCTGGTGCGACGACGACGTGCATCTGCTGCAATTCGTCGGCACACCCTACGTCTACGGCCTGCAGCGCATCGGCAGCGGCTGCGGGCCGATCGGCCCCGAGGCGATGGTCGGCTGGGCGGGCCGCAGCGTGTGGATGGGCAAGCAGAATTTTTGGATTTACGACGGCGGCGTGCAGCCGCTGCCGAGCGATATCGACGGATTCGTGTTCAGCGACCTCAACGTTGTCACCGCCGGCCAGACGTTTGGCTACCACAACGGGATTTTCCCCGAGATCACCTGGCACTATCCGTCGGCTGCGGCGACGTCGCCGGATCACTACGTGACGTGGAACTACAAGGATCGGCTGTGGACGCACGGCGTGCTGGCCCGCAGCATCGGCTCGGAGCCCGGCGCGTTCGGCCTGCCGCTACTGGGCACCGTGGCAGGCACCGTCTACCAGCACGAAACCGGCTATCTCGCCGACGGCGCGCCGCGCGGTGCCGCGGTCTACGCCGAGACCGGCGATCTGCAGATCGGCGACGGCGATACGCTGGTGCAGCTCGATGCGATCTACCCGGATCTGCGCCAGCCGCAGCTGGTGCAGTTTCATTTGAAAGGACAGCTCGAAGCGGCCGCCGGCGAAACCGATTTCGGGGTGTTCGCCCAGGAGCGCGACGACGGCGTCATCGACACGCTGCTCGACACGCGCTCGCTGCGGCTGCGCATCGAGGGGCTGCAGGACGGCCCGTGGCAGCTCGGCCGCATCCGCCTCGGCCTGACCCCGGGACCCGGCCGATGAGCGGGCGCCCCGCCATGCCGTCGCTCCGGCTGCCGCGCGCGGCGCGCGGGGCACCGACGCCGGAGGAGTTCAACAACGCGATGGCACAGCTCGAGCGGGCCGACTCGGCCAACCTGAAAACCGGCACCACGCCCGCCTTGCCGGCGCTGGTGCTGACCGCACCGGACGGCTCGGCCTGGACGGTGACGGTGTCGGCCACCGGCGTGCTGAGCACGGTGCCGGCGCGATGAGCCCGCGGCTCGATCCGGCGGAGGCGCGCGTCGTCGACTGCCTCGAGCGCGCCCTCGCGCTGGCCGGCGGGACGCATGATTTCCAGAGCGACGTGGTGCCCCGGCTGCTCGACGGCCGGGCGCAATACTGGCAGCGCGGCGCGGCGGCGATCGTCACCGAGATCCACCACTACCCGCGCTGTCGCGACGTCAACTACTGGCTGGTCGGCGGGCGGCTGGCCGATGCGTTGGCGCTGGTGCCGGAGATCGAGGCCTGGGCGCGCACCCAGGGGGCGACGCGCGCCGTGGCGTTCGGCCGCAAGGGCTGGGCGCCGGTGCTCGGCCGGCTCGGCTGGCAGGTGGCCGGCACCGGCTATCGCAAGGAGCTCGTGCAATGAGCAAGGGCGGCGGTGGCGGACCGCAGACGGTGACCAACAAGACCGAGTTGCCGGCGTGGGTGAACCAGGGCGGCGCGGAAAATCTGGAGTACGCCAAGCAGGTGGCGGCGCGGCCGTATGAAGCCTATGCCGGCCCGACGGTGGCCGGGCTGACCGCCGACCAGACCAGCGCGATGGACTGGATCCGCGCCAACTCGACCGGCGCCGCCGACGCGATCAGCGGTGCCACCAGGGCCATCACCGGCGGCAATCTGGCGACGACGGCGCAGTCGCTGTTGAATCCCTACCTCGGCAACGTCGAGGCCGGCGCGGAGGCGCAGCTGCAGCGCAGTGCCGACCAGGCGCAGAACGACCTGGCGAGCCGCGCCGCCTCCGCCGGGGCGTTCGGCGGCACGCGCTTCGGCGTGCAGTCGGCCGAATTGGCCGGCAACATCGCGCGGCAGGCCGGCGATCTCAGCGCGAATATCCGCAGCCAGGGGTGGAACACCGCCGTGCAGACCGCGCTGGCGCAGGCCGGGGCGGTCACCCAGGGCGCCGCCGCGGGGCAGACCGCCGGGCTGGCCGGCGCCGGCGCGCTGTCGGCCGCCGGGGCGCAGCAGCAGAACCAGCAGCAGGCCGATATGAATGCGGCGATCGCGCGGTGGCAGCAGGCGCGCGACTATCCGCTCGAGCAGCTGGCGATCCGCCAGTCGGCGCTGAGTTCGACGCCCTACGGCGCGACGTCGACCAGCACGCAGGTACCCAACAAGGGCAGCGACGTGCTCGGCACGATCGGCCAGGTGGCGCAGATCGCCGGCACGGTGATCCCGCTGCTGGCGATGCTGTAGGAGCACGACGATGGCTTTGGCTGATGACGCATTGGGGCTGGCCGGCTTCGACGAAGGCGGCACGGTCTATGGCGGCGGTGGCGGCGGCAAGGGCGGCAAGGGCGGCTCGGCGACCGACTGGAGCAAAATATCCAAGCTGCTCGGTAACGCCGGGGAGGTGCTCGGTAAGGCCGGCTCGGCGGGGGCCGGCGATGCGGCCTTCGACAAGCGCGGCGGTCAAGGCCCGGGGCCCAGCCAGATGGCGACCCAGGGGCTGCCCAATCTGCTGGCGACGCTGATCCAGATGCACCGCGCGGCGATGCTGTCGCAGGCGACGGCGGCGCCGCTACAGCCGCGCGCCTCCTTGCTCGGTTGATCCGATGGCGTCGCTGCTCGACTCGGCCGATCCGATCCTGTCGCTGCTGGGCAATTTCGTGTCGGGCGGCCGCACCGGCCAGCCCGACACGCCGGTCTATGGCATGACGCCGGAGGGCGAGGCGTTGCCCAATCGCGTGTCCGACCGACAGCGCGCCTCGATCGCCGATGCGCTGCTGGCGTTCGGCAGCGCGGCATCGAACGCCGCGGCGCCGCGCTTCGGCCTGGCGCCGACCTTCGCGCAGGGTTTCGGCGATGCGCTGAGCGCCGGTCGCCAGCAGGTGATCAACGAGCAGGCGGCGCAGGCGGCGATGGCCGACCTGGCCCTGAAACGGCAGATCCTGCAGCAGCAGATGGCCGGCCAGCAGCTGGTCGCGCGGTTCCTGACGCGCGGCCTCGGCGGCCCGCAGGGCGTCGCTGACGTGACCACGGAGACGCCGGCGGCGCCCGCCGGCGCGCCGCCGGGCGCGTCGGCGACACCGCCCGGCGGGGCGCCGGCAACACCGCCCGGCTACGAGCCGGGGGCGCTGGTGCGCGAGGCGCTCGGCGCGCACGAATCCGGCGCCCGCGGCTACGGCGCGACCAACAGCGCCGGCTACACCGGGCGCTATCAGATCGGCTCGCAGCTCGCCTCCGACGCGGGGTTCTACGCGCCGGCCGAGGGCGAGGACACGAAGGGCAATCAGTGGAGCGGGGCGTTCAGGATCCCCGGCTTCGCCGGGGTGCGCACGCGCGACGATTTCCTGCGCAACCCGGCGGCACAGGACGCCGCCTACCGGCTCGCCATGGGGCACATGGACAAGCAGCTGAGCGCGCTCGGGGTCTACGACCGCGGCGTCGGTCAGACCATCGGCGGCGTGCCGGTGACCCGTGACGGGCTGCTCGCCGGCGCCTGGCTGGGCGGCGCGGGCGGCGTGAAACGGTGGATCGACTCGGGCGGCAAAGACGATCCGGTGGACGGCAACGGCACGCATGTCAGCCAGTGGGTGCGGCTCGGCGCCGGCGCGGTGCCGGCGGTGCGACCCTATGCGGACACCGGCCGCGCCGTGCCGCCGCCCTCGCCGGGCCCCGGCGGCACCGTGGTGCGCGACGTCGACCCGACCGCCATCACCACCGCCACCGCTGAGCAGCTGGCCGCCGCGCCGCCGCCGCCGCTGCCAGGCGCCACCGCCGCCCCAGCGGCGCCAGCTTCCACCGCCACCGCGGCGGCGGCGCAGCCGCTCTATGTCGGCGACAGCCTGGCAACGGGCCTCGGCGCCGGCCGTGGCGTGGTGGGTGCCGGGCCGCAGGCGGTGCTGGCGAATATCCGCGCGATGCCCGCCGCCGACGTGGCCGGGCGGCACGTGGTGCTGTCGTCCGGCACCTCGAACGGGGTGGGCGACGTCGGCTACGTGCGGACGCAGATCGAGGAGCTGAAAAAGAAGGGGGCGGCGTCGGTGACCCTGCTCGGCGTCGGTGACGCGAAATACCTCACCGACAACCGCTCCAATCAGTCGCTGGAGGAGACGGCGCGGCAGACCGACGCGCGGTTCGTGCCGGTCGATCCGGCGACGCTCGGGGCGGATCGGATACATCCGGCCGACTACACCGCGCTGCGCGCCGCCAGCATGCCCGTGCCGGTGCCGCCCGCCCAGGGCGGGCCTGACGGCGGCGCGACGCCGGCGCGCTATCAGGTGGCCACCACCGGCCAGACGCCGCCACCGCCCGCCACCGCCCCGGCAGCGCCGGCCACCCGCGCGACCACCGCGCCGGCCGGGCCGCCGGCGCCGGGCATCCCGGCGCGGCCGATCGGCATGCCGCCGGTGCCGGGGATGAACCGCAGCGCGCTCGACGCGATGACGCCGCGCGACCGCGCGCTGTTCGCCGCCTCGCTGCTGTCGATGCCGCCCGACAAATGGCCGGCGGTGGCGGCGCAGCTGGCGATGAAGCCGGCCGAGACGCCGAGCTACCAGACCATCGGCAACCAGGTGGTCGGCGTCTACCGCGACGGCACGCGGGTGGTGATCGGCCCGGCGCATCAGGAGCCGTTCACCGTCGAGCGGCTCGGCGCCGACGGCAACACGCGGTCGATCCGCGTCGACCCGAACACCGGCACCGAGCAAGACCTGGGGGTCAAGAGCACGCCGGCGCTGACCGACGTGAAGGGCGACGACGGGCAGAACCACAAGGGCTACCTGCAGCCCGACGGCAGTTTCCGCCTGGTGGCGCCGTCGCCGACGCCGCCCGGCTCGCAGCCGCTCGATCCGCAGCGCCAGGCGCAGGAGGAGCGGCTGCGCCGGGCCGGCATGCCGAGCGCCGAGGACGTGTTCCAGCAGAAAACCGGCGAGGCCGCCGCCAAGCAGCAGGGCGAGTTGACCGACGCGGGCGGCAATGCCGCCGGGATGGTGGAGAAACTGCGCCATTTCCGCAGCGTCGCGGAGGGCTTCCAGTCGGGCAAACTCACGCCGACCGCCAGCACGGTGGGCTCGATCGCCACCGCGCTCGGCCTCGATCTCAGCGGCATCGCGCAGACCATGGGCAGCCGCTCGGTGACGCAGGCCGAGGTGCTGCAGAAAATCAGCAACGAGCTGGTGAAATCGCAGATCACCCCGGGCTCGGGCTTCTCGACCAATCTGTCCGACGCCGACCGGGTGTTCCTGCAGCAGACCATGCCGGCCATCTCCAACCGGCCGGAGAGCAATGCGGTGATCCTGGCATTCCTCGAGAGCGCGGCGCAGCGCACCGTCGACAAATCGATCGCCTGGGACCGTAGCGACGATCACTCGCTGAAGGCCTGGCGCAATTTCAACGCCGACTGGACGGAGAAGCAGAACAAGGCGCCGATCATCCAGAAGGTCGAGACCTTGGAGGAAGGCGGCTTGCTGCCGGTGAACAGTGTTTTCCGCCTGCCGGACGGACGTTTCGGCGTGGTGACTCCCTGATGCCGGTGCAGATCTTCGACCCGGACGCGGGTAAGCCGCCGACCGGCGGCGGCGGGCGGGCGCGGATCGTCGGCGGTGCGCTCGACCCGCCGCCGGCGATGACCTGGGCGGAGCTCAAACAGGTGCTGTCGGCCGGCGTCACCGGGCTGGCCGACATGCCGGCGGCGGCGTTGAGCCTGCTCGGCGGCATGGCGCAGTTCGGCGCCGCGCCAGACGAGGCGGCGCCGCCGACGCTCAGCCAGCTGGTGGGCGACCAGCCGCGGGCACTCGACACGCCGCTGCCGAGCTTCGACCCGGAGAGCGTGCCGTCGCTGCTTGGCCTGCCGAAGCCCGAGCACACGCTGGGCAACGAAAGCGTGCGTGCGCTGGCCGGACTGCTCGGTCCCGGCTGGGCGGCCAGGCTGGCCGGCAAGGTCGTCGGGCCGTCACGCATACTCAAGGCCTTCGAGCCGCCGCGGCCGACGACCACGCTCGGGCTGGCCGGCGGCCAGGCGGTCGGCCAGCAGATCGTCAACGACAATCCCGATTTGCCGGGCTACCTCAAGGTGGCGCTGCCGGTCGGCCTGTCGCTGCTCGGCGGCGGGGTCGGCCACGTCGTCGACGCGGCGACGCCGGCGCTGGTCACCAAGGCGGGCGCCGCCGACCGCATCGCGGTGACCGGGCTCACCGGCGCGATGGCCAAGCCGGGCGACGCCACCGACCGGCTCCTGCACTACCGCTACGACCCGGGCACGGCGATGGCGAACCCCGAGATCCCGGGCGCGGGTTTTCAGACCACCGCGGAGGTCGGCGGCGATACCGGGCTGATCAATCTCGAGCGCACCCTGCGCAATGACGGCCGGCCTGAGGTGTCGCAGCCGTTCGTCGCCAACGACGCCGGGCGCACCACCGCGCGGCAGGGCATTATCGATCAGGTGGTGCCGCCCATGTCGGGCGACACCCCGCCGGTGCCGCGTGACGCCGCCGGCGTCGCCGGCGTGCTGCAACCCCAGGCCGACGCGCAGCTCGCCGCGGCGCAGGCCCAGCGCGACGCGCGGCTCGCCGAAGCGCGCCAGGGGGTGGCGGCGCTCGGGCCGGCGGAAAGTGACGTGCAGCTCGCGGGCCAGCGCCTGCAGCAGCCGCTGGTGGCGGCGCGGCAGGCCTCGGAGGACGCCGCGCAGACGCTGTTCCGCAGCATCGATCCCGACGGCAGCACGGCGATCGCCACCAAGCCGATTCGCGACGCGGCGATTGCCGAGGCGCGGGCGCGCTATCCCGGCGAGGCGTACTACCCGACCGACCTCAAGACGGTGCTGGCGCAGCTGGCGCCTGACACGCTGACGCTGGGTGATCTGCAATCGATTCGCGGCGGGCTGCGCACCAGCGACCAGCGGCTGCAGGGTGTGTTCGCGCGAATCGGCCCGGCGATCGGTGACACGATCGACGCCGCGGCGGCCGCCGGCGCCGGCATCGCGCCTGAGCAGGCGGCGCAGTATGCCGCCTGGAAGCGGGCCTATGGCCAGCACATGGCGACCTACGGCGAGGGGCCGGTCGGGCAGGCCACCGAGATCGCCATGGGCCGTCCGGAGATGGGGCCGGCGTCGGTGCCCGGGCAGTTCTTCCGCCCCGGTCCCGGCGGCGCCGACACGATGACCGCATTCAATGCGGCGGTGGCTGGTGCCGGCGAGCGGGCGCCGGTGCTGACCACGGCGATGCGCGAGCACATCTCCGGCGCGCTCAGCGGCCTGCTGAACGACGACGGCGTGCTGGCGCCGGCGGTGCTGGCACGGTGGCTGAAAAACCACGGCCCGGCGATCTCGCGGCTGCCGGCCGACCTGCGCGCGCAGCTCGCCACGCTCGACGGCGCCACCGGGCTGCTCGAGGGGGCCACCCAGAACCTGGCTGATACCGCGGCGGGCCGTGGCCGAGGCATCGCCGCGGCGTTCCTCGACGGCGCCGATCCGGCGGCGGCGGTCAAGCAGGCGCTCACCGGCCCGCAGGCCACCAACCACCTCCGCGATCTGGTCGGCCGCATGCGCCAGGGGCCGCCCGAAGCGATGCAGCAGCTGCGCCGGGCGGTGCTGGACGACTGGATGGCGAGCGCGACGTCGACCAGCCCGCTGGATGCCAGCGGCGAGGCGCGGGCGATGTCGGCGCACCAGGCCACCAAGTGGTGGGACAAGAATCGCGCCGTGCTGCAGGCCGCCGGGGTGTTTTCCCCCGACGAGTTGGGCCGGCTCGATCTGCTGCATAACGATATCCTGTCGAAACAGCGGATCAACACGGTGGGCCGGGCGGTCGCCTCCAATACCGGGCAGAACCTCTCCAACGCGGCGTTTCTCGACAGCCTGATGGCCGGCGCGCCGGTGCCCGGCTGGGCGGAGCCGATGCTGGCCCGGGGGCTCTCCGCGGTGACCAACCTGCCGTGGATCAAAGGCATCATGGCCGACACCCAGGCGAAGGGCCGTGCGCGGCTGGCCGAGGCGATGCTCGATCCGGCAGTCGCCGCGGACCTGCTGCGCAGGGCGGATCCCGCGGTGCTCGAGCGGCTGAGCGGGCGGCTGCCGCGTGGTTCATGGCTCACCACGCTCGGCGCGCGCGCGGCGCCGGCGACGGCGCGGGCGACCAACTGAGGATTTCGACATGCCCACCAGCGTCCCCACGACGAGCGAGTTCGCCGCCCTCGAGGCGCGCGTCGCCGCGCTCGAAGGCAGTGCGCCGCCGACTCCGACTCCGACACCCACGCCGACGCCAACGCCGACACCGCTGCCGACACCCACCCCGACACCGCCGCCCGCTGGTGACGGGCTTAGCGTGCGCATCGACTTCGAGGGCGCCAGCTATGTGTTCGACGAGACCACGGGCGTTGACCTCGGCGACTACCACGAGCCGAACGGGCATTTCACCCAGCATTGTGTGCGCTGCACGCTGCCCGATCTGGTCGGCTTCGCGGTGTATTTCCGGCCTGATGCCGACGGCCACCGCGACGAGGTGGTGTTTGAACTAGGGATGTTGTTCGACTGCGTGCCGGGCAACATGGGCGCATACATCGCGACGATCATGCGCGGCAACGAACAATTAGCCTGCATCGAGGCGCCGGCGCATTACTGGCACTCGCGGTGGCGGTGGCAGAGCGCGCCTCGGCCGATCATCTATCCCGCCCCGGATTTTCTCGGCGGCCTGCTGCCTAACTACAGCGAGAGCCTGTTCGGCGCGGTGATCCCGCCGTCGAACCCGCGCAGTTACACCGGGCCGATGGACCTGGCCGGCATCACACCTTACATCCCCTCAACCGGCGAGCGTGACGAGATAGGCCCGTGTACCGAGGCGCAGGCGGAGTATCTCTGCACCGGCTCGGAGCAATCCTGGCGCTCGGTGCAGGCGTGGGGAGAGGCGGCCGGCTCGATCCCATTGCATTTCCGCGACGAGCGCACCGGCGCGCCGCTCGACTGGAATGTCTATCCGAACGCGACGATGTATTCGCCGTCCGGCGCCGATCCATACATCAAGAATCCGCCGGGCGGCCCGGTCACCTTGGACGTGGCGCATATGGGCTCGTTTGCCTTCATGCCGTACGTGTTGACCGGCGATCCGTATTACCTCGAGTGGATGCAATTCGTTTGTGTATACAACGTGGTGATGCTCAGTCCGGGTGCGCGGGCAAACTTCAACTTGGGCAATGGCATCAGGGGCCTCGCGTGGACACTGCGTGCGCTGATGCAGGCTGCCACGCTGACGCCGGAAAGTCTGCCCTCGTGGTTTCTGCCGAGGTCGATCTTTACCTCGCGGCTGGATGCCGAGCGGCAATGGTTCATGGACCGCTATGTCAACGGCGCCGCGCCACCGTGGTCTGATCTGCACATACTTAGCGACTGGAAGAATTCGCAGGCGAGCGCGCCATACAAAGCCGGCACCTGGATGAATGGCTGGCAGGAGGATTTCCTCACAACAGTGCTGGGCTGGATCGTCCAGATCGGCCACGAGGGCTGGCGTCCGATCCTGGAATGGAAAGCCCAGGATGTCGCGGCGCGGACCAGCGGACAACGCGACGGCTGGGTGCGCGCGGTGCCATCGGTTTACATGACGGCGATCGCGCCGGACACCGGGGCCAAACCTGCCGAACATTGGGGCGAGGCGTGGACATACACGGAGGAAGCCAAGCCCGAAGCCTGTGTTTACGATGATCCCGATACGCTGCCCGCCGCGCTCGATCTGACCTATCCGAGCTATGCGATGGGTGCGCTGGCGCTGGCCGCGCGTGCCGGCGTGCCGCAGGCGCATGCGTGCTACGACTGGCTGCTCGAGCAGATGCAGGGCCATCCGAACAGCCGCTATCTGCATCGCAAATGGGCGATGGCGGCTGAAGGTGGCACCACGCCGCCCGCCGCTACCGGCATTCAGGCTGGCCGGATCGCCGACTTCCTTGCTTTGACTGGCAGCAACATGTTTCCCTCGATGGATGAGGGGAACGTCTGGGGGTCATGGCCTGCCGACTATCGCCCTGACACCGTGATTGCCGCGATGGATTGGCTGACGAACGGCAGCACCAATTATCCGGTGAGCCGGATCTACACCGCCAGCTATCGCATGGAGATTCTGCGTCCATGGCTGCCTCTGCTCGCGGCCAAGGGTCATCGCTTCACCGGAGGCGTTGCGGCGAATGGTTGCGTCGCGGATGCGGAGGCGACGCTGGAACTCGCGCGCGATCCGGCGAACGGTATCGTCATGATTGAAGGCGTTAACGAGTCCAACACGAATTTCGGCAACGGCGAGGTGCCGCCACAGGTCACGCGCGACGTTCAGAGGACGTTGTGGGACGGCAGGGTTGAGGGCATCCCGGTGGCGGGTCCGTCCATCGTTTTCGGTCTGCCGTATCCAGAAGGCTACATCACGCCGGGCTATTGCTCCGCTGAGGACATCGCCGACATCAACGCGCACATGGACATCATCAACGGCCACTTTTACCCGCCGAACGTTTGCGACCTCGATGCGGGCGCCAATCGTGACGGCGCGTTCAACGACGTGGTGATCGGGCTGCGCAAAGCCTACGGCAGCGACAAGCCGATTACGATCACCGAATGGCACCCCACGCTCTACGGCCAGAATGGCACCGATCACACGCTGGACGGCTACTACGTGCCGATCATGCTGCTGTCGGCCTGGCGGCTCGGCATCCACTCGATGATGCTCTATCCGTTGTTCGACTACGGCACGGTCTACCAGTGCGGGCTATTTCCGAAGAACCAAAACGATCCACGGCCCTCGGCCTATGCGATGCGCGCCCTGCACACATTGGCCGGCGACAAGGGCGCCAACGCCCGCACGTTCCAGCCCGGTAAGTTGGATTACACTGTAAGCGGTGGACAGGGATCAATTAACGACGCCTCGCCTAAGAGTGGCACGCAGCATCAGCTATTCCAGCGGACCAACGGAGAGTTCTTGCTGTTCATCTACAACGAGCAGATACAACCCGGCGGGGCGTCTTATGACGTGACCGTGACGTTCGGCAACGCGCCGGGAAAGGTTACAGAGTATGAGATCAAACCGGATGCGAGCTTTGACCGGGTGATTCAGACCACTGCCGGGCAGTCAATCCATGCCACATCAATGAACGCGACGACGCGGCTATTCGTGATTGCGCCATGAAAATTCTGACGCGGGACGAAGCGCAGGCACGGAAGCTCAAGCGTTACTTCACGGGCAAGCCGTGCCGACACGGCCATGCGGCTGAACGCTTCGTTTCATCGTTCGGCTGCGTCGTGTGCGCCTTGGCGCGCAATCAGACCGAAGAAAAGCGCGCCTATCTCAGGCGCTGGTATGATACCGACCGCACGACGCCTGAAGGCCGCATCAAGCGGAACGAAATTAGCGCTCGCTGGCGCGCAGAGCATCCAGAGCAGTTCAAGGAGATCAACAAGGCTTGGTGTGTAGCCAATCCGGATAAGGTGTTGGCTAAGAACAAGCGGCGGATAGAGAAGCGCGACCAATACAACGTAGCCCACCGGGAATGGCTAAAGCAGAACCCTGGCTACATGACCCAGCACGCAATTCGCCGCAAAAAGCTGATCGACCACCAGCAGACACCTCCATGGGCTGATCGTGTCAAGATCGCCGACATTTATGCCAACCGTCCCGCAGGGTATCACGTCGATCATATTGTCCCCCTCAAAGGAAGGACGGTCTGCGGCCTGCATTGTGAGGCCAACCTGACATATCTGCCTGGGACGGAGAACAACAACAAATACAACAACTGGCCAAGCGACGCCGCGTGGGTCTTCCATAGGAATGGCCGCCCGACGCCGCTGCTCGACGTGCGGCCATGAGCGAGCAGCCCACCACCACGCACGGCCTGATCGCGTCGGTCAGCGAGACCGCCATGCGTGTATTGCCGCCGGCGATGGTCTTGCTCATCATCTTAAATATTTGCTTCAGCGCCGGGCTGATATACCTGGTTCAGGCGAACGCCGATTATCGTAACGCGCTACTCACCAAAATCGTGGAGGGGTGCCTCGTAGGTCGGCAAAACTAGGCGTGCCTGGCCTCATCAGGCACGCGTCGAGCCACCGCCTGATCGAATGATACCGTTGCGTCTGACATGCAGACACTCCGCGCCTAAACAGTGGGCGTGTGTGGCGCGGCTCGATGCGTGCGCGGATAAGGCGCTCCGCTTTGGCTTCCATCGCTGCGCGGCTGGGCATCGGCCTCTCGAACCAAACCCAGGCCCCGGCGCCCCCAAGCTCGGGCCTTTTCTTTGGCCTCGGGGCAAATAAGGCGGCGGGTGATATGGCGTGGTAAGCGCCGCGACGATATGAATCGGACTATCGACACGGCGAGAATTCCGCCCGCTAACTCCCGTTTGTGGACGTTATCACTGCTTGTCCGCGGCCATCCGCGCCACCGTCAGGATCACCTCGGCGAGCGCCGCATCGGCGGTGCTGGCGGGCTGTTCCATCCGCTTCCGCATGGCCTCGGTGACCGGGTACGTGTCGGTGTTCTGATACACCGTCAGCATCTGCGTCACGGCGTGCAGCGGCAGCATCGTGTCCCACGCCAAATGTACGAGACCAGGGTTCCCCTCGACCGCTCGCAGGCGAATCTCCGGGTGTTCCCGCTCGACCAGCTTGGTCACTACCTGCGGCGCCAACTCGATCTCCAGCACACCCAGCGCGCGCGCCAGCAGCGTCAGGGTTGGCGGATCAGGCACCATCTTGCCAGCGCAGTACTTGTTGATCTTGTCCCGGCCTCTCGCGGCCATGTAGCCCGCCGGGGTTATTTCCTCGCCCCAGATCTCTCGTGCGAGGTCGGATTGACTGAGCCGCTTGGCGGCCATCAGGCGCCGCAGTCGCTTGCTGAACTCTAGATCAGCCATCGGCCTACTCTCCAAACGTCGGGTTCACTGGCTGGAAATTTTGCCGCTTGCGCGATCGAGGATCGCTATGGCGCGTTTGCCGGCCGCCTTTCGGGTTACCTACCTCACTTGACGACAGACCTGTCCGATCAGTCGCCCGACGTGCCGCTGACGCCCGCCCAGTGGGTGCTTGCGCCAGCCGGAACCCGGCGGCAGCGACAATCCCGCGCACCATGTCGAGGCATCCGGACCGGACATCAGGGCGCGTCCTGCGCCAGTTGGCGTCGTCTGCCTCATCATCCCACTCGGGAATGACACCACTCACTGCTCGCGTCGCGGCGGCTCGCGCGTAAAACTTGGCGCCGGCCAAAATATCCCTATCGTCCATTGTCTGATCCTGCGTTCGTTGGGACGATCTCTTGCAACGCGGACACCGGCCGCATGCCGTGCCGAGAGCCCATGATCCTTTGCACAACAGCGTCTCAGCCATCGGCCACTCCTGCAAACGTCGGTTTGCTCATGCGTATTTTTGCTCAGTTTGTGCAACGGTCTTAATCATTCTCTGGCAGAGGCATTCCGCCCGGCGGCACGAGAAACCCGGCCGCGCCGCATTGTGGACAGATACCCGCGTCTATCAGTCCCTCGCCGCGACACGTCGGGCACCGCTCACACCCCGAGGCGATGGCTTGCTCTGTGCGCTGCCGGGACGCGGCTAATGCGGCTTCGCGGCTGCCACCGTTCCATGCTTTGGGTATTCGCTTCATAGCGGGTCGATCCCGCAGGTTTCGGCGAGGCTGAGCCATCGCGTGATGTCATCACGCTCGATGATTTCCTCAACGGCCGTTCGCAGCACGTCGATCATCGGACCTTTCCATGCCGGAGCGCCGATCCACTGCCGCAGATAGGCGCGCACCGTGGCGATCTGGATCGGCGTCATGGACTGGTGGCGGAGATAGGCTTCGATGGCAGGACGCAGCACGCCGCTCTGCTCGTTCATCCAGTAACCGGGAACCGCTTCGCTCATTGCCTCGGCCACTCCAATCGTCTCGCGCGTCTCAGCCATCGCTCGTTCCTGCAAACGTCCGGTTGCACACGTTTACCACAGACGAACATTGTTCTTGACAACGCCGCCCGAAAGGCGCACATTGTTCGCATGGAAAACACCCACACCATGCGGATCGAGATGGACCGGGGCGACGGCTGGGAGCTTCGCTCCGAGGGCACCGTCAGCGCCACCAGCGACGAGGCCGCCGCGCAGATCACGGCGTATGCCTACAGCAACCACGCCCACCGCATCCTGCTGGATGGCGCCGTCGTCGCCGTCCACACGCCGAAGCGCCGCCGTGTCGCCCTCTGACGTGCGCGCTGCCCGCGAGCGGCTGGGCATGACGACGCAGCAGCTTGCCGAGGCGCTGGAATGCACCGTGCGGACGGTGCAGTTCTGGGAAACCGGCGAGCGCAACGTGCCAGGCCCGGCTCGGGTGGCGATGCGGCTCATGCTGCATGCTCCCAAGCCAGGATCGCGCGACCGATCAGTTCGGGGATCTGCGGGGACACCCTTCGTTCGAGATACAGAATTGCCGCTTTGAGCGTTGCAGCGTTGTCGTCAACCGCGCCGAGCATCTGATTGCATGGAGCACACAAAAGACCTCTGACCACCCCAGTCTTATGGCAATGGTCAACGTGGAAAACCTTATGAGGCTGATCTGCTTCGTTGGCATCACATATAGCGCAGACACCCCCCTGCATTAACTTAAGTCGATCATACTCCTGTAGACTCACGCGATACTTTCTTAGAAGATGCTTCTCGCGGGATTTCACCTTATCCCGCTGATATCGCTCCTTTTCATAGTTCGGGTTCTTCAAAACCCATTCTCGCATCGCTTGCGTCGTGCAAGGTTTGCAGCGGCTTACCGTTTGTACCGTGCGTTTTGGGTCGTTCCTTAGCCGGAACTCGGTAAGGCTCTTTGTCTCACCGCACTTTGGGCATCGCTTCATTGGTTAGTCTCGACATTCATAATTGCATGACCAATGAGCGTCGCTATTTGCGGGACCAGCGAGTTGCCTAATCCGATGAGTCGCTTACGTCGGTCCACCTTGTCGGCAGGCCGAGTAACCACTCGACCCACGTCGGGTTCAGTTGCCCACCAACCGTCTCCGGTAGTTGCGGCGTGTGACCATTCTCGGAGCGTCCCTGGCCCGATCGCCAGTCGCGTGCGGCCGGGGACGGAAAGCGCACCGCAGTCGCGAGGTTGTCCGGCGCCCGTGTCGCCAGCCGCTTCGCCGACATCCCCTTGCTCTCGCCATCCTCGACTGTCGGTGTCGGCCACAAGTTGACCGCCCGGTTCAGCGTGCGCTGCACATGCTTGCCAGTCCTCGGATCGTAAGCTCGTTCGCCCGGCTTCGCAGGATCGCCGTCCTTCGTGACCAGGGACGCCAGGAACTCCGGCGACTGTCCCGCTTCCTGCGCGCTCGGCGTAGGCCACGATCCAGACCCTATCGCGGATGTGGGGCGCGCCAACGGCCGAAGCGGGAATAGCATGCCATTCTGCATGTAGCCCGACCTTGGAAAGGTCGCTGAATATTCTGCCCATCCATGTGCTGACACCAAATCGCGCTGCGGCGTCAGCCATGTCCCTCCCACAAGCCTCGCAAACCATCCGGTCTGCGCTGCCGGTTCCGGTCCCTTTCGGTTCAGTTCCTGCATGAGCAGCCGACAGACACGCCCCTGCTGACTGGCCTTCTCCGTCCACGAGGCCGAGCCATTTGGCATCCTCGGCAGACCATCGATCATCGTCTGCATCCGCAACGCCAAGGATGCCTGCTCCAGCTTCAGTATCAGGTGAGGCTGTATCGCCAGAAGGAACGTCTCCAACTGCCGACCGAACAAGGCCCAGGCGAAGCTCTGTTCCCATTTCTCTGACTGAGGTCTGGACTGCCTGATCTTGCCCCCAAACGCTGCTTGCAGCGCCTGAAGAACTGGCATTCCCTTGACGCTCATGCCCACGTCCACTCTCGGAT